>ERZ791569.500-NODE-500-length-23662-cov-3.521074_pt1 | contig 23662 bp, 28 predicted proteins | sample MGYA00509973_ERZ791569 | MGnify/ENA primary metagenome ERZ791569 (study PRJEB30046, sample SAMN00791902) | human gut metagenome | study: EMG produced TPA metagenomics assembly of the A metagenome-wide association study of gut microbiota in type 2...
TTCGTGTCGGCTATAAACACTTCTGCATGAGTAAAACAATTGACAAAGCTGGATTGGGAAATAAAGCGAAACCGGTTCATGCGCTGTCGGTAGGATTCTGGTTTGGAGGTAGCCGTTTCTTGAAGAAACATTCTACTTTGAAAGCTTATTAGGAAAGAAAGATGGGTGTGAAAGGAAAGATATGCCTGATAGTGGGAGTCTTGCTGTACACCGTGTCCGGTCGTTCACAGATTTTTCACGGAGTTCCTTCTTCGGATTGGGTGTTAGTGGAAGGTTGTACTTCCATAAAGATTCCCTGCGGAGAGGAACTCGACCGGGAAGGGCTTTTGAATATGGCACAGCAAGAAGCTATTGAGAAGAAATTCGGTACTTCCATCGCTTACGGTAACTTTATGAAATCTTTTGAAAGCGAGCTTCGCCATTCGGAGTACTATGTCGATTTGTCTTCCCAATTTCCACAGGGGATTTGGAAAGCGGATCTTATGGAACCGGAATGGAGTTCGAAAGAAGCGGAGATTATGAAGGCAAACCGCAGGGGAGAACTGAAAAAGAAAGTAGCTGCCATAGAGTGGACATGTCGGGTAAAGGGTTATGCGCAACCTTTAAGGCAAATCCTTCCGCAGTTTGAGTTTCAGATTTTGAATGGACGGAAACAGGTGGTTGTAGAGCAGGCGATTCTGAAAAGAGAAGCTAAATTGTCCGTCGGTATTGATTCGGTATTTCGACAAGGTGATTTGTTTATCACCCGGTTTCGTAGTACGAAGTCCGGACACTTGGTCTTGTTCATGGACAATGGAGAAAATGCGTTTCGTATGCTTCCTTATGCGGCTTTCGATCACGAAGATGATGTTTGGGTAGAGGCTAACCGTTGGCATTCTTTCTTCGATTTGTCTGCTGTTCCGCTGAAAGAGCAGAAAATGGTAGATGAGCTTGAACTGATGACCGATAGAGAATATGATGCTATTCGTGTCTATTATCTCTTTTCGGAAACTCCTTTTACAAAAGATTTCTTTTTTACAATGGGCGATACTGAACATAAAGAACTTCCTGAAGGGTACAGTGGACTTCCTTCGGTAACTTCCCGACAATTTGCGCTTTGGTTACAACAGAACAGGGTTCGGAAGCCGGATTTGCAGATTAGTGTGGTTGACTTAATTATTGATAACTTAAATAAGGAGGTGAAATGAAGTGCTATTTATTAATCTTATTTTTAGGAATGAATTGTTGCGTATTTGCTATGAAGAGTTTGGGAGATGGTCAGTATTTCAAGACAACTCAAAGTGCAACTACAGCTTCAGTAATTTCAGCACGTCAGAAGGCACTACTGTTTGCTAAAAACACATTGGCTACAATGGTGAATGGCAAAGTGGAAAATGTGACGAAGAGTTATATTGAGCATAATAGTGAAACGGGAAAGTCCGCCGATGATTTTATGACAGAGACTCGGATGACCGCCAATATGTTATTGCAGAATGTGACTGTGACTGATGAAAATGTAATTAAGGAGAAGAATGGGAAATATACAGTGTATATCACTCTAAAACTAAGGAAAGATGACGTATTGAAGGCACTTTGTAAAAAGTTATCTGCGAATAAGCAGGATAAAGAGACTTTTCACAAGGAAGTGTTTGTAGACCTATGGGAAAGAGAAAATAAATGAATTGATAATTTAAAAGACAATGATTATGTATATGAAATATGTAAGGTTATTATTTTTGATTTGTGCATCCGCTATGTATGTGGGATGTTCGGAAGATCCGTTTGATTGGAGCGGAGACAGTGAAAGAAGTGTTCCGATTCCGGTGGATTTGAGTTTGGAAGTAGTTGAGGATATTGTCTCTGCTAGTTGCAGAATTGAGTATCATGAGGATGATTTACCAATTCTTGAAGTCGGGTTCTTTTATGGAGATAATGAAGGAGTTACTTATAATACAGGGACGAAAATAAAATGTACGGTCAGTGGTAATGTGTTTACTACAGAGGGTATATCCAATTTTCTATCTGATAATATGAGATATTGCTATGTTGGCGCGTATATTACAACCTCAAGAGGAACTGTGACTATAGGACCTGAATATATTGATAATTCCGACTATGTTCCGATGCCAAAGCCTGAAGGACTCAGTTTGAGTTATAGCAAACCTTATGTAAAAGCCCGTTGTAATATTGATTATTCAGGCACTGAATACTCAATTAAAAAAGTTGGATTTTATTATGGGACATACTCAAGTGCTGTTAGTTTTATAGAATGTGAGATTGTGAATGGCTCTTTTCAAGCGTCTATACCTGTAACAGGTTGGTCCTTCTGTTATGTTTATGCAGCTGTGCAGAGTTCTAAAGGAACAAAATATAGTGAAACAAAAGAAATACATTTTTAATTGGATATTATGAAGAAGATAATTGTATTCTTGTTGACATTATTAGTAATAGTATCAACAACCGAGCTTCAAGCTCAGAACAAGGCATTGGAAAAGGCATTAAAGAAAGAATTTAAAGCCAAGCAAAAAGAATTGAAACAAGGAAACTGGAAAATTTACGGTTCATCCCGCAGTGCGGATGTAGTTTTATTAAAGCATTTTGATAGATTGTCTACGATGGGGGATGATGCGGTAGAAGTACTTGGAGTTGCTTCAAAGTTCAAATCTAAAAATGTCGGTGTACAGATGGCTTATAATAATGCGGTAGTAACTTATGCGCAAAAAGCCGGTAGCCATGTGAAAGGTAGGGTTGTTTCCGATATTTCCGGAGACGGAACGGAAGGAACCAGTGAGTTTGAGCATTTCTATGCAGCCTACGAACGTGAAGTGGAAAAGGAAATAAAAGGTGAATTGGAACAGAGCTTTACCGTTATTCGTGAAAATGGTGATGGTACTTTTGAAATGCAAAGTTACTTTATAGCCAGTGAAAGTGCAGCTACTAAGGCACGCATACGGGCATACGAGAATGCAATGAAAGAATCGGCTGCCGCACAAAAGTATGCCGGAAAGATAAGTGATTTTATCAAAGAAGGATTTAAATCACAGGAATAGATTAGATTAGTTTGTAATGAAAGCGAAATGGATTTGATTAGTGTTAGTATCGCATTGGTTAAGACTGATTTCTCATTATAAATGTTTTCAGATTTCTCATCAAATAATAATTAAAAGCAATTAATTATGAAACGTTACTTTTTGTTTTTTATGATATCGTTGATCATTCCAATAACATTATTCTCACAGGAAAAAATAACTTGTACAGTATGTGGAGGAAGTGGAGGATCGTGGCTCTCTATTGGCTATGTGCCTTGTTTTTCATGTGGTGGTACTGGAAAAATAGTGAATCCTGCATATATGAATCAGCGAGCTTATAATAGTGGAATGGCAGAAGCTGCTTTTATGCGTGGTAAAATAGATTTATCACATAGAGATTATGATAGTGCATTTAAGTTTTTTAAGAAAGCGGTTGATAATGATTTAAAAGAAGCGATATATTATCTAGGTATATGTCTTGAGCTAGGATATGGTATCACAGTGAGTCATGATTTAGCAAAAGAAATGTATGACATTGGTTCAAAAATGGGTGTGAAAAACTGTATTGAGGCGGTAGCTCGTATCAATAAAGAAGGTTTCTATCCTGCGACTGATGATATGCGCGAGAAGTTTAGGGTGGCTGTAAAAAATATGCTTGCTTTTCAACTTGGAGTAAATGATGTTTCAATTCCTTCTTCTGGGAGTAGTCGTGGTTCCTCTTCTTCGTCAGGGAGGACTTGTCCGGGATGTAATGGAACGGGAGTCGGTGGTGAAAAAATAATTTATGGGGCAGAATATACTAGTGGAAGCAACTTCTATTGTCCTAAATGCAGCCGTACTTCTCCACATACACATCATACCCCAATTTGTCCTGTATGTCACGGAAGAAAAACGCTTAGATAAATCACAGGAATAGATTAGTTTGTAATGAAAGCGAAGCGGATTTTAGCGGGATTAGTTTTGTCCTTTTGTGTGATAGTACTATCTGCACAACAAGAGAAACAGACTTTTGATGAGTATCGGAAAGAAATGCTGAATAAGTATGATACTCATCGGAGGAATATGCTCGAAAGGCATTCTGAATATCTGAAAGGAATTTGGAAGGACTATCAAAGTTTCATAGGAGAAAAGGCTGATATGATTCCTAAACCTGAAAAACAACCTGTTGTCAATTCGGCTAAAGGAGTTGTTTTATCTTCTCCTTGGCTGCTTGACACTGTTCCTGTGACGGATACCATATCATTGAATAAAACAGATATCCCGCTAAAAGCGCTTTCGGATTTACCTCTAAATAAGAAAAGAGTATATACCTTTTACGATTTGGAGATAGAATTACCAGAGATAGAAAAGGAAAAAGAACCTGTTTCCTTTTCTACGTTACAAAACATTTCTGCATATTGGGAAATGATGCAGAAAAAACATATTGGTTTTCAATGGATATCCGGAATGAAAGAGATTGTTTCTACTTATGGCTTTAATGACTGGCTGGAGGTTGATTTGGTACGTCATTGCGTCAATCAATCTTTTACAGGAGGGACGTCCGAAACTCGTATAGTATTTACTCATTTTGCATTGGTACATTTGGGTTATGATGTTCGTTTGGGAATCACTGATACGAAACAGTTGGTTTTACTAATCCCTTTTCGTCAGATGGTCTATGGGCGTTCTTTTATTAAATTAGATGGGAAGAAGTACCATATTTATTATGATGAATTGAAGGGGCGGGAAGAAAAGACACCGGTCATTTCAACTTATGAAATACCGGAAGTAGATAAGGCAGGTAAGGAGGTGGATTTAATATTCCAACATCCGGTAACTTTGCCTGTGAATGAATGGAGAAGGTTTAGTCTTACTGATGGTCAGTTTGCCATTGAAAGCGAGGTCTCTGTGACATTAATGAAGATGCTGTCTCATTATCCGCAAATGCCTGTCTCTTGTTATGCTGTGTCGATTTTGCAACCTGAATTGAGGAGAATAATTGTAGAACAGGTAAAGAAACAGGTAAGCGGCTTAGGTGAACTGGAAGCTGTCAATCGTATTTTAAAGTTCGTGCAATATGCTTTTCCGTATGCTACGGATAGTCAGCAATTCGGCTACGAAAAGCCTTTCTTTATGGAAGAGCTTCTTTATTATCCCCAATGTGATTGTGAAGATCGTGCTGTATTTTATGCATATCTGTTAAGATACGTTTTGAACCTTGATTGTCATTTAGTTAAATATCCCGGTCATGAGTGTGTTGCGGTTAGACTGACTTGCCCGATTGAAGGAAGTGGCTATATATATAAAGGAGCATATTATTCAATATCAGATCCTACTTATGTCGGTGCAATGACTGGTATGTGTATGCCTGATTATTTGCATGAAAAGCCGGTTATTGAATGTTGGCTGGGTAATAATCCATAAAATACTTGTTCGTGCAAATTTAAGTACTTATCTTTGTTCTCATAAATTAAATGGTAACTCATTATGGAAATAGGAGACAAAGTATTAGTATCACCCGATTTGACTATGCTTGCCGACTGGACGCCGGCAACGGTGATAGAGGTTGAAAACAATCCCTTTATTGGCATTGTCATCTCTGCGAAGACAGATAAGGGAGTTATCTTTTTCGGGCAGAAAGATTTGTTTAAACCACTAAAAGAAGAGGAATGTTTGCAATAAGTTTCGATATGGTCATTTCGGATCTCAAAAAGCATTATGGTGAACCTTACAATAATGCTTATTTTGAAATAAAAGAAGTTTTAAGACGAAATGGCTTTAACTGGGTGCAAGGTAGTACTTATCTAACCGAAAGTGATGATTTAGGTAATGTTATTAAGGCGATTATGGCCTTGTCGAAAATAAATTGGTTTAAGAAGTCCGTTCGTGATATCAGAGGTTACAAAGTAGAGAACTGGTCTGATTTTACGGATATAGTGAAGAATGCGTGACTTTTAGGGATATTCAGTAAATGTTCCTCTTTCTCATAAATCAAGAGAAAAGTTTTACCTTACGGGCACTATAAAATATTTTGTGTAAATGTAAAATACGGGATTCAGTACGAGTTTCGTATTTTTTTATTTAATAGATTTGCAAAATGAAAAAGATTATGAAAGAGAATCATGTAGTGCCTGATGAGGTTTTAACCAAGGAGTTCCTCAGCCATTTCAAAACTGAGGCAGACGTAAGCAAGTTCCTAAAGCAGCTCCACGCCCAAGTGCTGGAGAAGATGCTTGAAGGTGAGATGGATGCTCATTTGGGTTATGAGAAACATTCTGTTTCCGGCAATAACAGTGGTAATTCCCGTAACGGCAGTTACCCCAAGAAAATCCAGACCGAGCACGGCGAGGCTGTCATACCCATCCCTCGTGACCGCAACGGTCAGTTTGAACCCATAGTAGTCCCCAAGCATGAAAGCCGCGGGCTTTCCATAGAAAAGCTTGTTATCTCCTTATATGCCAAAGGAATGAGTGTGTCCGATATAGAAGAAGAGATGCGCGAGATCTATGAGATAGAACTCTCCACCTCTGCCATCTCCATCATCACAAACAAAGTAAACCAGGCTGCTCAAGAATGGCAGAACCGTCCTTTGGACCCGGTCTATCTCATCGTTTGGATGGACGGTATTGTCTTCAAGGTCCGTGACAACGGGAAGATTATCAACAAGACTGTCTATCTCTGTGTCGGCCTGAAACAAAACGGCTTGAAGGAAGTTCTTGGCATGTGGGTGGGTAAATCAGAGAGTTCCGCCTTCTGGATGGGTGTTCTCACTGACTTGAAGGCCCGTGGGGTACAAGATATACTGATAACCTGTACCGATAACCTGAACGGATTTACGGACACTATACGTACCGTATTCCCTCAGTCATCAACTCAGATTTGTGTTGTACATCAGATAAGAAACTCATGTAAATATGTCGTTTACAAGGACAAAAAAGAGTTCACGGCAGATATGAAGAATATCTATAATGCGCCAAACAAGGAAGTTGCTGCCGCGGAGCTTGATAATCTGGAAAAGAAATGGGGAGGGAAGTACCCTTATGCCATTCTTTCATGGAGGAACAACTGGGATGATCTGACTGTTTTCTTTCAGTTCCCATTGGAAATCAGAAAAATAATCTATACCACAAATCTCATTGAAAATCTGAATGGAAAAATCAGAAAGTACACTAAATCAAAGCTTTCATTCCCGTCGGATGACGCAGTGAAGAAGATGGTATACCTTTCCTTGATGGAGATTGAGAAGAAATGGACAATGCCGATTACTAACTGGGGATTGATTATGAACCAGTTTATGCTTATTTTTGAAAACAGAATCCAGATATAAGAGAACTTATAACTGAATCCCGTTTACATTTACACAATATTATGGACACTGCCTAATAAGATTTATATTATATGGTTGAAGACTTTGTTACTCTACACATATATCTAAATCACTTCTTTACTCTGATTTGAGTGTCAATGAAATACAAATCCTTGTCAATACCGTACAGCACATTGTTGGGGACAGCGTCAAACACTTCATATTGGTCGTTATGAAACTCGTCTATATAATCCATTTCAAAGCCAAGTGCTTCCATGTATTCAGCAATCTCATCTTCTGTTGCTTCCCGTTCTGCCAATATGTAAGGTTGTATGAGAACTGCACAGAACTCCTGGCGGCTGTTATAAGAGAAGCCAATCATCTGATAGGGTACATTACTAAAGAACTTATTGTGTGCGTTAATGCGAATGAAGAAGTTCTCCAAATCATCCCCTGCATACTCAAAGTTGTTCAGCTTGATGACAGACGATTTACCGTCATGGAATACTTCATTCTCACCACCCTTGTCCATGTAGGTAATGTTGAAGTGTGACAAGTCAATCCATAAATTGTTGGCGTTGGCAAATTCTATCAGTTCTTTAATTTGCCTTCCCTTATAGCCCTCTGTTGGTTCAACTTCTCCTGTTGCTTCCTTACTTCTTCCGGTGATACAGGCTGCTTGCTCCAAGAGATTATTGATTGGCGGGTACGCTCTATCCATTGCTTGTGAAATTCATTAATGTATTCCATAATTCATATAATTATGAGTTTATGCAAATGTAGCCAATCTATTTGAATCTGACAATATAAAGATGTATTAAGATACTACCTTTTAATAAGATATATTCATGTTATATACCCCAACTCAAATTTGGTAGTATCTAAAATCATACCCCCACCCCTTAGATTAGGAAAGTAGTTCCATTCAAGATTTATGCTTTTATAAAGTGGAACTATTAATGAGACAGTGAGCATGAGGTATATATTGTGAACTTTATAGTTGTGTTTACCCTTACACCCCTCACCAATCATTAGGAGAAGTGAAAGGATTACATGAATCGCTATTCAGCCCACAAACCTTTTGAATGTCTGAATATATAGGCTTATCAGTCATTGATATATGTCTACATATAAAGATACACAAAGGGAAGTGGTAAGAATGGTAATTCGTATTAAGTCCTCATTTCGTCCTTAAATACACTATTTACTAATCTATTATTATGCGTATGGAAGATTTAAAGATGTTATTAACGATTGGAGTAATTCTAATTGTACCTGTAGTCTTAATACCACAGTTCTTTATTGGATTGTTAATACTGACTGTGGCTTACTTAGCTTTCAGACAGAGGAACTTCTAATATTAACTTTATAAATTACAGATTATGGAAACGACATTACAGATTATGCCAGTACAAAGAACTAGTAGTATGAACTTTGGAGAGTATGCAGAAGAAGCGGTAATAGTTGAAGAGCAACCTACCAAACAGAAGCGACCGTTGTTCATTGAAGCCAACACGATTGAAGCAAGTTTGGAGCATCTAAGGAATGATTGTATTATACCCGTGTTCGCTAAGGACAACGAAGCTACATTGTCTCATGTGGCTTTCATTGAAGCGGTACAGGATGCAACCAATACATTCTTTAGCGGTGAACAAATTGAACTGCCAGACATTCGTGTATCTCATGTAATCAAAGGCAGAATACCGGAAGCGATACATAAGCCAGCCAGTCAGTTATTAGAGAGTGACAAGACTATCTACTATGAAAGGTGTGCTTTCGTTATTGAAGTTCCTACTATCTATGAGACAGTACACGGTAACAGGCTAACACTTACTATTGGTGGTGTCAGAGCCTATAACCACACTAATCTCTACAGCAAAAAAGGAGCTGAAAGATTCAAGGTTTTTATCGGTTTCACCTGTAAGGTTTGCACCAATCTATGTGTGTCTACAGATGGCTATCTTAGTTGCTTGGAAGTTACTAATACAAGGGATTTATATCAAGCTGTATTGGAGATGTTCCACAAATACGATGCAGCCAAACACATACATTTGATGCAGACTTTAGGCAATACCAGTATGACGGAACATCAATTTTGCCAACTACTTGGAAGGATGAGACTTTACCAATCACTACCGCAAGGCTACCAAAAGGACATACCTAAAATGTTACTAACTGATACACAGGTTAACAATGTGGCAAAAGCGTATATCAATGATGAGAACTTTGGCAGCTTGGGAAATGACTTGTCTATGTGGAAATTCTACAACTTGCTCACAGGTGCTAATAAGAGCAGCTATATAGATTCATTCTTGGATAGAGCCTATAATGCTACAGAATTGGCAACAGGGATATGTTCCGCTTTACATGGTGACAACAAATACCAATGGTTTCTTAGTTAGTGGTAACTCAATCTATGAAACTATGAGAAGTTTGTTCTACTTACTTGCTGTGATTGTTACGTTCTTTGTCAGTGTGCTATTATACCCAGTTATAATGATTGGGTATATTCTATTGATTGGCTATTGCTTTACTAAGAGGTAATAGTATTACTGAAAGGGTATCTATATACTATATATAGGCACTCTTTCCTTTTCAATGGTTGGTAGTATAACATTCACTTCTACTATTAGTGAACGTTTTACTAGTAGTCAGTAAGTTAGACATTCCAGTTTAAAATTAATATTCACTCTTATTAGTTTTACTATAAATCAGAACATTATGTCACTAAAGTATTCAAGTACAACAGCAGACTACCTGCAATGGAGCGAAGCAATGAACCTAATAAGGAAGTTGGCAAAGGGTAGTAATTATAAAATGTCACTTCTTATTGCTTTGGGTTGCTTTACAGGTCTAAGAATCTCTGACATTCTTTCTTTAAGATGGAATCAGATATTAGATACAGACGAGTTTACCGTTACAGAGATTAAAACAGGGAAGCAAAGGACGATTAGGATTAATATGCAGCTACAGCAACATATCAGAGATTGTTATGAGCATATAAATCCAGTTGGTATAAATGCACCCGTATTGATAAGTCAGAAGGGGACAGTGTACACAGTCCAAAGAATCAATGTCATGCTGAAAGAGATTAAGAGGAAGTACAGGTTACATATAGGCAATTTCAGTTGCCATTCCCTTAGAAAGACTTTTGGCAGACAGGTGTATAACATGAACAGCGATAGTTCGGAGCTTGCACTTGTCAAGCTCATGGAGCTATTCAATCATTCCAGTGTATCAATTACTAAAAGGTACTTGGGATTGAGACAGGAAGAGTTACTTAATACTTATGACTGTCTTAGCTTTTAACTCATAAAATTAATTGCAAATACAAATACCTTTCGCTATCTTTGTGCCAATCCTAGCAATAGGAGGACATATTAACGAAAGGTGTTTTGCATCGTTCTTGTCTCTAAATTCGCCAAATTTATACAATCACAGGAACGTGCACAACACCGCACTAGTGTTATATGCCTATCTAATGATAGTCCATATATCGTCTGGTGCGGGTTACTGTTGTGTATTTGTGATTGGAGCGTTTGGCGATGCTTGGAGACATATACATTGACAGTTCCCGCACCTTCTTGTATGTAGAACTGTATCTATTGGGAACTAGATACAACTAATAATAGACTATGGAACAGGCATATTTACAACTAGCCCCTACCTCTCAAATGGTATGTAGACTGTTAAAATCCTTACTAAATCCAGAGATTAGGTATTTTTATATTAAATTCTTTGGGTAGGTAATTGTTGTAATTATTATATTTGTAAAACAATACACTACTATGGCATTCAGTTATATGCTATTAGTCCTGTAGTGCATAATATTATGATTTATGGAGCATTATAATAGCGCACACACTGTCAGACGGCTCATTATCATTCCCAATGCTTCTAATTCTATAACTGCCTACCAGAGGGGATAGGTAGGCGCAACTTAAATACTATGGAGTTTTATATATTAATTAACAATGCCAAGCAAGGACCATTTCCTCTGGATGTATTAGCCAGTAAGAATATTACGCCAAACACAATGGTATGGACGGTAGGATTTACTGAATGGAAACCTGCCAAGCAAGTACCCGAATTAGCTGATTTACTTGCGTGTCTACCACCGGAACCGCCAATAGCCAATAAGAGTATTATGCCTAAGACATGGTTGGTAGAATCCATTTTAGTGACTTGTCTCTGTTGCCTGCCCTTTGGTATCATGGGAATTGTCAACGCAACCAAGATAGAAGCATTATACTCTACTGGGCAGTATGAACAGGCATTGTACCATTCCAGACAGGCGAAGAAGTGGACTCTTTGGGGATTCTTTATAATGTTGGCATTTGTGGTAGTCTATCTTATATTCTGGGCAATATATATACTGCTACTTGCTAATTACTAAGCAGTAATGAAGTGGTGGAAGATTGGGGTAGTTGTACTGATACTAGTACTAACTACTATTAGCTATTGTTACAATCCATGTAATTATAGTATCTTTCCTAAATGCCCATTCTTGCTTCTAACTGGATTGCAATGTCCCGGATGTGGATCTCAAAGGGCAATACATTATTTATTACATTTAGATATATCAAAGGCATTCCACTATAATGCTTTATTAGTAGCAACACTTCCAGTTATAGTAATACTGTCATTGGCGGAATGCTACAGATGCAGTAGACCAGACCTTTATGTTAAGATACACAATAAGTCATATATATGGTGCTATTTAATCATTGTCGTGTTATGGTGGATTATTAGAAACTTAATTAACATCTAGGATTATGAAGTACATTTCATTTATACTAACCTTGTTATGTCTCTGTTATCAGACTGAACTGCAAGCGGTAACATCAGCGACTACAAGCACATTACAAGCCAGTATTGCTAGTACAACTGACAAGCATATCTCTAAGGATGAAGGAAGTAGAATTATCAAAGCCCAATACGGAACTACATCTGGTAGGGATAGGAGGATAGAAGAGTCTTACAAGAAGAAGTTTGAAGAGGAAGAGAGAGCCAAAGTTGAGGAAGCTAAAGAACAACAAGGAGGAGTTATAGGGTTTGATGAAGAGGGTTTTAATGCTGATATAGCAAAGTTCATTGCAGAAATGGAAGCAGAAGAACAACAGCAACAACAAGCAAAAGCTAAGGCACAACAAGCCGCTATATTAACTTATGGGACTATTGGAATCGTATCAGTATTCATTATAGTCGCAATAGTCACCTTTGGAATACTATATGTGAGGAGGAACAAGTATAATCCTAAGCACAATAAATTATGAAGTATATATATTTAATAGCAATCCTTATATGCTTGTCTTACCAGTCTAAAGAACAAGTAATGGCAGCAAATAGCTTAACTATGGACAGTATTACCACTACTGATAAAGTACCTCATCTATCTAAGCATAAAGGGTCTTACTTCCAACAAGGAGGCACATTAGACTTCATGACTGATGTTAACAGACTTTACCAAGAGAGGGAAGCAGAGCGCCAACAGCAACAACAGGCTAAGGCACAACAAGGTGGTACATTAGACTTTACAGCTGGTATCGAGAGACTTTACCAAGAGGAAATGGCTAAGCAACAAGCTGATAGCCAAACCAATCCCTTACGAGTTACCATTTTAACTTATGGGAGCATTGGAATTGTATTGTCATTTATCATAATTGCAATAGTCACTTTTAGTATACTCTATGTGAGAAGGAATAAAGATAACCCTAAATGTCACAAACCATGAAGTACATATATTTACTATCAATCTTACTGTGTGTATCTTGTCAATCCAGACAGCAAGTAACATCACCTACTTGCACTATAGACAGTACATTACAAACTAATGCTATTGCCATATTGGGAAGTAAGCTATCAGAGGTAAATGCCCAATCTGGGCAGGTAGTAGTAATGGAAGTTCAATCAGGGCAAATTAAGGCTCTGGTTGGACTTACCAAGAAAGACAGTACAGACTACCAATCTTGTGAGAACCTCTCTGTATGGCAGTCTACGGGTCTGATGCACCCAATATCACTATTAGCAGCCTTAGAAACTGGTAAGGTGAGATTGAGTGATAGAGTTGATACTGGGAATGGTATCTACCAAGTTCACGGTAGAGAGCTTAAAGACCATAATTGGCATAGGGGCGGATACGGTGAACTTACAGTACAAGAAGGATTGGCGGTTAGTTCCAATATAGCTATTTATAAGACTATGGAGAAAGCATTTGGTAGTAATCCCCAATCATGCTTTGACTTACTTGCTAATATGAGCTATGGCAAGCCAGATAGTATAACAGGGATAGCCAATTTAAAGCCTGCACACTTTATAACTCCTAAAGACAACAACTGGACTAAGACAGCTTTTGTATGGTTTAGTATTGGTTATAACCAACAGGTATCACCAATTCAAATACTGACCTTCTATAATGCCATTGCTAATAATGGGAAGATGATACAGCCTCAACTATATAAGGATAGTGTAGTAGTTATTAATCCCCAAATAGCAAGTAAGGCTAATATTGACAGTTTGAAGAAAGCTCTAGTACTTAATATTACTGACGGACTAGGGCAACCTGCCAAGTCTGATAAGGTAGTAGTTGCAGGTATACAGGGAACTAGTTCGCTATCTACTAATGAGGATAGTACTAAAGATATGTATGCAGTTGAGTTCTGTGGTTACTTCCCTGTTGATAATCCCAAGTATAGTATCATAGTTACTATTAATAAGACTGGATTACCATCCAGTGGTGGACTAATGGCTGGTGATGTATTTAAGCAGATTGTTGATAGTCTATAATTAAATAATGTTTATCTTTACAACAGCTAAATTTAAACTATAATATCTTAGAAGATAACTATTATGATTAAAGAGAGTAACAAGCCTAAAATAGTAAGTTGTGGTATTACTCCTGCATATATTGGAGAATTAAAAGACAATGAAATCTTTGTCTTTGGCAGTAACTTACAAGGTATACATGGTGGCGGTGCTGCACGTATTGCTAGAGAGTGCTTTGGTGCAATTATGGGACAAGGTGTAGGACTTCAAGGACAGTCCTATGCCATACCTACTATGCAAGGTGGAGTGAGAACTATAAAACCGTACACAGATGAATTTATAGAGTTTGCTAAGGCTAATACTAACCTACATTTCTTAGTTACAAGGATTGGTTGCGGAATCGCAGGCTTTAGAGATGAAGATATAGCTCCTCTATTTGACAATGCTATAAACCTGACTAATGTAAGCTTACCTAAAGAGTTTATTGATGTAATAACAGGTTAACAAGCATTGTGCCACTAATGGCAGGTGATGTATTTAGACAGATTGTTGATTGTATTCCTGCGAATTGATACATCCAAAGCTGTTAGATAGTATTCAACCTTTCTAAGACATATATTCATATATAATACCCCTATGTTAGAAAGGTTGAATACTTATGAATGGCAAACGAGATATGCGCAAGAAGTTTGTTAAATCAAGCCGCCCAACTTATAAGAAGAGAATCAAGAAAGCTCAACAAGGTATGAGATTTGTAAACTATAATGTTGTAGAGAATCCTACTATAGATTATAAGGATATAACTAATCCTACTAATCCATTTAGTGAATACAACTTTAATACAACTTACAATACTCCACAAGGATTAGTAGTACCTACTAGAGAGGATAGTAAACCTGATGCAGTAGAAGAATCTCCTGTAGTAGCTAATAATCCTACAGTAGAGCCAGTAATTAATAAGCCAGTTACTAAGACTGCCAAATCAACTTGGAAGAGTCCATATACTAACAGAAAGCAATGGACTACAGAACTTATTAATGCTTATAAGAAGGCTGGTATTACTAATGATAATGCAATTAGAATGTTGTTAGCACAAGACGCACTAGAATCTAGTTGGGGTAAGTCTGCGCAAGGTAAGTACAACTTTGGTAATCTGACTACTGGTAGTTCATGGAAAGGTGACTATGTAACTGGTAATGATAAGAATGCTAAAGGTGAAGCTATTAAGCAGAAGTTTAGGTCTTATAATTCTATGGATGAGTATGCAGCAGATAAGATACAATTCTTAAAGAGACTATATGACTTTGATGAGAATGATGATATTAATAAGTTTGTAGCTAAGCTTACTGGTAGCAATAAAGGTAAGAGAAGGTATGCAGAAGCTAAGGAATATGCCAACTCATTAAGAGGTGTATATAATAGTTTCAGAGAAGGTGGTATTATTAAGTATCAGAATCCAGCTCAACCTATTAAATATATGGGAGGTTATGATAAGAGAGGTAATATGGTATTGCCAGTTACTAATGAGAATGGCATGAACAACGTAACTCTACCAGAAGTTACAGTTACTACTAAGAATATTAACTTAGCAGGTGCTGTAGATAGAGGAAGGAGAGCTGTGGGAGATGTAGGTAGAGAGATACTATCAGCAACTACTCCATTAGGCGATATTGAATCAGCCAGAGATATATACCAAGATGCTAGGTCTGGTAATTACGGACAGGCTGCTTTGGGTGCAGAATTGCTATTACTTCCCAACTTTATAGAGAAGCCATTAAAGACACTTAAGCGAGTTGGTAAGGACTATGTAATTATTACTAAGGACTTTGTAAGCTCTCCTAAGAGGTTTAGACAGGCTAGGAAAGACGGAACGTATCCGCTTACTTACAAAGAGAGAAGAAGGTATTTAGAGAAAGCACATAAGGTTGGAGATGCGACTAGCGCTGAAGTGGAAGCAATTAATATGGACGATTATAAGTACAGGAGTGACAATTACCCAGATGTGTATCACGATATCAGACCACTAGAAGGAACTAATACCAAGTATACGTTTAATTCCAAGACTTACAGCAACTTTGATAATCCAGACAACTCTACAGGGGTCAACAGTAGAGGTTGGGGTATAAATAGCCACATTAATTTACGTAAGTCGCCTAACTCTAAGTTCTTAATTCCGACTGGGGCAATAAGGATGAATGTTGCTCATGAATTACAGCATTCTTATCAAAATGCCCTACCTGACCTAGCACTAATGGCAAATAGACGGACAAAGGTTAATGACTATAGAATAGTGAATGATGATTTTATAACATCAGAAGCTCTTACTCCTTTAAAGACCAAAGCTGGTACTTGGGAAGGCAGTCCAAAAGAATTGAACAGCGAAATGATGTCACTAAGAATAGGTTTAAAAGCGCCTAGATACAATTTAATGACCCCAGAGCAGCAAAGTAAAACGAAGGACTATATAAGCACCTTATTTGGTCTGGATGATAGCACAGTACACAAGATATTAAATGAATTAGGTAAACTAGGATATAAGAATGGAGGTAAATTATGAACATAAGAAGAGTAAAGTGGAGCTATCTTAATATTAAGAAGCAGAAGTTAGAATGGAAGGAAGAACTGAAACATAGTAATGACACTATAGAAGTTCTTAGCGACCCTCCTAAGCCTAAGCAACTGGAGAAGCTATTAAAAGACATATTCGGAGATGATACAATGAAGTAACAATACTTAACACATCCCCATTAGTTTAGTAGACTAGTAATGAGTAACTTTACATCAATAAAAGGAGCCTAATTCTGTGGTGAGAATCAGGCTCCTTTGGTGAATCTTTACTTAGGTAAAGTGCGACAGTACGCCCTTACATGCTCCTGTCGCCAAATCTAGTACGAGTGTAAGCCCTTACTAAGACAGGCTTATCACCAAAGCAATCAGGCACAGTGCCTAAGGTAAGTACCTCTTCGTCTACGTCTGGGCGGTCTACGCCAGTGAGCTTTGACATGTTCCCACCTTCCATAGCGGAACCGCCAGTAGTCGCGGACAAAGACAGTCTTACCTAAAGAATAGTTATTCTTCATAACTTCTCCTCCAATTAAGAGTTATTAGATAACTAATCTGCCATGAAGCGGCTCTTAATTCTCTCACGAGACGAGGATAGCCGCTCTGGCAACAAAGATAGTAATTAAATTAATATAACAATACATTAATTGTTAAACGTGATAACTGTAAATGGCTACTAATGATGTATCATTCTCAAATGGTACGATTGTTGCAGATGATATTATGGAATCTAATGTAGGGTTCCTAAATGGTAAGCCAGTTATTATAGATAGTAAGGCATTCTATAAAGATGAACTTAATAAGGTAAGTAATAAAGAATTTAAACGATGAGTAGAATAGTAACACAAGACAAGTTAAACGAATTGACTGGAATGTCAGTTGATTTAGGAAGAGGGGGAGATTGTCCTAGTTATAAAGAGATGTCAATACATTACCAATACTACCTTTTACTACAAGATATATTTATATAATACCCCTATCTATGAAAGGTTGAATTCAAATTTAATGATATTAAATAACAGGAGAAGAACATAATACATAGAGCGGAGTTTTAAACATGGCAGGACAGGCACACATATAAATAAGATTCTGCACCTTGATGTAATAATAAACAGTGATTTAGTTCTTGATATGAGGACTTATTGTTAACTTTGCAGAGTAAGTTCAATGTTGACCTATTGTTGACCTCTGAACTTGCATAGAGATAATTAACGTGTTAACAATCAACCTAATATAAGGTTAGTATTAGAGCCTCATAATCTGGAGGTCCCTGGTTCAAGCCCAGGCTGGTCCACACCTAACAGTTATTTAAGTACAAAAAGCCGCTAAAATTGCAGTTTTAGCGGCTTTTTTACGTTCAACAATATAGGCGGGCGGGGGTAACCCGGTACCACCCGTTAACCTGCTAGCAATTTGAGTACCAGCTGCCGTTCCTAGAAAAACTATCTGCCAGCAGCCTACCGCAGTTTGAGCACGAGATCCCGAGAGATCTGATAGCAAACCTTTCCTCCAGTTTGTCATTTACATGAATATCATACCGTTATGGGCTCTTCCTTAATAATAGAAATCCCCAGCGCCATTTCTATTTTAGAAAGCGTTTCCAGCGATAAGTTCTCACGTCCTTTTAGTACCTTAGAGATATACTGCGGACTACAATTCATCTTTTCTGCAAGTTGCTTTCTGTTCATTCCGAGCATATCCATTTTATCCAGCATTAGTAATGCTATGTGTTGTGAATAGCGCAACCACGTTTTGTTAGCACGGCGGTATTCAGCTTCTTCACGCCATTTTGAAGGCGTTGTAGAAGCACGTTCCTTCAGCTTTTCAACAACTGTTTTCATCTTTTCTTCCATATCGTTTCTCCTTCCATTACCATTATTATATTAATCATTCAGATACTCCATAAATCCGATATCATCCGTAATGTTTTCTTCAAGTAAGTAGCGGCGTACCTTTTCCAATTTTGTCAGTTCGTTGCGGGTGTGCTCTCTTTCTTGCATAGTCGCTGTCAGCTTGATAGCTCCCCCCGTGATGATGTATACACCAGAAACTAATTTGATAGCATACAAGCGCAGCCATGACGAATGTCTCAATCTACGTTTCAGGCGAGCTTTTTCCTTCTGTAACATCACATCTGACGTCTCACTGTTACTCAACGGCCGAAAAAACATACTTAAATCAGCTTCCGGCGATAAATCCAAGAAAACACATTCCAGTTCATCACTATCCTCAATGGTGTCTTTCACGGCTTGTGTAATATCCATTATTTTGAAATAGCTGCTAAGGTCGTCTATATTTTTTCTGAAAAAAGAACGTAACCAATCCGTATCATTCCATTTCGCAAATAATTTAGAAAGCTCATTTTCCGGTTCTCCATTGAAGCGTACCGCCCACAACTTTCCATTTTCAGTAATATCGTCAAATGTCATATCTTCTTTGATTTACTGTAGAACAAAGATACGAATATTAAACGAAAAATGAAACTTATAGGTTTAGTTTTAATAGAAAAAATGTTTTATTCAGTTAGGTTGTGCTGCTGTATGGCAAATGGTAGTGTCTTTGTCCCAATTTCCTATATCTTGTCCCGGCAATATTTCTTCATTTTCCTGCACGCTATCCACTTCGTTGGATAGCTCCTAACATCAAATATCTACCCAATGTCCCCGCATTGTTGTTCTTTAATTGTTCCCAAACAGGTAAAAACAACAGCAACGGACAAAGCAGGAATAGCGAAGAATAAGGAATAGGGAAACAAGCCTATAATATTAAGCTTCAGAGCACCTAATATTAAATAATTCCCAAATGTTTCAGCGCCTTACAAAGCCCGTCATTCTCCACCGTATCAGTAACAAAATTGGCTGAAGCCTTGACTATCTCCGATGCATTTCTCATCGCCACTCCGATTCCGGCAGCTTTCAACATAGGAATATCATTACCACCATCGCCGCAAGCCATTATTTCCGTCATTCCGATCCCATAATAATCGGCAAATACCGAAAGCCCGGTTGCCTTACTTATCCCTGCCACATTCACGTCAGCAAATAAAGGATGCCAGCGCGACAAAGAAAGATTAGGCAGAAACGGCATCACCTTTTGTTCCATCTCATCATCGATATAAAAACAAAGCTGACAGCACTCTTTCTTTTCAAACAGGTCTTCAATGTCTACAACGGCCGGGATAGGGTGTTCCACGATTTTTGCAATCTGTTCAACAGTCGGAGTCAGACGATTGACAAACACACCTTCATCCAATTCAATAGCAACTGCAAAATCAAAGGCTTTTGCTATTTCCATGACTTTCTTAAAATCATTTTTGGGAATAGGGTACTTTCTTATTACAGTGCCATCCCGCAAAACACAGTCGGCACCATTCAATGCTATAATTCCGTCATACGGAACATCGGCTATTTCATGAAGGTCGCCTGCCGCTCTACCGGTAGCAATGACTATTCGAATTCCATCGTCATGAATCTTCCTAAGGGCATCAACAGAGGATGGCAAAACTTTATGAGTTTCAAAACTTACCAATGTTCCATCCACATCGAGCATGATCGCTTTTATCATAACATTTATATCTTTATTTATTCTTCGATAATTTAGAGAAGCAAATCGACTATCCTCGACTGATAAGTCAGAGCAGTCAATTAAACAGTGACAAAGTTACTGAAAAAATTCCCATAACAGATACAGGCCTCCGACACATAAAATAAAAAAGGCAAAAGGAAACGAGATCCTTTTGCCCTATACCTATTGATACCAACTGAAAATTAATAGTGAACGCTTAGCGGAAGTCCTTCAATTCTTCCTGTAATCTCTGACGGGTAAAGAAGATACGGCTTTTTACTGTTCCTAAAGGAAGATTCAATTTTTCAGCAATCTCACGATACTTAAACCCGGATACGTGCATAGCAAACGGAACTCTATATTCTTTTGGAAGAGCATTAACCACACGGCGCATCTCTTTTAAATCATAAGCGCTCTCCGTGCTTTCAAATCCTGAATCTTGTGGCAGGTTTATATGGTAGAGGTTATCGGTCTGATCGACGAACGTTTGGTCGCGTACCACTTTACGATAGTTATTAATAAAGATGTTGCGCATTATAGTGTACATCCATCCTTTGAAGTTTGTATCGGGGGTATATTTATCTTCGTTATCCAAGGCTTTTAATGAAGTTTCCTGTAACAAATCGTTTGCTTCTTCGCGATCGGTTGTTAATTTATAAGCGAAACGGAGCAATTCTTCCTGTACTCCTACCAGGTCTTTCTTGAAGCTTAAACTTTTCATATGCGTTACTTTTAATTTGTGAATACTTGTTTCAATTCGATGGTGCAAGTTTACGAGAATTCGATGGAAGCAATGGACCGAGAATAAACATTTTTTAGGGGAAAATCTATCCACCGACTATTTTTAGGTCATTTTTGATAGTTTTTGGGTGGTGTCCCGGTATGTCACACAACAAAAAATCCCATTTTGAAGTCACACTTGACTCAAAATGGGATAACACAAACAAACAATATTAGCGATTTTCACAAACAGCTGTCTTTTTTATATTCTAAAATCCATAAGACTGATTTAGATCATGTTACTAGAACATTTTTATTATGGATACAAATGTATTACTTTATCGGCACATTACAGGTAGGAAGTAGAAATAGTTATAAAAAAAAATCTATCCACATATAAAGAATAATGCATATATACAAATAATTATATACAATATACAACTATCACCAGAGAATGAATATTAAAAAATTGCCCATTTCATCGGAAGAAAACGGGAATAAATTATATTTTAGATATAGCCTCATTTGCAAGCTAAAAGCAAAAAGAGTATCTTTGGCATACAAAATAAAAAGTATAATGATGATGATGAAATGCTGTTTGCCTATTCTCTACCTACTACTAACATGGTGCCCGTACATTTCCGGAGTACCCCCAAGAACCCCTCAACCTAAAAAAAGTCCGATGACTCTATACATGGATTCTTTAGGATTGATAAACGTTACTGAGCTAGACAATAGTCTTGCTGTACAGCTAATGTACACACAGGATGATAACTTCACCGGGAAAGTCCTTTACGATAATCTGACAGAAGCTTATTTGCACCCGGACGCCGCATATGCTCTCGTGAAGGCGCAAAGAGCTTTAAAGGAATTACACCCGTCTTATAGCCTCATCATTTACGATGCTGCCCGTCCAATGTCTGTACAGAAGAAAATGTGGAATGTAGTGAAAGGAACCTCCAAATACAAATACGTCTCCAACCCGAACCGTGGCGGCGGACTTCACAACTACGGACTGGCGGTAGACATCAGCATTCAGGACTCGCTGGGGCGACCGTTGCCTATGGGCACAAAGGTCGATCATCTTGGAGTAGAAGCGCACATCACCGAAGAAGGCGAACTGATACGCAACGGAAAAATCACCAAAACAGAACGTCAGAACCGGATATTATTGAGGAAAGTAATGAAAGCCGCCGGATTCCGTGCATTGCCCAGCGAATGGTGGCATTTCAACTTCTGCAGCCGAGAAGAAGCCCGGAAGAAATACAACGTAATACCATAAACAAGTCCACCATATAACGCCGAATATAAACAACCTATGATGCAAATCTCCCCCGAAACCCAGCTCTTTATCCGCGAACATCAGACGGATGATGTACGTGCTCTGGCCCTGCAAGCCCGAAAATACCCGAATGTAGATATGCCGACCGCCATCACACAGATAGCAGGAAGGCAGGTTGCCGCCGAAAAGATTCCATCATGGAGCGACATGGATGATATATGGTACCCGAAGCACCTATCACTGGAGCAATGCTCGTCAGAAGTCACCGCCCGCTACAAAGCAACCCTTTTAAAAGGTAACTCCCTGACGGACCTGACCGGAGGATTCGGAATAGACTGCGCTTTCCTTGCTGCCAAATTCAAATCCGCCATTTACGTAGAACGCCAGCAGGAACTCTGCGAGATAGCAGCACACAACTTTCCCATCCTGAACCTAAACCATATCAACGTAAAGAACGAGGACGGAGTGAGTTATCTGCAAGCTATGTCTCCGGTAGACTGCATCTTCCTCGATCCTGCCCGCCGCAACGAGCACGGAGGAAAGACGGTTGCCATCTCGGACTGTGAGCCCGATGTAGCCGAACTGGAAGAACTCTTACTGAACAAAGCGGAACAGGTCATGGTCAAACTCTCGCCCATGCTGGACTTGTCATTGGCACTGAAAGAGTTACAACACGTACAGGAAGTCCACATCATATCTGCCAATAATGAATGCAAAGAATTACTACTGATACTCGGACAAGCATCGGTAGAAGAAATATCCATCCATTGCGTAAATCTCCCTACCAAGGGGACACAGGAAGAACAGCATTTCGTATTCACCCGCGAACAGGAGCAGTGCAGCGAATGCAACTATACCAACGCACTGGAAAATTATCTCTATGAGCCGAACGCCTCACTCCTGAAAGCCGGAGCTTTCCGCAGCATCGCCTCCGCATTTCCTGTTAAGAAACTGCATCCTAACAGTCATCTTTATACTTCTGATGTGTTGGTCGAGAGCTTTCCCGGCAGGGCTTTCCACATCATTAGTCAGTGCAGCCTTAATAAAAAAGAACTAAAAGAAAGTCTCGGAGACTTGAAAAAAGCAAATATCACAGTACGTAACTTTCCGGCTACGGTTGCCGAACTCCGTAAACGAATCAAATTGTCGGAAGGTGGAGACACTTATCTGTTTGCCAGCACCTTAAACAACGGGCAAAAAGTACTGATCCGCTGTGAGAAAGCCTGAGTCTGTAATAGCATTACAACACAGCCCCTTCCTGCACCATTACATCAGTATATGAAACAGGAACGATAAAAAAGGATAAGGATCACTCAGCTGTCCTTAAAATCCCAGACTGAATTTCCCGAAAAATAAATGAGAGTGTCAAAAGTCAATAGTAACGAAACTGGGGCTGACAAAAAAGTCGGCAGTATCTTAAATCTCCTCCTTCGGGAAGGAGGAGTACCCGCAGGGGGAGGTGGTAGGTGAATACGC
>ERZ791569.503-NODE-503-length-23595-cov-7.704460_pt1 | contig 23595 bp, 17 predicted proteins | sample MGYA00509973_ERZ791569 | MGnify/ENA primary metagenome ERZ791569 (study PRJEB30046, sample SAMN00791902) | human gut metagenome | study: EMG produced TPA metagenomics assembly of the A metagenome-wide association study of gut microbiota in type 2...
GGCCTGGCGGGCGGCGGCGCTGGGGGAGGAACGGGTCTTTGCCCGCCGCGCACCCCAGGACCCCGGCGAGCTGTCGGTGGACCTACTGCTGGACGGCTCCGCCTCCCAGAACCGGCAGCAGGAGAAGCTGGCCGCCCAGGCGTATCTCATCGCGGAGAGCCTGACGCGGTGCGGAATCCCCGTGCGGGTGACGGCCTTCTGCTCCGTCAGCGGCTGCACGGTGCTGCAGGTGCTGCGGGACTATGACCACCCGGAGGAGAACCAGCGGATCCTGGACTATGTGGCCGCCGGGTGGAACCGGGACGGTCTGGCCCTGCGGGCCATGGGCTGGCTGCTGCAAAAGCGGCAGCGGGACAACAGCCTGCTGCTGGTGCTGTCCGACGCCAGCCCCAACGACGACCAGCGCATCCCCAACGGGCTGGGGGGCTATGCCTACACCGGCAAGCGCGGCGTGGACGACACCGCCGCCGAGGTGGCCGCCCTGCGGCTGCACGGCGTGCGCCCGGTGTGCCTGTTCAGCGGCAGCGACCGGGAGGCGGAGGACGCGCGGCGCATCTACGGCCAGGGGATGGAGCGCCTGCCGGCCATCGGCTGGCTGGCGGACGTGGTGACGCGGCTGGTCCGGGGACAGATACAGCGTGTATAAAAAGAGGCACCAAAGGTGCCTCTTTTCGCTTATTTTAATACCAGCTTTAATACCAGGTGATGCCCTCGGTGTGCTGCAGCTGGGCGCGCAGGTCATACAGCAGCGTTTCGGCGGCGGCGGACAGGGTGCGGCCCTTGGCGGTGACCAGGTAGAAGGTCCGCTCCGCCGGGGGATGGGCCAGGCGGTAGATCTTGGCCGGATAGACCTGGGTGATGTACTCCGCGCCGGCGGCGGGGATGATGCTCCAGCGCTTGCCGCAGAAGGGCAGCCGCTCGGCGATCTGGGGCGTGTCGGTATACAGCAGGGGGCGGGCGTCCACGCCGAACCAGTAGTCGTGCCACTGCAGGATCTCCGGCTGGCCGTAGACCAGGATCTCGTCCTGGGCGCGCAGCTCGGTGGCCTCCACCGGCTCCGTCAGGGTCATGCTGTCCTGCACGGACAGGAAGAAGCACTCACGGAACAGGGGCTTGGCCTCGATCTGCAGGTCGTAGTGCAGCCCGCCGTCCACGATGGCCATGTCGGCGTCGCCCCGGGCCACGGCGGACACCGCCTCGTAGGTGCGCATGGACTCCACCCACAGGTTCACCGGCAGCTCCCGCTCCAGAAAGTGCTGGTACACCGGCGGCAGGATATACTGGTTGGCGGTGTAGGCGGCGATGACGTGGAGGAACTCCCGCTTCTCCGCCGCGGCGAAGGTCTTGGTCTCCGCCAGCAGATTCTGCCACCGGCGGGCCAACGGCAGGAAGTGCTGCCCGGCGTCGGTGAGGGTGATACGGCGCTGGCCCTTGCCCCGGCGGAACAGGGGCGCGCCCACCTCGGCCTCCAGCGATTGCAGCCGGGCGGACAGGGAGGGCTGAGTGATGAACAGGGCGTCGGCCGCGGCGGTCATGGTGCCATGGTCCAGCACGGCGAAAAAGGTCTCAATATCCTGATTGGTCATGGCACAGCCTCCTGAAATAGGGTCATTCGTCTATTAAAATTATAGCCTTGGTCTATATTATAGCATGGAATAATCAATTTTACAACAGAGTATCTCTGTGCTATACTATGTTCGTCGGTAAGGAAGAGCGCTCCTTCGCCGACGGAGCTCCTGAAAACAGCTTTGCGGGAAGGGCTTTGCCGGAACGGGCGGCGGGCATTCCCGGTATTCGCGGCGACAGGCCGCGCTGACTTCACTTTTCTTCCATTTTTCTCTCTTAACACGAAAAACGCGGACGGTGACACGTCTGCGTTTTTCGCATTTCCGGATAAAGACGCTGTGAAAAAATAATACGAACACCGAACGATTTTGCCGGGAAAAGTCTTTATTTGTAACGCTTTCGTGAATTATTCGTCCGCTCGCTTGCAAGTTGGCGGCGGGGATGGTACACTGAACCATCATTGCAGTTTTATCCTGGGCGCACAGGCGCTTCCGGGCGGAAGGAGTGAGCGTATGGCAGGCTTCAGCGTGAAAAAACCGCTGACGATCTTTGTGGCGGTGCTGGGTATCATCGTGCTGGGTGTGGTGGCGTATATCAAAATGACGCCGGACCTGCTGCCCAACATGGATTTCCCCTATGTGATCATCGTCACCTCCGACCCCGGCGCCAGTCCGGAGTCCATCGAGCAGAACATTACCAAGCCGGTGGAGCAGTCCATGGCCACGCTGGACAAGATCAAGACCGTCACCTCCACCAGCCAGGACAGCGTGTCCATGGTCACGCTGGAGTTTGAGGACGGCGCCAATATGGACACCATCAGTGTGGACATCCAGCAGAAGATCTCCGTGCTGCAGGGCAGTTGGGACGACACCGTCTCCGCCCCCTATGTGCTGAAGATCAATCCCTCCATGCTGCCGGTGATGGTGGCCGCCGTGACCCGGGAGGACATGGACGTGTACGAGCTCAGCGATTTCGTCACCGGAGAGTTGTCCCCCAAGCTGGAGGGCGTGTCCGGCGTGGCCAGCATTTCGGTCAGCGGCGCCGTGACCCGGGAGGCCCATGTGATCCTGGACCAGGCCAAGCTGGACGCCCTGTCGGAGAAGCTGGCGGATGCGGTGCGTACCGAACTGAACAAGATGAAGCTGGATCTGCAGAAGGCCAAGGACCAGGTGGAAAAGGGGCAGGCACAGCTGGATGAGGCCAAGAAGGCCATTGCCGCCGGCGCGGCGGCCAAGGCGGGCGCGGCGGTGGATAAGCTGTACGAATATCTGAAGGAGGCCCGGGGCCAGATCCCGGAGCCGGACCCGGATCCGGATCCCGGTAAGCCGCCCATCACCGTGCCCGGGCAGGAGGAACTGGAACAGCTGCAAAAGACGCTGGAACGGCTGAACGCGACGCTGGATAAGCTGATGCAGGATCTGGAAAGCGGCGAGCTGAAGCGGGAGGTCACCAGTGAGGTCTATGACCTGACGCTCTCCCTGATCGACGGTATTACCCAGCTGACGCAAGCGCAGATACAGCTGGATGAGGCCATGACCCAGATCGAGGCCGGCATGGACCAGATCAACGAGGCGTACAAGTCCATCGCCGACCAGACGGACGTGGGCGGGATGCTGTCCATCTCCGCCGTCAGCCAGTTGCTGACGGCACAGAATTTCGCCATGCCCGCCGGGTACATTGAGGACAACGACGGCGTGCGCTACATGGTGTCCGTGGGCGAGAACGTGTCCTCCCGGCAGGAACTGGAGGACATGGTGCTGCTGGACCTGGGCATGGACGGCATCGAGCCGGTGACCCTGGGCGACATCGCCACGGTGGTGGTCACGGACAACGCCGGGGAGCTGTACACCAAGGTCAACGGCGACAACGGCATCCTGATCACCTTCACCAAGCAGTCCAACTACGCCACGGCGGAGGTGTCCAATAACATCAGCGCACGGTTCGCGGAGCTGGAGGGCCAGTATGAGGGATTGTCCTTCGCGCCGCTGATGGACCAGGGCGACTATATCTACCTGATCGTGGAGACCATCACCTCGTCGCTGCTGTGGGGTGCGCTGTTCTCCGTGGTGGTGCTGTTCCTGTTCCTGCGGGATTGGCGGCCCACGGTCATCACGCTGGTGTCTATCCCCGTCAGCGTGATCTTTGCCATCGTACTTATGTACTTCACCGGCGTGACCATCAACATGATCTCCCTCAGCGGTCTGGCCGTGGCGGTGGGTATGCTGGTGGATAACTCCGTGGTGGTCATTGAGAATATCTACCGCCTGCGGGCCAAGGGCGCTACCATCATTCAGGCGGCGGTGTCCGGCGCGGGCCAGGTGCTGGGCGCGGTGACGGCCTCCACCCTGACCACGGTGTGCGTGTTCGCGCCCATCGTGTTCGTGGAGGGACTGACCCGCCAGCTGTTCACCGATCTGGCGCTGACCATCACCTATTCGCTGCTGGCCAGCCTTCTGGTGGCGTTGACGCTGGTGCCGGCTATGGCCAGCGGTATGCTGCGCCGTCCCATGGTGCAGAAGCCGGGCCTGCTGGACAAGATCTACCCCGCCTATCGGAAGGCCATCGCTTTTTCGCTGGACCACAAGGCCGGCGTGCTGCTGCTGTCGCTGGTGCTGCTGGTGACCAGTGCCGGCGCGTGCCTGCGCCGCGGCTTTACCTTTATGCCGGAGATGGATATGAACAACCTGTCCCTGACCATCACCATGCCGGAGGACACCTCCCGCGAGGAGGCGGTACGGCTGGCCGACGAGGTGCTGGAACGGGTGATGACTGTGGACGACGTGCAGGACGCCGGCTTTATGATGGGCGGCGGCACCATGGGCGGCCTGAACATGGGTGCCGCCATGGGCGGCGCCTCCGGCAGCAGCTATGACGTGGAGGGCTACATCACCATGCCGGAGGGGACCTTCGGCTCTGTGGCGGGGAAGGAGATCGAGACGCTGTGTGCCGACCTGCCCTGTGAGGTGACGGCCAGCGGCGTGATGAGTGGTATGATGAGCTATATGACCGGCAGCGGCGTGTCGCTGCAGGTGTTCGGCAGCGATATGGCGGACCTGCAGAGCAGCGCCCGGACCATCGCCCGGCGGCTGGAGCAGGTGGAGGGCGTCAACGAGGTCAGCGACGGGCTGGACGCCTCGGCCCCGGCGCTGCAGGTGACCATCGACCGGAAGGCGGCGGCGGAGAAGGGTCTGACCGTGGCCCAGGTGTATATGCAGATCGCCGCGGCGCTGCAGAGCAGCGCCAGCGTCTCTGCTGTGACGCTGGACAGCGAGGACATGGACCTGACCGTGGACGCGGCGGAGGGCAGCGTCCTCAAGCGGGAGAACCTGCTGGAGCTGGAGTTGTCGGCGGAGAGCAGCGCGTCCTCCGTCATGACCGGCAGCGGCGCCGCGGGGCAGCTGACCGGCGGCAGAGAGGAGGACAAGACCTTCAAGCTGGGCGATGTGGCCACCGTGACGGAGACGGTGTCCATGAACACCATCTCCCGTGACCAGCAGCGCCGGTGCGTCACCGTCACCGCCGCCATTGCCGACGGCTATAACGTCACCCACGTGACCTCCGCCGCCCAGCAGGCCGTCAGCGGCCTGACGCTGCCCGACGGCGTCACCGTGGAGTTCAACGGCGAGAACGAGCAGATCATGGAGGCCATGAGCCAGCTTCTTCTGATGCTGCTGCTGGGCGTGGTGCTGGTGTACCTGATCATGGTGGCGCAGTTCCAGTCGCTGAAATCTCCCTTCATCGTCATGTTCACCATCCCGCTGGCCTTCACCGGCGGCTTCCTGGCCCTGCTGATCGCCGGGATCGAGGTCTCGGTCATCAGCCTGATCGGCTTTGTGATGCTGGTGGGCATCATCGTCAACAACGGCATTGTGCTGGTGGACTACATCAACCAGCAGCGGCTGGCGGGCATGGAGCGCCGCGAGGCCATCATCGACGCCGGCGTCACCCGCCTGCGGCCCATCCTGATGACCAGCCTGACCACCATTCTGGGCCTGATCGTCACCGCCACGGCCAAAAACGCCGGCACGGCGCTGATGCAGCCCATCGCAGTGGTCTGCATCGGCGGACTGCTGTACGCCACGCTGATGACGCTGTTCGTGGTGCCGTGCATGTACGACATGATGAACAAGAAGGATCTGCGCAAGGTGGACGAGAAGGAGCTGGAGCTGGTGGATCTGTAAAAAAATACCCAGTGGCTTGACAAATGTCGGCCACTGGGTATAATGGAGACAGAGGAAGCTGCGACAAGCGGTTTTATCTCGGCTTATGTAAAGTTTTTTTAGAAAACCGTCACTTGGCAGAGTGGCGGTTTTCGCGTTTCTTGATGATAATGGTGATCGTATAGATACCAATATGCAACGTAATACGCATGGTCTCACCTCCCTTCCGGGGGTGTAGACAAAACCGCCTGCCGTGACACAGCTTCCCCTGTGCTCCGTGTACTATTGTAGCAAGATGTCGATTTGTTGTCAATATGCACCCAGCCGCGCAAAAAAAGAAAGCCCCAAGGGGCTTTCTTTTTTTGCTCTTTCTCAGTACGCCAGCTTCTCCGCCAGATAGGCCTTCAGCTCACTGATGGGGATGCGCACCTGCTCCATGCTGTCGCGCTCACGGACGGTGACGCAGTTGTCGCCGGCGTGCTCGGCGTCGCCCACGGTGTCGAAGTCCACGGTGATGCAGTAGGGGGTGCCCACCTCGTCCTCGCGGCGGTAGCGCTTGCCGATGGAGCCGGTCTCGTCGAAGTCCAGCATCCACTCCTTGCTGAGCTCCTCATAGATCTTCCGCGCCGGCTCGCTGAGCTTCTTGCTCAGGGGCAGGATGGCCGCCTTGTAGGGCGCCAGCGCCGGGTGCAGGTGCAGCACCACGCGGACGTCGTTCTTCTCCGCGTCCACGACCTCCTCGTCGTAGGCGTCCACCAGCACGGCCAGCACGCTGCGCTCCACGCCCAGGGACGGCTCCACCACATAGGGGATGTAGCGCTCGTTGGTCTCCGGGTCAAAGTAGGTCAGGTCCTTGCCGGACACGGTCTGGTGCTGGGTCAGGTCGTAGTCGGTGCGGTCCGCCACGCCCCACAGCTCGCCCCAGCCGAAGGGGAACAGGAACTCGAAGTCCGTGGTGGCCTTGGAGTAGAAGCACAGCTCCTCGGGGTCGTGGTCACGCAGCCGCAGGTTCTCGTCCTTCAAGCCGATGCCCAGCAGCCAGTTGTGGCAGAAGCTGCGCCAGTAGTTGAACCACTCCAGGTCGGTGCCGGGCTTGCAGAAGAACTCCAGCTCCATCTGCTCGAACTCGCGGACGCGGAAGATGAAGTTGCCCGGGGTGATCTCGTTGCGGAAGGACTTGCCGATCTGGCACACGCCGAAGGGCAGCTTGCGGCGGGTGGTGCGCTGGGTGTTGACGAAGTTGGTGAAGATGCCCTGCGCCGTCTCGGGCCGCAGATACACGGTGTTCTTGGCATCCTCGGTAACGCCCTGGAAGGTCTTGAACATCAGGTTGAACTGCCGGATGTCGGTGAAGTTGTGCTTGCCGCAGGAGGGGCAGGGGATGTTCTTCTCCTCCACGAAGTCCTTCATCTCCTGCTGGGAGAAGGCGTCGATGGGCTTGCTGAGCTCAAAGCCGTTCTCGTGGCACCAGTCCTCGATGAGCTTGTCGGCGCGGAAGCGCTCCTTGCACTCCTTGCAGTCCATCAGGGGATCGGAGAAGCCGGCCAGATGGCCGCTGGCCACCCAGGTCTGGGGGTTCATGAGGATGGCGGCGTCCTGCCCCACGTTGTAGGGGTTCTCCTGGACAAATTTCTTCCACCAGGCCTTCTTGATGTTGTTCTTCAGCTCCACGCCCAGGGGGCCGTAGTCCCAGGTGTTGGCCAGGCCGCCGTAGATCTCGCTGCCGGCAAAGATGATGCCGCGGTTTTTGCAGAGGGCGACGATCTTGTCCATCGTTTTTTCGGTGTTTTTCATGGTGAGGTTCCTCCTATATGAAGTGTTTTGGCAACAAAAAAACGCCCTGAGCCGGTAAGGCTCAGGGCGAACTAAACATAGTCCGTGGTTCCACCTGAATTTGGATACTTCCACACTCTTCTGCCGGTAACGGGGCTTCCGGCGGGCATTTCCTCCCGCGGCTCAGGGCCGCCACGCCCGTCATCGCCTGTATCAGGAAGAGAATAGCACGTTTCGGGGTGGTTGTCAAGCACGCAAAGCAAAAACCGCCGCAGCTGCGGCGGTTTTCGGCTGTTTTCGGTTACTTTCCGGCGGCCATGACCTTTCCGGCGGCATCCACCACCAGACGGTCGGTCTTTGCGCCGGCGGCGCTCTTGCTGAAGCTCACCGTCCACGCGCCGGAGGTGACGTCATAGGTGGCGTACACCTGATCGTACGCGCCGGTATACTGCGCCTTGGCGGCGTCGATGGCCGCCTGCATGGTCACGCTCTTGCGGCCGATCTGGGCGGTGCCCAGAATGGACAGCAGCGCGTCACGGTTGGCGTTCCACACCTCGGTGGTCATCTCGTCGGAGGGGGCGGCCACATAGCTGCCCGGCACGTCCTCAAAAAAGATGTCCGCCATGCCCATGGTGCCCTTTTCCGTGTTCTCCTCCGTGTGCTGCCAGACCTTCATGCCGTTGGCAAGGGTGATCTCCTCGCTGGTGACGCCGGTGCCGCAGATGCCGTAGCCGCCGGTCCAGCACAGCAGGGTGTAGCTGACGGTGGGGTCATCGGTCTTGTAGAAGCGGATGCCTTCGGTCTTGTCGGTGCCGTTATCGGACACCTGCTCCCAGCTCCAGCCCTCCGGCAGCTCCAGCTTCATGTCTACATAGCCGTGGGTGAATTCGGCGGTGGTGACAGTGGGCTGGGGATCCGGCGCGGGATCGGGGTCGGGCTTGTCGTCGTTGTTCTTTTTGCCGCAGGCCATCAGCGACAGGGCGCAGGCCAGGGCCAGGATAAATGCCAAAAACTTCTTCATGGGGGTCGTGCCTCCTTTTCTGTCTCTATCTGTTTGTGTGTGTATATACACCGCCGGGGGGGCGGGCGATGGGCCTGCCCTCTATCCACTAAGACGGAGCGCGGCGGGGTTTAGTTCCGCTTTTCTTATTCGCGGCCCTCGGGCAGCTGGGCGATGACGGTCTTGTACAGATGGCGGAAGAAGAACAGCGTCAGCGTCAGGGAGAATACCTCCGCGATGGGATAGCACCACCACACCAGGTTGCTGTTGCCCACGGACGCGCCGTACCGGGCCAGCACGTAGGCGATGGGGATCAGGAACACCAGCTGGCGGACGATGGAGGTGATCATGGAGTACAGGGATCTGCCCAGCGCCTGGAAGGAGGCGCCCAGGGCGATGCACGCGCCGGCCATGCAGAAGCTGATGGAGATGATCCGCAGGGCGGGTATGCCCACGGAGAGCATGGTGTCGGTGGCGTCAAATATCTTCAGCAGAGGGCCGGGGATGACCCAGAAGAGGACGGTGCCGAAGACCATGATGATGGAGGCGTACAGCGCGCCGCGCTTGATGGTCTCCACCATGCGTTTGCGGTTCCGGGCGCCGTAGTTATAGGCCACGATGGGCACCACGCCGTTGTTCATACCGAAGACGGGCATGAAGATAAAGGAGTTCAGCTTGAAGTACGCGCCGAAGGCGGTGGCCGCCGTCTCGTGGGCGGCGTGGTAGGTGATGAGTATCTTGTTCATCAGGAACGTCATCACCGAACCGATGGCGATCATAATGACGCTGGGCAGGCCGATGGCATAGATCTCGCCGATGAGCCGGAAGTCCGGGCGGAAGCCCTTGATGGACAGGGTGATGTCGGTATTCTTCTTGTGGTTGAAGTATATGGCCAGGGCGCAGCCGCAGAACTGGCCGATGATGGTGGCCACGGCAGCGCCGGTAACGCCCATGTTCAGGGTAAAGATGAAAATGGGGTCCAGAATGATATTGATGATGGCGCCCAGACCCTGGGTGTACATGCTGAGGATGGACCGCCCGGTGCCCTGCAGCAGCCGTTCGTACATGATCTGGCAGAACATACCCAGGGAGCCGATGGTCACCACCCGCAGGTAGTCGTTGCCCATGCGGATGATGTTCTCTATCTGGGTCTGGGAACGGAAGAACAGGTCGGAGCAGGTGGCGCCCAGAGCGGCGGAGATGACAAACCCCACCAGCGCCAGCAGTATGCCGTGGTTGGCGACCTTGTCGGCGCGTTCACGCTGTCCGGCACCCAGTGCCCGGCCCATCAGGGCGTTGACGCCCACGGCGGTGCCGGTGGCCAGGCCGATCATCAGGTTCTGCGCCGGAAAGGCCAGGGACACGGCGGTCAGCGCCTGCTCGCTGACGCGGCTGACGAACACGCTGTCCACGATGTTGTACAGGGCCTGCACCAGCATGGACGCGATGATGGGCAGGGACATGTTCCATATCAGCTTGGAAATGGGCATAACGCCCAGCTTATTTTCATTCTGCACGAGATCACTCTTTTCCTTTGTATTGTCAGTCTGCCCACCATTGTATCATGCCTTTATAGAAAAAGAAACCCCTGTAATGTGCTTTTTCCACACATTACAGGGGCAAATTTTGGTTAAAAGCGGCAAAAATGTTTCGTGCTGTGAAGTATCAGGCCCGGAAAAATGCCCGGATCTCCTCCGCCGTACAGGCGGCGCTGCCCTGGGCGAAGCCGTCCCGGCCGCCGCCCCGCCCGTGCAGGGCGTTGTTCATGTCCTTCACCAGTGCCCGGATGTCCTGCCCGGCGTGGATGACCGCGTATTTGTACGCGCCGTCCGTCCCGGCGAACACCGCGCAGCGTCCGCCGGCGCTTCTGGCGGTCATGTCGCACAGCCGGCGCACGCCGTCGCCCTCCAGCGCGCCGGTGATCAGCACCACGTCGCCCGCTCCGGCATACTGCGCCGCCGTCTGGGCAAAGACCTGCTCCTCCAGCGCCGCGGCGCGCTCCTTTGCCGCCAGCAGCTCGCCCTGCATGCGGCTGACGGCCGCCGCCGCCGTCTCCGGCTTCACCGACAGCGCCTGTCCGATCTGCCGCGCCTGCTCCCAGCAGGCCGACAGATAGTCCGCCGCCCTCCGGCCGCACAGCAGCTCCAGCCGCACGCCGTCCCGGAATTTCTGCCAGCCGATGAACTTCACCAGCCCCACCTGGCCGCTGAAGGCCACATGGGTGCCGCAGCAGGCGCACATATCCGCCCCGGGGAACTCCGTGACGCGCACCGCGCCGGTCAGCTCCTTCTTACTGCGATAGGGCAGCGCCGCCAGCTCAGCGGGGGAGGGGTACCAGATGTGCACCGGGCGGTTTTCCCAGATATACCGGTTGGCCCGGCGCTCGATGTCCAGCACCTGCTCCCAGCTGATGTCGGCGTTGTAGTCGATGGTCACCACCTCCGCGCCCATGTGGAAGCCCACGTTGTCGCAGTGGAAGGTGCTGCACAGCATGCCGGAGACGATGTGCTCGCCGGAGTGCTGCTGCATGTGGTCGAACCGCCGCGCCCAGTCGAGCTGTCCGCTGACGCTCTGGCCCTCGGCCAGCGCCCCGTCGCACAGATGGGTGATCACGCCGTCCTTCTCGTGTACGTCCAGCACCCGGACGGTGCCCAGCGTGCCGTGGTCGGCGCTCTGTCCGCCGCCCTCGGGATAGAAGGCCGTCCGGTCCAGCACCACGGCCCAGCCGCCCTTTACCGCCTGGCAGGACTCCACCACGGCGGTGAAGTCCTGCAAAAAGGCGTTTTCGTAGTAAAGCTTGACGGTCTCCATCAGTCGTCCTTCTCCACCTCGCCCACGATGGCGATGTGCAGCTCATCCAGCTGCTTCTGCTCCACGGTGGAGGGCGCGCCCATCATGATGTCCTGGGCGTTCTTGTTCATGGGGAAGGGGATGATCTCGCGGATGGAGCTTTCGCCGGCCAGCAGCATGACCATGCGGTCCACGCCCGGGGCGATGCCCGCATGAGGGGGCGCACCGTAGCAGAAGGCGTTGTACATGGCGGGGAACTTCTTCTTCACGTCCTCCTCGCCCAGCCGCACCAGCTCGAAGGCCTTGATCATGATCTCCGGGTCGTGGTTACGGACGGCGCCGGAGGAGAGCTCCACGCCGTTGCACACCAGGTCGTACTGGTTGGCGTAGATGTCCAGCGGGTCGATCTCGCCCCGCTCGGCCTTCAGCAGGATGTCCATGCCGCCGTTGGGCATGGAGAACGGGTTGTGGCAGAACTCCAGCTCGCCGCTCTCGTCGCCGATCTCGTACATGGGGAAGTCCACGATCCAGCAGAACTCATAGCGCTCCTTGTCGAAGTGGTTCTCGCAGGCCGCGCCGAAGGTCTTGATCAGCACGCCCACGGACTTGGTGGCGTACTGGCCCGCCGCCGCCACCACCAGGGTGTTGGGCTTCAGGTCCATGACCTTGGCCAGCTCCGCCTCCACCGGGGAGACGAACTTGGCGATGCCGCCGGCCAGCTGGCCGTTCTCGTCCACCTTGAACCAGTAGGCCTTGCTGCCGGACTGCACCTCGCAGTCGGTCAGCAGCTTCTCCACCTGCTTGCGGGTCATGGTGCAGTCGCTGATGGGCACCATCTTCACCGTCTGGCCCTTGAAGGCCTCAAACTCGCTGTCCTTGAACAGCTCGGTGACATTCTTGCAGGTCAGGTCGATACGCAGGTCGGGCTTGTCGCTGCCGTAGGTTTCCATGGCGGTGTTGTAGGGGATGCGGCGGAAGGGGGCGCTGGACGCCACGTTATAGGTGCCGAACTTGGCAAAGATGGGGGGCAGCACGTCCTCCAGCACGGCGAAGATGTCGTCCTGGGTGGCGAAGGCCATCTCCATATCCAGCTGATAGAACTCGCCGGGGCTGCGGTCGCCGCGGGCGTCCTCATCCCGGAAGCAGGGCGCGATCTGGAAATACCGGTCGAAGCCGGAGGTCATCAGCAGCTGCTTGAACTGCTGGGGCGCCTGGGGCAGGGCGTAGAACTTGCCGGGGTGCTTCCGGGCGGGCACCAGATAGTCACGGGCGCCCTCGGGGGAGCTGGCGGTCAGGATGGGGGTGGTGATCTCCAGGAAGCCGTGCTCCATCATGGCGGCGCGCAGGGCGGCTACCACCTGGCAGCGCAGAATGATGTTCTGCTTCACCGCCGGGTTCCGCAGGTCCAGATAGCGGTACTTCAGACGCTGGGTCTCGTCGGCCTCGCGGCTGCGGTTGATCTCGAAGGGCAGGGAGTTGTAGCGGCAGCGGCCCAGCACCTCGATCTTAGTGGGCACCACCTCGATCTCGCCGGTGGCCTGCTTGGGGTTCTTGCTGGCGCGCTCCCGGACGGTGCCCTCCACGCTGATGGTGGACTCCTTGTTCAGTCCGTTGATGATCTCCATCATCTCCGGCGTCTCCACCACCACCTGGGTGGTGCCGTAGAAGTCCCGCAGCACCACGAAGGCGAAGTTCTGCCCCACGGTGCGGACGTTTTCCATCCAGCCCACGATCTTCACGGACTTGCCCGCGTCGCTGAGCCGCAGCTCGTTGCAGGTATGTGTGCGCATCTGCATCATTGTCATGTTCCTCCTATTTCTGATAGTGAATTGTATAATTGACTAAAAATATTACGGACAGTTGTTATTTTTCCACGATCACCTTGCCGCGGTTCCGCTCTGCCAGACCGTTCTGGATGCGGGCCAGGGTACCCTCGAAGTCCATGGTGGTCTGCTCGCCGCTGGCCATGTCCTTGCAGGCGATGACGTTGTTCTTCACCTCGTCCTCGCCCAAAAAGACCACATAGGGCACGCCGGTCTTGTCGGCATAGTTCATCTTGGCCTTGAATTTCTTCTGCTCGGTGTACAGCTGGGTGCGCACGCCGGCGTCCCGCAGCCGGGTGGCCAGCGTCACCGCGGCGCTCAGGTCCTCGGTCATGGGCAGGATCAGCACGTCCGCCGGGGCGGTGGGCAGCTCGCTGTTCAGCATGCCCTGCTCGCCCAGCACATAGAACAGCCGGGTCAGCCCGATGGAGATGCCCACGCCGGGCAGCTGCTTGTCGGTGTAGTACTCCGCCAGGTTGTCGTACCGCCCGCCGGAGCACACGGAGCCGATCTCCGGGTGGTCCAGCAGCGCCGTCTCGTACACGGTGCCGGTGTAGTAATCCAGGCCCCGGGCAATGGTCAGGTCCACGGCAAAGTTCTCCTCCGGCACGCCGAAGGCGGACAGGTATTTCACCACGGTTTTCAGCTGGTCCAGGCCCTCGTCGAACACCTCGTTCCGCCCGGCATAGCCCTCCAGCGCCGTCAGCACCTGGTCATTGCTGCCGGTGATGGCGATGAATTTCAGGATTTCATCGGCGCTCTCCGCGTCCACGCCCACCTCGTCGGTCAGCAGGGCGCGCACCTTCTCCGCGCCGATCTTGTCCAGCTTGTCCACGGTGCGCATGATGTCGCCGGACTTCTCCGTCAGCCCCAGCATGGCGTAAAAGCCGTTGAGGATCTTCCGGTTGTTCACCCGGATGCAGAACCGCTTCAGCCCCAGCTCGCTGAAGGCCCGGTAGATGATGGCTGGCATCTCCGCCTCGTTGGTGATGTCCAGCTTGCCGTCGCCGATCACGTCGATGTCCGCCTGATAAAACTCCCGGAACCGGCCCCGCTGGGCCCGCTCGCCCCGGTAGACCTTGCCGATCTGATACCGGCGGAAGGGGAAGGACAGATCGTTGTAGTGCAGCGCCACATACTTGGCCAGCGGCACCGTCAGGTCGAACCGCAACGCCAGATCGGCGTCGCCCTTGTTGAAGCGGTAGATCTGCTTCTCCGTCTCGCCGCCGCCCTTGGCCAGCAGCACCTCCGCCGCCTCGATCACCGGGGTGTCCAGCGGGGTGAAGCCGTACAGGGAATAGGTGCGGCGCAGGATCTCCATCATCCGCTCCATCTGCTGCTGCGGCTTGGGCAGCAGCTCCATAAAGCCCGACAGGGTGCGGGGTGTCATCTCAGCCATTTTCCGTTTCTCCTTTATTTTCGGTAGTTTCGTTTGTGTCATTTGCGGCGTTGACGCCGGCTTCGCCACTTTCCGGCGCTTCTATGCGGTTTTCCATGCGTTCTGCGTCGTTCTTGATCTCATTCTCATGGCCCTCCAGCGTGTGGGACGCCTCCTCCCGGGCCGCTTCCGCCTCCGCCTCCTGCTTCAGCTCCGTGGCCACCTGCCGGTATATGTCGTCCAGCGCCGCGCCCTTTTTGACGCCCACGCGCCGCCCAATGGCGCCGCCGATCAGCAGCACCACCAGTCCCACCAGCCACAGCCGGGGCACGAAAACCGGCAGCAGCAGCCCCGGCAGCGCGCCCACCCACACACCGATCTCGGTGTAGTGGCCCTGCACGGCGTGGTACACGCCCTTTTTCTCCCGCAGCTGGGCGGTCCGCTTCAGCTGGGCGGCGCACAGGCCGATGCGCAGCAGCGCCAGCGCCGTCAGCGGGATGAAGATGTCCCGGACGTGGGTGTTGATGAAGTCGATCACAGCGTTCATGGCGTTCTCCTTTTGTGGATGTTGGCCCGGCGACGAAAAAAACGCTCCCGTCCCCGGTATTGGGACGAGAGCGTTACAACACTTCGTGGTGCCACCCAAATTCGGCCTTGCGGCCCTTTTGTGCTCCTGGTACGGGGAGCGCGCCGTGGATGTTTCCATCCCCGCTCGTTCGCTGTCTTGACCTGCTCCTTGCCGCGGCGCGCTTCCAGCCATGGCGCGCCTCTCTTGCAGCGGCGGTGTACAGGCTACTCCTGCGAGGTCTGCACGGTTATCCCTTATTGTATGCGATTTCGCCCCGGTTGTCAAGCCGTAAACGGTTTGTTCTTGGGGTTGACGATGTCGCGCCAATCCAGGTCGCCGCGGTCCAGACCCAGCACCAGCATCTCGGCGGTGGCCAGGTTGCTGGCGAAGGGCACGTTGTTCTGGTCGCACAGGCGGGAGATATAGGCGATGTCCGTGTCCGGCGTCTTTTGGTTGGGGTCGCCGAAGCACAGCACCATGTCGATCTCGTTATAGGCAATGCGCGCGGCGATCTGCTGCCCGCCGCCGTGGGCGAAGGACAGAAAACGGTGTATGGTCAGTCCGGTGGCATCGGCGATCTGCTGTCCGGTGCGGGCGGTGGCGCAGAGGGTGTGCTTGGCCAGGATGCCGCAGTAGGCGGTGCAGAACTGGACCATCAGCTCCTTGCGGTTGTCGTGTGCCATCAGTGCAATATTCATAGAAAGGCTCCTTTCATTATATCTTCATCAGGGGCGTTTTCTGGCCCATGATGCGTCTGGCGATGTTTTCATAGGCGCGGGCGGCGTAAAAATTCCGCTCCCGCAGCACCAACCCCCGGTTCAGGCAGAAGGACACATCCGGGTCTTCCGGCACCACGCCCAGCAGCGGCAGCCCCGCCTGGTCGATGGCGTCGTCAATGGTAGTGCGCAGCTGGCGCAGCACTCTTTTGGATACGCGCCCCACCACCAGATGCACCGCCCCGTTGGGGAAGGCGGACAGCTCTGCGGCGGTGCGCTGGGCGTCCCGCATGGCGGACACGTCCGTGGTGGTGATGACCACCACCTGGTCGGCCATACAGGCCGCCATCTGAAAGCCCTGTCCCAGTCCTGCCGGCGCGTCGATCAGGCACCAGTCATAGGCCTCCCGTATGGCGCTGGCCAGGCCCTGTATTTTCGGCACCGACAGCGCCAGCGGCCGGTCGGCCATGGGCGCGGTCAGCAGGGAGAGGGAGGGGTACCTCGGGTGCTGCACCACCGCTTCGGACAGGGAGCAGCGGCCCTCCAGCACGTCGGAAAAGTCCATCAGCGCCCGGTCGCTGAGCCCCAGGGCCAGGTCCAGGTTCCGCAGGGTGATGTCACAGTCCAGACACAGCACCCGCTGTCCCTCGTGGGCCAGCGCCAGCGCCACATTGGCGGTGAACGTCGTCTTGCCGGTGCCGCCCTTGCCGGACACCACTGCGACGATCTTGCCCATTTGGCCCTCCTTCCTGCGCCGCTCAGATCAGCGGCGCTTTTTTGATGCGGGCAAAGGCCCGCGGAAATTGTTTCGGTGTGGGCTGCACCTTGTCGATGTACACGATGCGGTGCACCACGTCCGTCTCCGGCACGGTGTAGTCCCGGCTGCCGGTCAGGCGCCCGCCCAGTTGGGCGATGGCGCTTCTGGCGTCGGCGATCTCCTGATCGGTGGAGGTGGATTTCATGGCGGCAAACTGCCCGCCCACCTTCACCAGCGGCAGCGTCAGCTCGCACAGCACGTTCAGCTGCGCCACCGCCCGCGAGGCCGCCAGGTCAAACTGCTCCCGGTGCTGCGCGGCGAATTCCTCCGCCCGGGCGTGGACGCACTTCACGTTCCGCAGTCCCAGCGCGTCGCAGACCTCCTGCAGGAAGTCTACCCGCTTGCCCAGACTGTCCAGCAGTGTGAAGCGCCCCTCTGGGGCCAGTATGGCCAGCACCAGACCCGGAAACCCCGCGCCGGTGCCCACGTCGATGACCCTCTTGCCCTTCAGCTCCAGCTGCGCCGCCAGGGCCGCGCAGTCCAGCAGGTGCAGCGTGGCCACGTCCCGCTCCTCCGTGATGGCCGTCAGGTTCATCACCTTGTTTTTTCCCAGCAGCAGCCCGGCGTAGCGCTCCAGCTGCTCCGCGGCGGAGGCGTCCAGCCCCAGGACGGATAGCCCGGCGGTGAGGATCTCTCTCATTTCTGCTGCTCTTTCAGCAGGTCGCGGATCTCGGCCAGCAGCTCCTCGCTGGTGGGCTTGGGCTCCTTCTCTTCGGCGGGCGCTTCCTCTTCTTTCTTCTTGAGGGAGGCCAGCTTGTTCATGGCCTTGACCAGCAGGAACATGGCGAAGGCCACGATGATGAAGTCCAGGATCACCGCCAGCAGGTTGCCGATGCCCAGGGTCACGGCGGCTTGTGCCACATTGCCCGCTTCGTCCAGAATTTCCGGCTTCAGCAGGATGTTCCACTGGGTCAGGTCGATGCCGCCGATGACCAGCCCGATCAGGGGCATGATGATGTCGTTGACGATGGATGTGGTGATCTTGCCGAAGGCGGCGCCGATGACCACGCCGATGGCCATGTCCATGACGTTGCCGCGCATGGCGAAGGTCTTGAATTCTGCGAAAAACTTCTTCATTTGTCCAAAACTCCTATACGAAGCGTATAATCAAGCGGAAATATTACGAAACAAAATCAGTGCAGCGGCACCAGACGCTCCTTGCCGCCCATGTAGGGCTGCAGCGCCTTGGGCACCAGCACGGAGCCGTCCGCCTGCAGGTTGTTCTCCAGCAGAGCGATGAGCATACGGGGCGGGGCCACCACAGTGTTGTTCAGCGTGTGGGGCAGATACAGCTTGCCGTCCTCGCCGCGGACGCGGATCTTCAGCCGCCGGGCCTGGGCGTCGCCCAGGTTGGAGCAGGAGCACACCTCGAAGTACTTCTGCTGGCGGGGGGACCAGGCCTCGATGTCGCAGCTCTTGCACTTCAGGTCCGCCAGGTCGCCGGAGCAGCACTCCAGCTGCCGCACGGGGATGTCCAGGCTGCGGAACAGCTCCACGGACCAGCGCCACATCTTCTCGTACCAGGCCTTGGATTCCTCGGGCTTGCAGACCACGATCATCTCCTGCTTCTCAAACTGGTGGATGCGGTACACGCCCCGCTCCTCGATGCCGTGTGCGCCCTTCTCCTTGCGGAAGCAGGGGGAGTAGGAGGTCAGCGTCTGGGGCAGCTTGTCCTCCGGCAGGATCTGGTCGATGAACTTGCCGATCATGGAGTGCTCGCTGGTGCCGATGAGATACAGGTCCTCGCCCTCGATCTTATACATCATGGCGTCCATGTCCGTCTGGCTCATAACGCCCTCCACCACGTTGCCGTGGATCATAAACGGCGGAATGCAGTAGGTGAAGCCCTTGTCGATCATGAAATCCCGGCCGTAAGCGGTGACGGCGGAGTGCAGCCGCGCGATGTCGCCCATCAGGTAATAGAAGCCCTGGCCGCTGACACGGGCGGCGGCGTCCATGTCCACGCCGTCGAAGCGCTCCATGATCTCCGTGTGGTAGGGGATGGGGAAGTCCGGCGTTTTCGGCTCGCCGAAGCGCTCCACCTCCACGTTACAGCTGTCATCGGGGCCGATGGGCACGCTCTCGTCGATGATCTGGGGGATGACCAGCAGCAGCTTGTTCATGGCCGCCTCGGCGTTGGCCTTTTTCTCCTCCAGCCGGGCCATGCGCTCAGCGCTGGCCTTCACGGCGGCGTTGTTGGCGTCGATCTCCGCCTGGATGGCGGCCTTCTCGCTCTCGTTCGCGCACTTCTTCAGCCGGCCGAACAGCGGGCCGTTGGCCTTGGACAGCTTGTTGCGCTCGGCCTTCAGGGCCTCGCCTTCGTTGATGGCCTCCCGGCGCTCAGCGTCCAGGGCGATGACTTCGTCCACCAGGGGCAGCTTGGCGTTCTGGAATTTCTTGCGGATGTTCTCCTTTACGACGTCCGGGTTTTCCCGGATAAACTTGATGTCCAGCATGGTTTTTACCTCTTATCTTCGTGTATAGTCTCCCTCCGGTGCGGGGCAGGGGAGGGGATGTTTCACATGAAACGCTTACCGGCGCCCCAGCTTTTCCAGCGCCTCCAGCAGCGCATTCAGGTCGTCGGTGCCGTAGTATTCCAGCTCCACGCGGCCCTTCTTCTTGCCGTTGACGATGCGGCAGGGCCGCCCCAGCTTTTCGCCCAGCTCCCGGGCGGCCTCCTCAACATAATTGACGGAAAGCGCGTCCTTTTGGGGCTTTTCTTTTTTCTCGGCGGTGAGCTTTTTTACCAGCAGCTCCGTCTGCCGCACGGACAGCGCGTCCTTGACCACCGTCTCCGCGGTGGTCTGCTGCATTTTGGCGCTCAGCGGCAGCAGCGCCCTGGCGTGACCGGCGGACAGCCGCCCGTCCTCCACCATGGCCCGCACCGGCTCGCACAGGCCCAGCAGCCGCAGGGCGTTGGTCACCGCGGGCCGGGACTTGCCCACACGCTGGGCGCACTCCTCCTGCGTCATGCCGTACTGCTCCGTCAGCACCCGGTAGCCCTCGGCCTCCTCAATGGGGTTCAGATCCTCTCGCTGGAGGTTTTCGATCATGGCCAGCTCCATGGCCTTGCGGTCGTCGGCCTCGATGACCACCGCCGGCACCTGGGTCAGCCCGGCCATCCGCGCCGCCCGCCACCGCCGCTCGCCAGCGATGATCTGGTAATAGCCGCTTTGCAGCTTGCGCACCGTCAGCGGCTGGATGATGCCGTGTATGCGGATGGAGTCCGCCAGATCGCTCAGGGCCTCCGGCTCAAAGTTCTTTCTGGGCTGGGTGGAGCAGCTCTCCACCTGGCTGATGGGCAGCAGCAGGGAGGAGGAGCGCTCGTCCTTGGCGGCGATGACATCGTCGCCCAACAGCGCGCTCAGGCCCTTGCCAAGACCTTTCGTATTTGCCATACTGCGTCTGTCTCCTTTCAGCAGTTGTTCTTTCGCATAAATTCCGCCGCCAGCGCCATATACGCGTCCGCGCCCCGGCAGGCCCGGTCGTAGGCGGTGATGGGCTTTCCGTGGCTGGGCGCCTCGCTGAGCCGCACGTTCCGGGGGATCACAGTGCTGTACACCTTGGCCCCGAAGAACCGCTTCAGCTCCTGGGCCACCTGAATGCTCAGGTTGGTCCGCCCGTCGTACATGGTCAGCAGTACGCCCTCGATCTCCAGCCCGGGATTCATGCTGCGCCGCACGATGCGCACGGTGTTCATCAGGTCGCTCAGGCCCTCCAGCGCGTAATACTCGCCCTGCACCGGCACCAGCAGGCTGTTGGCGGCGCACAGGGCGTTCAGCGTCAGCAGCTCCAGCGACGGCGGGCAGTCGATAAAAATAAAATCATACTGCTCCGCCACCTGCCGCAGCGCGGCCTTCAGCAGGAACTGCCGGTCGTCCATGTTGATCATCTCCACGCCCGCGCCGGCCAGCGCCTTGCTACTGGGCAGCACGTCGCCATAGGGGGTGGTCACGATGAGCTGCGCTGTCTCCACGCCGTTGATCAGCGCGTCATACACGCCGTTGCCCGTGGATTTGTCCACGCCTATGCCACTGGTGGCGTTGGCCTGTGGGTCAAAGTCGCACAGCAGCACCCGCTTGCCTGCCGCCTTTACGGCTGCGGCCAGATTCACGCAGGTGGTGGTCTTGCCCACGCCGCCCTTCTGATTTACGATCGCAATGATCTTCGCCACGGCGATCCCCCTTCCTCTCTATGCTCTGATCTTCTTAGATAGTATATACCACCGGGCCGGTGGGTTCAAGAGGAAAGTACAAATTTCTCGCAGATGTTTCACATGAAACGTTCCCCGACAGGGGGGAGCGCTATGTTTCACATGAAACATTCCAACCGGCTGCAAGGAGAAAGCGGGGCATGTTTCACATGAAACATGCCCCGCTTATCATAACATTATATCAATATCACACCGTCCAGCGGCGGCAGCGTCAGCTGTAGTTTGCCGCCGATCGCCAGGAACTGCTGCCCGGTCACGGCGTCCTGCGCCGTGTCGCCGTCCCAGTCCAGCGCCACCGGCAGGGGAGCGCTCCCGGCGTTCAGCGCCGTCACGGTCCGCTCTGTCTCCGTGTGCCGCGCCAGCACCAGCCCCCCGCCGCTGGCGAGCAGATAGCGCAGCTGGCCCCGCTGCATGCTCTCCCGCTGCTTTCGCAGCTGTCCCAGCCGCCGGAAGAAGGCTATCAGCGCTTCGTCCTCCCGGCCCCAGGGGAAGGTCCCCCGGTTCAGGGGATCCTCGAAGCCCTGCACCCCCGCCTCGTCGCCGTAGAACAGGGTAGGAGAGCCGGGAAAGCTGTAGAGCAGCATCCCAGCCAGGCGCAGCTTTGCCATGCCCCGGCGCAGCTCGGCAGGGGAGAGGCGGTACGCCGCCCGCTCCGCCTTGCGCTCCGGTGTCCGCTCCGCGCCCAGCAGCGTCAATATCCGCGCCGTGTCGTGGGTGCCCAGAAAGTTCATGGCCCCGTAAAAGGCGAAGGGCGGATAGTTCTCCCGTATGGTCTCCATGCTGTCCCGGAAGCGCGCGGCGTCTCCGCCGCCCAGCCAGTCCAGCAGCGCCGTCCGGAAGGGATAGTTCATCAGACCGTGGATCTCGCGCCCCAGCAGATATTTCCGCCGCTGGGAGTAGGCGATCTTGTTGCTGCCGTCCTCCCAGACCTCGCCCAGCAGATACGCCCCCGGCTTCTCCGCGTCCATGGCCGCCCGGATGCCCTCGATAAAGTCCCCCGGCAGCTCGTCCGCCACGTCCAGCCGCCAGCCGTCCGCGCCGCAGCGCAGCCAGTGCCGCACCACGCTGTCCTCTCCGCCGAAGATGAACTCCCGATAGTCCGGGTGCTCCTCGTTGACGGCGGGCAGCGTTTTCACGCCCCACCACGCGTCGTACTCTGACGGCCACGGGTGAAAGCTGTACCAGCCGTAATACCGGGACTCCCGGCTCTGGGCCGCGCCCACCTCCGGATAGTACCCCTCTGCGTTGAAATACCGGCTGTTGCTGCCGGTGTGATTGAACACGCCGTCCAGTATCACCCGCATCCCCCGCTCGTGCGCCACGCCGCACAGCGCCCGGAAGTCCTCCTCCGTGCCCAGCAGCGGGTCGATGGAGCGATAGTCCGCCGTGTCGTACCGGTGGTTGCTGGCCGCCTCAAAAATGGGGTTCAGATACAGCGTGGTCACGCCCAGCCCCTCCAGATAGTCCAGCTTCTCCGTGATGCCCTGCAGCGACCCGCCGAAAAAGTCCCGGTTGGTGATCTGCCCCTTCTCGTCCGGCAGATACACCGGCTGCTCGTCCCAGTCCTGGTGCAGCCACCGCCGCCCCACCATGTGGGACACCTCCGGCATGGCCACCCGGCGGAACCGGTCGGGAAAGATCTGGTACGTCACGCCCTGGCCGAACCAGTCCGGGGCAGGGGAGGGGGCGTACACCGTCAGCTGCCAGCGCTGGGCCTTCTCCGGCGCGTCCTGCACGCCGTTTTTGCCGTACCACACGCACCGGCCCTCCACATCCGTCAGCCGGAAGCAGTACCAGCACAGCTCGCCCTCCGCCGGCGCGGTGTACGCCCCGGCAAAGCCGTTCTCCGCCGGCGGCAGGGCGCACACGTCCTCCGCGCCCGCGAATTCCCGCTGCACCAGCAGCTCGCAGCCGTAATAGTTGTCGTCCTCCAGCGTAAAGCGCACCGCCGTGCCGCATTCCACCGCGCCGAAGGGCGCCTTGTACCGCTGGTCTCTTGAATCGAAATAAGGTCCCATATATTCCTCTTGCGTGCTCTCTTTGTCTTACCGCAGCAGCGTGTCCTCGCCCACTGCAGCGTCGGTGCCGCCCCGGGTGAACCAGGCGTTGATGATGTCCACCGCCGCGTTGGCCAGCAGACTGCCGCTGCCGCCCTTCTCCACCACGATGGCGATGGCGATCTCCGGATCGTCATAGGGCGCGTAGGCCACGAAGGTGCCGTTGGCAATGTCCGTGCCCACCTGGGCCGAGCCGGTCTTGGCGCCGGCCTCCACCACGCAGCGGGAGAAGGCGCCGGCCAGTGAATCGTGGGTCAGGTCGTGCATGCCCTTGGTCACCGCCGCCATGGTGCTGTCGGAGATGTTCAGGTCGTTCAGCGGACCCTTGCCATATACGTCGATGATTCGCGAATTATCGTAAGATTTCACGTTTTTCAGCAGATGTGCCTCGTAATGCTCGCCGCCGGACACCAGCGTGGCCACATAGTTGGCCAGCTGGATGGGTGTGAACAGGTTGTAGGACTGCCCGATGGCTGCCGTGATGGTCTGGCCGTCGGTCCACTCCCGGTCGTGGCTCTCCGCCCACTCCGGCGAGGCCAGCGCGCCGCTGACGTCCCCGGTCTCGATGCCCGTGGACTGCCCCAGACCGAAGGCCGAGGCGTATTCGTCCAGCTTGGCGATGCCCGTCAGCCGTCCCACCTCATAGAAGAAGTAGTTGCAGGAGTCCACGATGGCCTGGCTGACGTTGATGCGCCCGTGGGTGGTGTGGGCCTGCCGCCAGATCCAGCACATGG
>ERZ791569.506-NODE-506-length-23451-cov-5.526329_pt1 | contig 23451 bp, 19 predicted proteins | sample MGYA00509973_ERZ791569 | MGnify/ENA primary metagenome ERZ791569 (study PRJEB30046, sample SAMN00791902) | human gut metagenome | study: EMG produced TPA metagenomics assembly of the A metagenome-wide association study of gut microbiota in type 2...
ACTCCTAATACAGATACATTCTTCGGTACATTCTCATTGCTGAACAACTTGGGAAGCAGCTTGCCCATTCCGCTTTTCATGCCATTCCCTCCTTTTCCAGTATCTCCATTGCCTTATCCAGCGGCGTTTCCCCCGCGGCCAGCGTGTCCGGCTCGATCCAGCGCATCCGCTGATCCGTCCCAAACCAGGTCAGCTGACGCTTAGCGTAGCGGCGGGTACTTTGCTTCAGCTTTTCCAGCGCTTCCTCCTGGGTTTCTTTGCCGTCCAGCCAGCTATACAGCTCCTTACAGCCGATGGCCTGCGCGGCGGTAGCGGTCAGGCCCTGTTCCCGGGCAGCTTTTACCTCCTCAGTCAGCCCCATCTCCACCATTTTATCCACCCGCCGGTTAATGCGTCCATACAGCGTTTCCCGGTCGTGATAGCGCAGCCCCAGCTCAATGACATGATAGGGACATGGCTCCCGCAGGCTTTCGGCTTCGTGTTCCCGGATGGACTTTCCGCTGACCGTCATCACCTCAATGGCCCGAATGACCCGGCCCACATTATTGGGGTGGATACGCTTGGCCGTTTCGGGGTCCATTGCTTCCAGCCGCCGCCACAGGGCATCATTGCCCTCCCGCTCCGCCAGCTGCCGCAGCCGCTGATTCTCCTGCCGCAGCCCCCGCAGCCGCCCGTCCAGAATTTTCCGCACCCGCGCGTCAAACTCTTCCTTGTACCGACCGCGTATCAGTGCCTCGAACCCCTCCTGCTCTGCCGCCTCCTGCTGCTCCCCGGCGTCGGGAGCCATACCGCCCGCCTGCTCCGGGCGCTCCTGCACCCTCTTTTCCGTCTCCGCCATATCCGGCCTCCTTCCCGTGGTAGGTCACGACCCCTTTCTCACGCACCGGGGATACCGCGCCGCCAGCAGCTCCAGCCCGCACCGCACCAGGTCGAATTCCCGTTCGCAGTCCCCTGCGCCCGTCACCTCCGCATACCCCGGCCCGCTTTGGAACCCCTCCAGCTGCCCCGTCTCCCGCAGTCTCCCCGCCAGCGCGTACACCAGCGCGGACGCCGCCGCGCATACGATGTCCTTCCCGTGCTCGCCGTACCCGGCGTGGCCCCGCACCGTCAGATGCGCCCCGCCGCAGTCATAGCGTATCATCTGGGGCGCACCGCCTGCTGGGTGGCCTGCCGCTGCCGCGTCACCGCGTCGCTGCCCTTCCGCACCGCCGCCGTTTTCCCGCCGGCCCCGTGCTCCTGCAGCTCCCGCTCCAGTGCCTCCGCCAGGTGCGTCCCCTGGCTCCTATCCAGCAGCGTCACCGCCCTGCGCAGCGACTCCGTCAGCCATTCCCTCTGCTCCGTCTCCTTCTGGCCCTGCCGTATGACCTCCGTCAGCGTGTCCTTGTTCTTGAACTGCATCAGTTCCAGGCACCGCAGCGCCTGCTCCGCCATATCGCTGCGGAAGAATCCCATCTGGAACAGCTGCAGCGCCAGCTGGTTGTACTCCATGGTCTGATACGGCGTCTCGTCCTGCGCCGTCACCTCCAGGTCGAACTCCGGCACCCGGTACCCGCCGGTCAGCAGCGGCTTGGGCTGCAAGCCCCGGTTGTCGAACACCGCGAACTCCCCGCCGTCCTTTCCCAGCAGCCGGAACTGCCGCGGCACGTCGTAAAACTGCCGTATCAGCTCGATGCACAGCGTCACCACCTGTGAAAACGCCTCATACCCGTCGTCGATCATGTTCCGCGACAGCTTGCCGCCGGCCTCCTGCAGCGCCGCGATGGCCGTGGCCGCCGTCACGCCGCCCACCGTACCGCCGCTCATCACGTCCCGGTTGCCCGCCGTCTCCTTCATCTCCGCGATCTTGTTCTGCAGCACCGCCACATACACACTGTCCAGCGACGGCACCCGGATCGGCGCGATGGAATCCGCCCCCAGATTCCCGTTGGTGTGCACGAAGGGCCGCGTCCAGTCGGCGTACTCGTTCTCGTTCACCGCGCCGTCCGCCCGGATAAAGAACCGCGGCGTGGCCGCCGCCAGCGTGTTTTTCAGAATGGCCTGGTTCATCAGGTCGATCTGCTTCTGCGCCGACTTGCACAGGTCCACATACCCGTACCCGCAGGGCGTCCCCTCCTCCGGAAACAGCGGGTCGAACACGAACGGGTATCTCCCGTGGTCGTACCAGCCCCGCTCCGCCGTCTCCGGGTCGTTCTCCGTGGCATACAGCACGTTCTCCCCCACGAACTTACAGTACTGCAATACCTGCCGCCCCTCACATTCCGTGTGGTAGTACCAGTCCACCACCAGCGACTGCTCCGACGTGTCCACCCTGTCGTCGTACAGATACCGGCTCACCTGCGCCCCGTCCCGGCCCAGCTTGCCCTCCAGCTCCGGCCACTCCTTCACCAGGCGGCTGTTAGGCACCAGCTCCGTGCAGAAGAAGTGCTCCGACTCCTGTATGTCCTGCACCCCCGGCTCCCAGAACAGGTTCAGCAGATCCATGCTGCGTATGCTGATGTCCCCCAGGCCGTGCAGCTTCCCGCCGTCCCAGAACACGCCGTACACCGCGCAGCCGGACTTCAGCTTGCTCCACCAGGCCTGCGAATATGTCCGCTTGAACCGGTCATTTTTCAGCACCACCGGCAAAATGCGCCCCAGCGCCTGTGCCTCCGCCCTGTCGCCCGGCTCCCTGGGCAGCACCGTGGGCTCCGGATAGCAGTCCATGGCGTCGGCGTGCTTGTTGAGGATGCAGTTCACCAGCCACCCGCTGGCCGGCCGGATGTCCTCCGGGTCGCCGCCCTCTCCCGCCTTCTCCATCTGCTCCCAGTGCCGCAGCTTCCAGAACTGCTCGTTGTCGATGATGCGCCTGTCCAGATTCTGCTTCCCGGCGCGGTAGCGCCGCAGGATCTCCCCCGCCCCGCGTACCTCCGCCGCGCCGATCTTCACCGGCGTGCCCGTCTCCTTCACCACTGTCCCTGCCGTCTCACGCTCCATCTCAGCACCTCCCTTTCCGTTCTACCCCTACCCCGCCCCGGCCAAAGGTTGCACGCAAACGTGCAACCCCCCGGGCAATTTTATAAAATTTTTCTCTCTCCGGTCCCCTGCCGCGGCGCGATGGGCCGCATCATGCAGAAATACCGGCTCTCGTCCGCCACATGGTCCTCCTGGCTGGTGTCCACGTCCTCCGGCGCCGTGGCGCTGTACAGCAGTCCCGGCACCGTCCGGATAAACGCCCTGCAATTCTCGAACACATACAGCATGGGATACCCCTCCCCGTCGAAGCTCATCCGATAGTGCAGCTGCATCCACCCCGGTATCCGACGGTTGTCCCCCTTCTCAAAAAACAGCCGGTGCTTCAGCGCCGTCTCATAGATGCTCTCGCCCCGGCTGGCGTCCCAGATGGCCGGGTCCGCCACCCCCCGTATGGTCCGTCCCCGCAGATATGGGTGCTCGTCCTCCATCCGCCGTATCTCCGCGAACTGCCGCTCCGGCGTCCACAGCACGCCCTCGTCCGGCGTTCCCGTGCAGCCGTACAGCTCCAATATCCGGTACACGCACCCGTCGAAGTCCACCGCCCACCAGCCGCAGGAAAAGGGCTTGGCGTATCCGAAATCGTAGCTCCGGTACACGTTCCACTCCCGCGGGATGTCAAAGGGCCGGATAACGTGGGTCCATCGCCGGTCGTCGTAGTGGGCCGGGTCGTCGGTGAACTCCTGAAACACCTGTCCCGCCAGCACGTCCCACTTTCCCTCCAGCCACGCCGCCCGCAGCTTGGGCGGCAGCGCCCGCAGCTGCTCCACATACTCCGGCTGCCGCGCCAGCAGCACCCGGTTGTCCGTCACCCGCGCCGGGATAAACGCGTACTCCTCCCCGTTCTCCCCCGGCTCATACCGCCGGTCGATAAACAGCCGCTTGATGTACCCATGCCCCGGCCCGCCGGGGTTGCAGGTGTAGTAGATGCGCTTGGGATAGTCGTTCACCCCTCGCACGCAGGCCGCCAGCTGCCGCATCCACTTCTCCTTCAGCTGCGTGGCCTCGTCGAAGAAGATCACGTCGTACTCCGCGCCCTGATACCGCTCCGCGTCGCCGTCGCTGCTGCAATAGCCGAACTGCAAGGTGCTGCCGTTGCCGAACACGAACCGCCTTTCCCCGGCCCGGTATACCGCCGCCCCCGCCAGCTCCCGCCGCAGGAACGCCAAATGGTTGGCCTCGATCTCCGGCATCGTCCGCCGCACCAGCAGCAGCCGTATCCCCGGATACCGCAGCGCCAGCAGCTTGGCCTTGCACCGCACCGCCCAGCTCTTTCCGCCGCCCCGCGCCCCGCCAAAGGCGATGTACTTCCTCCTGCACTGCAAAAACTCTCTCTGCCGCTCATTGGGCACCCCCATATTCAATTCCATCCTTCTCTCCTTCTCCCCATTTCATTTTCCACGCCCCGCCGCCCCTGGCCCGCCCCTCGCCTTCCCCTTGAGGGGTTCGCGGTGTTGTCTGACACGCCGGTGGCCTGTCCGCCCGCCTCCCCGCCCTTCCCCCGTGAGGAAGCTGCCCCGCAGGCCGCCGGATAAGGTGTGCGCCCAGCGCACACCTCCCCCTACCTGCTCAGCTCCTCCACGTCCTCCGCCATCACCACCTGCACCGCTCCGTCCTGCGCCGCGTCCCCGCCGCCCAGCGTTTTCTCCAATCCCACCAGCGTCTGCAGCACCCCCGCCAGGTCCTTCACCGCCTTGATGTCCTCCGGCTCCACCTTTCCCGCCGCGTCGCGGGTCAACCGCACCAGCTGCCGCGCCACCTTCTGCATCTGCAATTTGGCGCTCGCCTCCGGCCCCTTCCGATAGCCCTTCCAGCCCTGCGCCGCCGCTTTCCGATACAGCGCCTGATACGATACGCCATACGCCTTCGCCAGCTCCCGGCCGTTCATCTCCCGGTCCTCATACCTCTTCCGTATCTCCTCCCAGGGGATCACACACTCACGCATTCTCCTCACCTCCGATCACCTCATACACCGCCAGTATCTGCGCCGCATACGCCGCCAGACACCCCCGGCACACGTTCTCTCCGCCGACCCGGTAGTACCGCTCCCCGCGCCACAGCTCATCGCCGCACAGATCGCACTGCCCACACGCCGCGTCCGCCTTTTTTCTGTACCTCATACCGTTTCCCCCTTGTAAAATAGTCCCTTGCCCGCCCTTCGCCCTATATCCCTACCCTAAAAAAGCCGCAGGTGTTGCACGCAAACGTCCAACTCCCGCGAATTTTTAATACTTTTTTAATATTTCATCCCTCCTCCCCCCCGCTTGTTGACCGGTGCGCCCCTTGCACCCCTCCACAGGGAGACAGGTGTCAGCCGCAGCCTGACGGATGAGGTGTCATCGCGAGGGCACTCCGCGCCCGTACCCCAAGGGCACTTGTTTCACTGCGTGGCAATCCGTCCCCCAAAACACAAAAAAGAAGCACCCCTCCGGGGTGCTTCTTTTTTGTGCTCGTTTGCTCTTCTCTCAGTGTCTCTTCTTCGCCGTCCACGCCATGCCGCTCAGCGACAGCGCCGCCGTCACCGCATACACGCCAACGCCCGCGTCAAACGTCTTGGGGCTCGCCTTAGCCGTGTCAGTGGTCGTATCCGTGCTGGTGCTGGGATAATAGTAATACTTAGACGGAACGGTATAGGACTCACCCGCATTCAGTGTTTTCCCGTTAACAGTAACAGAGCCCTTTACCGCTGCGACAACATCGCCGGAGCCTGCATTAGCGACCGCTTTATCCGCCGCCGTGCCCACGAAGTATGTTCCGTTCACGCTGACCACATTTCCGGCAAAATTTTCCACCTTACTGGCAGCCGGGAATGCACCGCCGTTCACAACGATCGTTCCATCATTTTCCGCCGTCAACTCGCCGCCCTTAATAGTCGCGTCGTTGACTGTCACCTTACCCTTTGCAGCATAGATCGGGTACGTATCGGAAATGATCGTTGCGCTCTCCACGGTGGTCGTGCCGCCCTTGGAGTTGATGGTCTTGGTGTTGGGATGGTTCAGCGTGGCGTTGCCCTTGATGGTCACATCGCCGTCATCGACCGCGATCAGAGACGCAGACGTTGCGGTATCGTGCACATTGGTGCCATCGATGGTCAGCGTTCCCTCATTGGAGATCACATACTGGCCTGTACCAGCCGCCATTCCGGCCGCATTGCCGTCCACATTGACCTTGCCCACGGTCATGGTCGCTCCACTATAGTTGTGCAGCACCGCACCATTGCAGGAGATGTACCCAATGCCCTTGATGGTACCGGCCGTACCGGCGGTGTCCGTGATCGTCAGCTCGCCGTAGTTGCCGATAATATCCGTGCAGGTATTGCTCCAGTCGCCGTGGGTCGCCCGGGCATTCTTCGCGATGGTATGTCCGTTCAGGTCCAGCACGACCTTCTGCCCGGCCTTGACCACCAGCCGCGCGATCCGCTCATCATTCGCACCCGTGTTATAGTACGCGCCGTAGACCACGCGCTGCTCCTGCGTCTGGTCGATCACCAGCTTATTCCAATGTGTGGGATCATCCTCCGACGGATGCACGCCCTTCTTATAGCGGTTAAAGGTATCGCCCACCGCATTGTCCGCAAGCGTGTCATCGCCGAAATTCTCGGCAGCGTACAGCATCTCCAGCGTAATATCACCGGTCAACTTGATGGTCGTGACAGACCCATCTGTGGCCGCATCACATAGCGCCTTGCGGAGTTCTTTTTCGTTGGCAGCCTCAACACTTCCCTCCGCCCAGCTGACGCTGCACAGCCCCAGCGCCATCACCAGCGCCAGGATCGTTGCTATCCACTTTTTCATCTGTTTTCTTCCCCTTTTTAGGTAAAATTTCCGCAGCCGCCCTCGTTTTAATCCCGTTAAAACGCCAAAGCAGGAGTACTCCTGCGGATACCCCGATTATATCACCCCAGCCCCGTTTGTCCACGACTTTTCGCCTATCCGCTGTCTTTTTCTGCGATATGCACAGAAATCTCTCTCCCCGATTGTGCATTCCACCCATCCCCCCGCGCAAAAAGCATCCACCCTCTCGGGTGGATGTTTTTTGCGCTCGCTTAGCCCGGAGGCCAGGTCATATCCCGCCCCGCCAGCACATGGAAGTGCAGGTGCTTCACGGTCTGCCCCGCCTGGTCGCCGCAGTTGTTGACGATGCGGTAGCTCTCCACGCCCAGCTCCTTGCATATCTGCGCGATGACCTCGAAACAGTGGGCCACCACGCCGCTGTTCTCCGCCGTGATGGCGTTGGCGCAGCAGATGTGCTCCTTGGGCACCACCAGGAAGTGGGTGGGTGCCTGCGGCTCGATGTCGTAAAAGGCGTAGCACTGCTCGTCCTCATACACCTTATTGCTGGGGATCTCCCCCGCGATAATGGCGCAAAACAGGCAATCGTTCTTCATCTCGTCTCGCACGCTCCTTTCTGTTGATTTTCTATTACTTTCTATGTTGTTCTGAAATGCAGTCAACCGAGCTTTTCGGCCACAAAATCGTCCACGGTGGCCAGCGCGTCGTCCACCTTCAGCAGCTCGGTGCCGCCGCCCATGGCGCTGTCCGGCTTACCGCCGCCCTTGCCGCCGCACACGGCGGACACGGCCTTCACCAGCTCTCCGGCCTTCACGCCCCGGGCCACGGCCTCCTTGCCGCACACCGCCAGGAACGTCACCTTCTCGCTGGAAATGCTGGCTATCACGCCCACCACGTTGGGATCCTTGTCCCGCAGGAAGTCGCCCATCAGCCGCAGGGCGTTGGCGTCCAGCCCCTGCCGCGTGCCGGTGATGACGTGCAGCCCGCCCACGGTCTTGGCCGATGCCAGGATCTGCTTGGCCTCGCCCATGGACGCCTCGCTCTTGAACTTCTCCAGCGCCTGCCGCAGGGCCTTCGTCTCGTTGGCCTGCTGCTCCAGCCGCTCCATCAGCGTCTCCGGCGCGGACTTGAAGAACTGGGAAGCCTTGTGCAGCAGCCCGCGGCTGCGGCGCATGTCCTCCATGGTGGCCTTGCCGGTGGTGGCCTCGATGCGGCGCACGCCGCTGGCCACGCTGCTCTCGCTCTTGATGCGGAACGGCCCCGCCTTGGCGGTGTTGTCCAGATGGGTGCCGCCGCACAGCTCCATGGAGAAGTCGCCCATGGTCACCACCCGCACGGTCTGGCCGTACTTCTCGCCGAAGGTGGCCACTGCGCCCCGGGCCTTGGCCTCGGCGATGGGCAGCTCCTCGGTGGTGACGGTCATGCCCTCCAGAATGGCGTCGTTGACCATGTCCTCCACCTGCTCCAGCTGCTCCGGGGTGATGCCCTCGAAGTGGGTAAAGTCGAAGCGCAGCCGGTCCGGCTCCACCAGAGAGCCGGCCTGGTGCACATGGTCGCCCAGCACCTTCACCAGCGCCGCATCCAGCAGGTGGGTGGCGCTGTGGGCGCGGCGGATGGCCGCGCGGCGCTCGGTGTCGATGGCGGCGGTGACGCTGTCGCCCACGGCCACGCTGCCGCTGAGCAGCTTGCCGTAGTGCATGAACTTGCCTCCCTTGTTCTTCTGCACGTCGCTGACCACAAACTCCATGCCGTTACCTGTGATCACGCCGTGGTCGGCCACCTGACCGCCCATCTCGGCGTAGAACGGGGTCTTGTCCAGCACCAGGATGGCCTCCATGCCGCTGACGATCTCGTCCACCTGCTCGTTCTCGGCCACGATGGCCAGCACTTTGGCGCCCTCCACCGTGTCGTGGTCATAGCCCATAAACTCCGTGGCGGGCATGTCCTTGCCGAACTCCACGCCGGCCCAGCCCAGGTCGCCCAGGGCCTTGCGGGCCTCACGGGCGCGCTCCTTCTGCTCGGTCATCAGCTGCTTGAAGGCGTCCTCGTCCACGGTCATGCCCTCCTCGGCGGCCATCTCGGCCGTCAGATCAATGGGGAAGCCGAAGGTGTCATACAGCTTGAAGGCGTCCGCGCCGGAGAACACCGTCTCGCCCCGCTCCTTGTGGCCGGAGAGCATCTCGCTGTAGATGCGGATGCCGCCGTCGATGGTGCGGGCAAAGTTCTCCTCCTCGGTGCGGATGACCTTGGTGATGTAGCTCTGCTTCTCCCGCAGGTCGGGGTACTGGCCCTCGTTCTCATGGACCACCGTGTCCACCACCTTGTACAGGAACGGCTCGTTGACGCCCAGCAGCTTGCCGTGGCGGGCGGCGCGGCGCAGCAGGCGGCGCAGCACATAGCCGCGGCCCTCGTTGCTGGGCAGGATGCCGTCGCAGATCATGAAGGTGGCGGAGCGGATGTGGTCGGTGATGACCCGCAGGCTCACGTCCCGCTTATAGCTCTCGCCGTAGTGGGCGCCGGTCAGCTCACTGACCTTGTGGGTGATGTTCATCACCGTGTCCACGTCGAACAGGCTGTCCACATCCTGGCACACGCAGGCCAGACGCTCCAGACCCATGCCGGTGTCGATGTTCTTCTGCTTCAGCTCGGTGTAGTTATTGTGGCCGTCGTTGTCGAACTGGCTGAACACGTTGTTCCAGATCTCGATATACCGGTCGCAGTCGCAGCCCACGGTGCAGCCGGGCTTGCCGCAGCCGTACTCCGGTCCGCGGTCATAGTAGATCTCGGAGCAGGGGCCGCAGGGGCCGGAGCCGTGCTCCCAGAAGTTGTCCTCCTTGCCGAAGCGGAAGATCTTCTCGGCGGGAATGCCGATCTCGTCGTGCCAGATGTTCCACGCCTCGTCGTCGCTCTCGTACACGGAGGGATACAGCCGGTCGGCCTCCAGACCCACCCACTCCGGGCTGGTCAGGAACTCCCAGCTCCAGGCGATGGCCTCGTGCTTGAAGTAATCGCCGAAGGAGAAGTTGCCCAGCATCTCAAAATAGGTGCCGTGGCGGGCGGTCTTGCCCACGTTGTCGATGTCGCCGGTGCGGATGCACTTCTGACAGGTGCACACCCGGTGGCAGGGCGGCTCCTCCTCGCCCTTGAACCAGGGCTTCATGGGGGTCATGCCGGCGTTGATCAGCAGGATGGATTTGTCGTTCTGCGGCACCAGGGAAAAGCTGGGCAGCCGCAGGTGGCCCTTGGTTTCAAAGAACTTCAGGAACATTTCCCGCAGCTCGTTCAGGCCGTGATAGGGATGGCTCATAGTCGTTATCTCCTTTGCAGTATATATCAAATTTCTTTCTTGCTCTCGTTCCACTGGCGGGTCATGGCCGCCAGCTCCCCCTCCAGGTTCACGAAGAACCGGGAGATGTGCAGCCCGTCCGCCAGCGCGTGGTTGACGAACAGCGACACCGGCAGCGTGGTGCGGCCGTTGGCGGTGACGTACTTGCCCCAGCTGATCCGGGGGTTGCTGTCGTCCGGGCTCTCCGCCGGGTGCTGCAGCTGGGAGTAGTGCATCCACGGCAGGCTGGACACGAAGAAGTAGCTCAGCACGTCGCCGTCCTCTGTCAGGGTGCCCCGCTCCAGCACCTCCTGCTGCCGCCGCCGGCCCTGCGCCACAAACTCGTCGTAGGGCAGCTCGCCCTCTACATTGCAGTAGACGTACACGCCGTCGCTTTTCATGGCGGTGTAGGACGGCGCGCACCAGTCATACTCCGCCACCCGCCCGTCCGGCAGGATGCGCCGCCGCAGCTGGGGCACGGCGTTGGCCGCCCGCACCACCGCGTACAGCATGCTCAGGAAAAAGGGCCTGTCGCCCCGGGCGGCCATCATGTCCGTGATGTCCATCTCCACCGTCAGCCCGGCGAAGGGGAACGTCATGCCCCGGAAATAGGCGAACTGCCCGCTGCGGGGGTCCTGCTCCATATTGATAATGGTATAGTGCATTCTCCACCTCCCGTATACCGCAAGCAAAAACGCCCCTGTCTGCGCCATGCAGACAGGGGCGAGGCTAATGTCGCGGTACCACCCTGATTCGGCGGTCGCCCGCCCTCTCAGTGCCCTGTAACGGGAGCACCCCGTGCCGCTCCTCGCGGCCGGCTCGAAAGTGGCTGCCACCGCACCTGTCCCAACGGGCTTGCACTGTCCCCGTCTCGCTCCGGGCGGACTGCGGCGGCTCTCTTTCTCATCGCCATTTTACGCATTTTGGTTACATATTTATAGACGTATTGTACCACAAACTCTACCGATGTCAACACGAAAGTTTCGCTTTGGCCCCATTTTTTGTGGGGTTTTTCTCTTGTCTTTCCCCTATCTTGTGTTATACTGATAGCCGCAAAGTGACAGAAAGGGGCAAATTTTGTGAAAAAACTCTCCCAAAACGACCACATTGACCTGTACCGCCACCTATCCTTCTGCGCCGTCGGCGGCTTCTTCGGCTGCTACGCCGTGCTGGTCCACGGCGGCGTCATGGGCAACGCCCAGACGGTGAACCTGCTGGAGCTGCTGCTGGACGCCCTGCGGGGCAACGCCCACGCCGTGGCGCTGCACCTCGGCGCGCTGGTGCTGTATGTGCTGGGCACCATGCTGACGGTGCTGCTGCCCCACTGGTTCGGCTGGGACATGCACAAGGTCTCCCCCCTTATCACCGCGGCGGCCGCCGTGATCATCGCCTTCCTGCCGGAGACGCTGGACCCGGTGGTGGCCCTGTACCCCATCTTCTTCGCCATGAGCACCCAGTGGAGCAGCTTCGGCGGCGCCCGCGGTTTCTACAGCTCCACCATTTTCTCCACCAACAACACCAAGCAGACGTCCCTAGCGCTGGCCAACTACCTGTGCGACCACGACCGGGCCCATCTGCGCAAGCTGTGGTTCTTCCTGTTCACGCTGCTGTGCTTTCACGCCGGCGCGGCCATGGCCTACTTCGCCGTGGACCTGTGGTACATCCGGGGCGCGCTGGCGGTGCTGCCCCTGATCGCCTGGGCCTTTTTCCTGGCTCTCTGCGAGCGGCAGCACGAGGCGCTGGCCGCGGAGCCGGAGGAAAATACCGACCCCGCCGCCCATCCCACCAGCAATGCGTAATACGGCTCGCCCCCGGCTTCGCCGGGGGTGAGCTATATCCACACGCAAAAAGCGGCTTCCAACCTTTGGTCAGTGCCCACAAATATATCCAAGCGATCTCATCCCAACGGTAGATTTCCTCATATTTCTCTGATATAATTCGCTTTGAAAAAGCACGAGACAGACCGGAATTTGAGAAGGAGAATCAATGGTATTATATTTTTCTGCGACTGGAAATTGTAAGTATGTTGCAACCCGGCTTGCACAGTCGGCGGAAGCCAAATCAATGCCATCATCCGCAATGCTGAAGAACGCCGTACAAACCGTCATATATCTCCGCACACTCCGGCGTTCATCACGGAATGGATCGCTGAACCGCTTTATAACAAGAAGGTGCGGCGCACAGCGCATTTCTGCGTAGAAGATGGATGTATTGGTTGCGGCTTATGCGCCAGAAAATGCCCGGTACAAACAATCGAAATAGGGAACAAAAAGCCGGTTTGGGTCAAGGACAAATGTGTTATGTGTTTAGGTTGTCTGCACCGTTGTCCCAAGTTTGCTATCCAGTATGGCAAAAACACGAAGAAACACGGGCAATACACAAATCCAAATGTCAAGGTATAGCTTCCCGTTTTTCGTGCGGACAAGCAACCCAAAAATCCCTTCAGGCGCAAAAGGCGTGACCACAATGGTCACGCCTTTTGCGCCTGTTTTACTATCTTGCAGCCCCCGGCTTCGCCGGCAGCTGGTTTTTTGTATGTATCACTTTCCGCTGAGCTCCACCGCGTGGCGGACGAAGCTCATGGGCGGCACCGGACGCGGCAGCTGCATGGTGAACACCATCTGCGGCGTTTTCGGCTCGGTGAGTGCATTGCCCTCGCTGTCGCGCATCACGGGGACGGTGACGGTAAAGGGCTTGGTATCCGGCCCCACCACCTCCACGGTGTCGCCGGCGGCGAACTTGTTCCGCAGGCTCAGCGGGGCCAAGCCGCTCTCGTCGCAGTCCGTCACCACGGCACAGATCTGCCAGTCCCGCAGGTACCGGGCGCTCTCGTAATACTGCCCCGGCTGGCCGTAGAAAAAGCCCGTGGCGTAGTACCGGTGGCTGATATGCTCCACCTCGTCCCGCCACACCGGGTCCAGCGGCTGTCCCGCCGCCGCGGCGTCCAGGCAGTGGCGGTACGCCCCGGTGACGATGGCCGCGTAATAGGCGGATTTGGCCCGGCCCTCGATCTTCAGGCAGTCCACCCCGGCGGCCATCAGGTCGTCCAGGTGGTCGATCATGCACATGTCCCGGCTGTTCATGATATACGTCCCCTTCTCGTCCTCGAACACGGGGAAGTACTCGCCGGGGCGCTTTTCCTCCATCAGCGCGTACTGATACCGGCAGGGCTGGGCGCACTCGCCCCGGTTGCTGTCCCGCCCGGTCATGTAGTTGCTCAGCAGGCAGCGCCCGGAGTAGCTGACGCACATGGCGCCGTGGCAGAAGGCCTCCAGCTCCAGCTCCGGGGACACTCTGGCGCGGATGGCCGCGATCTCCTCCAGGCTCAGCTCCCGGGCCAGCACCACGCGCTTGGCACCCAGGTCATACCAGGCCTGGGCGCAGACGTGGTTGGCCACGGACTGCTGGGTGCTGATGTGGCGCTGGCAGTGTGGCGCGTACCGCCCCGCCAGGGTAAAGGCCCCCAGATCGGCCAAAATCAGGGCATCCACCCCCGCCGCATCCAGTTTTTCCAGGTGGGCGGGCAAGGCCTCCGCCTCGTTCCAGCGGGGCATGGTGTTCACCGTGGCGTGGACCTTCACGCCGTGCTCGTGGGCGAAGCGCACCGCCCGGGGCAGCTGCTCATCGTCGAAATTCCCGGCGAAGGAGCGCATGCCGAAGGAGGTCCCCGCCAGATACACCGCGTCCGCGCCGTACAGCACGGCCATCTGCAGCTTTTCCCAGTCCCCCGCCGGGGACAGCAGCTCCGGCTTTCTCCGCGCCGCCATCAGGAGTAAATAGGCTGGTATTCACCGCTGTTGATGAACTTCAGGTGCTCATTATAGTCGGTGAAGAAGTGGCTCTTGCCGTCCTTGCCCAGGGCGAAGAAATAATAATTGGTATCCGCCGGGTAGATGGCCGCCTGAATGGCGCTGAGGCCGGGGTTGCAGATGGGGCCCGGCGTCAATCCGGGGTTGATATAGGTGTTGTAGGGGCTGTCGATCTCCGTGTCGAAGGTCTTAACACCGTCGTGCTTCATGATATAGTTGATGGTGGAGCACAGCTGCAGCGCCCGTCCGCCCTTCTCGCTGTCCGGGTTCTCCAGACGGTTGTGGATGACGGAGCTGATGTTCTTGCGCTCGGTGTCGTCACCGATGGACTCCTTCTCGATCAGGGACGCCATGGTCACGATCTCCTGCAGGGTGTAGGGCGAGGCCTTGATGTCCGCCAGCATCTGCTGGCTGATCTGGTTCTTGAAGTACAGCAGCATGGTCTCCACGGTGTAGACCGCGGAGCGGTTCTTGTCGAACTCATAGGTGCTGGGGAACAGGAAGCCCTCCACACGGTCGATGCTGCCCAGCTTGTCGCTATCCAGGAAGTCGTAGTCCTCGTACTCGAAGTTGGCGCAGGCGTCCTCCAGATCCTCCTTGGTGGCCACGCCCTTCTCCGCCAGCAGGTCGATGATCTCCCGCACGGTATAGCCCTCCGGGATGGTGACCTTGATCAGGCCCTGGGCCTCCTTGGAGTCCGTCTCCCAGTCGTGCATGTTGGTGATCAGCGCCCGGAAGTCCATGTCGCTGTTCAGGGTGTAGGTGCCCGGCTCCACATAGCGGTTGTAGTGCAGCAGCGAGCCGGCGATGTTGAACACCAGCCGGGAATTGATCAGCCCTGCGTCGTGCAGCTTCTTGGACACGTCGCCCCGGCTGTCGCCCTCCTCCACAGTGATCTCCACCTCGGTGTAGGGCTTGTTCAGCGAGCACACGTCGTTGACCAGCAGCCAGCCGATGCCCGCCAGCAGGCAGGAGACCAGCAGCACGCAGGCCAGATAGATCACCGTGCGGTTGCGCTTGCTCTGCCGGCGGCGGTCGCTGCTGCGGCGCTGCTCGGAGGACGCCTGGCGGCGCACCTCGTCGGCGTCCCACTTCGCCGTCGCAAATTCGTTTCTCTCGTCGCGGTTTGCCATAGTCTTTGCTCCTTTCCGCGCGTCAGCCGATGAGATCGGCCACGCACGTCATCACTTCGTTGTGTATGTCCTCGATGGAACGGGGCGCGCCGTCTCTGGCGCAGTCGATGCGCGTCCAGCCGCAGCGCGCCACCACATGGGCGGCGTTCTCCCGGCACCGGCGCAGGTATTCCTCGTCCTTCTCGTGGATGTCCGCCTTGGTATGGGTGTCCGCCTCCCGCCGGCGCATCATCTGCTCCGTGGCCTCGGTGGGCATGTCCAGATACAGCACCCGCGTGGGCGCCGGCAGCCCCAGCAGCCGGTACTCGAAGTCGAACAGCCAGTCCAGAAAGCCGTCCCGCTGCTCCGGCGGCAGCTTGCCAGTCTGGTGGACGGCGTTGCTGGTGGTGTACCGGTCGGCGATCAGCAGCCCGCCGGACTCGTAGTACCCGCCCCAGTCCTGCTTGTAGGAGGCGTAGCGGTCCACGGAGTAGAACACCGACGCCGCGTAGGCGTTGACGTCGCCGGGCTTATCGCCGAAGGCCCCGCCCAGATACAGCCGTATCAGCGCGGAGGACTCCTCCTTGTACCGGGGGAACTCCAGCTTCCGGAAGGGGATGCCCCGGCGCGTCAATTCCTCGCACAGCAGCGCGGACTGGGTGGCCTTGCCGGACCCGTCCGTCCCCTCAAACACGATGAGCTTTCCCTGCACAGCGCTCGCCTCCTCCGGGCATGGTGACCCATAGTACAGCATATTCTACCACAGTTTTCCCGGTTTGTAAACCATCCAAACGGAGCAGCCTATGCAGAAAGGGCTGTTCCGGCAGGAACAGCCCTCTTCTCTCTATTGCGCGGCCGCCTTACTCTTCTGCTTCTCCTCATAGACGGTGTTCAGTACATACAGGATGACGCCCGCCCAGATGAACAGGAAGCTGATGAGCTTGTCCCGGGTCAGCGCCTCGCCCATGATGGCCCCGCAGAGCAGCGACAGCGTGGGGCTGATGTACTGGCATATCCCGGTGGTCATCAGCGGCAGATGGCGCACACCGATGGCGTAGAACACCATGGGCAGCCCGGTGACGATGCCGCCGCCGATCATCAGCAGCTGCTTCAGCACGGTCATGCTGCCCATGCCGTTGTCCCCCATGCGGAAGAACAGGACGAACAGCAGCGCCACCGGCACCATCATCAATATCTCCGACGCGGTGGAGACGATGGAGTCGATGGTCAGGCTCTTCTTGATGGCCGCATACACGGCGAACATCAGCGCCAGAGCGATGGTCACATAGGGCACGCCGCCGAAGCCGGAGGTGCTGCGCACGATGCCCACCACCACGATGGCGATGATGACCCCGTGCCGCCAGCTGAGCTTCTCCCGGAAGATCAGCGCGCCCAGGGCGAACACCACCAGCGGCTGGATGTAATAGCCCAGACTGCACTCCAGCACCCGGCCGTTCCGCACCGCCCACAGATACACCAGCCAGTCGCCGAACAGCAGCACCGACGCGGGGATCTCCCGCTTGAGCACCTGCCGATCCCGGAACACCGCCCGCAGCTGCGGCAGCTTGCCCTGCGCCTTCAGGATGCACAGGCAGGCCACCGCCGCCCAAATAATGCGGCAGGCCATGAGAAAGAACGTGTCCATCTCTCCGCACAGGGCCGTGACCATGTACCAGTACAGCGGCTGGAAGCCCCAGATCAAAAAGCACACGCTCATGGCGCCGAGACCCCTGCGGTAATCGACCGTCTGCATAGACTTTCCCTCACTTCTCTCCGCAAAACGCGGAAATTCACCATTTACAGCGGATAATAACCATGATATGATAGCACCTGTACTCCGGAATGGCAAGACGTATTTTTCGGGAAGAGGAGGGCGCGCATGCTGCTGTTTGACATGGACGGAACACTGATCGATTCCAACGGGATCTGGAAGGACGTGGACCAGCGCTTCCTGGAAAAGCGCGGCCTGCCCTACACCCAGGCGTACTACGAGGGCGTGGCCCACACCATCTTCCCGCTGGCCGCTAAGTTCACCAAGGAATTCTGCCATCTTCCGGAATCTGAGGAGGCCATCATGGCCGAGTGGATGGAGATGGCCGGGGACATCTACGCCACCGACGTGGCGGAAAAGCCCGGCATCCGGGCCTATCTGGAGCAGATGAAGGCGCAGGGGGAGCGCATGGCCGTGGTCACCAGTGCCGTGCCCGTCCACTGCCGCACCGCCCTGACCCACCTGGGGCTGCTGCCCTATTTCGAGCGCATCTTTTTCGCCCAGGAGCTGGGCACGGAGAAAAAATACCCCGCCCTGTGGCAGCGGGTGGCCGATGCGCTGCACGTCTCCCCCGCCGAGTGCACCGTGTTCGACGACTCCGTGGAGGCCATCCGGGGCGCCAGGGCCGCCGGGATGCACACCGTGGGCGTGGCCGACCCCTACTTCGCCTCCAGCGCCGACGATCTGGAAAAGACCGCCGACCACTTCATCCGCAGCTTCAGCGAATTGGTTAGACCTTGACTTTTGCCAAACGATTCATTATACTATTGAAGTAATTGCGTTCCCCCGGCCCTGCCGCCGGCGGACGCCCCATCCGGCGCACCGCGCCGCCTATCACGCGCAGCCCCTGGCGGACTGCGGAAGGAGATTTTTATCATGCCTGTTTACCCCATCGACATCGCTGGGCTCCGTCGGGAGCTGCCTATCTGCAAGGTCACGGACGACCTGTACATCGGCGCATTCATTTGCTTCGGCGACGCGGAGCTGACCGTGGCCTGCGCCCGGGAGATGCTCTCCCTGCTGGCGGCAGACAGCTATGACTATCTGTTCACCGCCGAGGCCAAGTCCATCCCCCTGATCCACGAGATGGCCCGCCAGAGCGGTGCCAAGAAGTATTTCATCGCCCGCAAGGGCCCCAAGGCCTACATGCCCGACCCCATCCATGTGGAGGACAAGTCCATCACCACCGCCGGGGTGCAGAAGCTGTACCTGGGCCGTGACGACGCTGACATGATCCGCGGCAAGCGCATCGTCCTCATGGACGACGTGATCTCCACCGGCGGCTCTCTCCACGCCATGGAGGAGCTGGTAAAGATGGCCGGCGGCACCGTGGTGGACCGCATCGCCGTGCTGGCCGAGGGCGGCGCGGCGGACCGCAAGGACATCAAGTACCTGGGCGTCCTGCCGGTGTTCAACGCCGACGGCAGCATCAAGTGACCGCATATCCGTACATAGCAGCAAGGGAAGCACCCCTCGGGGTGCTTCCCTTTTGTTGTGTCGGGATCAGTCCTCGCGCTTCCGCCGCAGCACCAGCGCCGTGCCGGTGTAGCTGCTCAGCGCCGTCAGGCCGTAGACCAGCAGGCCCGCATCGCCCGTGCGGGGGGACTTATTCGCGTCCGTGGTCCCGCCGGCAGCGGGGGTGTAATAGTAGTACCCGCCAGAGACGTGATACAGCTCAACGGAGCCGGTCAGCGCCTCGTAATTGGCGTCATTGGGCGTAAAGCGCCACTTGTAGGTGGTGTTCTTCTCCACAACGGTGGCGTCAAGCAGGGCGTTGCCCGCGTCATCCACCCATACCAGATCACCGGCGTTGGGGCTCAGCGTGCTGCCGGTGACAGTCAGGCCCGCGTCCGCCAGCGTCTTGCCGCCGGCAGTGATCTTGGTGTACTTGGGCTCGCCGATAGGCGTGGCCTTGGCGATGGTCACGGTGATGATAGTCTCCACGGACGAGTAGTTAGCGCTGTCCGCAGGCGTGAACACCACAGTGTGATTGCCGCTGTCCGCTACATTCTTGGGCGCGGTACTCTTCCAGCTCCATGTGCCCGCCACGCTGACAATGTCGAAGATGGCGGTGCCAGTGATGGCGCTGGCGGGAATATTCTCACCGGTGTAGGTCACATTGATGTTGTTGGCCTTGACGGTGGGGGTATCCTTGTCGGTCAGCTTCACCACCACGGTGATGGTAAACGGCTCGTAGTGATTGTCGGCACAGATGGCCTCCAGGGTGAAGGTCACCGTGTCATTCACTTGACCGCCGGAGATGCTGTAGATCAGCTTCTTGCCGTCAGCATCAAAATCGTTCTTGTTGAGAGTAATACCACCGTTTGATGTGGTCATATCGCTTACATACGACCAGTTCTCCCCGTCAGGCAGCCCCGCCCAGTTCGGGGTATACGTTTTTTCTGCCGTGTCGGTGAACTTCTGCGCGAGGTTTACCGTACCGAGACTGCCGCCAGCCTTCGGGTTAACAGTCACAGCGACCTTCGCCGTAGTGCTGTTGTAGTTGTCCGTGTCAGAGGGGGTAAATACAGCCGTGTACTCGATGGCGTTGCCGACCGAATCCAGCGTGTCGCTTGTGTTATCCGTCAGCGCCCAGCTTCCCGCAACTGTCTTGTTGTTTAGCATAGCGGTCAGATCGTTGACGGTGACCTCGCTCAGCTTCTGCCCATAGGTGCCGGAAGCCGTTCCGCTGCCGGAAACAGTCGGCGTGGCCTTGGCGATCGTATACTCCACGCTGGCAGTCTCACCGCCCGCCGTGATGCTGGCGGTGTACGTCCCGGCGTTGACAGGCGCACCGGTCAGCACCTTGTCGCCCTGCTTGTAGACGATGGTCACATTGCTGCCCTGCCAGTTGCCGGTATCCTTGTCCACAATTGCCGCTTTGGTAGTGCCATCATAGGTCAGCGCAGCAGGTGCCTTGATCGTCACACTGCCGCTCTTTCCGCAGCCGCCGCACGCGGTGGTGATAGTCGCACCATCGCTGCTGACGCTATACGCCCAGTTGTGCGTGTGCGCGGTCAGGTACACCTTGTCATTCTCGCGGGTGATCGTATAGTCCTGATCCTTCACATCCGGCGTGAAGATACTGCTGTAGCCCACGCCGTCCTTCGCCCCGGTGGCGATGGCGACAGGTGCGCCGGCGGCAGGCGTGTCCTCCGTCGTCACGCCGATCGTGCCGCCGTTCAGCTCGCTGGCGTCGATCTTCTTGTCCTTAGGCAGGTAGACGTTGCTGTCCGCGCCGGTCGCGCCCTTTTCGTACAGACCGCTCGTGCTGTTCAGCGTGCCGTCCGCATAGTTCCCGGTGATAGAGCCGCTCTGCAGCTTGAACGTACCGTCCTTCACATACACGCCGCCGTAGTAGCCGTTGGTATTGTTGCCGCTGATGCTGCCGCCGCTCATGTCGAACGTACCGCCCCTCACATACACGCCGCCGCCGTGACCGTTGGCATTGTTGCCGCTGATGCTGCCGCCGCTCATGTTGAACGTACCATTGTACACATACACGCCGCCGCCGTTGGAGCCCGCCTCGTTGCCGCTGACGCTGCCGCCGCACATGTTGAACGTGCCGGCGTACACAAGCACGCCGCCGCCGTAGCTGTAGGCTGTTTTGTTGCCGGTGATGCTGCCGCCGTACAGCGTAAATGTGCTGTTTGCTGACACATACACGCCTCTGCCGGTCGTGCCGTCTGCGTGGGTGACTGTGCCGGCCTTACCCTCCGGCGCGCAGTCCGTCAGGGTAAGCCTTTTATTGCTCCACACGTTGATGACGTTGTCGTCGCCCGTCATCTTAATGGTATGACCGTTCAGACACAGCACGACATTTTTGGCATTATTCTGGATCGCCCACGTAGAGGACAGCGTCACGTCCTCCGTCAGGTAGTAATTACCATCCGCGCTCGGCAGCGAATTCGTTTTGGTCCACGCCTTAAAGGTGGTCGTGCCGGCTTCCTGATCGTGCCCCACCTTGGTGCAGGTATCGCCGCCGCAGAGGTAGTGGCTGTGCCCGTCACTCAACTTAACCTCTCCACCAGACAACTCAAAACCTTTGCCGCCAACATCGAAAATGAAGTAATCGGAGGGGGCTTTGCTGCTCATCTTGGCATTCCAGCCGGAGGTGAACGCATTATCGCCGTAATTGTTGGTCAGCGTCACACCGATCTTCGCGTCATCTTCCAGCTTACCCGCAATGGTGATGACCGCATTCTTGCCACTTACCCTGTTCAAATACACATTGCTGCTGGTAGTCGTTTTCTGGGTATTGTTCGTGATCTTTGGCGCACCGGATACGGTGAATGTGCTATCTGCGTTCACATATACGCCGCCGCCGTTGCCGTTAGTCTTGTTGCCGGTGATGCTGCCGCCGGTCAGAGTGAACGTGCCCGCCACATACACACCGCCGCCATACTCTGCCTGGTTGGCGTCATTCGTAGCCGTGCCGCCAATGGTGCCACTGGACATCGCAAAATTGCCAGGCTTATAGTTATTACTACCAACAGAGTTTCTCTCTACACACACGCCACCGCCACGGAATGCGGTATTACCGGTGATGCGGCTGTCATCGGACATATTAAATGTACCGTTGTAGTTCACAAACACACCACCACCGTCGCCGTAAGAATAGCTGACCTTGTTGCCGGTGATAGTGCCGCCGCTCATGGTAAACGTGCCGCCGCTCACATACACGCCGCCGCCGGACGATGCCTGGTTGGCGTCGCCTGTGCCCGTGCCGCCGATGGTGCCGCCGGACATCTCGAAGGTGCCGCTTTTCACGTATACACCGCCTCCGGCGATACTTGCACGGTTGCCCGTGATACTGCCGCCGTACATGTTGAACGTGCCGACCACACGCACGCCGCCGCCAATGCCGGTGTCAGAGTTTTCGACTGTATTGCCGGTGATCTTGCCGCCGCACATGTTGAACGTGCCTGCCACCCCCACGCCGAGGCCGGTTTGGCCGTCTGTGTGGGTGATCTTGCCGGTGCCCTTGCAGTCGGTGAGGGTGAAGGTGACACCGCTGAGAACTTCGATGACGTGACCCCTGTCGGTCATGGTGATGCTGTGGCCGTTGAGGCAGAGGACTACGCCGGTTACGGGCTGCCAGGTGGTGGAGATCTCGATATTGTTCGTCAGATAGTAGTTGCCTGCCGCATTGATGGCAGTCAGCGCGTCCGCCGTGCTGATTGCCGTCCAGCCTTCATCATGGTTGGTGTGCCCGGCCACGCCCACCGCTTGCAGCGCGACACCGTTTGCCATCGCCAGCATGGCAGGCTCGGGCTGTACGGGCTGCTCCTCCTGCTCCTCCTTCGGCTCCTCCGGGAGCTCCTCCTTCTCCTCTTCCTCTGCGTCCTCCACAGGGGCGCCCTCCTCCGGTTCCGCCGGGGTCGGCTCCACCGGCTTGAGCTGCTCCTGCTCAACAAGCTGCTCCGCCGGCTCGCCCTCCGCGGCCAGCGCCGCTGTGGGCAGCAGGCTCAGGCACAGCGCCAGCGCCATCAGCAGACTTATAATGCGTTTTTTCATAGCGTCTCCTCCTATTTGCGGTCAGCTTCTCCTTCTCCCGCCTGACCCGGCGGGCGGCACGGTCGGTCGGCAAAAGCGTTCATCCCGTGGTGCACCACGGGATGAGGGCGCGCGCCCTCATCGAATTTGTCTCTTGCTTTTTTACCGCATACCCATATAATGGAATTATACACCGTACATCGATGTACGATGCAACCCCCTTTTTTGCTTTTTTTGGAGAAACGCACCATGAAAAATGAGACTGATCTGCTGACCATCGGCGAGACGGCCCGGGCGCTGGGCGTGACCCGCCGCATCCTCCTGCACTACGAGGAGCGGGGCCTCATCCAGCCGGACGTGCGCCGGGGCGACGGCGGCAACCGCTATTACAGCATCGACACCTTCACCCAGCTGCGCAATATCCGCAATCTGCAAAATCTCGGTCTGACGCTGGACGAGATACGGGAGTATTTCCGGGCCTCCACCGACCTCATGCCGCTGATCCGCCGCCTGGAGGAGATGCGCGACACGCTGGACCGCAACATTGAGAAGCTCTACGAGCGCGCCCGGACCGATCCCCCGCAGATCCGCCAGCTGTCCATGCCGCCGGAGACGGTGTATCGCCGCGCCTATCGCAGCGATTCCGTGGCGGAGCGGGCCGTCCTGCTGCGCAACACGGCGCTGGAGGCCCTGCGGCTTTACGGCACGGACGTCTCCCGCCGGATGTACTTCATCGAGTACGCCATCGGCGCTCCGGCGGACGTGGCCTTCTGCGTGGCGGTGCCGCCGTCCTCCCGTGGCCAATACGTCACGGAGCTGCCCGCCGCCCGCGCCCTGTGCGTCTACCATCACGGGCCGTATGAGGACTTGCCCGCCGTGGCGCGCCAGCTGATCGAGTACGCCACGACCCGCGGCCTGTCGCCGCTGGGCACCGTGCGCCACACCTATCTGGAGGGCCCGCCCCAGCACAAGGACCCCGCCAAGTTCATCACGCAGCTCTCCCTCCCCGTGGCCCTGCCGCCGGAGACCACCGAGATCTGAAATGCCGGAAACTGCTGCAAATGCGCCAAAACCGCGGAAACACTGTGTTTCCGCGGTTTTTCTTGCAGTTATTCATAGGTCTTGTTATCTGCACGAT
>ERZ791569.532-NODE-532-length-22283-cov-7.083363_pt1 | contig 22283 bp, 47 predicted proteins | sample MGYA00509973_ERZ791569 | MGnify/ENA primary metagenome ERZ791569 (study PRJEB30046, sample SAMN00791902) | human gut metagenome | study: EMG produced TPA metagenomics assembly of the A metagenome-wide association study of gut microbiota in type 2...
ATCATCCCGAAACGGGAATAGGCAACCCTGAACAACTCAAACATGAATATAGCGGCTTTTGGTCTCGACGGTTAAGTTCGGAACATAGATTGATATACCGGATAGATGCAGATACAGTAGAGGTACTTGTTATATCCGCTATGGGGCATTATCAATAATCATTGCCCGCAACGAACAATCAAACCTCTTTATTCTTGATCTTGACCATGTCGCTATATCTGTAAAGCCTTTCCTTGTATACCGGAATCCCAGACCGGGAAACCTTCGCGTTAAAAGCGGAATCGGACTTGCCGGTAATGGATTTCGCTTGCTCGTAATCCACCTTAACATTCCCCATGAATGCCATAATCACCGCTTTTGCTTTATCCAGATCTTCCTCGGTTATGTGCTTGAAAAATCCAGCGTCCAGCATATCGGCTATCTCCCGAAGTAAATCAGACGTTCCGCTCATAGAATAATCTGTTTTCGCAAAGATCAGCAGGTCCGGAACATTATGCAAACTTATTTTTCCTGTCGGCGTCGCCGGATCCGCTCCCGTCTGTCGATCATCTTGCAATAAAACTCGACCCTCCGAAGTTCGTCCATAAGTTCTTTTCTTGTGAAACCGATGTTTACTGTCGAGTCGTCACGTCTGCCGCCTCGTCTTCTTTTTACTGAAGGTGTCGCCATATTGTTTTTCAATAAATAATTCGTACCTTTGAATAACGTCGGGCGGACGTTTCAGGGGCGAACCTTCGGAGGGGAGTCCCTGTTTTTTATATGACAATTTTGTGCGTCCGGCAATACTCATAATCGCCTTTCCACTTATCGAACATGGCGGGATGCTTTTTCAGATATGCGGCCACGTCTGACTCGTCCACCATGATATCGCCGTTCTTTTCTACTGATTTGATAATCCGCTGCCGGATCAAATACCATATTCTGATTTCGGCAATCTCTAATTTCTTTGCAAGCGTTTTAATCGTTACCATTTCTTAACTGTTTGTATCTGTTCATTACTTTGTTCCGATATACCTTTCCCCCGTTAGGATTATGTATTTTTAGGGCCTTTTCGAACGATCTTTCCGGATTATAGTATTCTTGTATCGTCTCGTATATTTCGATTGACTTTCGACGGTCAAAACGATCGGAGTCGGTAAATACATCGAACCCTATGATCCGGTTCGCTTCTCTTACGGCAATGGGACGCAGTTGCAATACGCCGCCGTCGTTGGCCTTGCTCAAAGCCTTTTCATCGCCACCGCTTTCTACGAAGATCAGGGCTTCAATGAATAAATCCCAATCCGAACGGATAATCGGTGTAGTCCTTTTTATTTCCGGCGGCGGATCGACTATAATGGAATCAAACCGTATTTCCGGAATCCTGTACGCTATGCGCTCTACCCGAATCAGGATGATAACGAGTAGGGCGGTGATTATGGATAAAAGTGCTTTCATATTAAACTGTTATTTTCTGAACTATGCGCAAATCCCCTTCATATCCGCGAGCACGGAGTTCCGCAATTAATTCGCGCGGGCTGAAGTCCCGAAGTGCGTTATTGCTACCAGGCATAATTTTGTCTCTTTTAGCTTTAAGACATGCCTTACAATAAGACTGAAGTCCGTCTTTTGTTGCCGCATTTTTATAAAATTGGCTAATAGGCAATTCGTTGCCGCATGATGGACATTTTTTTGTTTCCATAGTTTAATGTTGTTTTTTATTTCAAATCAGTTAATCATAAACACCTGAATAACTCCAATTGTGACCATTAAAAGACCGCCAAGCGTCCCAAAGAAGCACAAAATCAAAAACCACATTTGCATATTTCCCGTCGTTTTAATGGTTGATTGTTTGCCAAGGAAATAGCTGATAATAAGCACAACAATACCGGTGATAATCAATAAAATGTATTTCATACCCTTATTCATTTACTCGTTCGATGGGCCGCCCGAAGGTTGGCTAATAGACGAATCATCTTCTCCTTCCAGTAATTCGGGGTTATCGTGGATTGTGCCACTTATTGTCTTTGGGGATGCTAAAAACTGGTCGATCTCATAAATATATTCCCCGTTAGCAAAGTCCATTGTTGCAAATCCTGCATTATCTTGACTCCAGCCTATGGGTTCGGCATATCCATTTTCGCTACGCAATATATCTCCCTCGTAAATCTCCTTGCCGTTTTTGTCTTTCAACCCCGTGTACTGGCCGATAGTATTGGGATCAACTTTGATAGGTTCGTAGCCATCGGCTTTAATATACGAGTAACGACCGCATCCGTCACATAACTCCATTTCAAGATAGTATCCTATAATCCACTTCCCATTATCGAGGCGCTTGCCCCGGAATTTAATTTGTCGCATAATCATTATTTTTTAGTTCGATATGCCGCCAATGGGTAGGTTTATCTATGTACTCCAATTGCCATTCATATCCATGTCTCCATTCCTGGTAGTAAATGAGATAGTTAACAATGTCTTTGATTTTCATGTATTTTTCGCTTTTTGTTTTAAAAGTTTCTCTTTCAGGTTCCAAACCCGCATACACCCAAGCCGGGCGGCAGTAAGTTGTTCTTCAATAAACAGCTTGCGACCGCCCCGGTGAGGGGTACCGCCGCCGTAACGCCTGATGCTCCCTGTCTCTGACACACCAAGTACCGATGGACATATTGCACCGTACTTTTCACGTAGAAAATCTACGACCCTGTCTAAAATTGATTCCGGCACGCAGTAATGAAAATTATAAACTCGCGGATCATCATGTTTATGGTTTTTCTTGAAATCAGCTTTGAAATCTTCCCACGACCGTTTGATCTCTACTTCGGTCAGGTATCCCGATTTGGTTATTATCACCAAATCTGCTTCGTAGTCAAGCAGACCCCACGAAAGATTCGGGATGAATATATCCTGCCGCTTATTCCAAATGCCACTATTCCGAAGTGCGATCTGAATTTCGTCAACTGTTAACTTTGTATCCATCATTTAATACATTTGTTTGTTATTCGGGATTCCGGAAGTCCTTGTATCTCGTAGGTTTCACCCGTCATGTCGTATCGCCATATATTTCCATCGGCGTATACTCTTGTGATTGTCATTACGAATATATCGAAGTGACGATCTTTACTTATCCTCGCTGAAAAATATACAGTGTCGCCCTTGTTGTACTTCGGAATCTTCATCTTCTTATTTCTTTACTGGTTCGATTAGCCGCCAGTGAGTCGGTTTATCTATGTACTCCAATTGCCATTCACATCCATTCCACACCGCTAATTCATGCCCTTTTATGTTTGTTTTTGCGGTTTCGTCGGAGTTAGGGGATATATATTCTTCTTTCACCAACACCAATCGTCCTTCTTCCGGAAGTTGCTCGCTCACCGGAATCCATCGCCAGGCATCGGCAAAACCCCTGCGATAACCAAACTTTTTGCCGGCCAGGAACATGCGTGTCATACGGATAAAATACTCTTTTGGTCTCATCTTCTTATTCTTTACTCGTTCGATGGGCCGCCAGTGGGTATAACCACTTTTGATGTATGGGAAACCCCAATTTTTGGCACGCTCCCCCGATACAACAAAATATCCTTTGGTATGTATCGGCTCTCTTTCATCTTTCATAATCACGAAATCGTATTTTTCTGGATCTCCTTCACTTATTGGAAGCCACTGGAAGGATTCGATTATGCCCCTGCGATAACCAAACTCTTCGCCTGCGAGGAAATCTCGCTCAGAACGAGATTTGCAGGCATCACGGCTGACATCCCATTCAAGGGTGGATTCTCTATTCCATAATGTTTCGGCGTACTCTCTGGCCGCTTCTTGGGGTGTTTTCATCTTTTCAAATTCTTCATTCAGTCCCATTGCCAATGCCCGGCAGATGGGCGGTAGAGTCGTCATTATTTCACCAGTTTAAATTCTATTCTCCAAACAACGGGGTTTTTATTCCAGGTTCCACGTCCGCTGATCTTGTCGATGAGCGAAGCAAAGGCTTCGCGGGGATCGCTTTCTATTAATCCGACATATACAGGATTACGATACATGGGTTTTGGCATTTTACTCCATAGTTTTTCATAAACCGACATCAATTCAATTCCCTCCCTCAAACAATCCTCTTTGGTTATATCCTGCAACCGTTCGGCACGAACATCGAGTATTCGTATTTGGTGTGGCATCAGATCGGCGCGGACAAACATTTTATTATTCCATCCAGCCGTTCCAGATACTACGGCATTTTTGAAGTTATCGAAACGACAATCTCCAAAGTCTCCGGCCATTAACTCTTTATATATATCCTCATAACGCTGCGCCACGGCCACAATTTCATTCCTTCGGTAAGGTTCAAAAAGGTACACCCAACCATCAGCGTTGTATCCATATAGTCCGTAGGGCATTTCTATGGCTGGATTCCATACCCGAAATTTTGAATATTTCCCCGAAGCATCGACTACTCGTCTCGTTACGGTCTTTCGACCCTCGATTACCGCTTGTGTCAGGCCATATCGGTCGTTAAACATGATCTTTTTCATCGCTTTACATTAATTCAATCGTGATATCGACGTTCTTTTTCAGCACATCGGTTATACCATTGCTAACCGCGAGGTAGTACCCGGCTCCATCCTTGCTGGGCATGAAATAGAAATACCGACTTTCTGCATGAAGAGGCAAACCCAACTTTTCCAGACCGTCGGAGGTGACGGAATTGTGGAATTTCTTGAATTTATCCGATGTCTCCCGGCCTTTTTTGGTGGTTCTAAGTACTTTGTATGCTTTATGCTCACGGTTCGACGCTTCCGGATTTTCCGACATCAATTTGGGATCGGGAACAAAACCGTCTTTAAATGCGACCATGCACGGACTCCATGCACAGGCGGAGCCCCCGCCCCAGCAGTATCCGAATCCTTCCGGTCGCTCGCCGACCAACTCCTCGATAATGTCGCATGCCTCTTTATACGTGGCTTCGCGCACATCGTTCATCCGCTTTAATTCGGCATGAAGCGCGGAACCTTCTCTAAATCTTAAAATCATAGCTTATAATGTTATGCCCGGAGGCGGTTAGAACTCAATATTCCTCTGATTCCGGATCATCCCGAAATACTTTCTTGCGGAGGTGTTTGATACCCACCAATCAAAAATTTCATCTGCCGTTGCATGGTATTCATTCCCGTATCCATTCTCATCGATAATATTTTGAATACTTCGTTTAATCGCTTTCTCCACACCGGGATAACGATTGCGCTCCAATGCCTTTATTTTACGCGAGACCATCGGGCAGAATATGCAGCCGATCCGGTGAAATCCTTCATCATAAAGTTTGCAGTATTCTATTCCATTACCGCGGATGAAGTTCCATACATCGGCGTCCGTCCATTTGAAAATCGGTGATAGCATAATCTTATCCTTGCCGCTAACGCATTGATGGTACTGTTCTTTGTCCCGGTTGAATTGGTCTAAACTTCCACTGTATGCACGGTCGGAGGTTTCCAGTTCATTACGTTTGGCCCGTCTCGCACTCTCGGCGGCTCGTATGCCGATCAGGGTGACGGTTCCTGCTCCGGCTTGTTCTTTCAGGTAAGCACAGCAATACCGGGCTTGGCGTAGCGGCAACATCTTTTTCTTTACAATCAGTTTGTAAAAATTGATCTCGGGGCGGTGTAATTCTATGTCTGGGTAATGTGTCCGGACAAAGTGCATCAACTCCGGCGGGTCGAGCGTCGTTATTTGCATGTGAGCCATGAATCTGACTCCGGCCATCTTCGCCAAGTGGTACAAGGTCTGGCTGTCCTTCCCACCTGAAAACGCCAAATGAAACCCGTCAGGCGACATTTCGAGTGCCAGCGGCTCGGCTTTGCGAAGTAAGGCTATGGAATAGTCAATTTTAGTTTGTAGGCTCATTTTCCTTTCCTATTTGCCCGGAGGCGGTTAAACTATTTTGAAAATTTGCTCGTATGGTAATTTTCATTGCTCATCGAGCTTTTGAAGGAATGCTTTTAAGTTCTCACATTTATCTGTGTCGCAACAGGTTACGCCGCATTCTTTAAAGCAAAACGCTTCTTCTGCTCTTGCTTTCAATCTCTCTATCTCCTTCCTCTGGTCGTTGATTACCCTGCGGGCTAACTCTTCGCGTTGCTTGGATTCCTCCAACTCTTTGCGGTAGTGGGCTATTTCCTTTTCTGCATCTCGCTCGGCAAGCTCGACGGCTGCATAAGCACTGTCAATACAAACATATTGATAGCCGTATTCATTGGTAAAGGAAGCTGCTTGTAATACCTGTTCTGCTCGTCTGCTTTTCATAATCAAAACAAAAAGAATTTATCCCCAGGCAATAATTGTTTTACTTGTATAATCTCCATAATTCTTTAAAGTTTTTAACGTTTTTTAATGTTTTTACCGACCATACACCATGCAAGCCGCATCCCGTGCGTGTTCCGATACGGCTTTCCGCCATCCGGTAAGCCGTTTGAACGACTCGCTGTTCATTTTCGTTTTATTGTTTTTCGGAGCAACCATCAGGCAATCGATTTCATGCTCTCGACACCAGTCCTGCCAGATATGCGCGTCTCTTTTAACCGAGCCTGCTCCCTGTAATTTTTCCCGCCCGGTGTTGCCGAACCACTTGCGTAGACGAGCATCTTCGATATACAGCCTGATTTCACTTCCGGTAGTAAGGCCGATATTCCGGTAAATAAGTACTCTCTCCATTGCCTGTGTGATCGTTAGTGTAACGATCTCCATAAAATGTCTTTTTTCGGAGTTCCATGCGGCGAATCCTGTTTTAACGCCGGTGTCTATGCCGATATGAATCATTTTGAAATAATTTTAAAAGGGTACATCACTGTCGATAGTCCATGTATTGTCATTCTGGAAACCGTCTTGTCGCGGTTGCAGCCAGTTGGAATTGTCCAGCAGATTGATGTCTCCCGGCGGAACCTGATACCTTCCGTTACGGGGATTGTACTGCAATACGATACCTTCTGAGCTCGGATGCCCGAAATTCTTGAAACGTACTTTCGTCGGTATCAGCTTTGTTCGATGATTCACGAAATCACGATATACTGTCAAACCATAATCGGCTTTGTTATAAAAATTAGCGGATCCGCTGATGTCGTAGAGTGTCGGCGGAGGATATATTCCGCCTTGCATCTTTTCCAGCTTCGTGGGATGTGCGACCAAATGTCCCAGAATACCGTAACGTTTCGTAAATCGGGAACATTCATCGAGAAAGCGACCAACGTATTCGGATCCCGTTTCGCTTCTGTCCCTCTTGTGTTCCATACAGTTGAACGGATCCATTACGACCTGCTTGATTCCTTTGCGCTGTATGAATTGTTTTGCTCGGCTCAGAACGTTCTCAAGCGTCGGATCCTCATAAGGATCGAGCCAAAAGAAGTGGCTCTCAATGTAGTCAAACACCGTATCGAACTCATCGCGGCTCATGTCCGACTCTTTGAACGGCTTGCCGATTAACTTTTCAGCAATCTTCGCATAATGATTTTCGACAGGATAATTCTCCGGTGAGAAGAACAGCGTTTTCCAGTCGTGCATCACAGCCAGACGAACCGCTATGTAATCGAGCATTTCCGATTTCCCGTGCGAAGGTATGCCCGTCCAAATGGCAAGCTGCGATACTTCCCACCGGATCGTCTCGTCGATTTCTGCAATGCCGATACGATTCCCTTCCGGAAGCCCATGTTGGTACATGGCGAAAATATCATCATATCGATCAGACAGATGGATGTATCCCTGAATCGGAATCTCCTGAGCGTTTTTGATTACCTCCCGGATAGCCAGGCCACCTTCGGCAATCAACAACTCATTGGCGTCTTTACGTCCCTTGTAGGTGACGATCAAGCATCTTTCGGAGCCCAGCCTACGTACCAACTCGTTGCGTAACTTCAATCCTGCATCGTCAAAATCCGTCGCGATATAGAATCGCTCGATGTGTCCGAGACTGTCGATGTAATTGTCGAGATAGGGTAAATCCGTAGCCCCGGCCCCATTCGGTACAGAAACAACATTTTTAAACCCAGCCTCGATAAAACTGAGTGCATCCATTTCACCTTCGCAGATAATCAAATCTTTGGCTTCGGAAGTGCAGTTGAAGTTGTAAAACGTCAGCTCTGCATCTTTTACCATCCGAAATGACTTTTTAGGCCCGCGGTACTTGATGTTGACTAATTTGCCTTCGATGAAGTACGGGAAACAAATGACCTTTACCTCCTTACCGAACTGCGGCATCCACTCTCTGTCCGAATAAATCCGCATATCCCGAATCGTAGCTTGCGAGATCATCCGGCCTTCAAACCATTTTACTGCTTCATCCGATAGTTCAGTTTTGTTTTTCCATACCGGAATGACATAATCCTTTGGTTGCCGGGATTTAAGCGACATATGTGCCGAAAAAGTGGCATTACAGTGACAACAGTGACCGACCTGCTTGTCTACATTCCACACGAAGCACTTTTCCCGCTTCTTTTTGCGGGTCTCCGAGCATACCGGGCAAGTCATGTAATTCTCGCCATGCGGCCTCGCCGGATTAATTTCGTATAATTTCTGCGTTTTGGTTTCGATGATAAACATAGCTACAAAGGCATTTTGAAAAGTTGATTTTCCGGCTTGAACCAAACCTGAACACATTTCTGCTTCCAGTTTTTTACTGCATTCCCCTTGCTGTCAACCCAATCTCCGGCGGTGTAGTAGAGATACGCTTTTTTAGCTGCATCACGAGTGTATCCATTCTGCTCAAAGTATTCCTCCATGTCCGAAAGAGACGGCGGCACGAAATCTTTTTTTACTCTCTCTCTAGAGAGAGTTTTTTTATATATTACTTCTTTATCTTTCTTATTATTCGTACTGGTCGGTGTTCGGGCAGTGTACGGGGTAGTGTCTGACATAGTGTCTGAGGTAGTGTTCGGCAGAGTGCCTTCCATCGGATTGTAATACTCGTAATTACAGAGACTTATAATGCTTTCTCCGTGTTCGGTTCGGCGTTCGATTTCGTGTTTTTTAATATGCTTATTGATGTATCGCTGCGTCTTTTCGACACTCCAGCCCCAACGATCGGATAAGAATCGCAAACCCGCGTGTATTTCGCCTCGTTTAATAGTTATCAAGCGACCGTTAGGTAGTTCTTTCGTTGCTGGTTCCGCGTCAAATCGTGCCATCTGAATCAAATCGAGCCACGCTTCCGACAGACTAAAGGTGCGTTGCTGCGACCAATAAACATTCGTGAAGAACTTTCTATTTAATCGAATAAAGCCGTCCATTCGGATTATAACATTCCAATGTTTAATATCTTGCCAATTTTGGCCCTGCGAGCCTGAATACGGCTCAGTTCTTTTAGTTTCCCGGTGCATAGCCCTGTACGTCCGAGTTGACGTATCAGTCTTTTTTCCTCGTTCAGCAACCGGTAAAATTCACCTTGGGGGTCGTCTTTATTCTTTTCCATCCGTATTAATTTTAAAGTAAAAGTCATTTATCGTTCTGCCGTATGTGAGCCTTCCGGATCGCGTCAGACTGCGTAGCGCCTTTCGTACTTCCTCGCTGTCGGCATCCTTCATCAGAGAGAATATCTCCCCCATAGTCGCAGTGGTCGGAATTAGTTTGGAAAGTGCCTTCCCTGCGGAAATATGGGCCACTGTATTGAACGTTTTCTGCTCGATCTCATTCATAAATAATTCTTGTGTCTTTCAAGCTCCATTTCAATGCTTTGCAGGAATGCTTCTTCATCGGGGGATGGAAGGTATATCCCGCATTCGGATGAACTCCAATTCCTAAACCGTTCTATCGCTTGTGTCATTTCGACGGTTGTCAGCCCTGCGGAACTGCGGTAGTCGTACACATCTCCGATATATTTATCATGTTTCGGAATCAGAAACAGCGAAGGATTGCACAGTTTTTTGAAATATTCCCGTTTCACATATTCGATAGTATTTCCCGTTTCCATCGCATAGTATCCGAGCAGGTAATGCAGGTAGCTATTTTGCGACAGGGTTCTTTTGCGTTTTTTCTCGGTCAGTTCGACGACCGCTTTCTTCTTGTACAGATCGTTCGAACGACGTTTAAAACGCTCTTTATCGAGTATGTTATTCAGGTCGTAGATCATGGTTTAAAAAGGCAGATCGTCCGTGTCTGATGCTACTGGCATTTGGTCTACGCTTTCCGGAGTCGTTGCAGCCGGTGTAAAATCGAATCCTTTTCCACTGCCAATGTAAATGCGTCCCGTTCCCGCTTCCCGTTCTTCTTTGGTTTGACTCATAAATACTGTATGTGTATTCTCATACTTATCAGGTTCGCGCCGTGTCGCAATGGTGATATTCATGTACTTTTTGCCGTTTTCGGCAAGTTTGATCTTGGATTTCGGTATGTCGGTCACACAAATCGACGCATTGATTAAATCGCTCATTTCGTTATTTTTTAAAAGTTGTTTTGATTGTCGTTTTCGATGTCCTTATGGGATGCCGCAAAATTTCACCCGTATCGGCATCCGCCAACGTCGCATTCTCGGGAATACCGCGTAGCATACTTTCACGATCTTTGATGTCCATATTGACCGCGTTACGCATTTTATATAGTTCATCCAGCGTACCGTCTCCGCACACAGTATAATCGTATTTCACGCCAGCCTCGAATTGCTCCAGTTTACAATCGGATACCTGATGCTCCTTCCCGTATTTGGAAAGTTCTCGCAGGGCATAATCCTTAATTTCCGCATCCTCCTGCAACGCCTCAATCATCTTTTTAAACCGGGACATATTAGCCCACACTTTCAGTGGGTCAATCTCTCCACTCAGTATAAATTCTTTTGCCTGACTTATTGCAATAGGGAGGGATACTTCTGATTCAATGATTTCGACTGCTGTTTTCATCGCTATACGTTTTGATTTGATTTGATTCCGTTCGTTGCGCGATTCACCAGCCAAGTGTAATCTTCAGGGGTAAATCCCCGCAAGGATGTTTCGAACTGCGCCATCGTCCATTTTTCTTTTTTAGTGTTCTTACCGCACAAATTCTGACCTGTTACCAAATCACATAAACAATTGACCAGGTTCTCATCACTTCGACAAAACATTTTTTTATCGTTAGTAGCGGGTTTCTGCCCTAATGATTTGTTAGCGGTCGTTTTATTTCCACTTGCGCCATTCCCATCATCGTCATCGTCAATATTCAACCCTAAAACAGCGCTGATGGCATACCTTCTTTGATAGGTGATAGAACTGCCTATTCCCTGCGGATCATTCTTTACGGGCTTCATCTGGTAAGTCTCCATAATAAATTCTCCTGATTCGTGCATCAGAATCGTCGTGAGCCCGGTTTCGCCAACGGGCAACTGACTTACAGCAAGCCCATTTTCAGATAATGGTTTGCTAATTACGTCGAGTATATTAGCAAGGGTCGCATATTTGGATTTGAAAAATGGATTTGTAGCTTCTTTTTTTACTTTGGCTACCGAACCTTGAAACTTACACAAAGCAATTGCAAGGCTCTTTATTGATTCTGACCGTTCCATATTATTCTTGTATTAAACTCCGTTTTTAATCCTTCACATCCTCCATCAATCGAGTGTAAGGATTGTATGTCTGCTGTATCCAGAACTCGTATATGCCAGGGGACAATCTGATCGGCTTATGATCTTCCCATTTCCGATCTATCGGCGACCGATAAGACTCATCGTCCATAGATAACAATGATACATGCTGAAGTATCGATTCCTCGTTGACTTTATAAATGACCCTTTTGTCAACCTCGTAACGTTCTACATTACCGGTCAACACGTGCGCATGCTTCGTGCGGTCGCTGATTGCTAAAGGACGGTTTTTAACCATGATTGCGGATGCCGGGATCGCATCTATCGAAGCCCCGATCACATCGCCCTGATGAAATCTGATGTTTTCCATAATTTATGCTCTGAAATTGAATGAATAATCTTTAGCGTTAAATGGCGAAAGGGATGCAATGGCTTCTATCGCGTTCGTATGGTGCGGTTCTACACCTTGCAGATAATGAGTGCCCGTACTCGGACAGCACATCGAGACCCATGCGAAAGGCTGGTTATCGATTTCTTTAAACAAATCATTCGTTTTAAGAAGTTCGACAACCTCCCTATCTCCGTTAGCATGGACGATTTCCCGCCGATCAACTACTTTCGCTCCGAGTAGATCCAGCATACCTTGCTGTCCAATGGATTCGTAAATAGCCCCTTTAATATCGGCATCCGTTTCCTTCATAAACTGCTCTTTCGTGATGGAACTTTTGTCATTGACAATCCATGCCGGAATAGAACGACCGTTGATGAAATAATATTCCGATCCATCCCTGAACTGGACAGCAGCCTGTGTTGTGGAATGAAGCCTTCCGGCTAAATTAGTCTCTATATACACTGGAGGCTGAATTGCGAATACGTAATTTTCATATTCATAAGCATTGAAAACATTAGATCTGATAAGCTTTTTATATTGCTTGAAATTGAAATTATCCAACAGATTTATCTTTTCGAAAAAGTCATAAAAGGAGGCCCATCCATAATTCGATAAATCAATATAAGATGAATATTCATTGACCGAAGCCCCGACCGAAGCCCCGACCGAAGCCCAGACCGAAGCCCAGACCGAAGCCCCGACCGAAGCCCAGACCGAATCCCAGACCGAAGCCCCGACCGAATCCTTGACCGAAGCCTCGACCGAAGCCCCGACCGAAGCCTCGACCGAAGCCCAGACCGAAGCCCAGACCGAAGCCCCGACCGAAGCCCATGATTTTTTAATCAGGTTTTTATTCTTTAAAATCGCGATGGTTAATAAACAGCTCAGCCACCCATCACAATAAATAATCTTCGGAGTAGGCTTTTTCAGCAAATCGTTGTAAAGCCATTTGATCCCTTCTTCGAAAGCAGGCTTGTCTATACCTCGTTTATTCCTGACATTATCAAAGAATAGATTAATCCATTCATCACGCGTTTCAAGCATGATCCTTTTTTGATCCGATGTTAATTCTGTTAGCATAATATTTACGTGTTTGAATTTTCAAATAACCTGCGCGGGCCTCGCGGATGGCGCAGGGCGAATCATTAACCTTAACTTACAAAAACCTAATGAACCAAATTGTACTGCAATCTGTTTTTGTCGAAGTCATTATTTATTGTGCCTTCTGGAATAGAGGTTGTTAATTGTGCATACGTAATAAATAGCCTTGTTTCTCCGTCATGGTCGTAAGACATTGCATGAACCTGAAGATCGGAGTTGAACCGGTCGGTGTCATACTCTATCGTAGTTTCGAAATCACTGCTGAAATCGTATGACTTGTCTTCAACCAAGAAAGCCATACGGCGATAATCTTCGGCTGTTAGCTTTATCATGGCTACAATTCGTTTAAGTAGTTGATAATTTCCTTGCGACCGTCTTCGCTCATTTCTCCCGAAACGGCCAGCTTCGAAAGTGCAATCCGGGGCGTATTCAGATCCGGATCGTTACTTTTGTCCGATACTTTGAAATCTTCGTTCATGGTCGTGTGTTTTTTGTGGTTAAAAAGAACTACAAGCAATGCCATCAATCCGATGCCGATCAGGTTCACCCAGATGTCGCGCGACTCGTTCGCCGCAAGCAATATGGCTGTAATAAATAGTACCGCTTTCATCGTTTCTCCGCTTTAGCTTTTTTGAATGCGAGAACCGAATCAAGTCTTATCTTCAGTGCTTTGTCCGTACTGTCGGGGTGCAATCTGAGCAATCCACTGGTTATGTATGATCGGATCGAGTTCGCATGGCGAGCGAGTATATCGCACGCAGTATTGACCGATACCGGCACGTCGGCCACCAATTCAAGATTAAAGTAGTGGCGCATCTTATTGTTCTCAGCGCTAAGCACCCGGTTAGATGCCTCTAATTCACTAATATAATCCATCACCTGACCAAAGGTTACTGTTTGTTCGGTGTTCTTCTGCGGCATGGCTTTCTCGCGTTAAAACGACATACATAAGTACACGAAGCAGCGGGGCGAGCTTTTCAAGATCGTCCAAAGAGAGTGATTGTAAACGGATTGCGATCTCCCTGTTTGAGAGATTGAGGATGTCCTGTAATTCGGATACAGGTGCAGTAAGGGTACTATTATTCGCCTTAGTGCTTTTAACTTCGGTTCGCATTTGTCAGTTAAAAGTTTTAATATATGGCAACAAAAAAGGCGTTGCCCTGTCAAGTTTTGCGAACCGACACGACTACCGTAGTAGAAGTGGACAAAGGGCAACGCTTTATTATCAGCGTTATTATGTTTTTGTGATACGATATTCGTATCGGTTCGCAATAACAAATGTACGCAAAACTTTTGATTTCGCAAACATTTTTCTGAAATATTTACACTAACCGCTGACATCTCTTTGTGTGTTAAGCCGTACAACGAGAGAGAAATTTGTTTACGAAATAGACCTGCCCCCTACCGGACACTTTCGTGGTACACGTTACCAACACCGAGCCGTCGGGCTTGGTTATAGAGGTCTTTTTTATCTCGAACAATCCCATATCCATTGAGCGCTGAGTCGGTTGGTTGTAGTACTCGCCTTTCGAACATAAGTAGCCGTTATGACGCAGCCATTCAAAAAGACGGTTCTGTCCAATTTCAACCCCGTTTTGACGAAGTATCTTTGCAAGTTCGGCTATAAGGATAGACCGGTCGCTTGTGGCAACGGCATCCGCAAAGAGTGCTTTAGGTTCCAACTCCTTACTATGCGCCTCGGCTTCAATACGCTTGGCACGCTCATTTTTTAACTGTGTGGCTAACTGAATAAGAGTATCGGGATTAAGCAATGCTTCTTCCACTTTCTCCGGAGTTAAATAACCGCCGTGCTTGCGGATCGAAGGGAGAACATCTCCGCATACCCAGTCTTGGAACTGCTCGGCTTGTGGCAGACGACTCTTCATGATAAGACGGAAAACATCCGCCTCAGGGATGAATTTCATTGACTGAATACCGCTTTCAGTAGGGGTGAACGATTCGTTCACCCCCTTGCAGTGGTCACGTATGGCCTTTTGGGGATTGGAGTAACCCAAAGTCCGCGCAATATCGGTCGCAGCGAACATCGGTTCGCCGTTTTCGTTCGTGGCTACTCTGATTTGCCCGAATTGATTGTTTTGGAAGATTTGAATACCGTTCATGCCTATTTCTGTTTGTATATTTTCATATCCATGAGGCGTTACTTGAACATTTTTAGGAGTGAGGCGGGATTCGAACCCGCATGGATGCTTTCCGAGGAGCGTCCTCCGGCAACTGTGTTGCCCCGACCACTATCAGCCCTCCTGTTTAAGTGCGTCTGCCATTTCCGCCACTCACTCGCCGTTATTATTCTTTCTTGATTCTCAACTGATCTTTCGAAATGCCCCATTTTTCGGCAATCTCGTCCATTGAAATTTCAACGGTTTTTTCTTCTTCAGAAAGGGGTTCGACATCGAGGCGATAGCCTCGCTTGTAAAGCTCGTTGCATGTAAACACGTAGGGGGCACGGTCATTGAATTTTGGTACAACCAATTCTCCGCTTCTGAAAATAATTTCGCCATGTAGTGAGAAGGGAGAAATGACGATACCTTCCTTGCAACACACCTTATCTCCCACCTGCCAATCCTTGTAGGATTCGATTTCATCGGGGGTAGAAGGGGTAAGGATGAAGTCGGAAATATGGTTTAATGCAAGAGATTCCTTTGATCCTGATGAAACGCTCCAGCTATATTTATAACCGAACTTGTTATCTGCTTCGGCCCCATCCATCTCATTTTGGCATAAATACACATTGTTATCTTCTACCCGGATTCTGCCTTCGGCGGGAGTCTCATTGATTTTGCACCGAAAACGGCGTCCATCACATTGCAATAAATTTTCCATCATATTTTAATTTAGTGTATTGTAATACAATTGTTTAGCGTTTATTGTTATGAATTAAGAGCATACAGAAAAGGATACGGAGCACCGGAGCGAGATCGCGGATCTCACTCTCTGAAAGAGATTTGAAACGATGGATGATTTCCTCGTCAGAAAGATTAAAGATAGATTGAGCGACTTTCGCACGCTCTTGCGTTGAAGCGGACGCACCTGGTGCGCCTGCGCTAATTTCATTAGTTCTTGGCATGGAATGAAATTTTGCGTTATGTCTAATACGGAAAGGGCGAGCCTTCCTTGTAATTCCGCCAAGAACTCACTACCCGTAAGAGAAGTGCCACAAGAAAGACTCGCTTTATTGCAAGACTTTTGAAATATGTTTTTGCTTACTACGATGTAGTGAGCTCTTGGCAACAGCAAAGATGCAAAACCTTTTTGACTTTGCAAACTATTGTCGTATTTTTTTATGCTTGCTTTCATTTTTTTTTGCTTTATTATGCAGCCAACATTTGAGGCATAAATTCCGGTTCGTAATCTTTTTCTACCAGTTCGATAACCCGCCCGTTACGAGAAAAGCGCCGCTGTGTGTCGTGAATGAAAATCTCGTGAGGAAGAACCATCAGAAAGAATACCCCCGCGACAATCTGCTTTGCCGTCTCTGAAATATCAATCGAAAAGTTCACGCAAAACCACCATGACACCAGAGCATTGGTTGACCGGCGAATACCTGTTTTGTCGTAAATGTTCTGAAAGTGGTTCACGACAGTACGGTAAGAGGTATTGAGCTTATCGGCGATCTCTTTCCCGATATACCCCTTGACGCATAACTCGGCTACCTGGGCCTCTCTTTTGGTTAGTATCGAATCGGTTTTCATGGTATCAAACTTTATTCACCCCATACATTACGTGGTCGGATACCGTGTTTTGCGAATGCCTGTTCTATTTTTCTCGCAGCAATAATATCATGCTTCACCTTGCCGTTCCTGCGCTTCCCGAATCCCTGTTTTGTGGTAATATTCAAAGCAAGCATGATGTCCTTTTGGCATTCTGCTTTCTGGTAATCATTCAAAAGACGAAAGCCCTTATTAAAAGAAAGCGAGATTTCAGTTTGGTTTTGTGATTTCATTTGTATACTTTTACTATTTACATTTAGAAACAAGCTGAATAATTTTGCATCTCAGGTTATTTCTTAATGCAAATATCTGAAATTATTTCATATTTGCAAAATATTTTGTGATACATTTTCTCTTTTTCTGAAATAAAAATTATATATGACTGAATTAGAACGTCTTAACAAGGCATTAAAACAGGCTTTTTTAGATATAAACATCTTTAAAAAGGCCGATATGGCTAATTTCTTGGGTTATAAAAGCACGTACTTTTCAGGTCTAATAAATGGGAAGATCGAATCAAATGAAACTTTCTATGAAAAAATTTCAGATAAATTGGGAGTAAATATCACATGGGTAAAAACCGGCGAAGGCCCCATGTTGAAAACCGAACCTAAATCCCCAATTAGCGATAAAGAATCTATCAACCTAAAAAATGACGATGAAATGACAAACAACATGCTCGTAACCATGCTTTATGACGCTAACCAAAGAATCAAGCGACTGGAAGCCGAAATTGAAGAATTAAAGCAACAACAAGGGGATGCGACGGACTCCCCAAAAAAGAGAGGCGCGATATAGTCTAAAAAGCCGTATTGATAAATCGTGTACACATAGCGATCTTTCTATTTTTGATACGGCACTATCTAATGATTTGCGTAAAATGAAATCCAATACCGCTGTTGATCCTGAAAATGGCTTTTAACGGCAATAATTGAAACGTTTTTAGTAATTATCTTTGCCTTTCATCCATATAAGGCAGTTATTTAACGGTTTTGCACCCCCGCTCGGGGCATTAATGTGCCCGACATATCTGGACAGTGATACTGCGGGACAGGCAAAACCGTTTCTTTTTGCCTTTTGCATAACCGTTATCCTATGCAAAACAACTTCACAGTCTCCGACGTACTGGAGCGCCTTAAAACAGACAAGGTCTTTTTTAAGGAATTCATGGAAGCGGTCATTGAAATGATCGACCTGCTCAAAGATCGAAAAACTGCACAGCAGTAAAAAACAAGCCTCGGAAATTCCGAGGCTTGTTATTTTCAATCTTGAGCGGTAAAATATATCCTACTTATTCAATCGAGGTATTTCCCGCACATATAAAAAGAATAACTAAATACTTTCCGCGCATTTACTGATTCTTCTGGATAGATCGATCAGGGCTGCACGCAAAATATCTTTTTCCGATTCGCTAAAGTCGTCCGGTTTACCATTATTCATACCATCCATTTTATGATAAAGCCACGAGCGCGATTTCCCGAAGTACCGTTCCGATATCTTGGCCCATGACACATCGAGCAAAATATCCGACATTTTTTGTTTCACCGTTTCACAGTTTCGTTTTACAATGATTTCCATACTATTATGCTTTGCGCCTCCAGTTATTTATCCGAAAGCTGGTTGTTTAATCTCGCTCCAATAATTCTTGCAGAATCATTTCTATATACCATTCTTGCTCATCCTTTCCATTTGGGTAGGATTTATGATAATTACGTATCGATTCTATTAAATCCCACTCTTTTTCTGTTAGTTCTACTTCCATATTACCCGTCTGCGTTAGTATTACAAATATAATACACTTTTGTGTATTACACAAATATTTTGCAGGTATTTCCCGTTCAGATCGAAAAACGACACAAAAGCAAAAGCCCCGGCTATGCCGGGGCTTTCTTTTGTTCGCTTCTTTTTCTTAACTATTTGCTTTTTACCACTTTGAACTGATATCTACCACCGTCGCTATTACTGTATGAAATCTGAGCTTTATTACCCTCAAGACTTTCAAATTTAAAATACTCCGTAATAGGATCAAGTGTCGTACCGACCATCGTATTCCCTTTTATTTCATATCTGCCTACGTACATATCGCTAAAGAACTTAACTGTATACGAATCATCGTTTTTTACAGATATTAAAATTCCGCCGGACGGGACATTGCTAAAGTCTCCTGATGTTGCGATAGATGTGACATTCCACACCCCTACGAGATCTGTTTTGGTTAATTGAATACCGTCGTTATTGTCATCTTTTGAGCAGGACGAAAATACAACCGTGGCGGCAGCCACAAATAAAAATAAAAGCTTTCTCATGTTATTGTTCTTTCTGCGTATCTTTTAACGGAAGATAGTATTTAGTCTGAGTGGGGGTATAAATACCTCCTGTTATACAACCAACAAGCATATTTAAAAAGCTATGATTCGTTTTTACGATATAGTTTTCCGCCCCATTAACATATTCCGATGCGTCCATAGTAGCATTATCCAGAGGAACAAGACCACAAATAAGATGGTGGTTCCATTCTTTGTTAACTTCTACGACAGGCTCTTTAGGTTTTACGTTTCCAACAAGTACTCGCGTGTTGTAACAAGACGCGAGAGAAATAGCAGCAACAAACGTTACTCCAAAGGATAATAGTTTTTTCATAACACAATAAATAATAGGTTTAAAATATTTAAGCACAAATATAAAGAAAAAATCCCCCCCCCCTTACAAATTAATAAATATTATAATAATATAAAATACCATTGGTTTTTCTTATGTCCAATTCCGGATAAAATGACTTTTTCGTGACAATCGCGCGATTGTCACGTTTTTTATTTCGGAAGCATTGTCCAATGTGCCGAACGTGCCCTCTTTTGTGTTGTAATTGTAAACAAAACAATATCAGCATGAAAGAGACTATTTTGTCATTACTTAAAGCCCGTTTTGCCGATGTCCCCGACACCATTCTGGAAGGGATCGCAAATAGTCAAAGCGAGGCAATCACGACCCAGGAAGAAGCGAATTCCTTTGTCGAAGGAATCACTCTTCAAAACATCTTCGAATCATACGGCAATCAGCGTGCTGCGGAAGCGGCGAGCGCGGCGAATACTCCTAATGCGGTATCCCAATTGGGGGAAGCCGCTATTGCGCATGTAGCCACTGCCGACATGAAGCCGAGCTTTTCTGCTCAATACGAAGACTTGATCCGTCAAATGATCGATGCGAAGATCGATGCAAAAGTCGCCCCCTTACAGAAACAGGTCGAAGAGTATGCAGCGCGCGAGGCGGCTCAAGCGAGGGAATCTACAATTCTGCGGATTGCGAAAGAGCTCGACATCCCGCAGTTCAGAATCGACGAGGGCTTTTCGATTGCGAGTGATGCCGATGAAAACGCGATCAAAGCCCACCTGTCCAAAGTCAAACAAAATATCGTGACGGCAAGCCTGGGAAGTAAGAACGATTCGAGCTTGCTCGCTTCCCTCGGCGACATCGATAAAGGAGAGGCGGATTCATGGGCGAGCGCCCTTCCGGATAAATAAACATAAAAATCAAACAAATGGGAGTAAAATTCACACCAGAAACCAAAGAGGGGAACATGCCCGTCTTTTGGAGGGGAGAAGCTAAAATTCTTCCCGGAGGATACAAATTGCTTCAAACGTTCCCCAAAGGAACGAGAATTCCGAGAGGCACACTTGTATCGATTATGCCCGGCACACTCACAGCAGGCATTTCAAAACATGCCGAAGTCGTTACGGGCGGCACAACAACGAAGCCGAGAGTTAAAAAAGGTCATCTATTCCAGGCCGCCGATGTCGTGATGAAAGCAGGCGAGACGACGGGCGTAACGATTTCGTCCATTGACGCATCGAATGCCGATTACGACACTATCACTCTTTCCGCCGCCATTACCGGACTCGCGGCTGGCGACATCCTTCTGGAAGCTACCGCGACCACGAGTTCGGAAGAAAAATATGTCCCGAACGGCGTTGTCGGAGAGACGACCGATCCTCTGAACGGCGATGATTCCGACACGGTGTCAGTTGCCTACGATGCCGTTGTTTTACGCGGATACGTTCCTGATCCCCCAGAAGCATGGCTTCAGGGGATTACACTGAAAAACAACCCGAATATCATCTTCATCAAACAGTAAGCTATGGCAGAAAAATTCTTTTACAGTTCCATTTTCGGAAACCTGACCAAGCAAATACAGCTTCGCTTCGACGCTGTATCCAGACTTCACAAGCAGCTTTTCGATAACGTTTTCTACGAACGGTTCTTCGCCTGGGATTATCCTACGATAGGCCTGGATTTCGAAGAAATCAAAGGCAAGTACAATGTGAGCATTGCCGCTGCCACCATCGATCGGAATTCAAAAGAGCCGGTTATCGGAACGGAAGGGCTTGAGACAATTGCTAAAAAGGTATTGACTCATGCGATCACCCTTCCGATGACGATTGACACCTATCGAAAGGTGTTGCAAATCCTTGATAGCCGGATGATCCCGGAAGGAACCGCAAAACAGCAATTGATCGACCTTATGTTCGGGGACGCAAAGACGGTTGTGAGTGGCGTTCAAGCCAAACTGGACATCATCATCCTGAACGCCTTGTCTAACGAAGGCGTAGCTACTCTCGATTCGACTAACAACCCCGAAGGTGGGATTAATACGACCATCGACTACAACATGCCGGAAGGGAACAAGGGCAGCGCAACGACCAGTTGGACGAATGGCAATATCGATACAGTCGATGTCTTCGATGACATTCAGAGCATTGTCGATGCCGCTTCCGACAAAGTGGCATTCGACCGTATTCTGCTCGCCCCGTCGAAGCTGTCCTTCATTCTTCGCAGCAAAAAGATGAAGCAGGTGATCTTCGGAACGGATAAATCATCGAGTCCGCTGCTGCTCTCTTCCCTGAATGAATTCATGCGCTCGAACGAGCTGCCTGTTTTCGAACCGGTGAGAAGGCAATGTAGGATTCAGGATAACGGCGTTTTCAGATCCTACGAACCCTGGAATCCGAAAAATATCGTGTTTGTTCCGGCGGGAAATCTCGGCGTCATTAAAAACGCATACGCCAACAGCGAACTGCGCGAAGAGCCAGGTGTTTCGTATTCGAACTACGGACGGATACGGGTATCCAAATGGGGAGTCGGAGAAACCCAGAATTCGAACGGCGTCGAATTTACCAAGGCGGAATCGCTTTCGCTTCCGGTAATCACGGAAATAAACGGTATTTATTCACTGAATACGGAATCGTGACGGTAGGCGAATACATAACAGACAGGTTTCAGACCTTCGGCGTTTCACTGTCGGAGGCTGACCTTTTCGATGTCACTCTCTCAGATCCGGATATCTCGCTGGAAACAGAAATCACAAAAGAAAATCGGGAGCAAGTATTAAGAGCGATGACGGGTATTATCCCTGCTATCCTTGCCATGCCGGAATCGGTCAATGAGAACGGATTTTCCGTCCAATGGGATAAATCCGGACTGAGGGAGTATTATCGGATGTTATGTAATCAACTGGGGATCGCCTGCGAAGCAGGAAGTTCCATATCCGACGCATCAGACCTTTGGTGATATG
>ERZ791569.538-NODE-538-length-22073-cov-6.897130_pt1 | contig 22073 bp, 20 predicted proteins | sample MGYA00509973_ERZ791569 | MGnify/ENA primary metagenome ERZ791569 (study PRJEB30046, sample SAMN00791902) | human gut metagenome | study: EMG produced TPA metagenomics assembly of the A metagenome-wide association study of gut microbiota in type 2...
GCAACACGCGGAGCACCATCGTGCCCGCCGTGCTGGGCGAGGACGGCAGCGTGACTGTCGGCGAGAAATGAGAAAAGAGCGCACTTCAGCAGGCGGGTCCTTTTTTACGGAACGGTAGCAGGTGGGCGCCGTTGGGCCGCGCGGGTTGCTATTTCGCGCGGTGTGTGGTACAATATACATATATAACCGCAAAATCCCGAAAAGGAGCGAAGATAATGAACGAAGAGTTGAAGAATATCCTCTCCCGCGTGGACCACACCCTGCTGGCACAAGGTGCCACCTGGAATGAGATCAAGGCCATCTGCGACGATGGCATCAAGTACGGCTGTGCCAGCGTCTGCATCCCCGCCAGCTATGTGAAGCAGGCGGCGGAATATGTGGACGGCAAGATCGCCGTCTGCACCGTTATCGGTTTCCCCAACGGCTACGACACCACCGCCGCCAAGTGCTTTGAGGCTGCCGACGCGGTGAAAAACGGCGCGTCCGAGGTGGACATGGTCATCAACATCGGTTGGGTGAAGGACGGCCTGTACGACAAGGTGCTGGAGGAGATCAAGGCCATCAAGGGTCACTGTGACGGCAGACTGCTGAAGGTCATCATCGAGACTTGCCTGCTGACCGAGGCGGAGAAGATCGAGATGTGCCGCGTGGTGTCCAAGTCCGGCGCGGACTACATCAAGACATCCACCGGCTTTGGCGGAGGCGGCGCCACCCGTGAGGACGTGGCGCTGTTCAAGGCCCACGTGGCGCCCCATGTGAAGATCAAGGCCGCCGGCGGCATCGCGGATCTGAACGACGCCAAAGATTTCATCGCCCTGGGCGCGGACCGTCTGGGCACCAGCCGTATCGTCAAGGCCGTGAAGGCCATGGAACAGTAAATATAAGGAGGAACCACTATGCCGACTCCCCACAATAACGCCAACAAGGGCGATTTCGCCAAGACCGTTCTCATGCCCGGCGATCCGCTGCGGGCCAAGTTCATTGCCGAGACATTCCTCACCGAGCCGAAGCTGGTGAACAACGTCCGCGGTGTGCAGGGCTATACCGGCACCTACAAGGGCGTGCCGGTGTCCGTGATGGCCAGCGGCATGGGTATCCCGTCCATTGGCATCTATTCCTATGAGCTGTACACCCAATACGACGTAGAAAACATTATCCGCGTGGGCAGCGCCGGCGCCATGCGTGCCGACCTGGAGCTGGGCAGCGTGGTGGCCGGTCAGGGCGCCTGCACCAACTCCGATTTTGCCAGCCAGTACGAGCTGGGCGGCTCCTTCGCCCCTATCTGCGATTTCGACCTGCTGATGGCCGCCGTAGAGAGCGCCAGGGAGCTGGGCGTGAAAATGCCCGTGGGCAACCTGTACTCCTCCGACACGTTCTACGACGCCGCCGGGCGCAACATGCGCTTCGCCAAGATGGGCGTCATGGCCGTGGAGATGGAGGCCGCCGGTCTGTACTGCACCGCCGCCTATACCGGCAAGCGGGCGCTGGCCATCTGCTCCATCTCCGACAACCTGGTCAACGGCACCGAGCTGTCCGCCGATGAGCGCCAGACCACCTTCACCAATATGATGAAGATCGCCCTGGAGGTGGCTGTGAAGATGGCCGCCAAGAAGTAAACAACGGTCACGACAGCGCGGGAGGATATCTCGCGCTGTCGCTATGTGTGATACATTTGTGCATTTCGCGCAAACAAAATGTAAATTTTTGATGACATTTGTTTACATTTCTACCGCAAAATGCGGTTTTCACTTGCCAAAGGCGAAAAAGTCTGCTATAATGCGCAAGGCACAGAGGGAGGAAGACCCCGTGCCGAAATGATGGTTTTCCCGCCGCAAGGCGCGAAAATAAAAAAATTGAGGAAGGTAGAATAACCATGAAGAAGTTTCTTGCTATGATCCTGGCTCTGGTTATGGCGCTGTCTCTGGTTGCCTGCGGCAACAAGACCGACGACCCCAAGACCGATGGCCAGACTCCCGGCGATGACAACACCGGAGTCACCGAGATTACCAACCCCGACGAGATCGCCGATGAGATGACCTCCGAGGATGGCAAGTACGAGATCGCTTTCGTCACCGACGTGGGCCAGCTGAAGGATAAGTCCTTCAACCAGGGCACCTTCGACGGCGTGAAGCTGTACGCTGCCAACAACGGCCTGAGCTACAAGTACTATCAGCCCGCCAACGGCGACCAGGCTACCGATGACGACCGTTACGATGCCATGAAGGCTGCTGCCGAGGGCGGTGCCAAGGTCATCGTGGCTGCCGGCTTTATGCAGGCCACTGCCTTGACCAAGGCCGCTGCTGAGTTCACCGATGTCAAGTTCGTGTTCGTGGACCGCGACAGCGCTGTGACCACCGAGGACGGCACCGCCCTGAAGAACGTTCTGGGCATCTGCTTCCAGGAAGAGCAGTGCGGCTATCTGGCCGGTTACGCTGTTGTTAAGGAAGGCTACACCAAGCTGGGCTTCACTGGTGGTGGCGGCGGCGACAACCCCGCTTGCTGCCGTTACGGCTACGGCTTCGTGCAGGGCGCTTCCGCTGCTGCTGCCGAGATGGGCGTGAAGGTCGAGATGAACTACTCCTGGCTGTATGGCGCTTCCTTCGCCGCTTCCACCGAGCTGCAGACCATGGCTTCCGGCTGGTATGAGAATGGCACCGAGGTCATCTTCGCCTGCGGCGGTAATATGTTCCAGTCTGTCGCCGCTGCCGCTGCCGCTAACGACGGCGCCGTGGTGGGCGTGGACGTTGACCAGTCCAGCCAGTCCGATACCGTTATCACCTCCGCTATGAAGGGCCTGTCCGCCTCCGTGCAGTGGGCTTGCGGCAAGGTCTATGACGGTTCCTTCGACGAGATCGGCGGCACCTTTGTGACCCTGGGCGCCAAGGACAACGCTGTGGGCCTGCCCACCGCTACCTGGTCCCTGACCAAGTGGACTGTGGATGACTACAACGCCATGCTGGCCAAGATGGCCGATGGTTCTCTGGTCGTCGACAACGACTACTCCAAGCTGGACAGCACCGACAGCCTGACCCTGAACCTGGTCAAGTGATCGGAACGTACTTAACAAAAAAGGGACGCCTGCGGGCGTCTCTTTTTTTGCGTCAAGCGCGTGATACCGTGAGTAAAACGCCGCTGTTTTTCTTGCAATCTGTGCATATATGCTATATAATAAATCATGCTTTTATCGCCATTAGGCGAAATAATAGAGGAAAGTAGGTGGCAGCATGGATAAGACTCCCACGTATGTGATTGAGATGCTTCACATTACCAAGGAGTTCCCCGGCATCAAGGCCAACGACGATATCACCCTTCAACTGAAAAAGGGAGAGATCCACGCGCTGCTGGGCGAAAACGGCGCCGGCAAATCCACGCTGATGAGTGTGCTGTTTGGCCTGTACCAGCCCGAGGCGGGCGAGATACGCAAGAACGGCCAGACGGTGAAGATCAACGACCCCAACGATGCCACGGCGCTGGGTATCGGCATGGTCCACCAGCACTTCAAGCTGGTGGAGGTCTTCTCCGTGCTGGACAACATCATTCTGGGCGCCGAAACGACGAAGTGCGGCTTTCTGCAGAAAAAGGAAGCGCGGAGGAAGGTTGAGGAGCTCTCCAAACGGTACGGCCTGCACGTGGACCTGGACGCCAAGGTAGAGGATATCACCGTGGGTATGCAGCAGCGTACCGAGATCCTGAAGATGCTCTACCGCGACAACGAGATCCTCATCTTCGACGAACCCACCGCCGTGCTGACGCCCCAGGAGATCGATGAGCTGATGGCCATTATGAAGAACCTGACGGCGGAGGGGAAATCCATCCTCTTCATCTCTCACAAACTCAACGAGATCATGGCGGTGGCGGATCGGGTGACGGTTCTGCGTAAGGGCCGCTATGTGGGTACCGTGAACACCTGCGACACCAACAAGCAGGAGTTGTCCAACATGATGGTGGGCCGCCCGGTGCAGCTGGAGGTCGTAAAGGAGCCGGCCAAACCCACGGATGTGGTGCTGGAGGTCCGGGATCTGTGCGTGCCCTCTCACACCCACAAGCGCAATGCCGTGGACCACGTCAGCTTTGATGCACGCGCCGGCGAGATACTCTGTATCGCTGGTATCGACGGCAACGGACAGACGGAGTTCATTCACGCGCTCACCGGCCTGGATAAAAGCAATGGCGGCACGGTGACACTGTGCGGCAAGGATATCTCCCACGCCAGCATCCGTCGCCGTGGAGAGTGCATGAGCCACATCCCCGAGGATCGGCACAAGCACGGCCTGGTGCTGGATTTTACGTTGGAGCAGAACCTGGTGCTGCAGCGGTATAAGGAGCCGGAATTCGAAAAGGGCGGCTTTATCAAAAAGGACGCGGTGCGTGCCTACGCCGAGAGGCTGATCGAGGAATACGATATCCGCAGCGGACAGGGCCCCGTGACCACCGCCCGCAGTATGTCCGGCGGCAACCAGCAGAAGGCGATCATCGCCCGCGAGGTGGACCGCAACAAGCCGCTGATCGTAGCGGTCCAGCCTACCCGCGGCCTGGACGTGGGCGCAATCGAAAACGTACACAAGGAACTGGTGAAACAGCGTGACGCCGGCAAGGCAGTGTTGCTGGTATCCCTGGAGCTGGACGAGGTCATGAGCCTTTCCGACCGCATTCTGGTCATGTACGAGGGTGAAATCGTGGGTGAGTTCGACCCGAAGCAGATCACCGTGCAGGAGTTGGGCCTCTATATGGCCGGCGCCAAGCGGGCGGACAAGAAAGAGGGTGAGACGGCGTGAAACAAAAACTGACAGATCTGTATGCCAAGAATGGCACCAAGAAAGTCCTGGCCTCTCTGCTGTCCATCCTGGCCGGCCTGCTGCTGGGCAGCATCGTGGTCATTATTGTGGGTCTGGCGGAGCAGAAGATCACCACCGCCGGTATGTGGGAGGGCGTCCGGCTGATCTTTGCCGGCATCCTCAGCACGGGCCGCGACGCTGCGGGCGCGCTGACCTGGGGCTTTAACGCCCAGAATGTGGGCAATATGCTCTTCCGCGCCATGCCGCTGATCATGACCGGCCTTTCCGTGGCGGTGGCCTTCAAGACGGGGCTGTTCAATATCGGCGCGCCCGGCCAGTATCTGATGGGTACGCTTGTCTCACTGTCCGTCGCGCTGGGCATCCCCTCCGAGTCCGTGCCTGTGGGCATCATCTGGCTGCTGGCCTTCCTGGGCGGTATGCTGGCTGGCGCCCTGTGGGGCGCGATCCCCGGATTGCTGAAGGCGCTGCTGAATATCAACGAGGTGCTGGCCTGCATCATGACCAACTGGATCGCAGCCAATCTTGTCACATGGATGTTTGATATCAGCAGCTTCAAGAACGTAACAGAGGGCACGAAGTCCGGTTACATCTACAAGACCACCTTCAACGGTGTGGCCACACCCAAGATGGGGCTGGATCAGCTGTTTCCCGGCTCCCAGGTCAATGCCGGTATTCTGGTGGCCATCATTCTGGCCATCGTGGTGTACATTATCATGGAGAAGACGGTGTTCGGCTACGAACTGAAGGCCTGCGGCGCCAACCGCCATGCGGCCCGCTACGCCGGTATCCCCGATAAGCGCAATATCGTGCTGTCCATGGCCATTGCCGGCGCGCTGGCCGGCGCCGGCGCCGCGCTGTACTGGCTCAGCGGCAACACCGAGTTCTACTGGAACACCTACCAGGCCCTGCCCGGCGTGGGCTTTAACGGAATCCCTGTGGCCCTGCTGGCGGTGAACAACCCCATCGCAGTCATTTTCACCGGCATCTTCATGGCCATGCTGGATATCGTTGGTCTGCAGCTGACCAACCTGACCGCCTACAACGAGTACATCACCGACGTGATCATCTCCGTCATCGTGTATCTGTCCGCCTTCTCTCTGCTCATCCAGATGATGCTGACCGGACGGAAAAAGAAGCTCGTCGTGGAGGCCAACAAGACCACCACGGCGGACATACCGGCAGAGGCGGAGACACAGCCACTGGATGTGCCGCCGGAGGACATACCGGACATACCGACGGAGGAAGCGCCGCAGGTACCTGAGCAGCCGGAGGAAGGAGGGGAGCAGGCATGACATTTCTGATCCAACAGACCATGATCTACGCCGTTCCCCTGATGGTCGTGGCACTGGCCGGCGTGTTCGCTGAGCGCAGCGGCATCATCAACCTGGCGTTGGAAGGTATTATGATCCTAGGCGCGTTTATCGGCGTGCTGTTCGTGAACATCATGCAGACCAACCATGTCTACGACGCGGCCAAGGCTGCCGGCGACTGGGTGGCTTTGCAGGGCTTTGAGCTGCTGGCTATGCTGGTGGCGGCCATATTCGGCGCCATTTTCTCCCTGCTGCTGAGCTTTGCCTCCGTAAATCTGCGGGCGGACCAGACCATCGGCGGTACGGCGCTGAACCTGATGGCCCCGGCCCTGGTGCTGTTCCTCATCCGTATCATCGCCAACCAGAACACGCTGCAAATGGCCACCGGTGATGCGGCCAGCTGGTTCATGATCAAGAAGACTACCTTGGGCTACGCAAAGACGGACGACCTGGGCTTTCTGGGCAATACCTTCCTGCACAAGGTGTATCTGGCGACCTATGTCTGCATCATCATTTTCGTGGTGCTGTCGATCCTGCTGTACAAGACCCGGTTTGGCCTGCGGCTGCGCTCCTGCGGTGAAAATCCCCAGGCGGCGGACTCGGTGGGCATCAACGTATACAAGATGCGCTATGCCGGTACAACCATCTCCGGCGCGCTGGCCGGCATGGGCGGCTTTGTCTACGCCCTGACCACGGCCAACTGCACGGCCAACGGCGATGTGGCGGGCTTCGGCTTCCTGGCGCTGGCCGTTATGATCTTCGGTAACTGGAAGCCGCTGAACATCGCCGGGGCGTCGCTATTATTCGGCCTGTTCAAGTGTATCGCCGCGGCATACTCCAGCTTGGATATCAACGGCGACGGTGTGTATTGGCTGGCGGAGATCGGCATCAGCTCCCACTTGTACCGTATGCTGCCGTACCTGATCACGCTGGTGGTACTGGCCTTCACCTCCAAGAAGTCCCGCGCCCCCAAGGCGGAGGGCATCCCCTACGACAAGGGACAGCGATAACAAAACAGAGAAAGCCCCGGTCCGAAGGACCGGGGCTTTCGTTTTCCTCCCGCCCCTCTCGATTTTACATGAATTTTACAAAACAGCCCCTGCGGATTTGACATTCGCCCGGTATCATGTAAATGGACAAGAATGTGACATCGAAGAAAATGTAAAGTCGAGGGAAAGAAAATGGATATTTTTCATGTGCTGACCATGCTGGGCGGACTGTGCCTGTTCCTGTTCGGCATGAATTTTATGGGTCAATCCCTGGAGCGCCGGGCCGGCGGCAAGCTGCGGACGCTGCTGGATAAAATGACCGGCAGCGTGGGGGCCGGCTTCCTCACCGGCCTGGGCATCACCGCCATCATCCAGAGCTCGTCGGCCACCACGGTGATGGTGGTGGGCTTTGTGAACTCCGGCCTCATGTCTCTGCGGCAGGCCATCAACGTGATCATGGGCGCCAACGTGGGCACCACGGTAACGGCCTGGCTGCTGAGTCTGGCGGGCATCGACGGCGGCAGCGTGTGGATCCGGCTGCTGAAGCCCACGTCCTTCACCCCGGTGCTGGCTCTGGTGGGCATCATTTTCTATATGTTCTGCAAGGACAGCCGCAAGAAGGACACCGGCGCCATCCTGCTGGGCTTCGCCACGCTGATGTTCGGCATGGACACCATGAGCAGCGCCGTCTCCGGCCTGAAGGACGTGCCGGGCTTTGCGGAGCTGTTCCTGGCCTTCACCAACCCGCTGCTGGGTGTGCTGGTGGGCGCAGTGCTCACGGCCATCATCCAGTCCTCCTCTGCCTCGGTGGGTATCCTGCAGGCCCTGGCCGGTACGGGCCAGGTCAGCTACGCCGCGGCGGTGCCCATCATCATGGGCCAGAATATCGGCACCTGCATCACGGCGCTGATCTCCTGCGTGGGCACCAATAAGAACGCCAAGCGGGCGGCAATGGTGCACCTTATGTTCAACGTTATCGGCGTGGCGGTGCTGCTGACGGTATTCTGCATCGTCAAGGCCATCTTTGCCCCGGCGCTGCTGGCGGAGTCTGCCTCCATGGCGGGCATCGCCGTCGCCCACTCCCTGTTCAACGTGCTCTGCACCGCCATGCTGCTGCCCTGCGGCGGCCTGCTGGAAAAGCTGTCCGTCCGTCTGGTGCCGGACGATGCCAAAGCGGCGGAGCAGACCGTGGAGCTGGACCAGCGGCTGCTGGCCACCCCGGCCATGGCGCTGGAGCGCAGCCGCGTGGTCACCTGCGAGATGGCGTCCCTGGCCGCCCGTTCGCTGCAGAATGCGCTGCGCGCCTTCGACCACTACACGGATACCCTGGCCGCCTCCATCCGTGAGGATGAGGGCCGCTGCGACCACTATGAGGACGTGCTGGGCACCTATCTGGTCAAGCTCAGCGCCCAGAAGATGAGCGACAGCGACAGCGAGGAGGCCGCCGAGCTGCTGAAGGCCATCGGCGACTTCGAGCGCATCTCCGACCACGCGGTGAACGTGCTGGGATCGGTGGAGGAGCTGCGGCAGAAGGGCCTCACCTTCAGCGAGGACGCCCGGCGCGAGCTGTCGGTGCTGTCCGCCGCCGTCAACGACATCCTGACCAAGGCGCTGGACGCCTTCTGCCGCCAGGATGCCGCCATCGCCCGCCAGGTGGAGCCGCTGGAGGAGGTCATCGACGACCTGAAGGAGCAGCTGCGCACCCGCCACATCCTGCGGATGCAGCAGGGCCAGTGCAGCATCGAGGCCGGCTTCGTCTGGTCCGACCTGCTGACGGACCTGGAGCGCACCTCCGACCACTGCTCCAACATCGCCGGCTGCGTCATCGACGCCGCCCACCACGACCTGAACATGCACGCCGCCCTGGACGCCGCCCGGCACAGCGACCCGGACTTCCAGTCGCAGTACCGCGCCTGCGCCGCCAAATACAGCGTATAACGCGCAGCCCCCTGCCGGGAGCTGTATATCAAAAAAAGTCCCTCCCCATCGGGGAGGGACTTTTATGCGCTCACAGCCCGCGCGCCGCGCGTTCCCGGGCCTCGGCCTCCGCCCGCCGCACTTTGACAAAATTTGCTTAAAATGGATGGATTTTTCGTAAAAACCGTGCTATAGTATAAAAATTAAAGAGTTTGCATCGGGAGATATTCATACATGAGGAGAACTCGCTTTTTTCAGAGGATATGCGCCGCCCTGCTGGCCGCTGTGCTGGCGGTGCTGTGCTGCGCTGCCGCCTGGGCCGCGGAGGAGCCGGGCTATGTGCGCACGGTTTTTAACAAGGCCAACGGCCTTCCCACCGACGAGGCCAACGCCGTCCTGCAAACGTCGGACGGCTACCTGTGGGTGGGCAGCTTCGGCGGCCTGCTGCGCTACAACGGCACCACCTTCCGCAATTTCAGCGATGAGGGCGCCATCTCCACGCCCTCCGTCTGCGCCCTGTTCGAGGACTCCGCCGGCCGCCTGTGGATCGGCAGCAGCGACGCCGGCGTGTTCCTCTATGAAAACGATGTCTTTACCCCCATCCCCTGCACGGACAAATACGGCTTTCTCAGCATCCGCGACTTTGCCGAGGACAGCAGCGGCCGTATCTATGTGGCCTCCACCTCCGGCGTGTGTGAGGTCCGCGACGGGCAGTTGGTCCCCCTGGACGACCTGTGGGTGTCGGGCGAGACCATCTACAGCCTGGGCGTCGATCCCTACGACCGGCTCTGGTGCGCCATGAACGCCAAGAAATGCGCCGTCCTGCAGGACGGACACTGCGTGGCCGTGCTGGAGGGCGACGACTTCTTCGCCGGCGGCGAGCGCATCGCCTGCCTGACCTCCGACAGCGCCCATGATCTCTATCTGGGCACCAACGGTACTGCCCTGGCCAAGGTCAGCTGCACCGGCACGGCCCTGGACGGCTCCGACTTCGACGTCCGCCTTTTCCGTACCGACAACGTCGAATACCACAACCGGATCTGCGTCACCGGGGACGGCAGCATCCTGGTCTCCGGCGAGCAGGGCTTCGCCTACATGACCGCCGACGGCGAGATGGTGGACCCCCACACATCCGCCCGGACCAACGCCGTGAACTGGGCGACCATCGACAGCGAGGGCGACGTGTGGCTGGCCTCCTCCAACGAGGGGCTTATCCGCTACGCGCCGGGCTATTTTACCACCCCCAACTATGAGACCGGGCTCACCGGCCAGGATATAAACGCGATAACGGAGGCCGACGGGCTGTTCTATGCCGCCACCGACGCGGGGCTGCTGGCCTTCGACAGCGGCTGGCAGCCGGTGCACAACGCCGTCACCGACCTGCTGGCGGACGCCCCTGTGAAGCACCTGCTGGTGGACAGCCGGGGCCGTCTCTGGTGCAGCACCTATTCCGACCTTGGCATCGTGCGCTATGATCCCACCACCGGCGATACGGCGGTGTTCAATTCTGAAAACGGCGTAAAGAGCAGCCATATCCGGCTGGCATACGAGCTGGCGGACGGCACGGTGGCCGTGGGCACACAGGACGGCCTGGCCCTGATCGACGGCGACACGATCACCGCCTTTTACGACAAGTCCCGCGGCGTGGAGACCCAGTCCATCCTGTGCATCGCCCAGGCCCCTGACGGCACGCTGCTGGTGGGCAGCGCCGGCAGCGGCATCTATGCCATACGGCCCGACGGCGCCCTGACCCGCTACAGCTACGAGCAGGGGCTGATGGACGGCGTAGTGCTGCGCATCGTCCCCGCGGAGAGCGGCGACGGCTGGTTCGTCAGCGCCGGCAGCCATCTGTATTACTGGCTGGACGATACCTTCCGCCGGTTTGATGAGCTGGACATCGGCGCCGGCTCCATCTTCGACCTGTTTGAGCGGAGCGGGCGGCTGTGGCTGCTGCAGGACAGCGGCCTCTACGCCGTGAACGAGACGGAGCTGTTCTCCGGAGAGGCGCCCCATGCCGCCCACTACGGCACCAGCGACGGCCTTACCGGCTCCCTCAGCATGAACAACTGGAACTACTTTGCCCCCGACGGCAGGCTGTACCTCTCCACCCGCAGCGGCATCAGCGTGTTTGATTTCCGGGTGATGGAGCCCTCGGTGCCCCGTCTGGTGATCGACAGCGTCCACACAGATGACGGCATATCCGAGCACCCGGAGATCATCCGGCTGCCCCGGGACAACCGCCGCGTTACCATCTATTTCTCCGCGCTGACCCTCTCCGGCACCGCCGACCTGTGCATCGCCTACCAGCTGGAGGGCTTTGGCAGAAACGAGACGGTGTTGTACAACACCAGCGGCAGCGTCAGCTATACCAATCTGGACGGCGGCACCTATACCTTCCGCCTGCGGGTATTCGACCCCGATGTCCCCCAGGAGCAGCAGACGCTGAAGATCACTGTAGTCAAGGAGAAGAGCCTGACGGAGATGCCGCTGGCCTGGATCATCGGCCTGGTGCTGCTGGTGGCCGCCGCCTTCGGCATATCCCAGCTGATCATCCACGCCAAGATGAAGCGCCTGCGGCAGCAGCGGCAGGTCTACCGCAGCATCGTGAGGCAGGCCCTGCGCACCTTCGCCAACACCATCGACGCCAAGGACCCCTACACCAACGGCCACTCCGTCCGGGTGGCGCTGTACTCCCGTGAGATCGCCCGGCGCATGGGCTTTTCTGAGGAGGACCAGGAGCGGGTGTACTACATCGCCCTGCTCCACGACATCGGCAAGATCGGCATCCCCGACAGCATCCTCAACAAGGCCGGGGCGCTTACGCCGGAGGAGCGGGCCGTTATCCAGACGCACACGGAGAAGGGCGGCGAGATCCTGCGGGACTTCACGGCCCTGCGGGGCATTGCCGACGGCGCCCGTTATCACCACGAGCGCTACGACGGCAAGGGCTACTGCGCCGGTCTGGCCGGGGAGGACATCCCCCTGGTGGGCCGCATCATCGGCGTGGCCGACAGCTACGACGCCATGTCCAGCGACCGCTGCTACCGCAAGGCGCTGCCGCGCAAGCAGGTGCTGGAGGAGCTGAAGAATGGCAGCGGCACCCAGTTCGACCCCAAGATCGCCGCCATCATGGTGGACATGATCTACGAGGGCGCCGCCCCCGTCTCTCCCGACGACACCCGGCTGCCCCCACCCGACTCCGCCCCCGCCCCCGACGAAAATACCCCCGACAAAAAGTGATCCAACGAAAAGTGATCCCGCTGCAAGGCGACCCGGCAAAAATTGCCCCCGTTGTAAAATGTCTCCGGCGGAAATACCGCCGTCGAACAGTGTCTCCGCCCAAAAGCGGCCCAGCAAAATGACCCGCCGAAAAGCGGCCCCGCCGAAAACTGACCCGGCCCCCACTACCCCCGACGAAAAGGTCCCCTCGCGCCGCGCGGGGACCTCGTTCTGCGCAAAAAACATGCCGTTCTTGCCCTTTCTTATGTAGAAAACGTTTCAGTCAACTTACCTGATCGGGCCAAAACCAACAGCCGTTCAACACTTTTCCGCTATACTGTATGGCAGATCACCCCATTTTTCCGCCCGCGCAGCAGAAAGGAGAGAATGAGAAAATGATACCGAAAACAGAGGTAACTGAGCTTTTGCAGCAGCTTGTATCCATTAAAAGTGAGTATTTTCACGAGGATGACATCATGGACTTTGCTGCGGACTGGCTTCGCCGTCACGGTCTTCCCGCGCAGCTGCACCAATACCACGACGCCAAAGTGACGAATTTTCACGGCAAAAACGTTTTTTCCCTCCTCCCCGGCTCCCTCCCCGGCCCGGTCATCTGCCTGAACGGCCACTTGGACACCGTGCAGCGGTGCGGCGGCTGGACCCGCGATCCCTACGGCGAGTTGGACGGCGACAGGCTTTACGGCGTGGGCGCGCTGGATATGAAGTCCGGCTGTGCCGCGCTGATGGCGGCAGCGGCGCACTTCGCCGCCGCCCACAAGACCTTTGCCGGCACGATCAAATTGGCGCTGGTCTCCGATGAGGAGGGGCCCTACGGCCTGGGCACCAACGCCCTGATCGAGGACGGCTATCTCTCCGACGTGGACTTCTCCCTGATCACCGAGCCAAGCTCCGGCTTTGACGGCAAGCCCTTTCCGGATGTCTGTTTGGGCGCCCGGGGCGGCTATGGCCTGGAGGTACGCTTCTACGGCAAGTCCGCCCACGCGGCCAACCCGGAAAAGGGTCACAGCGCCCTGCTGGACGCCGCCAAAGTCGCCCAGGCGCTGGAGCAGGTAGACTATATCGAGGACCCGCATCTGGGCAAGGGCACCTGCTGCGTGGTGGGCATCAGCGCCGACGGCGGCGCGTGCAGTGTGCCCGACTACGCCGTGCTGCGGCTGTTCTGGCACATTGTGGTGGGCGAAAGCCCGGAGACCATCGTCCGCGAGATCGAAAAGGCTGTGCAGCGCGCCGGCATCACCGGCCGGTACGAGATCTGCTTCCGGGAGGCCCCGTCCGAGGGCTCCCGCGGGTTCATGCCCTATACGGTGTCTCCGGACAAACCTATGACCATTGCGCTGCTGGATTCCATCCGCCAGGTCACCGGCAAGGAGCCCAGCATCTCCTATTTCTCCAGCATCGGCGACTTCAACTATCTGGGCACGCGGCTGGGCGCGCCGGCCATCATCTTCGGCGCCGACGGCGAGAACTACCACAGCAGCGACGAATATGTGGAGCTGTCCTCCGTTCACCAGACCGCTGAGGCCGTGCTGGCCTTCCTGGAAAAGGTCCTGCTGCCCTGATAGAAGGCCCCGTGAACGGGCGAAGTGCCCGGGCGGTCTTGCCGGTATGCCCGGGCCGGGAGTAAAATAGGCGGGGGCGCGCCGCTTCTTCGAAAACTAAAAACCGCAAGGCCATCGAAAGGACGGTCTTGCGGTTTCTTTTATGGCTGCGGCGGTCACAACACGGACTCGATGGTTTTGAGCAGCTCGGAGACCTGGATCGGCTTGGCCTGATACCCGTTCATTCCGGCCTCGACGGCCTTTTCCTGGTCCTCCACAAGGGCATTGTGGGGATCGTGCGGCAGTGGGGCAGCGTTAGCGCCCGGATCCGTTTGGTGGCGGTATAGCTGTCCACCACCAGGATCCTTTTGCCGTGGAAGCGGCTTGCGTCCTTTTTCTCCTCCTTCGGCCGCTGCGCCTGATACGGCTGCGTCAGAATGCCCCACAGCTCCGACATGAACAACGGCTTTTCGCAGAAGGCCGTCACGCCGGCCTCCCGCGCCTCCTCCTCCACGTCGGACTAGTCGTAGGCGGTCAGGATAATAATGGGGCGGCTGTCGCCGATGACACGGCGGATACGGCGGACGGTCTCGAGGCCGTTCATGTCCGGCATCAGCCAGTCGATGATATAGGCGTAAAACTCGTCGCCCAGCTCCATGGCATTCTTTGCCCGGATGACGGCTTCCTTGCCGGAGACCGTCCATTCCGACCGCATGCCGATCTCCTTCAGCATTTTGAAGACGCTCAGGCAGGTGTCGGTGTCGTCATCTGCCACCAACACCCGCAGCCCCTGCAGCGATTCGATCTGCTCATAGACCTTTTTCTCGCCGCTGAGCCTGAGGGTCAGGCACACATCGAATTCGCTTCCCTCGCACTCCTCGCTCTTGACGGAGATGGTGCCGCCGGTCTTGTTGAACTTTACGCCGTTGCCCAGGATATTCAGCAGCACCTGCGTCAGCCGCAGCTTGTCCGCGATCACGTCCTCGTCGATCACATCCACCGTCGATGACGCGGAAGCCCACCACGACCTGGAAACCCTCGGTGCTGTTGAAGTGGGAGATCTGCACCTCCATGTGCTTTACGCCGGGGGGGATTGGGCTTGAGCTGATACCGATAGGAGAAGCGGTCGTTGTGCTTGGGAAGATAGTCCATCAGGAACGCGGCGTTGGTTTTTTGATGGAAGTCCACGGAGACCTCCGGGTCCACGAACAGTTCAAAATAGGTCTCAAGAGTCGCGCTGTAGCTGTTGTCCGCCTGCAAAAGGCGATAGATGTCCTCCGCACGCGGGCTCGGCTGAGCGGGGTCGATATTCAGCCGGACGGCGCTGTTGGATTGCAGGTCGCACTGGAGAACGGTCACAAAGTCCTTGCAGAGCGCGTTCAGGATCTCCTTTTCGTTCCGCAGGGACTTGTTTTCCGAGGTGTCCATGAAGGGTGTGTAGGCCACGCGCTCCCCCTGGGGGCTGGTGACCACCTCCGTATGGACGACAAGACTGGTGGAATGGCCCTTGCGGTTGTTGATGACGCGCTCGAAGTCCACCGTGCCGTCCTGTGTGCGCAGCGCCTTCAGCCGGCGCAGTGTGACGGAGCTGTTGTACACCGGGTTCGCCATCAGCTCGTGCAGATACTGCCCGATTTCCTCGGAGATGGAGTCAAAGGCGGCCGCTCTCTTTTCATAGGCCGCCTCGTAGTACGGCTTGAGCCACTTGCGGTCGCCGTCCGGGAACAGTTGGAAGAAGCGCTGTCCCAGCAGCTTGTCCTTTGGATAGCCCTCCAGCGCGGCCAAAGCGTCATTGCAGTACAGGAAGGTCCAGTCCACCGGAGCGGCAGCCTCGTCCAGCTCTGCCCGGATCACGCAAAAGGGGAGGGGGGCTGTTGTCAAACATCGCGACGGAATACATTGCGTCTTTTGTATTCGATTCTCTCCTGAATGATCCATGCTTCTGCGCATCATAACAAGCCTGGGGCAATAGCGCATGACGTTCGTGTAATTCGGTTTTGCCTGCAGCGGAGCCTGCATCAGGGCGTCCGGGATCGCCCGCTTGTCCTTCCGGAACGCAAATGCTCTGCTTCTTGCAAAATAACAAGCTCCCCGGAATCGTGCGATTCCGGGGAGCGTCTGGTTGCGGAGGGAGGACTTGAACCTCCGACCTCCGGGTTATGAGGCAGTCTCAAGGGCAAATCGGAGTCATTTCGGCTCCGATTTGTGCTTTTTACCGCCATTCGCTCGGCGGATCTTCCATTTTTTCCGTCCAGACCTGCCCGCTTTTTTCGGATTCTGGGTCAAAACTGGGTCAGAAAATTTTGAAATTACAAAACAGAAGTTGTCAGCCTGTGAAAATGTTTATCTCCGAAAGCGTCTTATTCAGCCGATGCTCATCGAGCGGCAGATACTCAGCCACAGTAAAACCGACAACATCGCTGTTTCTTGTAATCAAATGAAGCATTTCCGACAGCTTCTCCATAAGATCATACTTTTTGAGTTCGCTTCCCGGTGTTCTCAGAACCGCGTACTTCCTCGTGGTAAAAATAATTCACAATGACCGGATGCCCCGGCTCTGCTCGTCCGTAGGGCAGCTCGTTGTCCACAAAGGGACAGCTGTTCTCTTTCGCCAGCCGTTCCGCTTGATCCTCCAAACCACAGAAGTAGCTTCTATCTCCCTTGTTGTAGATAGCGTCGTACAGCGGAACCAAGTCAGGATATTTTTTACGTATATAGTCAAGGATGTCTTTTTTGAAGCCGCCTCGCAGGTTTAGATTTTCTAACCATATCAGGTCGCATTGACTTCTGACCTGATGGAAGATAGCCTCAAAATCCGTGATACCGGGAAAAACCGGAGCGATAAAGCACACGGTGCGGATACCTGCGTCATAAACCTGCTTCATGGCATCCAGCCGCCGCTTGATGCTGACGGCATTGTCCATATCGTTTTTAAAATCCTCGTCCAGCGTATTGATTGACCAGGAAACCGTGACCTTTCCCAGTTCTTTCAGAAGGTCGATATCACGGATTACCAAGTCTGACTTGGTACAGATGAGAATTTCCGCCTCGCTGCCCCGAAGCTGCTCAAGAAGCTTTCGGGTGTTCTGAAACTGAGCCTCCTGGGGCAGATAGCCATCGGTCACCGAGCCGATGACTACGCGCTGTCCGGCGTACTTCCGGGGGTTTTTGATTGCCGGCCAATATTTCACATCCAGAAAAGTACCCCAAGGCTCAGTATGGCCGGTGAACCGCTTCATGAACGAAGCGTAGCAGTATTTGCAGCCATGGGTACAGCCCACATAAGGATTGACGGAATAGCCGCCCACCGGCAGGGTGGATTTTGTCATAATATTTTTGGTTTCGACATCCTGAATCAGAATGCTGCTCTCTTTCACTTCTGCCATGTCTTCTGTTCCTCCAATACCCGGTAAAAGGCCGGGGGAAATTCCTGTACCATTTGTGCCTCTCCCATGATAGGAAGTAGATCTTCCTTCATGAATACAGGGATGCCCAGTGTGTGAGCTTGATCGGTCAAATTCCGTACCCACTCCGGCTTGGATACGGTTTTACCCTTCCTGCGTCCGGTCTCAGTACCGATGACGATCCATTCGATGCCGGTAAGATCTACCATGCCAACATCATCAAACATAGGTTCAAAGGTCACATGATAGTGTCCGCCATGGATATGCTCCCGTAAAGCCTGGATGCGGTCCTTTTCCTTGCTGGAGGTAACAGTTACACCAAACCAAGCGTTGTCTAATGAGGTGGAAAAGACGATGCCCTCCGGTCTCTTAGTCAAGAACAGATACTGATGCTGTGGGTTTTCAGTCATCTTGGCAAATATCTGTTCCTGCCACTCTGACTTCCAGTGGGAAAAATCGCTCATGCCGGTGAGTAGAAAATTCTGTGGGCGCTTTTTCTCCATCAGCCGCAGTTTATTGGGGAAAACTCCGGCTTTTCAAAGTCGTCGATCATGTGAAACCGGCGGACATTGTTTCTGGCGTAGCAGTAGCTGCAACCGATCGTACAGCCGATCACCAGATTCATGTTCTGAATACAGTCTTTAATACAGACAGCCACCGCTAACGCCTCCTTCCCGTTTTAAGATTTAGCCTTCTACCGCAGGCGCGACTTTCCCGAAGCCGTTCCAGGCATACAGGCCCTTCTTCTCCTTGTCACCCAGGAACTTATCCACCTGACAGATGTGCAGGATATGGTCACCAACTTCCACCGTCTGCTGCAGGGTGGCCACCATCGCCAGACGAGTATCCACCGGAATCTGGATGTCACTGCCCTCCACAGCCATCATCTCGATGTTGTTGGCGGCCACCTTGTCGGTTTTGGCATCGGTAGACGCTCCGCAGGTCATCACCACCTGAGCAAGACTCTCGCCAGGAACGGTGACAATCACCTTGCCGGTCTCCCGTACCCGCTCACCGGTGTGGGACTGTTTTCCTGTGGCGAAGCCCACCATAGGCGGATTGAAGGAGAGGTAAGACACAAAGCAAATGGGAGCCAGGTTTGTAGAACCGTCCTCCTTTTTAGAGCAGATCAGTGTCAGCGGATTGGGGGAGGTCAGAACAGTAGCCTCCATAATGTTCAGTTCTTTCAAGTCATTCAGACCTTTCTAAGAAATCTCAGTCGTTGACTGCATGGTCAACCAGTGATATATTTATTATATCTGATAGTAATTTTCGTTCAAGTACGCAAATTATTTGTACCTGGTATCAAAAAATATACTGCAAAAGACGAGGAAAGATCCAATTATGACTTATGAAGAATTCAAAGAAAAGGTTGGCAGTGTCATTCTAACCGATGATGGAAACTGCCCGGTCACGCCGGTGGTTCAAATGCTGCAGGGCAAATGGAAACTCCAAATTCTCTATGAACTATGCATCAAGTGTCCCATGCGGTTTGGGGAACTGAAAAAAGTTCTCAAGCCCATCACCAACACAGCTCTGACCAACGCCCTGAAGGATCTGGAAGCGGATGAATTGGTTCAGCGTATCCAATATAATGAAATACCCCTGCGAGTAGAATACTCCCTAACACTGAAAGGGCAAGATTTGTTGCCGGTATTTTATGCCATTATGCAGTGGGGAATAAAATATATCCCTTGAATTTCTAAAACAAATGATTTCAAAAAATTACTGGTGCAATTTACCCCTGACAATCTCATCACAATGCAAAAAGCTCTTTAGATGGGCGGAGCTGGTTGTAGTCATAACAAAGATCCTTTGCCCGGTCCCAATCATCTGATAGCTCTTTAGCATCATTCGCGTCATGAAGCATTTGCTCAGCATTTTTTCCTTTTCTGTCATTCTGGCTCACCCTCATCTCCGAAAAGTCCGGATTTGTAGGACTTATCATACCATAACGCAAAAGCGTTTGCTACTGAAATTGCCGACAGGGATACCTGTATATTCGCAAGAAAATAGGCGTCGCGCAGGGAGCAATGCCCATCGACCTCAGAAAACGGCAAACAAGTCGTTTTGACAAGCGGCCGTCCGGCGTTTCAGAAGCACGCAAAGCGCGCCGAGGGTAGTGATGCCACCCCCTCTTTCGTGCGCGCGGAAAGCCCTAAGCGCAGGGCGTGAAAACTGCAATTTCGACAAAAGCAAAAAAGATCACGCAGCCCAGCGGGGCCGCGACGCCTCGGAACAGCGACACGCATGAGCGCATCGCTGTTCCGAAGCTCTCTGCGTTCTTCGAGAGCGCCCTCGACCAAGGCTCAAAAGCGGCAAAGTTTGCCGTTCTGATACTTGGCCACGCAGGGGTTCCGAAACGTGTGAAACGCTCCGAGGGTAGAGATACCACCCCCATCCGAAACGCCCGTGTTTCGCCGTGTAAGCCCTTGTGTGCGATCCTGTTGGCGAAGGCGAGTGTGTACCCGCTTTTGCCGATGAAAGCAAACATGGCCGTTTGCGCGAGAAGTTGAAAAGCGGAATGAAAAGCGGTTGGGAGATAAAATTTATGGTAGCAACTTTGCAGGATTTTCTCCCTCTGCTGATGGTGATGGGTCACAGAGAACCGGGAAATGTATGTATATAAAAGCGTGGCGGAATCAAGGGTTACAAATGCTTACCACATAATCCATAGCGCACTCACCGAATCACGCAGCCCGGCGGGGCCGCGACGCCTCGGGACAGCGACGCGCATGAGCGCATCGCTGTCCCGAAGGCTCTCTGCGTTCTTTGGGAGCACCCACGACCAAGCCCCAAAAGCGGCAAAGTTTGCCGTTTTAAACCCCGGCCACGCAGGGTTTCCGAAACGTGTGGAACGCTCCGAGGGTAGTGATACCACCCCCACCCAAAACGCCACCTGTTTCGCCGTGTGTGCCCTTGTGTGCAATCCTTTGAGCAGGGCCGAGTGTGTACCCATTTTCACCCGTGAAAGCGAACGCGGGCCGTTTGTGCCGGGGGTGTTGAAGACCGTGTGGACAATGTGTTGGATACGTTGGTATGACTGCGTTTCCTGCGCTTTTCGAGCCTTTTTCGAGGACGAAAAAGAAAGCAGGATAAAGGGCTGGCGTCGGAACCGACGCTCTGCCCAATCACTTCTGCCCGCAGTGCGGGCAGTTGACGGGGGTTTCAGCGCAGTCGGTTGTGGCGCCTCTTGCGAGAGATTTCAGAACGGCTGGCGTCTTAGTTCCCGCAAACGCAGGTGTCCCAAGGATTTTAATGGTGCCTTATGACCGTTTCGGAGAATTATGGGTACGGAAAACGTGGCGGACGCTTCACACGGACAGCGGCGCAAATCGTGCATATTTTGCGCCGCTGTAGTCAATGAAAAGGACTTCTTGACCGTTCGAAAACTGCACCGCTGTAACCAAAGAGAATATCCCCGGCAGCGCAGAAATTGCGCCGCCATAGACAAAGATAAGGCGGCGAGGTTCTGAGGGACAAATGATAACTTTCTGATAACAGTTCGGCTTTTCGGTAGCTTTCCTCTGCTGTTTACGGTATGGTTTGCCGTTACAAAGGAGGCTGATTTTATGCCGAAAAGACGAGCAAACGGGGAAGGGAACATCCGCAAACGAAAGGACGGCCGATGGGAGGGCCGGTACACAGTCGGTCACGATCCGGAAACTGGCAAGGCCATCATCAAAAACGTCCTCGGCAGGACGCAAGCGGAAGTAAAAGAAAAGCTGAAAAAAGCCATCGAGGAAAACGTCGGTATCGACTACGGACGGGCAAAGACCTACACCGTGGGTAACTGGTTAGAAGTGTGGTACGAGAACTATGCCAAAATCAAAATGCGCCCATCCACCTACCTGACCTATCATGGCTACATCGAAAACCACATCAAGCCGCAGCTCGGCAAGATCCCGTTGAATGATCTGACGACGCTGCATCTGCAACAGTTCTACAAGAAATTGTTGGCGGAAGGGCGGGTAGAGCGAATCGAAGCACAGAAGCAGCCCAAGGGACTGAGCGCCAAAACAGTGCGCAACATCCACCAAATCATTTCCTCTGCCCTGAAGCTGGCAGTCGAGCAGCGGCTGATCGCCCGCAATCCGGCAGACGGCTGCGCACTGCCGAAGGCGGAGCGCAAGGAAATGCAGACGCTTCCTGTTGAGCAGCTGACGTCCTTCCTCCGCGAGGCAAGAGACAGCGGCGTGTTCGCCCTGTACTATATCGACCTGATCACCGGCCTGCGGCGGGGCGAATTGCTTGGATTAAAATGGTCGGACATTGATTTGGAAAAAGGAGACCTCCGGGTTCAACGGCAGATCGGGCGCATCGACGGCAAAATCATCGAGATGCCGCTGAAAACGAAGAACGCCTACCGCACCCTGCCCCTGTCGGCAGATGCGATAGACGTTCTGAAAATGCAGAAATGTAAAGTTGGAAACAGCGAGTGGGTATTCCCATCACCCACTGGAGGCCCCATGTCACCGGACAGCGTCCTGCATATGCTACACCGAGTCCTGAAACGGGCAGGGCTACCGAAGGTGCGTTTCCATGACCTGCGCCACACCTTCGCAACGCTGGCCCTGCAAAACGGTGTGGATATCAAGACCGTATCTGGTATGCTGGGGCATTTTTCAGCAGGCTTTACGCTGGACACCTACGCACATGTAACGACCTCCGCCAAGCGTGAAGCGGCAAAAACAATGGGCAGCATTCTCTCTGGCGCGGTATAGTGCTTTCCGCTATCCGCTCCCGTTGGGGTCAGCGTTTGGGTCAGAAAAAAGCGGCACACTAAAAACGGAACTTATGAAAAGCAAAAGTCCTCGAAATCAGACGATTTCGAGGACTTTTGGTACGCCGTGAGGGATTCGAACCCCCGGCCTTCTGG
>ERZ791569.548-NODE-548-length-21802-cov-6.055870_pt1 | contig 21802 bp, 16 predicted proteins | sample MGYA00509973_ERZ791569 | MGnify/ENA primary metagenome ERZ791569 (study PRJEB30046, sample SAMN00791902) | human gut metagenome | study: EMG produced TPA metagenomics assembly of the A metagenome-wide association study of gut microbiota in type 2...
GGGCCTGTTCCGGGCGGCGGACGGCGGCACGCTGCTGCTGGACGAGGTGGGCGGGCTGCCGCTGAACGTGCAGGCAAAGCTGCTGTATGCCATACAGCGGGACGAGATCACGCCGGTGGGCGCGTCCCGGCCCCTGCGGGTGGACGTGCGGCTGCTGGCGGTGGCCGGGCCGGAGCTGTGGGAGGCCGTGGAGGCCGGGCGGTTCCGCCAGGACCTGTACTACCGGCTGTCCGCCTTTTCGGTGGAGCTGCCGCCGCTGCGGGAGTGCCGGGAGGATATCTATCTGGTGGCCAACCAGCTGATGGAGCAGATCTGCCAGCGCTACGGCATGGAGCAGAAGACGCTGTCCGGCGAGGCCTTCAGCAAGCTGATCAGCTACGACTGGCCCGGCAACCTGCGGGAGCTGGAGAACGTGCTGGAGGGGGCCGCGGCCCTGTCGGATTCCGACATCATCTATCCGGAGCACATCCACCTGCCCACGGAGCCGGCGGCGCTGACGCTGCGGCAGTATCTGCGGCAGGAGGAGCGGCGCTTTATCCAGCAGGTGCTGACCCAGTGCGGCGGCGACCGGCAGAAGGCCATGCAGCAGCTGGACCTGTCCCGCTCCGTGTTTTACCAACGTTTGAAGGAGTACGGTCTTACCTGACCGGACGTACCTGATATATTTTCTGGCTGAAAGGAGAACCAAGATGAAGAGTCTGAATGAATTTCCCCGTATCCCCCTGGCCGTGCTGCCCACGCCCATACAGAGGCTGGAGAACATCAGCCGTCTGCTGGGCACCAACGTGTGGATCAAGCGCGACGACCTGACCGGTATCGGCCTGGGCGGCAACAAGGTGCGCAAGCTGGAGTTCCTGCTGGCGGACGCCAAGCGCCAGGGCGCGGAGATCGTGTTCACCACCGGCGGCGCCCAGTCCAACCACGCCATGCTGACCGCCGCCTGCGCCAAGAAGCTGGGCATGACGCCCATCCTGATCCTGAAGAAGCGGGGCGTTACCGAGCGCAAGGGCAACCAGCTGCTGGAGTATCTCATGGATACCGACGTGCGCTTTATGGACACCGACAGCTACGACGATATTTACGCCGAGATGGACCGGGTGGGCAAGGAGAGCGGCAAGAAGTACTACAAGATCCCCTGCGGCGGCAGCAACGCCATCGGCGCGCTGGGCTATGTGAACTGCATGAAGGAGATCGCCGACACGGGGCTGCACTTTGACTACGTCTGCTGCGCCGAGGGCAGCGGCGGCACCCACGCCGGTGTGGCCCTGGGCGCCAAGCTGTTCATGCCGGAGACGCAGGTGGTGGGACTGATGGTGGACAGCGATCCCTTTGACGTGATCACCACCCGCATCATGCAGGAGACGGCCAGGCTGCTGGAGCTGGACTTCGTGCCCACCAGCGACGACGTGCATCTGGTGAACATGTGCGGCCCCGGCTACGCCATCCCCTCCCCGGAGGGCAACGCGGCCATCCGCATGATGGCGGAGAACGAGGGACTGTTCCTGGATCCGGTGTACACTGGCAAGGCCTTCGCCGGGCTGGTGAAGCTGGCACGGGAGGGCAGGTTCAAGCCCACCGACAACGTGCTGTATCTGTATTCCGGCGGCGCAGGCGGCCTGTTCGCCATCGACGTAGATCTGGGCTGATACGCATAAAAAAGCACCCCCTGAGGGGGTGCTTTTTTCGTGCGTATCAGTCCACGTTGGCCAGGCGGAGGTGCTGGCCGCGCTGCTCCATGGGGATGTAGGGCTCGTGGGTGGTGACGGCGCGGTAGGCCGGGCGCATGATGCGGTGGCAGGTGACCACCTCTTCGATGCGGTTGGCGCACCAGCCGGCGATACGGGCGGAGGCGAACAGCGGGGTGAACACCTCCTGGGGGATGCCCAGCATGGTGTAGACCAGGCCGGAGTACATATCCACGTTGGCGCACATGGGGGTGGGGCTGTTCTTGCGCTCCATGATCAGGGGGATGCCCAGCTCCTCCACCTTCTGCAGCAGGGCGAAATCGTCGGCGTAGCCCTTCAGCTCCGCCATGCGCTGGGCGTATTTCTTCAGCAGCACGGCGCGGGGGTCGGACATGGTGTAGACCGCGTGGCCCAGGCCGTAGAGCTTGCCGGAGCGATCGCCGGCCTGGCCGTCCAGCAGCTTGTTCAGGTAGTCCTTGATGGAGCCGTCGTCGTGGGGGTCCACATTCTCCTTGATGTAGCGGAACATCTCCATGACCTTGGCGTTGGCGCCGCCGTGGAGGGGGCCCTTCAGGGAGCCCACGGCGCCGGCGATGGCGCTGTAGGTGTCCGTGCCGCTGGAGGACATGGCGCGGCAGACGAAGGTGGAGTTGTTGCCGCCGCCGTGCTCCGCGTGGACCATGAGCATCATGTCCAGCAGATGGGCCTCTTCATCGGTGTAGCTCTTGTCCGGGCGCATCATGCGGAGGAAGTTCTCCGCCGTGGACAGCTCCGGCACCGGGAAATGGATATGCAGGGAGTCGCCGTGGAAGTAGTGGCGCTGCACCGCGTAGGCATTGGCCACAATGGACGGGAAATAGCCAACGAGCTTGACGGACTGCAGCAGCATATTGTCGATGGAGGTGTTATCCGGATCCGGATCGTAGGAATACAGGCTCAGCACGCTGCGGGCCAGTTCGTTCATGATATTGTGGCTGGGGTGCCGCATGATCATGCCCTCGGTAAAGCCCTCGGGCAGCTTGCGGGCCTGGTTCATGATCTTGTCGAAGTAGGCCAGCTCGCTCTTGGAGGGCAGATAACCCATCAGCAGCAGGTAGGCTACCTCCTCGAAGCCGAAGGTGCCGGCCTTGCGGTGGGCCTCCACGATGTCGGTGAGCTCGATGCCGCGGTAGTACAGCTTGCCGGGGGCGGGAACACGCTGACCGTCCTGCATCAGATAACCCTGAACACTGCCCACCTTGGACACACCCACCAAAACGCCCGTGCCATCGTTATTCCGCAGGCCCAGCTTTATATCGCCCCGGTAGTGATCCGGACTGATGGCGTACTGCTCCTGGATGCTGCGGCTCAGAGGATTGGTATACTGTTTTAAAATCGTGGTGTCTTTCTCGGTCATGTCGGTTTCTCCTTTCGCCGCAGGGCGGTACGTTGTTTCATGGGTGATTATACGTCCGCCGCCTTCATTTTGCAAGAGCAAAATTTCAAAATTTCAAAATTTTTTATTTTAACGCAAATTTATCCGTCAACACTCGATCTTTTTGCAAAACGCAAATTTCAAACTTGCAATTTTCTCGATTTTCCTCTTGCATTTTTCCATCATCGTGCTATACTGACTACATTATTGCACGGGCCGCCTGTGCCCGACACTCTGATTTCCCGAAAGGGGTGCTATCCTATGATCAAGCTGCACGATCTTCCCGTCCTCTGGACCGGCGGTACTGTCCGTGAGGCCACACCCGCCATGGCGGCAGCCCGGGAGAAGACCATGGCCTGCCGCATCCTCCGCGCCCACAACACCGGCAGCGGCGACGGCCTGCTGCACCTGACGTTCGACAGTCTCATCTCCCATGATATCACCTATGTGGGCGTGATCCAGACCGCCAAGGCCAGCGGGCTGACGGAATTCCCCGTGCCCTACGTGCTCACCAACTGCCACAACAGCCTGTGCGCCGTGGGCGGCACCATCAATGCCGACGACCACGCCTTCGGCCTGTCGGCGGCGGTAAAATACGGCGGCGACTATGTGCCCGCCAACCAGGCGGTCATCCACCAGTATGCCCGGGAAATGCTGGCCGGCTGCGGCAAAATGGTTCTCGGTTCCGACAGCCACACCCGCTACGGCGCGCTGGGCACCCTGGGCGTAGGCGAGGGCGGCGGTGAGATCGTCAAGCAGCTGCTGCGTAACACCTACGACCTGGCGGCGCCCCAGGTGATCCTGGTGCACGTCACCGGCAGACCCCGCCACGGCGTGGGCCCCCACGATGTGGCCATCGCCCTGTGCGGCGCGGTGTATAAAAACGGCTTTGTGAAAAACAAGGTGCTGGAGTTCGTGGGTGACGGCATCGGCCATCTCAGCATGGACTACCGCATCGGCATCGACGTCATGACCACCGAAACAGCCTGCCTGACCTCCATTTGGGAGACGGACGGCGCCGTGCGGGACTATCTGGCGCTGCACGGCCGGGCGGAGGACTATGCACCCCTGCATCCCGAGGACGGCGCGTACTATGACGGCCTTATCGATCTGGACCTGTCCGCCATCGAGCCCATGGCCGCCCTGCCCTTCCACCCCTCCGAGGCGGTGACGCTGCGGGAGCTGATCGCCGACCCCGGCGACATCCTGCGTGAGGTAGAGAAGCGGGCCGCCGACCAGTTCGGCGGCAAGGTGCAGCTGCATCTCACCGACAAGGTAAAAGGCGGAAAGCTCCATGTAGAGCAGGGCGTCATCGCCGGATGTGCCGGCGGCCTGTATGACAACATCGCCGAGGCTGCTGCCATTCTGGACGGCTGCGATGTGGGCAGCGGGAATTTTGACTTCTCCGTGTATCCCCCCTCCGTCCCCGTGGAGCTGGAGCTGGTGGAAAACGGTGTGTCCGCCCGGCTGCTGCGCGCCGGCGCCGTGTGCAAGCCCTGTTTCTGCGGCCCCTGCTTCGGCGCAGGCGATGTGCCCGCCAACGACGCCCTGTCCATCCGCCACACCACCCGGAATTTCCCCAACCGCGAGGGCTCCAAGCCCGGCGATGGCCAGCTGTCCGGCGTGATTCTCATGGACGCCCGCTCCATTGCCGCCACCGCGCGGAACCACGGTGTACTCACCTCTGCGGCGGATGTAGACTACGACGCTCCCTCTCCCGCGGAGCGCCGGTTCGACGCCTCCGTGTACGACAAGCGGGTCTACCGCGGCTTCGGCCACCCCCAGCCGGACGCCCCGCTGCAATACGGTCCCAACATCGCCGAATGGCCCGCCATCCCCGCCCTATCCGATGATCTGCTTTTGCAGGTGGCCTCCGTCCTGCGGGATGAGGTCACCACCACCGATGAGCTCATCCCCTCCGGCGAGACGTCCTCCTACCGTTCCAACCCCATGAAGCTGGCGCAGTTCACCCTGTCCCGCCGCGACCCGGACTATGTGCCCCGGGCCAAGGCCGCGGCGGCGCTGGAAAGCACCCGGGCCGCAGGCAAGGTACCGGCGGTGCTGGCGGATACGCTGCACGCATTGGGTCTGGATACGCGCAGTCTGTCCCGGCTGCACATCGGCTCCGTTATCTTTGCCAACAAACCCGGCGACGGCTCCGCCCGGGAGCAGGCGGCCTCTTGCCAGCGGGTGCTGGGCGGCAGCGCCAATATCTGTTATGAGTATGCCACCAAGCGCTATCGCTCCAACTGCGTCAACTGGGGCCTGCTGCCCTTTACGCTGGCGGCGGGCGACGGCTTCGACGGCGCAGCCGGGGACTTTATCTACGTCCCGGACGTCCGGGAGAAGGTGGCCCGGGGCGACGAGGAATTCCCGGCGGTGCTGCTGCAGGGCGGCGAGAAGCGGGACATCACCCTGTATCTGAAAAATACCAGCGCGGAGGAGCGGGAGCTGCTGCTGCGCGGGTGCCTGATCAACTATTACGCGGCGAAGGCGGTGAACTGAATGGAAAGGATCAAAATGCCCCGCCCCATCGCGGAGCTGGACGGCGACGAGATGACCCACGTCCTGTGGGGGATGATCAAGGAGCAGCTGCTGTGCCCCTTTGTGGAGCTGAACACCGAGTACTACGACCTGTCCCTGCCCCACCGGGAGGAGACTAAGGACGAGGTGACCCGGCAGGCGGCGGAGGCCATCAAGCGGCTGAAGATCGGCGTCAAGTGCGCCACCATCACCCCCAACTTCCAGCGGCAGGAGGAGTACGGCCTGACGCAGCTGTGGAAGTCCCCCAACGCCACCATCCGGGCGGCGCTGGACGGCACGGTGTTCCGCGCGCCCATCCTGCTGAAGCGGGTGAAGCCGGTGGTGACCTGCTGGGAGAAGCCGGTGACCATCGCCCGCCACGCCTACGGCGACGTGTACAAGGCGGTGGAGTACCGGGTCCCCGGCGCGGGAAAGGCGGAGCTGGTGTTCACCGACGAGAGCGGGAAGGAGCTGAGCCGCCAGACGGTGTTCGACTTCAAGGGCCCCGGCGTGGTGCAGGCCATGCACAACCGGGAGGACTCCATTCTGTCCTTCGCCCGGTGCTGCTTCCGCTACGCCCTGTCCGTGGGGCAGGACGTGTGGTTCGGCGCCAAGGACACCATCTCAAAGGACTATGACCAGACCTTCAAGCTGCTGTTCCAGCAGGTGTTTGACGAGGAGTACCGGGAGGCCTTTGAAAAGGCGGGGCTGCACTACCGCTACGCATTGATCGACGACATCGCCGCCAAGGTCATCCGCAGCAAGGGCGGCATCGTGTGGGCCTGCAAGAATTATGACGGCGACGTGATGAGCGACCTGATCGCCGCGGCCTCCGGCTCGCTGCCCATGATGACCAGTGTGTTGGTGTCCCCGGACGGGTGTTTCGAGTACGAGGCCGCCCACGGCACCGTCACCGACCACTTCTACCGCTGGCGCAAGGGGGAGAAGATGTCCACCAACCCGCTGGCCACCATGTTCGCCTGGGCCGGTGCGCTGCGCAAGCGGGGCGAGCTGGACGGAAACGGCGCGCTGACGCACTTTGCCGACTGCCTGGAGCAGGCGGGGCTGGACGTGTTCGAGGCGGGGCACTTCACCGAGGATCTGACCATGCTGTGCGACCCGGCGGACTATGTGGACAAGCCGGACAACGACACGCTGATGGCGCTGATCCGCGCCCGGCTGGAGGAGCTGCTGGCGAAGTAAAATACAGTGCCGCAGGTTACCACCTGCGGCACTCAAGCTATCGAAAAAGCCGAGGGCTTTTTCGATGGCTTGAAAATGCCGTTATTTTCGCGCCGCGCAGCGGCGTGAAAATATTCGCTCTGCTCAACGCACGCCTTGCAAAGCAAGGCTTAGCGCGGCATTGGAGCTGATTCGAGGCGGGCGCTGCCCCCTCGAGCTCCCCCAACGGAGAAGAAGCTGCTGCGCAAAAAGAAGGTGCTTCGACAAACCGCGTGCTTGCGTCTATATTGACAGGGGCGGGACATATCTGTATAATAGAAGCGATATTATTGGTACAGGGAGGCTCTATCACAGGATGGACACAGCTGGAAGCGACTCTTCCCCTGCACGAGATCAGAATAGCATGGATGTGTGAGACATGACCTGTGTGCGGAGCGCACGGGCCGTGTCTTTTGCGCTTTTGTCACGGACAAAAGCAGGAAAGGAGTTTTGTTTTGGATACCTCAATAGGTTGGTTATTGCTCTTACAGGTGGTGCTGATCGCGCTGAACGCCGTGTTTGCCTGCGCGGAGATTGCCGTGCTGTCGGTGAACGACGTGAAGCTGAACAAGATGGTGGCCGACGGCGACCGGCGGGCCAAGCGGCTCAGCAAGCTGACGGCCCAGCCGGCCAGGTTTCTGGCCACCATACAGGTGGCCATCACGCTGGCGGGCTTTCTGGGCAGCGCCTTCGCGGCGGAGAACTTCTCCGACCCGCTGGTGGACTGGCTGGTGGGCCTGGGCGTGACGATACCCCCCGCCACGCTGAACACCATCGCCGTGATAGTGATCACGCTGGTGCTGTCCTTCTTTACGCTGGTGTTCGGCGAGCTGGTGCCCAAGCGGGTGGCCATGAAGCAGGCGGAGAAGGTGGCGCTGGGCATTTCCGGGCTGGTGACGGGCATATCGGTGCTGTTTGCGCCCATCGTGTGGCTGCTGACGGCCTCTACCAACGGCATGCTGCGGCTGCTGGGCATCGACCCCAACGAGGCCGAGGAGCAGGTGGGCGAGGAGGACATCCGCATGATGGTGGACGCCAGCAGCGAGCACGGCGGCATCGACCACGAGGAGAAGGAGTTCATCCAGAACGTGTTTGAGTTCGACGACCTGACCGCAGAGGAGATCGCCACCCACCGCACGGACGTGGATATGCTGTGGATGGAGGACACCATGGACGAGTGGGCGGAGACCATCCACGCCACGCGGCACACGCGCTATCCCGTGTGCGCTGACAGCGCCGACAATGTGGTGGGCATCCTCAACGCCAAGGAGTATTTCCGCCTGGCGGACAAGAGCCGGGAGAGCGTTATGACGGGGGCCGTCCGCGCGCCGTATTTCGTGCCGGAGACCATCAAGGCGGACGCGCTGTTCCGCAACATGAAGCGCACCGGCAACCCGCTGGCAGTGGTGCTGGACGAGTACGGCGGCATGGTGGGCATCGTGACGCTGAACGACCTGGTGGAGGAGCTGGTGGGCGACCTGGGCAGCGACAGCAGCAGTCCCGTGGACGATGATGAGCCCCGCATCGACAAGCGGGAGGACGGGACGCTGGTCATTACCGGCAACGTGGAGCTGGACGATCTGGAGGACGCGCTGGGCATCCAGCTGGACCAGGAGGACCACGACACGCTGACCGGGCTGGTATTCGACGCACTGGGGATGATCCCCGACGACGGGGAGCAGGACATCACGCTGGAGGCGGAGGGCATGCGCATCCATGTGACCTCCATTGCCGACCATCAGGTGAACGCCGCGCAGGTGCGGCTGCTGCCCAAGGAGGCGCCTTCGGAGGAAGAAGAATAAACGCAAAAAAAAGAAGCACCCGTGGGTGCTTCTTTTTTGCGTATAAGTGCTTAGCCCTCGATCACCAGATGGAAATATAGGGCGTTCATACCGGTGCCGTCCAGCATGGCGACCATAACGGGGCCGTCCTCCTGCTCGATGAAGGTGCCGGCGTACTTGATGTCATTGTCCATGCTGATGCTGGCCAGCATGCCGTCCTCGGAGAGGGTATAGGTGCCCGCGGTGACGGTATCCGTGCCCTCGGTCAGGGAGACGGCGCCGTTCTCATCAAAATAGAAGGCGTACTCGTTATCCAGCTGGCTCAGCACCTCGTTGGTCTGATCCTCGGTCATCTGCTTGCCCTGTACATAGCCGCCGATGAACGTCCAGGTGGTGCCCGCCAGCTCGGGAGCGGCTACGAAGCGGTCCTTCAGAATGGCCATGATGCTGTCGCCCTCACCGGGAGTGGCGGCATCGTCACCGGTGTTGTCCTCCACCTGGGTATCGTCGCCGGTGTTGGCGTCATCGGTACCGGTGTCACCGCCGCAGGCCATCAGGCTCAGTGCCATGACCAGAGCCAGCAGGCAGGCAAAAAACTTCTTCATTGTGATATTCCTCCAAAATTCTTGTTTCCCGCCGATTCCGGCGGATGTATTTATATAAACCGCAGAGCGGCTTATACCCTGTTTATTCATAGACCGACGTGGTGATATCCTCGCCGTCCACAGTGAACCCGACGCCCTGCGAATAGGCGCTGTTGCCCTGGGAATCCCGCATTTCAAAGATCATCAGATACTCGCCGTCCGGCAGCGCCTGCTCATAGAAGGAGGTGTCCGCCGTGACGGTCAGCGTTTCGGACTCGTATGCCTCGAAGCCGCTGTCCTCACTCCAGTCGGAGAGGTACCACACCGTGGTGACCTCGTCGCCGGGCTTCAGCAGCCGAAGCTCCTTGTCGGCCATGCCGCTGTCGTCGATGCCCTGCCGCGCGCCCAGGATGCTCCAAGTCTCGTCGGTGAAGTCGTAGACCACCTGCAGGTACCAGGCGTCGCCGTTCAGCAGCACGGGCACGGAGTACAGGTTGTAGTCCTCGCCCTCGCTGGACAGCTCCATGTACACCAGGTGACCGTCGATGCTGCCCCACACGCCCCGGAAGTTGTCGCTGAACACGCCGCTTTCCCAGTCGCAGGTCATGTCGTTGTCGGTGCCCAGCAGGAGCATGGCGTCGTTTTCCTCGTCCAGCCAGTACAGGCTGAAGCCGATGCCGGCCAGTATGCTGTCCGCCTCCGGCCCCAACGTCAGGGTGGCGTAGCCGTCGTCCGTCAGCGCCAGCGGCGCGTCATTCCAGCCCATGGTGCTCAGGGATTCCACCGGCGCGAGCGTATCCACGCCCAGCTGCGCGATATAGTCCATGCCGTCCTGGTCCAGCTGACCGGTGAGCTGGTAGGCGTACAGGTACTTGAAGGCGGCGCCTGCACCCTGCTGTATGTAGCCGTTCAGATCGTCCACGTCGCCGCTGTAGGAGTAGTAGCAGGAGAGCCCCGTTCCCTCGCTGCGGTATTTGCCGTTGACCTGATAGAGCACGCATTCGTCCAGCGCGTCCAGCACCGCCTGTGCGCCCGGCAGGGTGTCCGCCGTGTGCCGGGCAATGCCGCCCAGATCCACCATGTTGGTATAGCCCTGCTCGCGGGTGTTGCCGCCGTAATTCTCGGTGCCGGCCGCCGCGCGGCTGAACCGGGACAGGAAGCCGGGATCCTGCGCCGCGGCGGACAGCGCCTGCGCGCCGAATTCCTCATAGGCATCCAGCAGCCCCTGTATCTTCGTCAGATCGGTGACGGACAGCGTGGCGCTGTCCTGCGTCTCCACCGCCTCGCAGCCCTCGTAATAGGCGTCGCAGATCACCTTGCCCAGCGCCGCGCCGTCCATGGACGGATCGTTCGCCAGCGCCTGTACCCACTGGGAGTAGTACCAGCCGTTGGCCGGCTCCGTCTCCTCAGAGGCCACCAGATAGTGGCTCAGGTCGCAGAAGGTGTAGGCCGTGTCCACGGTGGCCATCAGGCAGGTGTCAAAGCCCACCAGCTCCAGCGGCGGATCTTCGGTGTCGGGCTCCCACACGGCGGAGAAGGCCTCGTACATCTCACCCAGGGTCAGGGAGTCGTAGTCGTACAGCTCGTCGAAGGACGCGCCGGACACGGAGCCGCCGCCGTGGTTCCAGAACACCACCGCCGTTCTGTCGGCGGGATAGTTCTCTCTGGCGAAGCGCAGGAAATCCGCCAGCGTCTCGCCGTCGCCCATGCTGGCCGAGGGCTGCTCGTCCACCAGCGTCAGCCCGTCGCTGTCATAGACGTATCTTTGCAGCACAGACCCGTCCACTAGGTCGTTCTGCCACTGCTGTGCGCCGCCGGTCTCGATGACCACGGTGACGTTCTCCGGCAGCGCTACCTCCAGCAGCTCGTTGAGATCGCCGGTAGCGAAGCCGCCCTCGCTCTCCAGATCGCTGCCGCACAGATACCAGTATACCGCCCAGCTGCCGTCCCCGCCGGAGGGCGCGGGCTCATCGCCGCAGGCGGTGAGAGACAGCGCCATCACCAGCGCCAGCAGCAGAGCACTCAGTCGTTTCATCTTATTCATTCTCAGATCCCCAACAGTTGTTTTTTCTTGGCCGCGAACTCCTCCTCGGTGAGGACGCCCGCGTCCAGCAGCGCCTTGTACTTCTGGATCTCCGCCACGGTGTCTACCGGCGCGGCGGACTGCTGCACCGCGGCGACGGCAGCGGCGGCAGCGGCAGCGGCCACAGAAGCGCTGTCCGCAGAGGCGGCGGAGGCAGAGGCAGCGTAGGGATCCTCGTCCCACTGCTCGGTGCCGCTGGCATCCATGATGTGCAGCAGGGCGGCAGCCAGCTCATGCAGACCGTTCACATCGTCCTCGTATTCGTTGAGATACTCCGCCGCGCTGGGGTTGTAGCTGTCAAAATCGGGTGCGCCGATCTCCTCGCGGAAGCTGTGCCAGTAGGGATGCGCCAGCGTCAGCTCCACGGCGAATTTCTCCACCGGCTCCTTCATGTCGAAGGTGGGGCGGAAGCGGACGAGGCGGTGGTCGTCATCGTCCCGGTGCATGCGGCGATCCATCTCCTCCATGCGCTCGTAGTCGTGCACGTCCATGTAGAAGCGGTCGATGGCCGGCTGCATGGCGGTCACTCTGTCCGGCACATCGCTGTAATGGCAGTACAGCACGCCGTCCCTGGCCTCGAACAGCGGGCGGCCGTCCTCCGTGATGCGGAAGGACTTCAAGTTTTCCGGGCCGAACACGAAGCTGTCACCGGCGCCGAAGCGCAGCAGGCGGTGGTCGGTGTCCAGCACCAGCGAACCGCTCAGGAAGCCGAAGCTGCGGCGCATGGTCTCGGTGAACGCGTCCCGCAGGGGCTTGTTCTCTTCGTAGCAGGCCATGTACGTTTCCAGATCAGCCACGCGCATGGTGTCCAGCGTGCCGCCGGGCAGGTCGATCTTCGCCGCGCACTCCTTGCACAGCGGCATATCCTCCACCTTGGTGGCCAGCAGACGGGGCGTGGGCGCGCCGCAGAGGGGACAGAGCTTTTTGTTGTTGCTGAACAGACCCATGATATATACCTCCCGGTATCAGCGTCCGCGGTGCGGACGGGAATTGCGTGACGGCCGTCAGTTGGCCTTGTTGGTTTTGTGCTCGGGCTTGGGATCGGCCTTGGCCGGGGCGGAGAAGGACTTGATCTCCACGCCGCCGTGGATGACGGCGCCCTTGACCACGGCCAGGGTGCTGGTGACCAGGCCGCCGCTGATCTGGGCCTTTTCCTCCAGCGTGGTGCCGCCGGAGACCTCGATGTCGCCGTTGACCTTGCCGGCGCACAGCAGCTCCTTGGCGCTGATGTTGCCGGTGATCTGGGAATCCTCGCTGACGGTGACGGTGCCGGTGGTCTTGACGTCGCCGTTGAGGGAGCAGCTGATGAGCTTCAGACTGCCGGCGGTGACGTTGCTCTGGATGGTGGAGCGCAGGGTGACGGTGCCGGTGGTGATGATCTCGCCCTTGAAGGCGCCGGCGATCTCAATGTCGCCGTCGGAGCGCAGGGTGCCCTCCAGAGACGTGCCCGCGGCCAGATAGCTGGCGGGCTTCTCCTTCACCACGGGCTGCACCGGCGTCTGCGCCGGCGCGGTATGTACCGGCTCGGGCTTTGCCGCGGGCTGTTTTTTCCCGCCGGCGGCCAGCATCTTGTCGTCCTCGCCGCCTACCCCGAACAGCTCGAACATAGTCCTCTTCATTTCATCGCGCATAGTAGTACCCCCCCGATCGTGTGTTTATTGTTTGATTTGGATATATGCATCCAGGCGGTCACTTTTCCGGGCGGAAGCCCATGAGACAGCCAGGGAGATAGACCAGCGGCCTATGCAGCACAGCGTTGTAGTGGTCGGCAGCCTGCCGGTAGATGCTCTCGCTGCGGTGCAGGATCTCTGCCATGTCGGCGTTGCCGACGGCTGTGGTTGCGCGCTTCTGGTGGGCGGTCAGCTGGCTGCGGGCGCTCTCCACCATGCTGTACAGCTCGCGCAGCTTGCGGCGGACCTCCCAGAACCACAGGGCCACCAGCGCGGTGGTGCTGACCAGCGCCACCAACCAAATGATCCAGTTCATCCCTAAACACCCCTTCCGCAGATGCGTCTGCGTTGCGGTCATCTTAACAGACCGGAGGAGGTCATGGGGCGGCGCGCCGTGAAATGCGCGTTATGACCCCTGAAATGTTGGCCTTGCAGCGGCAGGTGTGATATATTATAATGAAAACAGACGTCGAAAAACCGCGAAAGGCCGAGAGAAGAGGAGGGGAAGCGCATGTATATCACCGTATGCGACGACCAGATCGAGGAGCTGGAGAAGATCACGGCCCTGTTGGAGGCCTGGCAGACGGACCGCCGGGCCAACGTCCACTTTCAGAGCTTCCGCAGCGCCGCGCAGCTGCTGGATGCCGCCCGCACCGAGCGCTTCACCCTGTATCTGCTGGATGTGCTGATGCCCGGCATGAGCGGCATGGAGGCCGCCCGGGAGATCCGGCTGTTCGACGCGGCGGCGGACATCGTGTTTCTGACCACCTCGCCCGGCTTTGCCTATGAGAGCTACGGCGTCCGGGCGCTGGAGTATCTGCTGAAGCCCGTCAGCGCCAGGCTGCTGTATCCGGTGCTGGACCAGCTGTATCTGCGGGAGCAGCGGCCGCAGGACGGCCTGACCATCCGCTCCGGCGGGGCGCTGGTGCGCCTGCCCTTCGCCCAGCTGAGCTTTGTGGAGGTCAACGGCAAGCACCTGTATTTCAATATGACCGACGGCACCGTGCACGAGATGACCGCCCCCATGCGGGAGTATGAGGGCGCGCTGCTGGCCCGGCCGGAGTTCATGCGGGTGCACCGGTCCTATATCGTCAACATGCTGCAGGCGGAGAAGCTGTCCCCGGCCGGGGTCATCACCTTCTCCGGGCACAATATCCCGGTGTCGCGCCTGCTGTACAGCCAGCTGCAGAAGGACTATCTGGAGCTGCTGTTTTCCGGGAGGGACGCATGAGTACGGCCTTTGACACGGCGGTCTTTGACATGGACCTCCGCTCCCTGCTGGATGTGTTCAACTATGGAATGGTGCTGATCTACGGGCTGTTTTTAAGCGTGGCACTGTCCGGCGGCTGCGCCGACAAGCAGCAGAAGCGCCTGGTGGGGCTGCTGTGCCCGGTATTCCTGCTGCTGCAGACCCTGTTCGGCCTGGTGCTGGGCGTGTCCGCCACGGAGCGGCTCTATCCGCTGATCGTACACGGGCCGCTGGTGCTGATCCTAGTGCTGGCGCTGAAAAAGCCCCTGGATGTGGCCGCGGTCAGCACCTGTACCGCCTATCTGTGCTGCCAGCCCCTGAAATGGGGGAAAAACGCGGTGGAGGCGCTGACGCGCAGCGCCGTGCTGGCGGATCTGGTCTATCTGGTGCTGCTGGTGGCGCTGTTCTGGCTGTTCAACCGCTTTCTGGTGAAGCCCGCCTACGCCACCATGACCTCCTCCCGGTCGGCGCTGCTGCTGTTCGGCAGCCTGCCCATGGTGTATTACCTGTTCGACTACGCCACCACGGTCTATTCCAACGCCCTGTATGCCGGGATACAGGCCATCAACGAGTTTTTGCCCACGGTGCTGGTGACGTTTTACATCCTGTTCCTCCCGGCCTTTCACGCCCAGGCGCAGAAGCGCGCCGACGCGGAGACCCAGCGGTCCATGCTGGAGGCGGAGCTGGAGCAGTCCCAGGTGGAGATGGACAGCCTGCGCCGCATGGAGACGCAGACCGCTGTCTACCAGCACGATATGCGCCACCACCTGAATATGCTGGACGGCCTGCTGTCGGCGGGGGAGAGCGGCCAGGCGGTGGACTACATCCGAAGGGTCCAGGCGGACATCGAGGCCATCACGCCCCGGCGCTTCTGCGAGAACCAGCTGGTGAACCTGCTGTGCTCCTCCTTTACGGACAAGGCGCAGCGGCAGGACACGGAGCTGACCGTGGAGGCCCGGCTGCCGGACGCCCTGGCCATCTCCGACACGGAGCTGTGCTCGTTGCTGAGCAACGCCCTGGAAAACGCCCTGCACGCCGTGGCGGCGCTGCCGGCGGCGCAGCGGCAGGTGTCGCTGTACTGCGGGGTGCGGCAGAACAAGCTGCTGATCGAGGTGCGAAACCCCTGCGCCGGTGAGGTGCCCATGCGGGACGGCGTGCCCGTCAGCGACCGGGCGGGCCACGGCTATGGCTGCCGCAGCATCCGGGCCATCGCCCAGCGCAACGGGGGACTGTGCGAGTTCTCCGCGGGGCAGGGGCAGTTCTGCCTGAAGGTGATGCTGCCGGTGCTGCCGGTACAGTGAGGATACGCTGAATATACGCAGGAGCCGCCCGAAAGGGCGGCCTCTTTTTGCTGTCGTTATCTTCCAAATACTATCACGTTTTGCCCAAATACCGGACTTTCCCAGCTTGTTTTTCCGTCGTTTCTGTGCTATAGTGACATAGAATATACGCCCAGACGCTGGGCATGAAGGAGAGATACACTATGGCGACATTTACCGTGAACGGCCAGGCCGTCACTGTGGAGAAGAACCAGAAGCTGATCCGCTACCTGCGGGACACGCTGCACCTGACCTCTGTGAAGGACGGCTGCAGCGAGGGTGCCTGCGGTACCTGCCACGTGCTGATCGACGGAAAGCCCACCAAGGCCTGCATCCCCCAGACGGACAAGCTGGAGGGCAGGAGCATCGTCACCGTGGAGGGGCTGTCCGACTGGGAAAAGCAGGTCTATACCTTCGCCTTCGGCGAGGCCGGCGCGGTACAGTGCGGCTTCTGCATCCCCGGCATGGTCATTTCCGCCAAGGGGCTGCTGGACGTGAACCCCGACCCCACCCGGGAGGAGGCCGCCTTCGCCATCCGCAACAATATCTGCCGCTGCACCGGCTATGTGAAGATCATCGACGGCATTCTGCTGGCGGCCAGGATATTCCGGGAGGGCAAGCTGCCCCAGGCCTCCGCCGACGACTGGAAAATGGGCTCCCGCGTCCACCGGCTGGATGTGGAGGAGAAGGTGCTGGGCTACGGCCAGTACCCCGACGACGTGTATGTGGACGGCATGTGCTACGGCGGTGCGGTGCGCAGCCAGTATGCCCGGGCGCGGGTGCTGTCTATCGATACCTCCGCGGCCGAGGCGCTGCCGGGCGTGGTCTGCGTGGCCACCCAGAAGGACATCCCCGGCAAGGTCAACGTGGGGCATCTGAAAAAGGACCAGCCCACCCTGATCGGCGTGGGCGAGCTGACCCACTATCTGGGCGACAGCGTGGCGCTGATCTGCGCCGTGGACCAGGAGACGGTGGAGCGCGCCAAAAAGCTGGTGAAGGTGGAGTATGAGGTCCTGCCCGCCGTCCACAGCCCCGCCGAGGCCGCGGCGCCGGACGCGCCGCTGGTGTTCGAGGGCGACGAGAGCAACGTGCAGGCGTATAAGCACGTCTCCCGCGGGGACGCGGAGGGCGCCATCAAAAACGCAAAATATGTGCTGACGCACCATTTCTCCACGCCGTGGACCGAGCACGCATTTCTGGAGCCGGAGTGCTGCGTGGCGCTGCCGCTGGACAACGGCGGCGTGAAGCTGCTGACCACCGACCAGAGCGCCCACACCACCCTGCACGAGTGCGCCGGCATGCTGGGCGTGGATTACGACCACTGCCTGGTGCAGAATATGCTGGTGGGCGGCGGCTTCGGCGGCAAGGAGGATATGTCCGTGCAGCACCACGCGGCGCTGCTGTGCTACCTGACCCGGCGGCCCGTCAAATTCAAGCTCAGCCGGCAGGAATCCATTCTCGTCCATCCCAAGCGCCACAGCATGGACATGGACTTTACCATGGGCTGCGACGAGAACGGCATCATTCAGGGCGTCAAGGCCAGCGTCACCTCCGACACCGGGGCCTTTGCCTCCCTGGGCGGCCCCGTGCTGGAGCGCGCCTGCACCCACGCCGCAGGGCCGTATGCCTACGAGAATTTTGAGATCGAGGGCCACGCCTACTACACCAACAATCCCCCGGCCGGGGCCTTCCGGGGCTTCGGCGTCACCCAGACCTGCTTCTGCACCGAGACGCTGCTGAACCAGATGGCCGACCTGATCGGCATCAGCCCCTGGGAGATCCGCTACCGCAACGCCATCCGGCCCGGCGGCGTGCTGCCCAACGGCCAGATCGTGGACGACTCCACCGGCCTGGTGGAGACGCTGGAGGCCATCAAGCCCGCCTATGACGAAGCGGTGAAAAACGGCGATCCGGTGGGTATCGCCTGCGCCATGAAGAACGCCGGCGTGGGCGTGGGTATTCCCGACTGGGGCCGCTGCAAGCTCATCGTGGAAGACGACGCCAAGGTGCATATCTACTCCGGCGCGTCTTGTATCGGCCAGGGGCTGGGCACCGTGCTGGTGCAGGTGGTGGTCACCAACACCGGACTGCACCGGGATGACATCGTCTATGAGCGCAGCAATACCTGGATCGCGCCGGACTCCGGCGATACCTCCGGCTCCCGCCAGACGCTGGTCACCGGCGAGGCCACCCGCCGCGCCTGCGAGAAGCTGAAGGCGGAGCTGGACGGCGGCAGGACCCTCTCCGACCTGAAGGGGCAGGAGTTCTACGGCGAGTATCTGGCCAAGACCGACCCGCTGGGCGCGGACGTGCCCAACCCGGTGAGCCACGTGGCCTACGGCTACGCCACGCAGATGTGTGTGCTGGACAAGAACACCGGCCGGATCAAGAAGATGGTGGCCGCCCACGACGTGGGCAAGGCCGTGAATCCCCTGAGCATCGAGGGGCAGATCGAGGGCGGCGTGGTCATGTCCATGGGCTACGCACTGACGGAGCAGTATCCCATCGACGAAACGTGCAGGCCCACCGCCAAATACGGCACGCTGGGGCTGTTCCGGGCCAACCAGATCCCGCCGGAGATACAGGCCATCGTGGTGGAGAAGGCGGGGCTGAACGTGGCCGGCGGCGCCATCGGCATCGGCGAGATCACGTCTATCCCCACGGCGCCGGCCATTGCGGACGCCTATTACCGCCTGACCGGGGAGCGGGAGTACGACCTGCCGCTGAAGAACACCCCCTATGCCAGAAAGTGACCTTTCGCGCACGAAATGAGACAAAAACAGACCGCTGATGTTTCCGTCAGCGGTCTGTTTTTGTATGTCAGGACAGTATGCCGGCCAGGGCGTCCCGCAGCGCGGAGAGGAAGCCCTCGAGCTGCGGCGTCAGGACCTTGCTGCGGTGCACCACCATCTGCACGGACTGCTTCAGGTCCCACTCCGGGATGGACAGCAGGCACAGGGAGCCGCTCTCCACACAGGCGCGCACGGTGTACCAGGGCAGCAGCGAGAGGAACGCGCCGCGCAGCAGCAGGTCCCGGGCCGCACTGGCGCTGGGCAGGCGCAGGAACGGCCGGCATTCCACCCGGTGCTGGGCCAGAAAGCTCTCGAAGCGCCGCGCGTAGGGGGCGTCCTGCTCCATCATGATCAGCTCGCTGCCGTGGAGCTCCTGCGGGGCGATGGTCCCGCGCCGGGCCAGCGGGTGGGCGGGGTTGGCCGCCAGCACCACCGGGACCTCCGTCTGCTGCCAGATATGCCAGCGGGAGGGGGGCAGCGGGTCGTCGATGATGCACACGGCGTCGATAGAGCCCTGCTGCAGCAGCTGGGTCAGGTTAACGGTGGTGTCCACCAGCAGCTCCACCCGCACCCGGGGGAACCGGGCGTGATAGGTCAGCAGCAGTTCCTTCATCAGCAGCTCGAACAGGGAGTCGGTGATGCCGATGCGGATGGTGCCGCTGAGGGCGGCGTCGGATTTGCCGAAATTCTCCACCGCCGCCACCGCCGCCACGGCGTTGCGGGCGTAGGGCACCAGCGACCGGCCGAAGTCCGTCAGGCAGACGTTTTTCCCGATGCGGTCAAACAGCGGGGCCCCCAGCTCCTGCTCCAGCTGGCGTATCTGCACGCTGACCGCCGACTGGGAGTAGCCCAGCTCCGCGGCGGCACGGGTCACGTTTTCCAGCGAGGCCACATGCAGAAAGGTGTTCAGATTTCGTATCTCCGTACCCGATCGCTCCCTTCTGCCTATAGCGTACCATATTTTTTCGTAAAATCAATTATAAAATTTAATAAATATCATAAAAATAATTCGTTTTACAGAATATAGACGGTGCGATACAATGCGGATAGTGATCGTAATGACCGGCGCACCGCGCCGCAAGCATAGGAAAGGAGCACACCACCATGGAAAGCAAGCTGCATATCAACACCACCGCCGTGCACGGCGGTTCCCGCAAGGACGATACCTTCGGCGCTATCAACGAGCCCATCTACCTGACCTCCAACTACCGCATCCCCACCGACGGGACGCCGGTGGACTGGAGCGGCATCCACAGCAACATCTATCAGCGCAACCGCAATCCGAACCAGATGGTCCTGCAGGACAAGCTCTGCGCCCTGACCGGTGCGGAGGACGGCGCGGTGTTCGCCAGCGGCGTGGCGGCGCTGGCTGCGGTGTTTACCACCATGCTGAACTCCGGCGACCACGCCATCGTGTCCGAGGTCTGCTACAGCGCCACCAACCTGCTGTTCCGGGAGTATCTGCCCAAGAAGTACGGCGTGGAGGTCACGCTGCTGGACACCACCGACACCGAGGCCGTCCGGGCGGCGGTGCGGCCCAACACCAAGCTGATCCATGTGGAGACCCCGGGCAACCCCACCACCGGCATCAGCGACATCGACGCCATCGCGGACATCGCCCACAAGGCCGGCGCGCTGCTCAGCGTGGACGCCACCTTTGCCGGCCCCATCTGCATCCGTCCCCTGAGCCACGGGGCCGACCTGGAGATCCACAGCATGACCAAGTACATCAACGGCCACGGCGACTCCCTGGGCGGCTGCGTGCTGGGCCGGACCGAGCTGATCGACAAGATCAAGGAGCTGGCCATGGTCAACTATGGCGGCATCCTCAGCCCCTTCAACGCCTGGCTGGTGGCCCGCGGCCTGACCACGGCGCCCCTGCGGATGAAGCAGCACTGCGCCGTGGCCATGCAGGTGGCCGAGTTCCTGGAGTCCTGCCCCGCCACCCGCTTCGTGTGGTATCCCGGATTGAAGAGCCATCCCCAGCATGAGCGGGCGGAGAAGCTGATGCACGGCCAGTACTCCGGCATGATCTCCTTCGATCTGAAGGGCGACGAGAAGCAGCATGAGAGGTTCCTGGATGCGCTGCGCCTGGTGACCCACGCGGTGTCCCTGGGCGATGTGGAGAGCCTGATCGTCTACTACGACAAGAACAGCGACAAGCTGCCCCACTACCCCGCCATCTACCACGAGGGCTTCTTCCGCTTCAGCATCGGTCTGGAGGACGCCGAGGACATCATCGCCGACCTGACTCAGGCCATGCAGGCCGCCGGCATGCTGTAAGCCAAGCGGGAAACATACACAGATAGAAAGCCCGGCGACGTTGTCGCCGGGCTTTCTGCTGCGCAGCCGGTGCTGCGCTGAAAGCGGTAAAATTTGGGTCTTGCAATCCCTGCGGGACTGTAGTAGTATAGTAGATGCAAGAAATTCAACTATGGGTGAAAGTAATTCACGAAGGCGACGTGCTTTTCCACAAAAAAAGCGCATTGCCCAACACACGCGTTGGAGGATATATCTATCCGGCCGTATAAAGGGAAGGAGGACACCCTATGGTGGATATAAGCTATCGGATATTTGACCTGGTCGTCAGCACCAACAGCCTGGCAAAAACCGCGGAGCTGGTGCATCTGTCGCCCTCCGCAGTGAGCCATTCCCTGCGGAAGCTGGAGCAGACGCTGGGCATGCAGCTGGTCATACGCGGCCGTGACGGCGTCAAGCTGACCACGGCGGGCAAGGAGCTGCTGCCCCATGTGCGCTATACCCTGAAGGCCGAGGAGCGGCTGCAGCAGGAGATCTCCCGCATCAGCGACGTGCGGGCGGGGGTACTGCATGTGGGCGTGTTCAGCAGCGTGGGCTGCAACTGGATGCCGGAGATCCTGCGGCGCATGGAGCGGGCCTATCCCCAGATCGAGCTGCACATCCACCAGGACGGCTATGCCGGGCTGGAGGCCGCCGTGATCAACGGCGAGCTGGACGCGGCCTTCGTCTCCCTGCCCATGGCGGAGACGCTGCCCACCTATCCGCTGCTGCGGGACCGGCTGCTGTGCATTACGCCCAAGAACTTTGAGACCATCAACGAGGGCTACATCACCATCGAGGAGATGCGGGGCCAGACGCTGATCCTGCCCCACGCCCAGTCGGATTACGACGCGCGGGCCTTCCTGCGCAACAACGAGATGGAGGCGGAGAACCCCCATGAGTTGGCGGACGACGCGCTGATCATCGCCATGGTGGAGAGCGGCCAGGGCATCAGCGTGGTGCCGGAGCTGGTGCTGGACTACCTGGGCGGCGACATCAACGTGTTCCCCGTGGAGAGCGCGCCCTTCCGCCACATCGGCCTGGCCACGCAGCGCAGCGAGTATGTGACCTCCGCGGCCAAGATCTTCGTCCGGACGGTGCAGGACTACGTCAGCGAGCGCTATCCGGAGGATCTGCCCTATTTCAGATAAAAAACAGCGAAAGCGGACGCCGTTGGGCGTCC
>ERZ791569.552-NODE-552-length-21482-cov-4.727353_pt1 | contig 21482 bp, 13 predicted proteins | sample MGYA00509973_ERZ791569 | MGnify/ENA primary metagenome ERZ791569 (study PRJEB30046, sample SAMN00791902) | human gut metagenome | study: EMG produced TPA metagenomics assembly of the A metagenome-wide association study of gut microbiota in type 2...
CGCGCGTATTTGATCCGCGGCGGCGAGATCACACGCATCACGCACGACCACAGCGTCGTGCAGACGCTCGTGGAAAACGGCAACATCACCGCCGAGGAGGCGCGCACGCACCCGAACCGCAACCTCATCACCCGCGCGCTCGGCCCAGACGAAAACACGCTCTGCGACGCGTTCGAGGTCTCGTTCACCAAAGGGGACAAAATTCTCCTCTGCACGGACGGCCTTGTCGTCACCGCGACGGACGACGAAATTTGCCGCGCGGTGTGCGCGGGTAAGAGCGCGGAAGAAAGCCTTGACGATCTCATTGCGCTCGCCAAGGCGCAGGGCGCGCCGGACAACGTGACGGCTGTGCTCATTGAACACGAGTAAAGGAGGTGGCACCGTATGAACAATATGATCGGAAAAATGCTCGACAACCGCTATGAGCTGCTCGAAGTCATTGGCAGCGGCGGCATGGCCGTTGTCTACAAGGCCAAGTGCCACCGCTTGAACCGCCTCGTGGCGGTCAAGGTGCTCAAGAGCGACCTTGCCGAGGACGCCGACTTCCGCCGCCGCTTTCGCGACGAGTCGCAGGCTGTCGCAATGCTCTCGCACCCGAATATCGTCTCGGTCTACGACGTCAGCCGCGGCGAGACGGAGTATATCGTCATGGAGCTCATCGACGGCATCACGCTCAAGCAGTATATGGAGCGGCGCGGGCGTCTGAACTGGCGCGAGTCGCTGCATTTCATCACACAGATTATGAAGGGGCTGAGCCACGCGCATTCGCGCGGCATCGTCCACCGCGACATCAAGCCGCAGAACATCATGGTGCTGCGCGACGGCAGCGTCAAGGTCACGGACTTCGGTATCGCCTGTCTTTCCAACTCCGCCAACACCATGACGCAGGAGGCGCTCGGCTCCGTCCACTACATCTCGCCCGAGCAGGCGAAGGGCAACCGCCCCGACGCGCGCTCGGACATCTACTCCGCCGGCGTCGTGCTCTATGAGATGCTCACGGGCCGCCTGCCCTTTGAGGGCGACAGCGCCGTATCCGTGGCCATCCAGCACCTGAGCTCCGTGCCCCTGGCGCCCCGGGATATCGATCCCAGTATCCCCGAGCCGCTGGAGCTGATCTGCATGAAGGCTATGAACAGCGACCCCAACAAGCGCTACGCCTCAGCGGACGCCATGATCGAGGATCTGGAGAAGTTCCGCCGGGACCCCTCCGTGGATATGGACTATATCCGGCAGGAGTTGACTGCCCCTGCCGCGGATACCGAGCCTACCATGCCCCTGCCCACGGCCCAGGTGGCCTCCGCCGTAAAAAAGCACACCGGCGAGCTGCGCCGGGAACGCGAGGAGGAAGAGGAGCCGCCCCGCCGGGATAAGAAGTCTATTGCCATCATCGCCGGGATCTTTGCTGCGGCGGTGCTGCTGGTGGTGCTGCTGTTCAAGCTGATACTGGGTGATTTCGGTCCTGCCGGCAGCAACAAGAGCTACCCTGTGCCCGATATCCGCGGCAAGACCGTGGAGGAGGCCCAGGAGATGGAGGGCGTAAAGGATATCTTCCTGATCGAGGTACAGGGTACCCGCACCACAGAGGAATACCAGCCGGGGCAGATCGTCGAGCAGGATCCCGCCGCCGGACGTACCCGCAAGAGCAATCTGGTCATTCAGGTCTATGTGGCCGCCGAGCCGGAGAAGGTGCCGATGAAGGACCTGGTGGGCATGGAGTACCGCCAGGCGCGCGTGCTTCTGACCGATATGGGTCTGGATCTGAAGATCACCACGGAAACCGTGTCCTCCGACAAATACGGCGCGGACGCCGTGATCGAGACAGTCCCTGTCGCCGACGAGCCGCTGGTGGCCGGACAGACGGTGATCCTGCGGGTCAGCACCGGACCGGAAACGGTGACGGTGCCTACCTTCACCGGTCAGGATATCGCCAACGCAGTGCAGAATGCTCAGGACCTGGGCCTTACTGTGGGTGAGATCACCTATGACACATTCAGCTTTGCGCCCCAGGGTCAGGTGATCGAGCAGAGCATCAAGCCCACCAACGAGGTTCCCGGCGGTACAAAGATCAGCTTCACTGTCAGCGGTCAGAAGAACAGCGACGACGCCACAGCGGCCCGGGTGGTGGAGTTTACCATGCCCAGCGATATGGAGGGTATGATCAAGGTGGAGTTCGAGCAGGACAGCGTGACTCTGGACAGCCAGTACATCAACGCCTCCATGGGAACGGTGACATATACCTTCACCGGCAAGACTGGGACCAGTTCTAACGTCTGTGCCGTCTTTACCAGCATGAACACCGGGGCCACCAAGGTCTCCGCCATTCAGGAGATACGCTTTTGAGCCGGGGCCGCATTGAGAAGGCCCTCAGTGGTTTCTACTATGTAAATACCGGAGCCGAGACGCTGCAATGCCGCGCCCGCGGGAAATTCCGCCGTGAGGGCATGAGCCCGCTGGTGGGCGACTGGGTCCAGGTCCGCGACCTGGGCGGGGGCGAAGGCTTTGTGGAGGCTGTGGAGCCGCGCCGCAATGTGTTTTCCCGTCCCGCCGCCGCCAATATCGATCAGCTGGTCATCCTTGCTTCCGCCGCCATCCCTGTGACGGAGCCGTATCTCATTGACCGCATTTCCGCCATCGCCGCCCTGAAGGGCTGTCAGGTGCTGCTGTGTCTGAACAAGTGCGATCTGAACACGGCGGACGAGTTGTATGACATCTATAGTCATTCCGCCCTGCCGGTGCTGCGTATCAGCGCCGAGACAGGGGAGGGACTGGAGACGCTTCGCGCCGCCATCGCCGGAAAGCTGAATGCCTTTACCGGGAACTCCGGCGTGGGGAAGTCCAGCGTGCTGAATCGGCTGCTGCCGGAATTGCACCTGCCGGTGGGCGAGGTCAGCAAGGCTCTGGGCCGCGGCCGCCACACCACGCGCCATGTGGAGCTGTTTGCTTTGGGCGGCGGCACCTATGTGATCGACACACCGGGTTTTTCCTCCTTTGATACAGAGGAAATGGACCTGGAGCTGAAGGCGCACCTGCCGGAGACGTTCCCCGAATTTGCGCCCTATGTGGACCAGTGCCGCTTTACCGGCTGTACCCACACAAAGGAAAAAGGGTGCCGTGTGCTGCAGGCTGTGCAGGACGGCGATATCCCTGCCAGCCGCCACAGGAGCTACCTGCGGCTCTATGATGAACTGAAGGATCTGCGGGCCTGGCAGAAGAAGTGAAAAAGCGGAGTGCGATGCACTCCGCTTTTTGCGCTTCATATACTGGAGCAGGGGGAGGGATATACGGTGCGAAGATGGGGCGGCTGCTGCTGGTTGGGCATTTGTGCGCTGGGATTGGGACTGGGTATCCTGATCGCGGCGGTGTTCCCGGTGGGCTGCTTAATGTTCCTGGTGTCGTTTTTGCTGATCGCCTGCGGAATCGCGTGCTTGAGAGACAGGAGGTGAGTGCATGAGGATCATCGTCTGGCGGGCGCCCCGTGGGATGCGGGGACTGCTGCGCCGACTGTTCGGCGTGGCGGCATAACCGCCGGAGTTCACACATAGAATGGTCACAAACCATAGGAATGTGAGGGCTGGAACGATGGAATGTGGCTTGCAATGGAAGGATATCACCTGCTGGGATGAGGTGCCCCGGCTGACGCTGACCCACGAGGAAACGCTGGAGGCAGCCATCCCCGATTACTGCCCGGACATGGGGCGTGTGGTGGAGGCCTCGGGCACACTGTGTCTGCGGTCCATCACCGCCCGCAGCGGCAGTCTGGAGCTGAAGGGCACTGCCCGGGTCACGGTGCTGTATACCTCAGAGGAGAGCGTGGGACTGCGGAGCATGACCCAGGCGGTGCCCTTTGTCTGCACGTCGGAGAACCGTCCACTGGCGGCCTGCCAGGTGCTGTGGGCCACCGGAAGGCTGCTGCTGTGCGAGGCCCAGGCACTGACGCCCCGCCGCTTGTCCCTGCGTCTGATGCCGGAGTGGACGGTCTGCGGCTATACCTGCACCACCGTACAGCTGTGCTGCGGCGTGGAGGAGGACCCCGCCCTGCGGCTGCGCCGTCAGGAGCATGAGCTGTACATGACCGCCGCCATGGCGGAGCGTGAGTGTGCCGTCGCCGGTGAGGTCACGGTACCGGCCGGCCAGCCGGCACCGGAGGACCTGCTCCTCTGCCGCCTGTACCCCCAGGTCGCCTCCTGCCAGCTGGTGGGTGCCAAGCTGCTGGTAAAGGGAGAACTGACCCTCTGCGCCCTGTATCGCTGCCAGCAGCAGAAGCTGCATACATACACCGCCGCTGTGCCCTTCTCCCAGATCGTGGACAGCCCGGCCGGCGGTGAGGAGGGGGATGTTGCCGCCCAGGTGCAGCTGATCTGCGGCGAGGCGCGTCTGCTGCGGACCGAGGAGAGCAGCGGATTCTCCGTCTCGGCGGAGCTTCGGCTGCTGCTGCGTATCACGCGTAAGGAGACGGTATCCTGCGTTACGGATCTGTACAGCACCCACTGCGGCACCAAGCTGGAAACGACAGAACGGTCCCTGCCCCTGGCGCCGGAGCGCCCCGTGCGGCAGGAGGCGGTCCAGCATCTGGATTTCGGCCGTCAGCGGCCCTTCGTGTTCGTTACGGATACCGCCTGCGCGCCCTCCGCCGGAGAAGACGGTACGCCCTGCGCCGACGTGCGTATGCGTCTGCTGTATCTGGACGAGGAGGAGGCCCCGGCCGTCACCGAAAAAATGGCGCAGCTGCCGCTGGGAGAGGGCGAGATCTGTACCCTGTGCGGCGCACCGGAGGTAGCCTTCACCGGCAGCGGTTGTGATCTGCGGCAGGCGGTGGCGGTATCGCCCGCCGCCGCGCCCCGTGAAACGCTGTCAACCGTCAGTGCGGTGCAGTGTCTGCCTGAGCAGGAAAATGCCCGACGGCCATCTCTGGTCATGCGCCGTCTGGCGCCGGGAGAGACTCTGTGGGATGCGGCAAAGCAGTACCGCACCGACGAGGAGCTGATTCGCGCGGTGAACCAGTTGGAGGAGGGAACGGTACCGGATAAAATGCTGCTGATCCCCCGCGTTCGGTAAATTTTCGTTGACTTTCCGCCGCCGTTTGGATAGAATTGATCCTGCGAGTACGCTGGATAGTCGCGGGGACAGGGCGAAAGCCCGTCCATGAGGAAAGTCCGGGCTCCACAGGGCAAGGATAGCGGGTAACGCCCGCCGAAGGCGACTTCAGGAAAAGTGCAACAGAGATATACCGCCCGTCGGCTTTGCGTCGATGAGGTAAGGGTGGAAAGGCGAGGTAAGAGCTCACCCGACGGCGTGTGAAAGCGACCGTCGCTGTAAACTCTATCCGGAGCAACACCGGTATGGGAGCAACAGGCCGGCCCGGCCGTTCCCGAGGTGGCTGGAGCGCATCGGCGACGATGCGCGTAGATAGATGACTATCAAAACAGAACCCGGCTTATAGGCATACTCGCACCGACATACGGAGGGCGCAGCGGTAGACGCTGCGCCCTTTTCCTGCCGGCCGTTTCCGCAGCACTTGCGGCGCATTTTGGCGGTTTCAAAGGGGAATTTGGCGGTTTTGCACAATTGGCGGCGGGAAAGCTCGTGATTTTATAGAATACAAAACTATTTACATTAGCTTGGTAAAGTGGTAAATTGATAGCGTAGTAAACAACCGCCGCCGATATACCGGCAGCAAGAGCACAAAACCGGTATATACCGGCAGAAAAGGAGAAAGAATTATGAAAAAACTGATCGCATTTGTTCTGGCCATGGTGATGGCCCTGTCCCTGGCGGCCTGCGGCAGCAAGAGCCAGGACGATACCTCCAAGGACGGCGCAGACAGCGCCGACGGTACAAAGACCGTGATCATGGGTATCGACGCAGAGTATCCCCCCTTCAGCTATATGGATTCCGACGGTAACTACACCGGCTTCGACGTGGAGGTCTGCAAGGCCGTCTGCGACCTGATGGGCTGGGAGATGAAGGTGTTCCCCGTGAACTGGGATCAGAAGCTGGTGCAGCTGGACGCCGGTGAGTGCGACTTCGTGTGGTCCGGCATGACCATCCTGGATTCCATGAAGGAAGCCGGCTATGTGATCTCTACCCCCTACTATGACAACACCCAGGTGATCATGGTCAAGGAGGGCAGCGACATCAAGTCCTCCGCGGACCTCAGTGGCAAGACCGTGGCCGTGCAGCTGGGTACCTCCGGCGAGGCACTGCTGGCTGAGGGCGGCGATCTGGCCGACCTGGCGGCGACCTTCGGCAATCTGACCACCTGCGACAGCTTCCTGAAGTGCTTCACCGAGCTGGGCGGCGGCGCTGTGGATGCCGTGATCGTGGACAAGCCCGTGGCGGTTTCCTATGCGGCTGAGAACGCCGGCTTCACCGTTCTGGACGAGGGTCTGGGCGCTGAGCAGTACGGTATCGCGTTCCGCTCCGGCGACGCCGAGCTGTGCGCGGAGATCGAGGACGCCGTGGCCAAGCTGGTGGAGAACGGCACCTACGCCGAGATCGCTGCCAAGTACCCCGACATCGTCAACAACCTGACCCTGTTGGGCTGAGACGGACGGCGCGCATAAGACAAAAAATACCGGGACTCCCGGGGGCGAAAACCGCCTCCGGGAGCCTGTGAGTTGAGGATACGATATGACCTTACTGACCATGATCATGAAGATGGGAGACGGGCTTTCCAAGACCTGCGCCATTTTCTTTCTGACGCTTCTCTTTTCCCTGCCGCTGGGCATGATCGTCGCCCTGCTGCGCATGAGCAAGAGCAGGATCATCTCCGGCATCACCCGCTTTTTCATTTCCATTCTCCGCGGCACACCGCTGATGCTGCAGCTGCTGGCCGTGACCTACGGCCCGTATTACCTCTTTGGCATGGCTGTGGCCCGCAACAAGCTGATCCCGGTGGTGATCGCCTTCGCCATCAACTACGCGGCCTATTTCGCGGAGATCTACCGCGGCGGTATTGAGTCTATGCCGGTGGGGCAGTATGAGGCGGCGGAGGTGCTGGGCTACACCAAGACCCAGACCTTTATCCACATCATCCTGCCGCAGGTGTTCAAGCGCATCATGCCCAGCATCACCAACGAGGTGGTGACGCTGGTGAAGGACACCTCCATGGCATTCACCGTGTCCTATCAGGAGATGTTCACCATCGGCAAGCAGATCGCCAACTCCGAGACCAGCTTCACACCGTTCCTGGTGGCGGGCGTGTTCTACTTCCTGTTCAACGCCATCGTGGACTTTGTGATGGGCAAGGTGGAGAAGCAGATGAGCTATTATCAGTAAGGAGGCGGCTGCATGAAATTGCTACAGATGAACCATGTGCAGAAGAGCTTTAACGACGAGACGCTGCACGTGCTGAAGGACATCAGCCTTTCCGTGGAGAAGGGCGAGGTGGTGGCCATTATCGGCCCCTCCGGCAGCGGAAAATCCACGCTGCTGCGCTGCGCCACGCTGCTGACCAGGATGGACGCCGGCGAGATGCTCTATGACGACGTGCAGGCCGTCTGGACGGGAGAGGACGGCAAGGCGGTCTATGCCGGGAAGGATGAGTTGAAAAAGGTGCGGGAGAAGTTCGGCCTGGTGTTCCAGAGCTTCAATCTCTTCCCCCACTACTCGGTGCTGAAGAACCTGACGGACGCGCAGCTCCGCGTCCTTGGCCGGGATAAAGCGGAGGCCGAAGCGCGCGCCCGCCAGCTGCTGGAGAAGATGGGCCTGTCCGAGAAGGCGGAGGCCTATCCCTGCGAGCTGTCCGGCGGACAGCAGCAGCGCGTGGCCATCGCCCGGGCGCTGGCCATGGACCCGGAGATCCTGTTTTTTGACGAGCCCACCTCGGCGCTGGATCCGGAGCTGACCGGCGAGATATTGAAGGTGATCCGCGACCTGGCGGAGGAGCACATGACCATGGTGATCGTCACCCACGAGATGTCCTTTGCCCAGGACGTGGCCGACCGCGTGATCTTCATGGCGGACGGTGTCATCGTGGAGGAGGGCACGCCTGAAGAGGTGATGGTGAACACCCGCGAGGAGCGCACCCGCCAGTTCCTGGGGAGATACCAGAGATGAACAAGTATCGTATCGTGCGGGCAGACCCCGCGGGGAATATCACGCTTTTCGTTCTGACGCCGGTGGAAAAGGCGAAGTGCGCCGCCATCGCCGCCAGATTGATGGCCATCGAAGAATTAAAGGCGGAGCAGGTGGGCTTTATTTTCCCCAACGGCCACATGGAGATGGAGGCGGGGGAGTTCTGCGGCAACGCTTCCCGGGCCTACGGCTTCCTGCTGGCGAAGCAGAAGGGCCTGATCGGGCGGCATACCATGCACCTGTCCGTCAGCGGCTGTGACCATCCCATCGCGGTGGCGGTAGACATGGAGCAGGGCACGGCTGAGGCGGAGATGCCGCTGCCCCGGTCCGTAGAGCAGGTGGATGTGGACGGTGTGCCCGGCACGCTGGTCCATCTGGGCGGCATCGCCCACCTGATCGTCCGGGACGTGGCACCCAGCCAGGCGTTTTTTGCCCAGGCGGAGCCGGTTTTTGCGGCGTATCCGGAGCTGCAGGCCTACGGCGTGTGCTTTCTGAACGGCGAGAGCATGACGCCGCTGGTGAAGGTGCCGGAGGCCGGAACGCTGGTGTTTGAGGGCAGCTGCGGCAGTGGTACGCTGGCCAGCGTCGTCGCCATGAGCCAGGGCCGGGAGGGGACGTTCTCCGCGGCGCTGCGGCAGCCGGCGGGCATCGTGAGCGCGTCGGTCACCCGACGGGCGGGCACGGTCATTGCGGCGGCCATCGGCGGCCCGGTGACGCTGGGCGAGCCGTTTGACGTGGAGATCTGAAAAATCGCACCCGAAGGGGTGCGATTTTTTGTTGTACAATCGGCGGCGGAGAGGTATAATAAACCAATCAGAAGCGACAGCAAAAGGAGTGATGTTACATGACATTGCATGCGTATATAGAGAGCCTGCGGGAGAAAAAGGTGGCCGTTATCGGCATCGGCGTCAGCAACACGCCGCTGCTGGAGACCCTTGCGGCAGAAGGTATCCGGGTAACCGCCTGCGACAAGCGCACCCGGGAGCAGATGGGCGACCAGGCGGAGAAGCTGGAGGCGCTGGGCTGCGTGCTGCAGCTGGGCGAGGGATACCTGAAGGGCCTGGACGCGGACGTTATTTTCAGGACGCCCGGACTGCGCCCGGACGTGCCGGAGATCGCGGAAAGTGTGAAAAAAGGCGCGGTTTTGACCAGCGAGATGGAGGTATTTTTCCAGGTGTGCCCGTGCCCTATCATCGCGGTGACCGGCTCTGACGGCAAGACGACAACGACGACTATTATCGCAGAACTGCTGAGAAAGGCAGGGAAACGCGTGTGGATCGGCGGGAATATCGGCCACCCGCTGCTGTGCGAGGCGGACGGGATGCTGGAGACGGACTATGCCGTGCTGGAGCTGTCCAGCTTCCAGCTGATGACCATGACCAGAAGCCCCCACATCGCGGTGGTCACCAACCTGGCCCCCAACCATCTGGATATGCACCGGGATATGGCGGAGTATGTGGCCGCCAAGGAGAATATCTTCCGCCACCAGGGCCGGGAGGACATCGCGGTGTTCAACGCGGACAATGCCATCACGGCGGAGCAGTCCCGGCGCGCACCGGGCCGTGTCCGGCTGTTCAGCCGGCAGGGCGAGGCGGCGGACGGCGTGTTTCTGCGGGGCGAAGATATCGTGTGCCGCAACGGCGGCCACGAGCGGGTCATTATGACAACGGAGGATATTAAGATTCCCGGCGTACACAACGTGGAGAACTACATGGCGGCCATCGCCGCCGTGGACGGCCTGGTGCCGGACGAGGTCATACGGGCCTTTGCCCGGGAGTTCGGCGGCGTGGAGCACCGCATCGAGCTGGTGCGGACGTACCGGGGCGTGCGGTATTACAACGATTCCATCGCGTCCAGCCCCTCCCGGACCATCGCGGGGCTGCGGTCCTTCCGGGAGAAGGTCATCCTGATCGCCGGGGGCTACGACAAGCACATCCCCTTTGAGGTGCTGGGGCCGGAGGTGGTGGCGCATGTGAAGCTGCTGGTGCTGTGCGGCGCCACGGCGGACAAGATCCGCGCCGCCGTGGAGAGCGCGCCGGGCTATGCGCCGGGCCACCCGGAGATCATCGACGTGACGCCCTTCACCGCGGCGGTGGAGGCGGCCCGCGACCGGGCGAAGCCGGGGGACGTGGTGACGCTGTCGCCGGCTTGCGCGGCCTTCGACCAGTTCAGGAACTTTGCCGAGCGGGGCAAATTCTTCAAGGAGATCGTCAACGGCTGGCAGGAATGAGGAAAAGCCGTGGCGGCATAGACTCCCATAGCGGACGCCGGTGCTTCGGCGGAGGCGTAAGGGGGGAGATGCCGTGGGACGGCTGCGGTATATACGGCTGACGAAGCGGCAGCGCGTGCGGATATGGACGGCGATCGTTCTGCTGGCGGTGGTGGCGCTGCTGACGGCCATACTGCTGCACCTGCGGCCCATGCTGGTGAACCTGGCCACGGCGCGGTGTTCCAACACCGTAAGCCGCATCGTGGTGGCGGCGGTGAACGACGCCGTGGACAACGGCTGGATGGACTATGAGCGGCTGGTACGGTTCGACAAGGACAGTGAGGGCCGGGTGACGGCCCTGAGCAGCAACATGGCGGAGTTCAACCGGCTGCAGGCGGCGGTGGCGGACGATGTGTTGGCGCGGCTGGGGCAGGTGTCCGCCAGCGAGCTGGCCATCCCCCTGGGGACGCTGACCGGCTCGCCGCTGCTGGCAGGCCGGGGGCCGAAGCTGACGGTGAAGATGGAGACGGTGGGCACCGCCACCGCTAAATTCCGGGACCGGTTCACGGCGGCGGGCATCAACCAGACCAAGCACCAGATCCTGCTGGATGTGGACGTCCATGTGAGCATCCTGCTGCCGGGGATCACCACCTATACCAAGGTCAGCAACGAGATCTCCGTGGCGGAGACGGTGATCGTGGGGAACGTGCCCCAGACGTACACCTACTTCAGCACCACGGAGGATAAGATCGAGGACTATGCCGACGAGTATATTATGAACAACGGATGAGGACGGGATTATGGACTATCGTGAAGAGATACAGGCGCTGCGCAAGACGCTGACGGAGAACGGCTATCTCTACTATGTGCTGGACGCGCCCACCATGTCGGACTATGAATACGACCACCTGATGCGGCGGCTGGAGGAGCTGGAGGCGGCGCACCCGGAGGAGATCACGCCGGATTCCCCCACCCAGCGGGTGGGCGGCGAGACGCTGACGGAGTTCCAGCAGGTGCGCCATGCCGTGCCGCTGGAGAGCTTGCAGGACGTGTTCAACGACGAGGAGGTCTGCCGCTTTCTGGAGAAGATACCGCTGGAGCATCCGGCCTACAGTGTGGAGCCCAAGGTGGACGGACTGTCTGTGGCGTTGGAATACCGGGACGGCGTGTTCGTCCGGGGCGCCACCCGGGGCGACGGACAGGTGGGGGAGGACGTGACAGAGAATCTGCGGACCATTCGGTCTATCCCCATGACGCTGCCGGAAAAGCTGCCGCGGCTCATCGTCCGGGGCGAGGTCTATATGGCCCGCAGCGTGTTTGAGGAGATCAACGCCCGGCGGGAGATCGAAGGCAAGCCCCTGATGGCCAATCCCCGCAACGCCGCCGCCGGCTCCCTGCGGCAGCTGGACCCCAAGGTCGCCGCCCAGCGGCGGCTGGACATCGCGGTGTTCAATTTGCAGCTGGCGGAGGGCCGGACCTTCGCCACCCATACGGAGACCATCGACTATCTGGCCAGCCAGCATTTCAAGGTCATCCCCCACAAGCGGCTCAGCACGCCGGAGGACATTCTGGCGGAGATCGCGGCGCTGGGCGACGGGAGGGAGCAGTTCCCCTTTGACATCGACGGCGCGGTGGTGAAGCTGGATGATCTGCATGACCGGGAGGTCATCGGCAGCACGGCAAAGTTCCCCAAGTGGGCCATCGCGTATAAATATCCACCGGAGGTGAAGCCCTCGGTGGTGAAGGACATCGTCATCCAGGTGGGCCGCACCGGTGTGCTGACGCCCAAGGCAGAGCTGGAGCCGGTGCGGCTGGCGGGGACCACGGTGACCTTTGCCACGCTGCACAACCAGGACTACATCACCCAGAAGGACATCCGCATCGGGGACACGGTGCTGGTGCGCAAGGCGGGGGAGATCATCCCGGAGATCATCGAGGTGGTCATGGACAAGCGTCCCGCCGGGACGGAGCCGTATTTCCTGCCGGAGACATGCCCGGTGTGCGGCGCGCCGGTGGTGCGGGACGAGGACGGCGTGGCACTGCGCTGCACCGGCGCGGAGTGTCCGGCGCAGCTGCTGCGGTATCTGACGCATTTTGCCAGCCGGGGCGCCATGGACATCGACGGCATGGGCCCGGCGGTGATGCAGCAGCTCATCGACAGCGGACTGGTGCGCAACGCCGCCGATCTGTACGGCGTCCGGCCGGAGCAGCTGGAGGTGCTGGACCGCATGGGGAAGAAGTCCGCCCAGAACGTGGTGGACGCCATCGCCAAAAGCCGGGACAACGACCTGTGGCGGCTGATCAACGCGCTGGGCATCCGGCAGGTGGGGGAGAAGGCGGCCAAGGTGCTGGCACTGCGCTTCGGCACCATGGAGGCGCTGGAAGCGGCCACGGAGGAGCAGCTGACGGCCATCGACGATGTGGGGCCTATCACGGCCCGGTATATCTGCCAGTGGATGGCCAGCCCCCAGTCACAGGATCTGCTGGCGCGGCTGAAGGCGGCGGGCGCCAACATGACGTGTAAAGAGAAAGCACTTGACGATCGTTTCGCCGGAATGACTTTCGTGCTGACCGGGGCGCTGGAGAAGTTCACCCGGGACGAGGCGGCGGACATGATCGAAAAGCGGGGCGGCAAGGCCGCCGGGTCGGTCTCGAAAAAGACCACCTATGTGGTGGCAGGCGAGAACGCCGGCAGCAAGCTGCAGAAGGCACAGGAGCTGGGCATCCCGGTATTGACAGAGGACGAATTTCTGAAGCTGCTTGACTAAGGAGGCGACGGTATGGCAAAGACAACGGACAAGACGCTGGCCCACCAGCTGCTCTACAGTGTGTTCCTGCGGAACCACACCCCGGAGGGGACCTTCCGGGCGCTGGAGGGCGACCTGGACCGGCTGCGGGACCTGGGCACGGACATCGTGTGGCTGATGCCCATCCACCCCATCGGCGAGGAGGGGCGGAAGGGGACGCTGGGCAGTCCCTACGCCATACGGGACTATCGGGCGGTGAACCCGGAGTACGGCACGGAGGAGGACCTCCGCCACCTGGTGGGTGAGATACACCGGCGGGGCATGAAGTGCATCATCGACGTGGTGTATAACCACACGTCGCCGGACTCCGTGCTGGCCAAGACCCACCCGGAGTGGTTTTTCCGGGACGAGCAGGGAAGGCCCAGCCGCCATGTGGCGGACTGGTGGGACATCGTGGACCTGGATTACCGCCACAGGGAGCTGTGGCGGTATCAGATCGACACGCTGAAGCAGTGGGCGGCGGTCGTGGACGGCTTCCGCTGCGACGTGGCCAGCAGCGTGCCGGTGGACTTCTGGGTACAGGCCCGGCAGGAGGTGGAGGCGGTCCGCCCCGGCTGCATCTGGCTGGCGGAGAGCGTCCACGGCGCCCATGTGCTGGGACTACGGAAGCAGGGGGCCTACTGCGCCACGGACACGGAGCTGTACCGGGCCTTTGACATGACCTACGACTATGATATATGGCCGTGGTTTGAGGGCTGCCTGACGGGGAAGAGCACGCTGGCGCAGTACATCGACATGCTGAACTATCAGGAGCTGACATATCCCGCGGGGTTTATCAAGATGCGCTGCGGCGAGAACCACGACACGCCGCGTCTGGCGGCGCAGCTGGGGGACGAGCACCGGCTGCGGCACTGGCTGGCGTTCCTGTACTTCTGCCGCGGCAGCATGCTGCTGTACGGCGGCACGGAGTTCGCGCCGCAGAAGCGGGTGGGCCTGTTCGATGCGGACGACAATTTCGGCGACAAGCGCGCGGATCTGACGGCGTTCCTGCGGCAGTGCAAGGCCATGAAGGCGGCGCTGCCCCTCTCCGGCGCGGCATGGTACGAGGTCAGCGGCGGCGCGGTCATCGGGCACTACAAGTCCCAGGCGGGGGAGGTCACAGGCGTGTTTGACCTCTCCGGCAGCAGAGGGACCGCGGCGGTGCCCGTGGCCGATGGTGTGTATGAAGGTCAATTGGGCGGCCGTGTGACCGTCAGCGGCGGACACGTTTCGCTGGAAGGTGATCCTTTCATTTTTTAGTTGCTTTTTTCACCAAAAGCAGGGGCGATTTTGTGGCTATTTCACAGAATCGCCCCTGCTGCATTGATTATTGAATGATTCAGTGCTATAATTTCCCCCGTATTGATGTACCCGCTTGAGGTGGCGGGAGCACATGAATAGGAGGAAAGAAACTATGAGTAAGCTCATGAAGATCTGCGACGGCAACGAAGCGGCGGCGTATATCGCCTATGCGTTCTCGGAGGTAGCCGCCATCTACCCCATCACACCGTCCAGCCCTATGGCCGAGCACGCCGATGCCTGGTCCGCCAAGGGTAAGAAGAACATCTTCGGCCAGCCGGTGCGTCTGGTGGAGATGCAGTCCGAGGCCGGCGCCTGCGGCGCCTGTCACGGCGCGCTGGAGGCCGGTGCGCTGGCCACCAGCTTCACCGCCTCCCAGGGCCTGATGCTGATGATCCCCACCATGCACCGTATTTCCGGCGAGCGGCTGCCCGGCGTGCTGCATGTGGCGTCCCGCACCGTGGGCACCCACGCGTTCTCTATTTTCGGCGACCACTCCGACGTGATGAACTGCCGCCAGACCGGCTTTGCCATGCTGTCCAGCGGCAGCGTGCAGGAGGTCATGGACCTGGCCGGCGTGGCGCATCTCAGCGCCATCAAGGCCCGCATCCCCTTCCTGCATTTCTTCGACGGCTTCCGCACCAGCCATGAGATCCAGAAGGTGGAGGCGCTGGAGTACGACGAGCTGGCCAAGCTGGTGGACTACAACGCCCTGGCGGCCTTCCGCGCCAACGCTCTGAATCCCGAGGATCCCCGGATGCGCTCTCTGGTGGACAATCCCGACATCTACTTCCAGCTGCGCGAGTCCAACAACACGGCCTATGCCGAGCTGCCGGACATCGTGGAGGACTACATGGCCCAGATCAGCAAGCTGACTGGCCGGGAGTATCATCTGTTCAACTACTACGGCGCGCCCGACGCCGAGCGCGTCATCGTGGCCATGGGCAGCGTGGGCGGCTGCGCCCAGGAGGTGGTCAACTACCTGAACGCCAAGGGCGAGAAGGTGGGCTTCCTGCAGGTGCACCTGTTCCGGCCCTTCTCCCGCAAGCACCTGATGGCCGCCATGCCCAAGACGGTGAAGAAGATCGCCGTGCTGGACCGCGTCAAGGAGATCGGCTCCATCGGTGAGCCGCTGTACGAGGACATCTGCGCCGCGTACATCAACGAAAAGGACCGTCCCGCCATCTATGCCGGCCGCTACGGTCTAAGCAGCAAGGACACCACCCCCGCCCAGATCAAGGCAGTGTTCGACAACCTGCTGCTGGAGGAGCCCAAGAACCACTTCACCATCGGCATCGTGGACGATGTGACCCACCTGTCCCTGCCGGTGGGCGCGCCCCTGCTGACCGAGCCGGAGGGCACCATCTCCTGCAAGTTCTGGGGCCTTGGCTCCGACGGTACCGTGGGCGCCAACAAGAACTCCATCAAGATCATCGGCGAGACCACCGATATGTACTGCCAGGCGTACTTTGAGTACGACACCAAGAAGTCCTTCGGCATCACCAAGAGCCACCTGCGCTTCGGCAAGAAGCCCATCAGCTCCACGTATTACGTCTCCAACGCGGACTTCATCGCCTGCCACAACCAGACGTACCTGACCAAGTACGACATCATCCACGAGCTGAAGCCCCACGGCAGCTTCCTGCTGAACTGCGAGTGGACGGAGGACCAACTGGAGCAGCACGTCCCCGGCGAGATCCTCAAGTACATCGCCGACAACGACATCAAGTTCTACATCATCGACGCCAATAAGGAGTCCCAGGCGCTGGGCCTGGGCAATCGTTCCAACATGGTGCTGCAGGCGGCGTTCTTCAAGCTGGCCAACGTCATCCCCGTGGCCGACGCCGTGGAGCACATGAAGGCCGCCGTGAAAAAGACCTACGGTCTCAAGGGCGAGAAGGTCGTCAATATGAATATCGCCGCCGTGGACGCCGGTATAAATGCCCTGGTGGAGGTGAAGGTGAAGCCTGAGTGGACGAACCTCTCCGGCGCGGCCCTGAAGCCCGCCGACGAGAGCCTGCCCTACGTCATCAAGAACATTCTGGTGCCCATCAACGCCCAGAAGGGCGATGACCTGCCTGTCTCCGCCTTCAAGGGCATGGAGGACGGCACCATGCCGCTGGGCACCTCCAGGTACGAGAAGCGCGGTATCGCCACGCACCTGCCGGTGTGGGACGCCGCCGAGTGCCTGCAGTGCAATATGTGCTCCTTCGTCTGCCCCCACGCCGTGATCCGGCCCTTCCTGCTGGACGAGGGTGAGGTCAAGGCTGCGCCGGCGGATATGACGCTGGTGGACGCCAAGGGCCCCGGCCTGGCCGGCTTGAAGTACACCATGGGCGTGTCCACGCTGGACTGCACCAGCTGCGGCAGCTGCGTGGCCTCCTGCCCCAAGAGCGGCAAGGCGCTGAAGATGGTGCCCACCCACGAGGTGTCCCTGGACCAGACCGACTGGAACTTCCTGACCACCGTGACGGAAAAGACCTCCCGCGTGGACAAATTCACCCTGAAGGGCAGCCAGTTCAAGCAGCCGCTGGTGGAGTTCAACGGCGCCTGCGCCGGCTGCGGCGAGACGCCCTACATCAAGCTGCTGACCCAGATGTTCGGCGACAAGATGTACCTGGCCAACGCCACCGGCTGTACCCAGGCCTGGGGCGCGGCCATGCCCTGCGTGCCGTACTGCAAGAACGCCGAGGGCAAGGGCGTGGCATGGTCCAACTCCCTGTTTGAGAACAACGCCGAGTTCTCCTACGGCATGTGCCTGGCGGTGAAGCAGCTGCGCGACTGCGCCACCGGCTACGTCAAGGAGCTGGATGCGCTGACCAGGGACGAGGGCGTCAAGGCCGCCATCGCCAAGTATCTGGAAACTTATGAGGATCTGGATGCCTCCACCCCCGCCACGGCGGAGCTGGTGGCCCTGCTGGAGAAGGGTAAGTTCTCCGCTGACGAGCAGAAGATCGTGGACGAGATCCTGAAGCGGAAAAAGGACTTGTCCAAGAAGACCATGTGGATGTACGGCGGCGACGGCTGGGCCTATGACATCGGCTACGGCGGTTTGGACCACGTGTTCGCCATGGGAGAGGACGTCAACGTCCTGCTGGTGGACACCGAGGTGTACTCCAACACCGGCGGACAGTCCTCCAAGGCCACGCCGGTGGGCGCGGTGGCCCAGTTCCAGGCCAGCGGCAAAAAGACCAAGAAGAAGGACTTGGGCATGCTGCTGATGACCTACGACAACGTCTATGTGGCCCAGTGCTCCATGGGTGCCAACCCCAACCAGCTGATCAAGGCCATCAAGGAGGCCGAGGCCCACAAGGGTCCCTCCATCGTCATCTGCTACGCGCCCTGCATCAACCACGGCATCAAGAAGGGCATGAACAACGTCCAGCAGGAGATGAAGGACGCCGTCAACTCCGGTTATTGGAACCTGTACCGGTACAGCCCGGAGACCAAGACCTTTACCCTGGACAGCAAGGAGCCCACCATGCCCCTGTACGACTTCATGAAGGGCGAGGTTCGTTACGCCTCTCTGGAGCTGAGCTTCCCGGAGAACGCCAAGGTGCTGTTTGCCGAGGCGGAGGAGGCCGCCAAGGAGAAATACGAATCCTACAAGCGCCGCGCGGAGAAGTAAGCCTTCGCAGCAAACGCCCCGGCCATTAGGTCGGGGCGTTTTTCCCTGTATCTGCGGCTTCCGGATGCGGAAAAGGGAGGGGGTAGCCGTGCACCGGGCAGACGGGGTATTCAGAGAGGAAATAACTTATTCCGATAAGAAAAAATTGTTAAACTGTTGACAGACAGATGGGCAAGTGATAAAATTAACAAAGTAAATCAGCAATACGCGGAAAGGGAGAACACTATGGCGAGACCGTTTGACTACACAGCGGAATACAAGCGCAAGCTATGCACCGCCGAGGAAGCGGCACGGGTGGTAAAGAGCGGCGACTGGATCGACATTTCCATGGGCACGGGCTTTCCGTCCCTGATGGACGCCGCCATTGCCAAGAGAAAGGACGAGCTGCGCGAGGTCAAGATCCGCGGATACCTGATCTTCGACCCGATCCAAATGGTGGAGTGCGACCCGGAGCGCAAGCACTTTGTCTATAACAGTTGGCACATGTCCGGCTATGAGCGCAAGCTCTGCGACCGCGGGCTGTGCAACTTCAACCCGATGGTGTTTCGCAACCTCAGCTGGTATTACAACCAGTTCCTCACCGTCAACGTGGCCATGATGGCGGTGACGCCCATGAACGAGCATGGCTACTTCAACTTTGCCGGCGCCACGGCCTCCGCCCGCTCCACGCTGGACAAGGCGGACATCGTGATCTTGGAGATTAACGAGAACCTGCCCTGGGTCTACGGCGGACTGGACGAGTGCATCCACATCAGCGATGTGGACATGATCGTGGAAGGCCCCCACGGCCCGCTGCCCAGCGTCAAGTCTCCCGCCGCCAACGAGGCGGAGATGAAGATCGCTGAGTATGTGGTGCAGAACATGGTGGACGGCTCCACGCTGCAGCTGGGCATCGGCTCACTGCCCAACGCCGTGGGCCAGATGATCGCCAAGAGCGACCTGCGGGACCTGGGCATCCACACGGAGATGCTGTGCGACAGCTATCTGGACATGTACAAGGCCGGTAAGATCACCAACAACCAGAAGAAGCTGGATCGCTACAAGAGCATTTTCGGCCTGGCTATCGGTTCGCCGGACCTGTACGACTGGATCCGGGAGAATCCCGGCGTGGTCACCTATCCCATCAGCTATTGCAACGACCCGGCCAACGTGGGCAAGCAGGACAATTTCGTCTCCATTAACAACTGTATCTCCGTGGACCTGTACGGCCAGATCTGTGCCGAGAGCTCCGGCACCCGGCAGATCAGCGGCACCGGCGGCCAGCTGGACTTCCTGGAGGGCGCGGCCCTGTCCCGGGGCGGCAAGGCGTTTATCTGTCTGACGTCCTCCTTCACGGATAAGCAGGGCAACGTAAAGTCCCGCATCAACCCGCTGCTGTCCCCCGGCGACATCGTCACCGATCCCCGCAGCCAGGCGTATTATATCGTCACCGAGTACGGCGGCGTGAATCTGGTGGGCTGCTCCACCTGGGAGCGGGCGGAGAAGCTGATCTCCATCGCCCACCCCATGTTCCGGGACGACCTCATCGCCAACGCGGAGAAGCAGGGCATCTGGATCAAGTCCAACAAGCGGTAAGTACATAGCACACACAATAGGGAGACGGCGGCCGTCTCCCTATTGACTTTTTTCCGCGAATATAGTATACTTCCCCCATACGAAAAGAGCGATGACGGGAAGCAGTAGGCGGTCAGCGGATGCCAAGAGAGGGCGCGGCAGGTGTAAGTGCCCGTGACGCGCCGCCCAAGTCGTCCCTGAGCTTCGCGCTGAACTGACAGTAGGCTGCGACGGGGTGCCCTCCGTTACCGGGGCCGGGTGTTGCTGCACCCATGAGAGCGGGTCTATCCCGAATACAGGTGGTACCACGGACGTTACGTTCGCCCTGTTTTGCACTGGCAAAACGGAGCGGACTTTTTGTTTTGCCAAATACCGAAAAGGAGTACAGATATGAAAGAACTGCCCAAGGTCTACGACCCGCGGGACGTGGAATCCCGCATCTACAAGCTGTGGATGGACGGCAACTGCTTCAAGGCGGAGCCGAATCCCGACAAGAAGCCGTTTTCCATCGTCATGCCGCCTCCCAACGTCACCGGCCAGCTGCACATGGGCCACGCCCTGGACTGCACGCTGCAGGATATCCTGACCCGCTTCAAGCGGATGCAGGGCTACGAGGCGCTGTGGCTGCCCGGCAGCGACCACGCCGGCATCGCCACCCAGATCAAGGTAGAGGAGGAGCTGCGCAAGAACGAGGGCCTGACCCGCTACGATCTGGGCCGGGAGAAGTTCCTGGAGCGCGTCTGGGCCTGGAAGGAGAAGTACGGCAGCCGCATCGTGGAGCAGCAGAAGAAGATGGGCGCCTCCTGCGACTGGAGCCGCGACCGCTTCACCATGGACGAGGGCTGCTCCCGCGCCGTGCGCGAGACCTTCTGCGAGCTGTACGAGAAGGGCCTGATCTACAAGGGCAGCCGCATCATCAACTGGTGCCCCCACTGCCTGACCGCCCTGTCCGACGCCGAGGTGGAGTACACCGACAAGCCCGGCAGCCTATGGTATATCCGCTATCCGCTGACGGACGGCAGCGGCGACATCGTCATCGCCACCACCCGTCCGGAGACCATGTTCGGTGATACCGGCGTGGCCGTAAACCCGGAGGACGAGAAGTTCAAGCACCTGATCGGCAAGACCTGTATCCTGCCCATCCTGAACCGCGAGATCCCCATCGTGGGCGACGAGTACTGCGAGATCGGCTTCGGTACCGGCGCGGTGAAGATGACCCCCGCCCACGACCCCAACGACTTCGAGGTGGGCCTGCGGCACAATCTGGAGGTCATCCGCTGCATCAGCGATGACGGCACCATGAATGAGAACGCCGGCAAGTACCAGGGCATGGACCGCTACGTCTGCCGCAAGGCGGTGGTGGCCGACCTGGAGGAGCTGGGCTATCTGGTCAAGACGGAGCCGTACTCTCACAACGTGGGCACCTGCTATCGCTGCCACAACGACGTGGAGCCGCTGATCTCCGCCCAGTGGTTCGTGAAGATGGCGCCCCTGGCCAAGGAGGCTATCCGCGTGGTGGAGGACGGCACCATCAAATTCGTGCCCGAGCGCTTCACCAAGACCTATATCAACTGGATGGAGAACGTCCATGACTGGTGCATCTCCCGCCAGCTGTGGTGGGGCCACCAGATCCCCGCCTGGTACTGCGACGAGTGCGGCCACATCAACGTCAGCCGCGAGGACCCCACCAAGTGCGAGAAGTGCGGCTGCACCCATCTGACCCGGGAGGAGGACGTGCTGGACACCTGGTTCAGCTCCGCCCTGTGGCCCTTCTCCACCCTGGGCTGGCCCGACACCGACGCCGCGGACCTGAAGTACTGGTATCCCACCTCTGTCATGGTCACCGGCTACGACATCATCTTCTTCTGGGTGGCACGCATGATCTTCTCCGGCATGGAGCAGATGAAGAAGGAGCCCTTCAAGACCGTGT
>ERZ791569.558-NODE-558-length-21318-cov-2.480271_pt1 | contig 21318 bp, 10 predicted proteins | sample MGYA00509973_ERZ791569 | MGnify/ENA primary metagenome ERZ791569 (study PRJEB30046, sample SAMN00791902) | human gut metagenome | study: EMG produced TPA metagenomics assembly of the A metagenome-wide association study of gut microbiota in type 2...
CAATGCTCATTTCCAATAAATTACACTCTTTTCGTAACTTCCCACAACAATATTACAACCTATCAGCGGTTCGCCGTTTTGGTCTGTTACTACTCCTTTAATTGTCTTTCCCGTTTGAGAGACAATCAAGCTTTCTTCCGTGTACGTATTTGCCTGAAGCAATGTACCGGAAGAACTGCCTATCAATAAGGCCATAGTCATGATGACTCCCTTACGTGATAAGAATTTCGGTTTAATTTCCATAATACTATTAAATTTATTAAAGTTAATATATTCTTGTTTGATATTCAGCCAACTTTCGACCATTCATCCTGCAAATACGTTCGTACAGTTTTCCGGGCTACCAATAACTGCCCTTCCACTGTCCGGGAAGATAAAGACATCACCTTGGCTATTGTCGGACAAGGTAATCCGTCATTAAAACTTAGTTCGTAAATACGGCGGCGTTTTGCAGGAAGTCTGGATATTATCTTATCATGCCTCTGCTTTAAATCCATATAATACATCCTTTCTTCTACCGGATTATCCTTTGTCTCTTTCACATTATTATATATATAAGAAACAAAATCCTCCTGTATGTAATGACGACGTATTTTATCTATGACAATATTACGTGCAATGGTAAAAAGCAAAGACCAAACGGTAGACTTATTCACAAATGCCCAATTCTCCCACAAACGAATAAAAACATCCTGCACTAAATCTTCAGCCTCATATTTGTGTGGAATACGAGAGATAATAAAAGTCAGAACAAGATTCCGGTTTTTCTGATAGAATTCAGGGAAATGGGTTAAAGCAGATGTGGTGGTATTCCGTTCCATAGCATTACATGTTTCATTTAACAACAATGCAAATTTATGGGAAATACAATGTTCTGACGTGTGTCTTTTGTCGCAAACAAGTGTTACACTTGTTGCAAAATCACTTTTTCAGCCTGTTACAGGGGCATTTTTTGTCTGTTGACTATAAATAACAGAGGTTCGTGAACTTATTCGCCTATTTTCTCATCCCGTGATTTTCCTCCGTACTGCGATGGCAGCATACCAAATGTTTCTTTAAACAATTTGGTAAAATAACGTGGAGTAGAAAATCCCACATGATCTGCTATTTCGGATATAGACAAATCCGTATCCCGCAATAGTTGAGCAGCCCGTTTCAACCGGATGCTACGGATAAAGTCTTTAGGTGTCTGCCCTGTTATTCCTTGCAGTTTGCGGTATAATGTAGCACGGTTCATAGCAAGATCAGCACTCAATTCCTCTACCGAATATTCTGTATTGTCCATATTACGTTCAACACATTCCAATGCTTTTTGTACAAGCTGTTCATCAAGAGAGGTAATTGTGATACTACTCGGACTTACTACAATTTCTTTATGAAATGTTTCCTGGCGTCTCTTTTGCAGTTCGATCAATTTACGCACACGAGTCAACAATACATCAATACTAAATGGTTTGGATATATACGAATCTGCACCGGCCTCATACCCCATAGCCTTACTCTCATCTGAAGCACGCGCAGTAAGCAAAATTACCGGTATATGCGAAGTCTGCAAGTTTGTTTTAATTCGTTGGCATAATTCTATACCATCCACATTCGGCATCATGATGTCACTTATGATGAGATCCGGATTTTGCCTGACAGCCAGTTTTTCCCCTTCTTCACCATCGGGAGCATCAATAATCTGGTACCATTCACTTAATTGTTCACGTAGAAACTCCCGAAATTCCTTATTATCTTCTACCACCAGCAATAAGGGTCTTGAGTCCGAAAACACCGACTCTTCACTTGCCACCTCCACCACTTCCGTTACGGTTTGCCGCACCGACGGATTTTCCGGCTGCAAATCCATAGGAATAGCCACACAGAATGTAGAACCGACTCCCCAAGTACTTTCTACCGACACACATCCGTTGTGCAGTTCGATATATTCCTTTATCAGATGAAGTCCGATCCCACTGCCGGGAAAGTTATGATTGATGTTCTTCCTAGCCTGGTAGAAACGCTCGAATACGTGCGGAAGATCTTCCTCCGCTATACCAGTACCAGTATCAGCCACTTTCAGCTGAATAAATGAATGCCCTTCTCCCCGATACTTTTCTATCTCTAATGCGATGTTTCCTCCTTCTGAGGTAAATTTAAAGGCATTGGACAATAAGTTATTCAATACTTTATGTATCTTGTCACGATCAAAATACATATACAGTTCATCAATACCATTTGTATCCAATTGGAAAGAAATTCCTTTTTCCGTAGCTATCTCCTGAAAAGAAACATATACCTGGCGGACAAACTCAACCCAGTCTCCGTTCTGCAAATTCAGTTTTTCTCCTTTTATCTCCAATTTACGGAAGTCCAGAAGCTGATTTACCAATGTCAACAGATTCTGCGCGTTCTTGTACACGGAACTTAACTGCTTCGCCAACACTTCATCCGTCAACCTGCGTATGATCATATCCAAAGGAGTGATAATCAACGTCAACGGAGTACGCAACTCATGACTGATATTCGTGAAGAAACGGAATTTCATTTGTTCCAACTCTTCTTTTTGCCTCTGAGCCTCCTCCTGTTGCATACGAATCATCTTTTGATGATTACGTTTATTGACAACATAAATCAGTACGAATACCAAAAGAACAGCCAGAACTGCATACAATATACGTGCAACCAATGTATCCCAAAACGGCGGATACACTACAATCGCAAAATTAGATTCCGGCCCCCACATACGGTCATTACCGGCCACGGACACTCGAAACAGATACTCACCCGGCGGAAGATTATTATAAGTAATACGTCCCAGTCCATTTTCAAAAATTGTTTCCGTCCATTCTTTATCGAAGCCTTCTAATTGATATCGGAAAGAAATCTGCGAAGGGTTGAGATAGTTTAATCCGGAGAACTCTAACGTAATATAATTCTCATTATACTTTAAAGAGACTCCGTCCGAACAACTAAGAGCTTTATCAAATAACATACGACCGTTATATTCTTCTCCGGAAAGAACAGGAACATTAAATAACTTGAAAGAGGTAAACAAGGGACGAGAAAGTTGCTGTGTATCCATCATACGGTCGGGAGAGAATTTCACAAATCCATTGAGAAGGCCTATATATAGATCGTTTTGTGTTGTCAATGCGGGAAAACTGAATAAATCATCCTGAAGGATCTTCGTCTCAGCCAGACAACTTATTATGTGGAAACGGTATTCATCGGCATTTCGTTCTACTCTGATTTTATAAATAGAAGTTACGGTAGAAATCCAAATATCGTGATTCTTATCTTCCTGCACATTCAAGATCGCTTTAGAAAGTCCTTCTTCCTTCCCCAAAGCATAGCTTTTCCCATTCGGTGCCAGTACATACAGTCCATATTGGGTGGCGAACCATAAAGCTCCTTCGTAATCTTTCAATATCTGGTTGTATTTTATACTACCATAATTAAAGTCAGCTCCGGCTTTCCCCTCTTGTTCCAATGTACATATTTTATGTTCATGCGGGTCATATATATACAATCCGTTATCACTTCCTACCAGTAACCGGCATTGATTATCTATTGCCAATGTATTCGCTACTTTGTACCTTTTCAAATCAGGAAACTGTTCGGTCAAGAGAGTTATTTTTCCATCTTCCGGATTCAGCAATCCCACTCCACCATAAATACTTACCCACAGTCTTCCCGACTCGTCTTCTATCATTGCACGTATATTGCTAAAATCCAGTTCGTTCTGATAATCGGTATTTGGATAATCATAGGCCCTCACCTTACCATTTTCAATGCAATATAATCCATTATGATAAGTACCTACCCAAATCCGGTTCTTGCTGTCTTCATATAGCATACGACAATTTTTCCGATCGAAATCGCTATATGCCCGGTTCATGGTATGTGTATCCGGCTCATATCGATAAAGTGCCTGTGTAGTTCCCATCAGTATATCACCCGCTGAAGTTTCCAACATACAACGTATTTCCTCTCCATTCCAGTCACCATTAACAACTTTCTTATTGCATACAATCATTCTATTCAAACTGGGATGATAATAACAGAGACCTTGATTGTACAAACCTATCCAAACAGCCCCATCTTCACGGTCACAATAAATACTTTGAATACCATTTTCTATCGTTTTGCCCGACAGCAGAGGAAGATGTTGAAGTTGGGCTACAGAAAAATTATGTATATCAATCACACAAAGCCCGTCCAATACCGTACCGACCCACGCATTCCCTCCTTTGTCTACATCCATAGAGGTCAACCATGAATTCTGTTTAAGATGAATGCCGGAAATCGGGTTCCATTTTTTCTTATAAACATCATAATATCCTACTCCCCGATCCCACATGATCCAAAAATCTCCGTTATCAAGAATCTTTAAAATAATACGATCATCGGCGTTCAGCCGTTTTTTTAAAAAATCTACTTGCTCAACAAAACGCTTCTTCTCAAAATCATAACACCGGATTATTCCGCTCTGGAACACCATCCAACTATGGTTTTCGTGGCTCTCCACTCCCAATAATTTTCCATCATTTTTTATGGCACCATCTTTTTCACAAAACTTTTCTATTGTTCCTGTCGAATTTTCAGATGTATAGACATCAGAATTACCGGACAAGAACCAATATCGTTTCTCTGAATCTATAAACAGATTCGCAAGTTTATCTTTCCAGCCTAGTTGATGCAACAGGGAGTCTACATCATATATATATTGTTCGGTGGTCAAATCAAACACCCGCAGACTTGCACGTTCTTTCATCCACAAACGTTTACCGGCATCCACGTATTCTTCAAAAATGATATGATTGTAAGAAATAGTATAACCTTTTTGGAGGTCAAACGGGAAATTGGAATAATTTACCCCATCATACATAGTCAGCAATACAGTACGAATCCCCATACGACCGTCCGGCAATGCAAATACACTGCCGACATAATTATCCGGCAACCCTTCCGTTGCTCCGATATGACGAAAGACATAAGATGTCTCTTGTGAATGTATCCTGTTCACAATAAAAAGACCCATTATAATTGCAAACAGGTATATTCGTGTATTCATAACTATAAATTCCCTTTTGTTCCGCTTATATAATACGAACAAGGATGCAAATTTACCCCAATGCCCTACAGAAATTTTGCAACGCCTACAAATATACGAAATATTTCATATATCAATCCTTTCTTCTCCACTTTCTTAGGCTTCCTAAGGTACAAAGCAGAAAAAGCCAGAGTGTAGAAGAAACAAATATCAGGCACAGAAACTCAGACTATCAACCATTCTCCCAAATTCCTATTTGCCGCATCAAAAGAGACACCGACTTTCACCAACCGACGCCCATCCGCAATATATGGAATGAGATAGCCTTTTTCGTCAATCTGCCGCAAAGCTTCTTCCACCGTGCCGTCCAACTTGAACTCAAAGACATAGATACAATCGCGTGTCTTTACTACTGCATCCGCACGTCCGATAGCACTTTGCACTTCGGACTGTATGAATTGCCCCATCAATTTGAATACAAGATAGAAAACAACTTGGTAATGACGTTCCGTCTTCGTATTCAGTTCATAAGGAAAATCGGCAAAAAAGGCACGCAGTCGGGTAAGGAAGGCTTCCACATCGCCATTACGAAGCTCACGAACAAAATGACCTATATAAAAAGGAGTATCATTTTCGGACATACAAGTATAAAAGGATGCCGCAAAATTCAGAAAACCATATTTCACTTCTTCATTAGGAAAGCCCAACTTATAAATATGAAATTCTTTATCATAATCCTTAATCGTCAGATAACCACTCTGATATATCATCGGGATAGGATTGTTTATATTCGCACGGTCATCACTCAACGAAGCTTCCACAACCTCAATTCCATCCATCTTACGCAAATCGAAATCAGTCTTTTTCAACATCTCGACGAGGAAAGTCGGTGTACCGCTCGCAAACCAATAACTTTGGAATAACTGATTATTCAGCGCATTGAGTACACTGAAAGGATTATACATACGCTCGGGTGAACGATAAGAGAAGCGATACCCATCATACAAACGGGTCATCTGTTGCATCGTTTCTTCTTTCGTCATTTCACAGGCTTCTGCCAACGCATTCAGTTCAGGTTCAAAATTTTCCTGTATCTCCGTATAGGTCATGCCGCAAAGAGCGGAATAGGCAGGAACAAGGCTGATATCATTCAATTGGTTCAGCGTGCTGAAAATTCCCATTTGCGCAAATTTCGTCACACCGGTGATAAAGACAAATTGCAACCAAGGATCGGCATCCTTCAAGACTGTATAGAATGCAGTCAGTGTCTCGCGAAATTCTTTTTGCAGTTCCTCATCGCCAAAACTTCGAAGCAATGGTTTATCATATTCGTCAATCAGCACCACTACACGGCGACCAGTCTGCTCATATGCTCGGCGAATTACTGTCATGAAGCGGATAGAATAACTAATGTTTATATCTGTAATTCCATAACGCTCTTCCCACAGCGATAATTGACTCTCCAGCATATTTGCCAACCGTTCCCGACTATCATATTTTTCTGCATTCAAACTTAGATGCAACACCGGATATTCAAACCAGTCCTGCTCTAATTGCTCAATAGCAAGCCCCCGAAACAATTCCTTTTTTCCTAGGAAATAAGCTTCGAAGGTGGAGAGTAGCAGACTTTTTCCAAAACGTCGCGGACGACTCAAGAAGCAGGGAATACCCGCTTTTGCCAATTGGTAGACAAAGGCTGTCTTGTCTACATATAGAAAACCTTCATTACGAAGTTTCTCAAAGCTCTGTATGCCTACCGGAAGCTTACGGGATAAGGGTGCTGAAGTAATATTTGTATTCATAACGTCATCTTGGTTTCATATGATTGCAAGTATGCATCCACAAAAATACAAAAACTTTCAGGATATAGGGCTTTCTTCTGTCTTTATTTGATTCCAAAGAAATATCTGCCGGACAAAAGCCGCAATACCACCTTACCATCTTCTATTCCGACATACTCTATCCCTTTGCTTTTCTTTAAAGTTCTATTCCCCTCAACAATATTCTTCACTGAAGTTGCAGGAAGATGCAACGTTGCAGTTGTATTTGCCGGAACTGTACACTGATAAATAACTGTATCTTCTTCTACTCTCCAACTACTTTCGATACGTCCATACATAGAATCATAATAACCTTTGGCATAAGTCATATTCCCGGTAATATCCACTTCCGGTTTCAGCACAAAGTGTTTAAATCCGGGGAAGTCTTCATCCCGTTCTATACCTAAAGAGTAATTGTACATCCATGCGCCGACTGCGCCAAAAGAATAATGATTGAAAGAATTCATACGGTTATTTCCACCGAATCCATCTTCATGGGTATAGGAATTCAACCGTTCCCAAATGGTAGTGGCTCCTTGCTCCACCGAATACAGCCACGACGGATAGTTCGTCTGCTGTAACAACTTGTACGCCGCCTCACTGCAACCATTATCGGACAATGCTTTACTAATCCATGCCGTCCCGATAAAACCGGTCATCAACGAATAAGGAGGACACCATCTGCCTTGCTCTGTCCTATTTTCTCTGACGATTGTTTCCATCAGATTCTTGACAAATTTCGGTTTATTCTCTTCATCAATGATGCCGAATACCAACGGGAGGACATAAGAAGTTTGTGTATCCACCAGCGTTCCCTGCTTCTTCGGTACGAAAGCGGAGTGAATGGTCTTGCAGGTTTCCGGTTGCAGGTAAGTGCCATTGAAGAAAGCCTTTCTGTCACTATGCAACTTCCGGTATTCTTCCGCATCTGTAGTCTTACCGAAGATAGTGGCTATCTTGCTCATTAATTCGAGGTCATAAATAAAATAGGCTTCCCATAAGAGAGATTTATCATTCCTGCTATCTTCAAGACCGAGCCAATCACACAAATCACCCCATGCCCTGCTCTGTACAAGCAGATTTGTTTTCGGGTCGATGGTCTTGTCGAGGATATAGGAGATATATCGTTTCATGGCGTCATAGTGTTCAGCCAAGAGAACTTTGTCTCCGTATTGCAGGTAACACTCCCAAGGAACTGCGATTCCGGCACTTCCCCACAGCAAACCACCGAATCCTCCACCCAAAGGAGCAATGTCCGGAAAGCGACCATCTTCCCGCTGTACATCGCGCATAGAACGAAGGTATCTTCTCAAAAATTGAGGTACGTCCGCCAGGTACGTAGCCGTACGGGAAAATACGGAAATATCTCCTGCCCATCCCAAACGTTCGTTCCGTTGAGGGCAGTCGGTAGGGATAGACATAAAATTGGCAAAGGAAGACCAAGTAATATTCTCCCACAACTTATTTACTTTCTCGTCCGATGTTTCATAACGGGAAACCAGCTCGTGAATGGAGCTAAGCACTACCCCTTTCACCGACGCTGCGGGAAGGGGTTCATCAATACCGGTTATTTCCACAAAGCGATAACCATGATAGGTGAAACGGGGAAAAATCGTTTCTTCACCTCCTTTAGCAATATAGATGTCCTGTGCCATGGCAGCACGGATATTCTCTAACATAATCATTCCGGTGTTACCTTTATATTCGGGCAAATCCGGATATTTCACTTCAGCAAAACGCAGACATATTCTTGTTCCGGGTTTCATACCGGACAGTTTTATCTTAGGTACACCGACCATATTCTGTCCCATATCATAAACAAATACACCGGGACGTACTTCCTCCACCGAGAGGGCGGTCAGCTCCTTTTTTGCTTTTACTGTCTGGCCGAACTGCCCTATCAGTTCAAAGTCGGAATAATCATTTACCCGAGGTTTATCCGGGTTTCCTTCCATACTGATGTTGCCTTCCAAAGCTACTTCACAGGCCGGTTTCCAGTCTACGGCATTATAGGAAGCCGTACTCCATCCTTCCACCCTCGCATCACGCAAAGCGTCGTATACTTCTCCCTGAAAGAAGCTACCATAACAGATAGGACCTCTATTATAATATTGCCAGGTAGAGGGTTCGGTTATTACAACCTTCTCCTGTCCATCTGCATAAGTGATTACCAGTTTTGCCAGTAATGACTGGCGGTCTCCGAAAAAGTTCCAATTATCTCCTGTAAAGGTTGCTCCTCCGCTCCACCATCCTTCGGACAGTAAAGCACCGAGTGCATTTTGACCGGAATGGATATATTCTGTTACGTCAAATGTCTGATATAAGTGCGTTTTGTTATATTGGGTGATTCCGGGATTGAAATAATCATTCCCTATCCGTCTGCCATTCAGATATACTTCATAGATACCGCGTGAAGTAACATATAACCGCGCCTTCTTTATCTTCGCCTCCGAAGAAGCAAAGACCGTTCTGAGCATGGGAGCCGAATGGGATTCAGGAGCAAAAGTAGTGAAAGTGTCCGATATCCTACCAACTATACGGCATACTGAATCTTGCAACGTAGTAATTACATTCGCCGGACTTCGAAAGTTTGCAATTTCTACTTTTGAGAAAGAAGCTGCCTGACCGGCAGGAACAAAATACCCCACATCTCCTACCACCGGAAAAGCGATAAAGTCACCGCCCTGCCCTAAAGGATTCAGATTGACAGAGCCGATCTGCTTGTCGGTATTGTCCACATAAAACTGTGTAAAACCTAAATTCGAGCGAAGGGTCACCGTGTGCCAATCATATTTATTATGTTCATTGACCATCTCCTGCGGAATAGCGAAACTTTTATAAGGAATGTCTTTCTTATCATCCGGATGGTAACCTACACGATATATATTCAACACCGCATCTTGCCCCGAAAGCAACGGAGTGATATTCAATTCAACCTTTATATATGATTCGTCTTTCTTGTTTTCCAGCTGATAGAGGTTCTTATACCGTTCCATCAAGCGCTCATCATTCGTTCCATAAATAAATCCCGAACAGGTGGTCTTTGTCGTTTCGTCCAACCGCAAGGAGAAGTTCAACTTAAAAACCGGAAGATAATGGGAATAGAATGTCCTATCCTCATCCCCTACTCCAATCCATTTCGCACCGCCCCATCCCTCATAGGCACGATCACTACTCATCAGCCCGGTTTCAAACCAGGAAGAAGCGGACATTTTTCTATGTTTCGTATCCCATACATGAACCGTCCACTGATAGCGGGTAGCAGCTTTTAACGGAAGTCCGGCATATTCAATATTCAAAGATTGATCATCGGTGATTTTCTTTGAATCCCATACTTGCACGCCAGCCTCATCGATTACAACGATTTGACGAGCTGTCTGCAACAAACCTCTTTCATCAGCACCTCCCTCCATTTGCCAACTGAAACGGGGGTTCTCTACATCAATTCCCAGCGGTGTCACAGCATATTCCACTTGCAATTTTTTCAATTGAAAAGGAGAATCAGCTACACTTGGTAAATTGTTTATCAATGTAAGGACTAGAAGGTAAATGTATCTTTTCATTTCGTATCAGTATAAGAATAAGAGCATTTCAGCTATGGGAATTAATATGATGGCAGCATGAGAGTAACTGTTTACTGCCCCATACTTCATATATTAACCTTTAATCAAACAGAGAAGCTCACAGCAGTGAGCTCTTCTATCCACAAATGTAAGCCCAAAAGCCCACTGCTGTGAGCCTGTCTATTCACACCTGTAAGCTCTTGAGAAACAAGGCAGCTTGCAAGAAGAATATAAGGAACCATCATTACAATACTACAGGCCGACATATTATCCAACGGGGTATGAGAGCAAAAGTTACCCTCATGCTACCATCATACTTACCCTCATAGCTCAAGCACCGATGAATAAGGGGATTCAAGAGACTATGAGGGTATGACAGCAAAATTGAATAAAACTTTTAGTTGAAAAGTTACTTTATTCTCACTTTTCCTACAAAATCTTTCTTATCCACGTTCAACTCTTCCAATGTAGTCACCCGTTTACCGTTCAATACGATATTCTCGAACAGAATATTCTCTACTTTGCGGTTCTTATCATAACCTTCTATCAAGGAAGGATTGATATACTTGCCTGTACAAGAGATATTACGGAACACAATATCCTTCACGCCTCTTCCCGGACCGGTATTATACTTTTGGTTATACATCACACGAAGATGGAACAGTTGCCCTTCCTGAATATTTTCGACCCGAATATCCTCGAACGTTATGTTGCGTGCCAAGTTATGGTCTCCAACGTTGATGGTCATACATCCTTGATAATTGCGGTCGTCTTCATCATGCTCCAAGATATCGATATTTTTGAATAACATATCTTCGAGCACTTCATCTCCCGTCTTTGTATTGCCATGCGTACCGATATTAATGGGGTGCGCAATATCAGCCCAAAGAGTAGAATTCTGAACACGTACTTTCCGGCAATCTCCATAATAATTCCAACGGTGAGTATAGAAAGCAAGACAATCATCGGAATTACGCAGAAACACATCATCAATGACAATATCGGAGCAAGACATGAAATCCAGTCCGTCACTCCACCCTTGATAGCTGAATGATTTCAGGTTTTTGATGGTTATTCCTTGACTTTGTCCGCCGGAAACGGTATAGTGACGTGAATTGACAACAGTAATTCCATCAATCAATACATTTTTGGAATATGCCACCGATATGCCCTGTTGCGGTTCGAGCAACATACCATACCCCAGAATCTTCACATTTTCCACGCTGTCACAATTAAGACAACCTTTCAGCACTGCCCCACCTTCCAAATAGACCGTAGTGTTGGAAGGAATACGGAAACACTTGCCTGCCGCATCGGTAGGTTCATGGATACCGGACTCAAAATACATCACGTTCGGATCATTCTTATCAGGTATATCCTTAATTATCGGATTGGCAAATACGTGTAGATTATTCAAGCGGTCACCGTTAAACTCTACAGATAGTTTTTGCGGCTTATCCAATGTGAACAGCAGAAAGTTTCCGTCTATCTTCGGCTGAATGCCTTTAGATAGTGGACGTACTATTGCCGAACGGATCTCTCCATTGTTCTTCCGTATTAATACTTCCACTTTACCGGAAAAATCAAACTGCACCATAGTTGCATCCGATTTTGTATCCATATCCACCTTTACGTTATATTCGAAAAGGTCTACCCAATCTTTTTCACCTGCTTGCCGTACTTTTACTGTGTAGTCGTCGTTGTGACGGGCATAGTAAATACCTTGCGGGACAGGGTATACGAGTATCTCCGCCCGTAAAATACTATTCCACCCTAACAACAATAAAAATACAACTATCAACTTTAATGATATCTTCATATTAAATAAATTCATTAAACACATTCTGCTTTTATCTTGCAAACATCAATGTACCGAATCCCAGTACATCGTAACCGCCGGAATTGGGATCATAATATCCACCGCCACCTTCTACGCCCACATATTCCGTAGCGATTTTAGTATATTTCAGTTTTTCATCCGATATATTTTTGATACTCTTGTAATGATAATACGGCAATGCCCAAATAGCACGTTTCATCCACTTTCCACCTCCTACAACTGTCTGTTCTTCCGGAGAAATACCATTCCACTGATTGTGTTTTTGCCATATATAAGTAGTGAAAGGCACGGTTTCCTCTGTATAGTTACAACATGCAGCATACTCACATCCCCGCAAGAAAAGATTATCATCATACGCAAAGAAATCATCTCCCTGACTCCAGGCTAACTGACAAATAACACCAACCAAACCGACACACATTAATGTATGTCCCTGATCACGTCCACTTTCCTGCCATTGTGCAAAATTATATTCTGGTGAATAATCGTGATAGATTGCACGACGCAAACGTCCGTTTGTCACTCCCGACTGGAAATGTTCAATACCTTCATTATAAATATCACGCCTATCGGTGACAATGCCAATAGCGATTGTAGAAGCAATGTTGCACAATCCCCAGTTTGCCCAATAATGCAAGTGGTTAGTATCATGATGACGCACCAGGAAATCCTTATTGGCCGGATAGAAAACCTTTAATAACCATTGTTGAAAAGCTAGAAAATCTTCGGGATCCCAACCTCTATATTCCCGCAATAATTGACCGGCAATGGCGAACTCATAACCATAAAGCCCTGCAGCCAAAGAAACATTAGAGTTACCAGTAACTCCAACACAGGTCTGGACCCATTTATTCAAGTTTTCAACAGCCTTAGCGGCATATTCATCATCATTTTCTATCTTCCAACGCAATGCCTGCTGGTAAGCTATTGACGCTCCACGTGCTGCATTGATATAGTTTTCCCCTACCGTTGCCCCATCTATAGTTACCGCAGCTCCACGTACAATATACGCAACCGGATATGTGTCTGTCCCTTTCTGAGAGAAAGAACTTTCCTTCAACATCTGATAACCTGTAATCCAAGGCTCTTCCACGTCTTTTTTCTCACGAATACGGGCAAAATCTTCTTCAGAATGTATACCGACCTTTTCCATAGGTACTGAATTATCTTTCAGCTCAACTTGAATAAGATTGATATTATTGTCCGGCAAAATAATTTTATTTAAATCGGTTTCTACACCTAAACTCGGCAAATCAATGCCATCACCGCATCCTGTCAATGACAGGAATGCGAATGTTATGGCGATATAATATATCTTTCTCATATTCTTCTATTTTTTAATTAAAGTCATGATATTATCACTATGCTTTTATTCCACCAATATAACTTTAAAACTCTCTATCTTAACATACCTCTCTTTAGAAGTCAAAGTGGAAACAAAACCGATTGATAACACAGAACATTTTGACATATTAAGTTCCATCTTTACCTCTCCAACTTTTGTTAATGAGGTCTGAGCCAAACTATTGCTGACATCTTCTATATCTAAAATTCCTTCATCTCCTACACATACCATTGCATACGATTGACCGGAAAGTTTGATATCACGCACATTAATAATAATGTCATATTGTCCTACAGGTAAGGACGTAACCTGCCATATTTTTCCATTTTCCATTTTATCCGGACATCCCCATCCTGATTGCATAGCAAGAGAAGTTACCGCATTATTCTTATCTTGCCATTGTACTCCAACAACTTTACCTTCACATGAAACACCTTCAACTTCCCAATCTTGTGGTTTCCACCATTCCCTTTTTCTTGCATCTGAACCTTCCATTACTAACCATTCATGCTTATAATTTTTCAACACATACTGAGTAATATCGCCATCTTCCGGCATTATCACAAGTTCAGGTCCTTCGATATCTACATCCACATCTTGTATCTTCATCAGCAATTTTCCGGAAGTAAAGTCATTAGGGACTGTTATAGAAATCGCATCTGCTGTAACATTACCATTAATATCAATCTGTTCCTCTCCAAGCATCACAACTATTGCATTTGCATCAGTACCAAAATTCTTACCTTTAATCGTAATATTACTACCGGCTTTTACTAATATTCCATACGGGAAATTATATGCACCTTCTATTGAAGTTATTTCCGGTGTATCGTACACCTCAAATACCCCATATTCACCCATTGAAATCGTAACACCTTGAATAGTCAATGTTAATGTGTTTGCTCCTGCCTGTAAGCCTGCAGGAACTCTAACAACAATATTTCCATCTTTGTCAAACGTAGGCACTTCACAAACTGTCTCTCCGAATTTAACTTCGATATCACTCGCTTTATTTCCAAAATCAGTACCGCTAATAACAACTTCCGCATTTACATACCCTTCCGTCTTAGAAATACCTGTGACTATAGGTTTAGGTAATATAGTATAGTCCAACCGAGTCTTTATTTCCTCAAACGGAGTAGAGACAGCAATTTTATAATTTCCAGCAGTCAACATTTCAGGTACTTTCAATGTAATTTTCTCATTCGACAATTGTTCCATATCAACAATACCCGTAGCGATAATCTCCGTACCTTGTAAAAACTCAACTTTCCATGTTCCCGGAAGTTCAATATCAGATTCCAATAACTCAGGTTTGAGATTTGTACCAGTAATAACAGATATACAGCCGGCTAATCCTTGATTACTGTCCTCTCCCGCAGTATTTTGCACTTTATCTACTGTAGCATGCTGCAAAACTGTAAACTGTCCGGAAACATTTACCGGTACATCAGCAATTGTCAAAGTAATAGCACCACTTTGCGCACCTTCCGGTACTTTCACAGAAAAGCTTTCCATTTCCGGTTCCGCCATAAATGCAGCACTTTCCTCTTTTCCACTAAACAGTACTTTATAATGAGCTGAAGGAACTCCTAAATCGTGACCATTAAATTTAATCTCATCACCGACAAAACCATACAAAGGAATCACCGTTCTAATACCCGGAACTCCGAGTACGTCGTACATCAATTGCGTATCTACACGTTGTCCATAAACTACTACGGAAATACGCCCTGCAGTAGTACCTTCCGGGATCTTTACAGTTAACTCTTCATCTTCACAAGATATGAGTTGCAATTTTGTATTGCCGACATACACTTCTACATCATTTGCCACTATACCAAAATTTGTCCCGTAAATCGTAAATTCATTTCCTACGTAACCAACAGCATCCGAAATAGATGTAACAGTTACAACAGGATCTTGATTCTGCATATGGATAATTTCTTCATCCTGTCCGTCGCAAGCAACCAACGAAGATATAAAGAATGCAGACAATATATAATTATATATTTTTCTCATAATAATCAGCTTTTACTTTAATGTCAATTTAAATTCTGATACTTCAAAATATTTCTTATCACCAACAGTCACTGCAAATCCTAATGATAACTCCGTTGCTTCACTCAATGTAAAATTCCATGTCACAGTTTTCGCTCCAATAGAATCATAGTCTTCTAATTTATAAACCTTCTTGACATTAGGATTTGACTTAGGATCCACCTCACTCGGATTAGGTATTGTGTTACCTTCCGCCAATACAGCATACACTTGCTGGTCGCCAACATTTCCTAAGAAATACGATATATCAAGGTCATATTCACCTGCAGGCAATGTTATGGTTTGATAGATTTTTCCATTTGTAATACTTTTCGCACTACCATTGCCACCCCATCCGGCTTGTGCACCCAGATAACCTTTTACCGTACCGCCAACTTTCCCATCATCAGCCGATGCATTTTTATTCACCATACATTTGATTTCATCAGAAACAGTCCAATCAGTAGGAATAGCAAACCATCCCATCTCATTACCTGAACCAGCCTGACTTCCGACAAAGTCATGTACTTTAAACGGATATTTATAATTCTTCAAATAGAATATAGTCACATCTCCCTTTGCAGCAGGATTCATCATCGCACCACACACTAATTCATAACCATGAATCGTAACAATAATACTACCGGAAGCATATCCCTCAGGAACTTCTACTTTTATTGTTTCAGAATCAAGCAAATCAAAGTTCACAGCTGGCGTTCCATTAAAGCTGACAGAAATATCTTCTTTGACATCTCCAAAATTTTGCCCTTTTATAGTAACTTTCTCACCTGCTTCCGCAATATTGGACCCTAAACTATTTTCTGAAGTAGTAGAAATATGTACCGGCGTAGGCAATACCTGATATTTTCCTATCACGCCTGCATCATTAGTCCAAATTTGCATCGTTACATCACCTGTAACCGCTCCCTCGGGTACTTCTACAGCTATACGATTATTCTTACACATTAATACTTTGTTAGCCTGTACTCCTCCAAAAAATATTTTTACCGGCTCTGTACGATCACCAAAATTAGTTCCGGTAATAACCACTTGTGAAGCGACAAATCCAACACTAGGAGAGATTCCTGATACTTCCGGCATCGGATATTCATATTTTTTTATCTGCGGATCTTGTTCGCAAGCATAGAACAGCAACACAAACAATGTTACCGCAAATATTCCAATCATATTTCTCAATAAATGTTTCATATATCCTATTTTTAATTAATAGATTATTAGATTTCGGCTAATTAATATCCCGGATTCTGTTTCAAATTCGGATTCAGATTAATCTGGTGTTGAGGTATCGGCCAGAGGTAATGTGCTTTACGTACAGTACTATTAGCCTTAGGAGAAATCACAACACAAGCATGTTCTTTTCCATCTCCTGTTATTACTGTTTCCTCACCATAAACATACGATTTAGCATCGTACTTAGAAGTTGGATTTCCAGATGCATCTTTAAACGGAGTGCTATATCCTGCTTCTCCGACTACTCTTCCCAAACGGGACTGATTCAACGTTTCTTCCAAGATTCCCCAACGTTTCAAATCATCATACCGGAAACCTTCCATATAAAGTTCTACAGTACGTTCACGACGAATCTCGTCCAACATAATCTCAGAAAGCTCCTTTTCTGAATTAAGTTGTTTTTTAATCTTCTCTACCAATGCATTGGTAAGATGAGCCACTCCGGCACGATCACGTAACTTATTGATTGATATCCCTAGTTGGGCATCCGTTATTTCACCATAACGTTCCATTATAGCTTCCGCATAATTCAAGCAGACTTCCGCCAAGCGCAGTACCGGATAATTGGCTGATTCTTTTTTATCACCCACAATAGGGTTACGGAACTTCTGGTCACCATACCCTGAAGTGCTACCAATAGATTCGGCCGGACCTCCTACATATGCCATCAGGCGATAATCACGATTCTGATACTCATCTGTAACATTCTGATATCCTTTAAACTGTTCATTATTAGTTGTCGGCATTCCGTTGGTGCACACAAACATATCAATAAACTTACGGGTAGGATAAATATAATTCATTTCATTATTCAAGGAGAATGCACCTGCATTCAGAACACGGTCAAAAACAGAGTAAATAATAAACTCTTTATTGCTATCTTTTCCATAACCTCCTGTCTGACTTCCATCTTCCAAACAGAAAAGATAACGACTGCTCAAATTATCAAGTTCGTTGTTATGGTTCCAAATTCTAAATACCTCATCATCCAATACATCTTTAGAAAGAGATATTGACTCCTCCAAAAACTCATTTACCTGATCACTTTTCGGACCTGCAGAGCCTTCATAATCGGTAGATGTTTTATTGTATTTGCGCCAAGTAGCTTCATACAGCAACACGCGGGCCTTAAATGCTTTTGCCCCTTGCTCACTTATATGTCCTTTATCCGACGTAGCAATGTTCTGCTCTTTCGGTAATCTGCTGATAGCATTTTGAAGGTCACTAAGTATCAGGTCCGCTACCTCATAACGGCTGTTACGCGTTTTTTGCAATTCCGGTGAATCCGTATCGAGAGGAACTGTAATAATAGGTACGCCTCCAAAATATTTCAACAGGTAAAAATAGTTATAAGCACGAAAGAAATACGCTTCCCCAAGATAGGGATCAATTTCACTCTGGTTACCACTATACGCTTCCCCACGTTGAAGCAATATGTTACAAGTACGTATGTTATTATAATGGTCCCAACGGGCATCATCATAACCGAGGGTCAATGTACCATATCCCAAATAAGCTTGGTTTCCATTACGGCTGTTTACTAAATCAGACTGCAAGTCCATGTGTTCCATTATACTCGAACGCCAGCCAAGCAGCTGTCCGTAAAATCCATTTGCAAACTCACGGAAATGTTCCGGTTTTTTAAAATAAACCGCATCAGTTCTTGAATCCAACGGTTCTAAATCAAGGAATGTATCTGCACAAGAAGCAAATCCCATCATGCAAGCACAAGCCAATATATAAGTTATCTTTTTCATACAATAGTCTATATCTTAGGTTGATTATAAAGTAACATTAAGTCCGAATGACCAAGTACGGGCAAAAGGATATCCGCTTGTATTGGAAGCGGAACCCATTTCCGGGTCAAAACCGTCACGAATACTAGTAGCCTCCCAAAGGTCGTTACCTGAGAAATAAAGACGGACTTTCTCCAATTTCACTTTACGTGTCCATATCTGTGGCAATGTGTATCCTACCACCAATGTCTTCAGACGGATATAACGACTATTCTGCAACATGAAGTCGTTATTCTGGTAATTCCAGGCAGAGCGGTTTGTATTATTTGTCAGACGCGGATATCTGGCATCTTTATGGTCTTCCGTCCAAGTTTGTCCGAGAAAAGTCGGATTCTGGTTTGTATAGATTGTACGGAAAGGATAAGCCATCCAGTCATTACGCATAATATATTGTTTGGCAACTCCTTGAAACATTGCGCTGATATCAATACCTTTCCACGATGCGCCAACTGTAAGACCATATACAAAATGCGGATTGGCATCTCCAATATACTGAAGGTCACTGTCGGCATTACCAAGATCAGTAATTTTATAATCACCGTTCAAGTCAAGACGTTTAGTATCACCGGGACGAAGTTCGGCAACCGTTCCCTTTCCTACATTATTTAGTGCTCCTACCTGCTCGGCATACAACGCATAATAACGGTCTACTTCCGCTTGATCCTTAAAGTATCCATCTGTACGATAAAGGAAGAATGAATTCAAAGGATAACCATTGACAGTCTTATTCACTCCTGCTCCATATCCGTCTGCTCCGGTCAGTTCTTCCAATTTGCTTTTAGTATCTCCAATATTGAAATTAGCATAATAAGAGAAGTCTTTAATCTGATCACGCCATCCGATAGTAAATTCCCAACCTTTTACATTCAGATGTCCACTATTTGTTTTCGGAGACTTACCTCCCAGTACACCGGGATAAGTGACTTCCGACAGCATACCGATATTATCCTTAATAAAGTAGTCGAAAGAAGTAGTCAGACGGCTATTGAAAAAGTGCAAGTCAATACCAACATTTTTCTGCTCTACCCGTCCCCAAGTACGATCAAGACTGATAATACCATTATTCCCCAAACCAGTACTTACCTGTGCTGCAGGAGAATAACCAAAGACAGTACTTCCTTGTGTTACAGCAACTAAATAGTCAAAATCTCCCAATCCCGCATCATTTCCGGAGTTACCGTAGCTGAGACGTAATTTTCCAAAATTAACAACAGGAGTAATAGCTTTTAAAAAGTTCTCTTCTGTAAAGATCCAACCTCCGGATACCGAAACAAAGTTTTTAAACTTATGTCCCTTTGCGAACTTAGAATTTCCGTCACGACGTCCGATCAATTCAATCAAATACTTTTCAGCATAATTATAATTCAACTTCATAATGTAAGAGTAAGAACCGTTGTGGGTCTTACCTCCTCCATTTCCTTGTGCACCGGAAGCAAGATTCAAATCATACACACCTGTATCTTCCATCTTCTCACGGGCTGTTACCATCTTTTTCTGTACCCACTTTTCAGCATTGATACCAGCCATCGCCTCAACATTATGCACTTTCGCAAAAGTACGTTTGTATTTCAGTAAGGCAGAATAATACTGATATTGCATATTATTGGCCTGCATCAAATAAGCAGGATTATGAATATCCTTAATATTCAATACATCTGTCGGATAAATCAATGACTGATTTGTATTGCTCACAACCTTATCGGCAGGATTTCCAAACCAATCATATGTCTGTACAGGAATCACATAACGGTCACGACGATATTCTTCATTTTGAAATGAAGCCATACCTTCAAAACTGATTCCTTTCCAAATATCAACAATGGCTTTCACATCAACGCGAGTAGTCAAGTTCATGCGTTCGTCACGCCCGCCATCAGAGGTTGCAGCTACAGGTTGACGGTCTCCAACTTTACCAAAATTGGCATACCACTGCCCATAGGGATTTTTAGCAGGGAAAAACGGAGGTTCGTTTCCATACAAAGATGTATCAATACCGGCAGAAGGTGATTCAGTGTTAGTCTTAATCATACTAGCCGATGTTTCCAATTTAAACCAGTCAGTAAGTCTGATTCCATAATTTAAACGCAGATTCAACTGTTTTTGACCATCATACGCTGTCGCCAAGTTTGCCTGATTATCTGCATATGCTAAAGATATACGATAATCTGTTTTCTCATTAGAACCTGATAAACTTAAATTATGCTGATAAGAAAAACGACGCGCAAACATCTCCTCCAAACGATTGGCATCTCCGATGAAGAGATCATATCCCCAGTCTTTAGCATTCGTATGATAAATACCGGAGATTCCCTGCTGCATTTTCAACATATTCTCTTCAGAAGTCCAGTTCCACCAGTCTTTTGTTTTCTGTTCTTTATTCGCTTCAATCCACATAGTAGCATATTCCTCCATACTTGGAGAGAAAGCCATGATACCGTTAGTCGTGAAACGCATATTGAAATTATAGTCTACTGTCACCTTTCCCTTACCTTTTTTCGTTGTTACCAGAATCACACCGTTGGCAGCCTTAGCACCGTAAATAGAAGCAGAACCATCTTTCAACACACTGATACTTTCTATATCATCCGGATTCAGATTCTGGAAAGAGGCATCATTCAGTGTAGG
>ERZ791569.587-NODE-587-length-20028-cov-2.910429_pt1 | contig 20028 bp, 10 predicted proteins | sample MGYA00509973_ERZ791569 | MGnify/ENA primary metagenome ERZ791569 (study PRJEB30046, sample SAMN00791902) | human gut metagenome | study: EMG produced TPA metagenomics assembly of the A metagenome-wide association study of gut microbiota in type 2...
GGCGGGCCTGCGCGCCGACGGGTGCGACTACTCGGGACGTATGGCGCGGGTGTGGCGCCAGCTGTCGCCCCGGGCTTCGGTCTCCTATGCGGTAGGTCCCGGCTGGTCGGTGAGCGGCAGCGCGGGGCTTTACTGCCAGCTGCCGCCCTACACGGCGTTGGGATTCAAGGAGGAGGACGCGCTGGTCAACCGATCGCTCGATTACATGCGCGTCGGGGTCTTCAGCGCGGGTGTCGACTGGCGGCTGCGCGACCGGCTGATCGTCTCGGTCGAGGGATTTTACAAACGCTACGGAGATGTGCCGCTGTCGGTGGCGGACGGGATTCCGCTCTCGTGCAAGGGCAACGATTACGGCGTGGTGGGCAACGAGAAGCTGGTCTCCTCGGCGCAGGGGCGCGCCTACGGCGTCGAGGCGATGGCCCGCTGGCAGATTCCGGGGCGAGTGAACGTCGTGGGGTCGGTGACCGTGTTCCGCTCGGAGTACCGCAACGACCGGCAGGCCCCGTGGATCGCCTCGGCGTGGGACAACCGTTTCGTGGTCAACGTCAGCGGAACCTACGACCTGCCGCGCCACTGGAGCTTCGGTGCGAAGTTGAGCGCCGTGGGCGGTGCGCCCTACACGCCCTACGACGTGGAGCGTTCGTCGCTCGTCGAGGCGTGGGATGCGCAGGGACGGCCCTACTACGACTATTCGAAATACAACGCCGGGCGGCTCGACGCCTTCGCACAGCTGGACGTGCGCATCGACAAGGTGTTTTACTTCCGCCGCTGCATGCTGGGCGTCTACATCGATCTGCAAAACGTTGCGGGCGGTCGTTTGCGCCAGCCCGACGTGCTGATGTCCACGGGGGAGATCGAGAACCCCTCGGCTCCGGCTTCGGAACGGCGTTACCGCATGAAATACCTCGAACAGGTGAGCGGCACGCTGCTCCCGACGCTGGGCCTGACGGTCGAGTTTTAAGCCTCCGGCGTCCGCCGGGCGTTCCGTTTGTCCATTGCGAAACTGATGATGAAAGGGATCGCGAGGAAGACCGCCGTGCCGGTCACCACCAGCCACGTGTACGTCGCCGGACTGCCCACGGGCAGCTGCGAAGGCGGGAAGAAGGTGACGATGAACGAGAACAGCACGGCGAGGAACCCCACGCCTCCGATCAGCCACATGCCCGTGTTTCCGCCCGGCACGCGGTAGCTGCGGATAAGCTTGGGCTGCGTGTAGCGCAGGCGGATTCCTGCGGCGTACATCATCATGTACATGATCAGATACAGTCCCACGGTCAGGGCGCTCAACAGGAAGAACGCCACGCTGACGTCGTCCATCACGATGTAAAGCGACGAGAGGAGCGTCACGATGCAGCCCTGGATAATCAGTATGTTGAGCTGCACGCCGTTCTTGTTGGTCTTCTGGAGGAAGCAGGGCAGAGCACCGTCCCTGGCCGTCCACAGCAGGCCGCGGCTGGGGCCCGAAATCCACGACATCACGCCCGCCAGCGCACCGAAGGCCACGAGCAGTCCCATGACGTTCGAGAGCCATCCCACGTGGTAACGTTCGAAAGCGATCTGGAAGGTGGTGAACAGCCCCGACTGGAGGTTGATCTGGTCGTAGGGGGTGATGATGGCCACGGCCAGCGCGCCCAGCGTGAACAGTCCGAACGAGATCAGCGCCGCGAGGAACATCGCCCGCGGGAACTGCGTCTGGGGTTTGGCCAGTTCCGGAGCGTGCACGGCGTGCACCTCCACGCCGGCGAACAGCAGCAGGATGCCCGCCAGGAACGCGATGTCGCTCATGCCCGTGATGTGGGGGAAGAGACGCGGGTGGACGTGCTGCGCGGCGTCGACGTTGACGATCTGCGAGACGCCGGCCGGAATCTCCTTCAGGGCGATTTCGTTGCCGCCGGCCATCCAGATGACCGCCATCACGATCACGACGACGCCCGGGAGCACCGTGCCGATCAGAAATCCCTTCGAGGTGATGCCCGAGATGGCCGACGTGCCGCGCAGGGTCACCAGCGTCGCGCACCAGTACATCGCAATCGAGAACAACCCGACGTACAGCCCGTTCTGCGCCAGTGCCGGAACGCCGATCATGTAGGCGATCGACGCGGCGGCGAATCCCAGTACGGTGGGATACCAGACGACGTTCTGAATCCATTGCAGGAAGATCCCCGAGAAGCCCAGGTGGCGGTTGAAAGCCTCCTTGACCCAGGTGTAGACGCCGCCGCCGCGGTCGGCGAAGGCGCTGCCCAGTTCGGCGCCCACGAGGGCCGCGGGAATCAGGAAGAGGAACGTCGCGAAGAAAATGTAGAAGAACATCGTCAGTTCCTCCTGGGCCATCATCGGGAGCCCGCGCAGGCTGATGACGGCCGCAGCGGTCATCAGCGCCAGCTGCGTCGTGGTGATATTTTTACGTTTTGCCATGGTGGGTAGGTTGGATTTTGCTGTTTTCCCTCGTCGTCCGCCGCACAGTTTTCGTGCCGGAGCGCATTGCCGCCCCGTGAAATCGGCAGCCGGAGCGTTGCAAAGAACCGATCGGAACACCGGGCGGCTTTTTCGTACCCTGCGCACGCGGGAACGGCGCGCCCGGCATGCGGACGCAAAAACAGCAGGGAATCTCGCGATTGCCTGCTGTCCCCGGAGGTCGCCCTCCTAAAACTACTAACCCAAACTTAAATAAATGAAGAAACCTCACTGCGGTTGCTGTGCCGCAGCTGACCGGAATAAGTACAAAGCGCGTGCCGAACCTGCAATCGCCGTCCGCCGCAGACCGTTTGGTCGATTATCGGGACTTGTAATGGAATTTTCATCGGAATAATTTTGTTTTTATTTCTTTTATTGTTTTATTTGTGACGGATATTCAATGATAATAGCTATAAAAGAAAATATATAGCATCCTGATATGGAAGATGAGAAAGATATTTTACGGCGGATGAGCAGCGGGGACAGTGATGCCTTCCGGCTTGTCTTCCTGAAATACGCCCCGCGTGTGGAGGCCTTCGCCATGAAGATGCTGAAGAATATCCACGAGGCGCAGGACGTGTCGCAGAATATCTTCACCAAACTGTGGATGCAGCGCCGTGAACTGGCCCAGGTTCAGTCGCTCAACGCTTACCTGTTCCGCATGACGCGCAATGCCGTGCTGGACATCTGTAAGCACAGCCGGATCCGGATGCAGTTCGAAAACAGCGCCCGGGTCGACGGACAGATTCTTTGCGACGACGTTACGGAACGGATCGACACGGCCGAACTGTCGCGCCAGATCGAAGCCGCCGTCAGCAAGATGCCTGCCCGGAGGTATGAAATCTACCGCCTGTCGCGCGAGTGCGGCAAGAACAACCGTGAAATTGCCGAGGAGTTGAATATCAGTCCCAAAAGCGTTGAAAACCAGATTACGAAAGCGCTCGGCAGCATCAAAAAGGAAATTTCCTGAATTTTATTTTCATTTCGGCGTAGGGGTGTTGCGCCGCTGGATCGTCTAGTATGTGTAAGAGGATGACAGCGGACTGCGGCGCCCCGGCATTTTGCCGCACGATGCTTCCCCACGGAAAAAAGCCATGACTAAAAAGACCAAGAACATAGTTTCCGATTTCGCGAACAACGACATGCCCGCCGAGGTGCAGGAGCAGTTCCGCTGCTGGCTGGACGAGCATGCGGGCGGCGAGGCTGCGGAGGAACAACTGCTCGAGGAGTGGAACGCGGCGAAGCTCGGCCCGGTGAACGGCGCTGCCTATGAGCAGTCGTTCGAGCGGCTGATGCAGTCGATGCCGGCGGCTTCGTCTGCCGCGGCTCCGAAAAAGGGCCGCATTGCCCGTCTGGCTGCATCGTGGCGGCGTATGGCGGCCGTTGCAGCCGTCTGCGGGGTGGTGCTGGGACTCGGCGCCCTCGGCGCCCGCCTGTTCCTGAAACCCGAAAACGGGGTGTTTGTGGTTACGGGCGAAGACAGCAAGGGCCGCTTCGTGCTGCCCGACGGTACGCAGGTCTGGCTCAACTACGACAGCCGCCTCTACTATCCCGAGTCGTTCGACGGCAATTTGCGCTCCGTACGGCTCGAAGGCGAGGCGCTCTTCAACGTCGTGCGCGATGCTTCGAAACCGTTCCGTGTCCGGACTTCGCTGATGGAGGTCGAGGTGCTGGGGACGGTCTTCGACCTGAAATGTTACGAGCACCTGGACTATGCCGAGTTGGTACTTGTCTCCGGCTCGGTCAAAGCCACCTGTGCCGGGCAGTTGCCCGTCACGCTCTGCCCCGACGAGCGGCTGGTCGCCTATCGCAATTCGAAAAAGATCGACTACCAGGCTGTCGATGCCAATAATTACAATAAGTGGATGTTCGAAACGCAGAAACTCGATGAGATGCGTCTCGACGCCGTTTTCGTCAACCTCGAACACCGCTATAACGTCGAGTTCGACATCGCGGACGATGTCGGGCTCGAGGCGCGGCTTACGCTTTCGCTGCGCAGCGAGCTGCTCGAGGAGATTCTGGATGCCATCGCACTGGTGGTTCCGATCCGTTACGAATCCTCCGGGGGAACAATTTTCATAACACGCAGATAGACCGTTTTGTACGATGTCCTCTTTGGGACAACGTGGGATAACTTATTTGTTGCTGAAATGTAATATGTTGATAATCAATATGATATAAAACTAACTCTAAAACTTTCATCGCTATGACAAGACCTTTACGCATTCCTGCTTTCGATTATTAGGCCTTCTCCGGCGGCCGCAACCGACGGTTGTCCGGAACGTGTGAACCTTTTTTCGTGCATTCAAAAACCTTATTGCCTTGAAACTTCAAACTTCCATTCAGAAACGGGCGTACCGTGCCCGTTGCGGTCTGCGGCGTGTCCTGCCGGTTTTGCTGGCGTTGGTGGTCGCTACTGCTGCCGTTGCAGTGCCTCCTTCCTCTTCGCGCGACGGTAAACTGACGCTTAACGTCAAGAATATTACGGTAAAAGAGCTGCTGCAAACCATCGAAAAGCAGAGCCGCTACACTTTCGTGTATAACATTTCGGATCTCGATCCCGCCCGCCGGGTCTCGCTCAGCGTGACCGACGCCTCCGTCGAGGCGGTCATCGCGCAGGCGATCCCCGAGGTGACGGCTACAGTGCGGGGAACACAGGTCGTGCTCGTGCGCAAGGCGGCCGACAAGGCCCGTCCCAATGTGAAAATAACCGGTACGGTGCGTGATGCCGACGGCGTGCCGCTCGTCGGTGCGACGCTGATCGTCGAGGGTACGACCCTCGGTATGAGCACCGGCGCCAACGGCGAATATACGCTGAATGTTCCGGCAAACGGCAAAATTGTCTGTTCCTATCTGGGTTACGATTCGGTGACGGAGACGGTGAACGCCCGTACGCGTATCGACTTCCAGCTCCGGGCGGCGGCCAACAGCATCGAGGACGTGGTGGTGACGGCCCTCGGTATCACCCGTAAGGAGAAGAGCCTCGGCTATGCCGTCTCGAAGATCGGCTCCGACGACATCACCAACAATGCCAGCGGCAGTTGGCTGAGCGGTATGGCCGGTAAGGTTGCCGGTCTGAATCTCGACCAGTCGGCCGCAGGACCCGGCGGATCGGTCCGTGTCACGCTGCGCGGCGAGGGCTCGCTCTCGTATAACAACAATACGGCTCTGTTCGTGGTCGACGGTGTGCCCATCGGCAGCGGTATGGATTCCAATACGTCGTCGGGTTCTTACGAATCGGACGACGCCCCGATCGACTACGGCAATGGCGCCGGTGACATCAATCCCGACGACGTGGAGTCGATCTCGGTGCTGAAAGGCCCGGCTGCAACGGCGCTTTACGGATCGCGCGCCGCCAACGGCGCCATCATCGTTACGACCAAGTCGGGCCGCAAGCAGAAGGGCATCGGGGTTACTTTTACCACCTCGGTAACCTTCGACAAGGCGGGTTACTGGCCCGATTTCCAGAATGTATACGGCGCCGGCGACTTCCGCAAAACGACCATCAATACGGGGCATATGACCAACGGCCTGAATCCCGACGAATATTCGTTCTACACGGTCGACGCCGATCATTCGGATACCGGCAAAAAAGTAAATGCATTCCATTCGCGTTACCAGTTCGGCGAGAAAATCCAGGGGCAGATGCGTTACATGTATGCCTCGTTCGATCCGGCGACGGGGACCTATACGCGGCTTCCGTACGAAGTATGCGACTGGTACAAGGGATTCTTCCGGACGGGCGTTACCTACACCAACAGTCTGGCGGTGGACGCCAGCGACGGCCATGGCTCGTCGCTGCGCGTGTCGGTCAAGGATACGCGCAACGACTGGATCGTGCCCAATACGGGTTTCAGCACCCAGAACTTCACGCTTTCGGCTATCAGCAAGCGGAACAAATACATCGAGGCCGGATTGAAACTGAGCTACTACCGCAAAAATTCGGACAACCTGCCCGTGGGGGGATACAGCAATTCGTCGCCCCTGAAAACGTTGCTCTGGCAACCTGTGAGCGCTTCGGCCCGCGATGCATACAACGAATGGAACAGCGGCCGGCTGGTCGACTACTATTCGGGCAGCGATTCTTCGGTGAAGCTGATTAACGGATTGATGGACAATCCCTATTTCATTGTTTACGAATGTCTGAATACGCAGGCCAAAGACCGTGTTTACGGCAATGCCAGCGTGACGGGGCATATTATTCCCGAGAAACTGTCGCTGACCGTGCGTTCGGGCATCGACTTCAGCAACGATTTCCGTACGCAGCAGAAACCGCAGTACACGCATGCCTACCTCGACGGAATGTACCGCGAACAAACGATCCGCAACATCGAACTCAACAACGACTTTCTGCTGAGCTACCGCGATACGTTCGGCGATTTTTCGCTCAACGCGTCGCTGGGCGGTAACAACATGCTCTATAAGTATCATTCCGTGCGGTTGACGGCCAATATGCTCGAAGAACCCAACGTGTTCATTTTGCAGAACGTCAACGGGAAACTCGATGTGGACAACCTGCGTAAAACCAAGTCGATCAATTCGTTCTACGGGTTGGTTTCGCTCAGTTGGCGCGACATGCTCTTTTTTGATATTACCGGCCGCAACGACTGGTCGAGTACGCTGGCTCCCGGTTACAACTCCTACTTTTACCCCTCGGTGAGCGCCAGCGTGCTGCTCGACGAGGTGTTCAAACTGCGCAACAAGGCCAAGTGGATCGACATGCTCAAGATTCGCGGTTCGTGGGCCAACGTGGGTAACGATACGGAGCCTTACCAGCTCCTGGGTTCCTACTCCAATTCATCGGTTTTCACCGGGGCTTACAAACTGCCCGGATCGACCAAAAACTACCGGCTCAAACCCGAAAATGTCGAGAGCTGGGAGGTCGGTTTCGAAGGCCACTTCCTGCAAAACCGCATCTCTTTCGACTTTGCTTATTACAGTTCGGAGACGACGAACCAGATCATCAACGTCCCCTCCGACTGGGCGACCGGCGCTTCGTCGATGGTCATCAACGCCGGCTGCGTGCGTAACGAGGGTATCGAACTTTCGGCGCGGTTCCAGCTCGTGAAAACCAAAAACTGGCGTTGGAATATCGATGCCAACTGGTCGAAGAACTGGAATGAACTGGTCGAGTTGCCCCCGGGCGTCAATGTCTGGCAGCTCAATGCGAGCAATACCATCGGCAGCAAAGTCTTCATCTACGCCTATCCGGGCGGAGAGTTGGGGCGTATCTACGGATACGGGCTCGAAACAGCGCCCAAAGGTGCTTTTTACTACGATGCCGACGGGCATAAGATCGACTGTTCGGGACAGCATATCGTCGATGCCTCGACCGGAAATCCCATCCTCGACGCTACCAACCTCAAGGACCTGGGCAGTATTTACCCCCAGTGGAAGGCCGGCCTGACGACGACGGTGAGTTATAAAAGCCTGACCGTTTCCGCTTCGTTCGCTGCCTCGTATGGCGGCAAAGCCTACTCGCTGACCAATTCGATCCTCTCCTACATGGGTAAGCTGACCAATTCGCTCGAGGGACGTTACGACGGCCTGATTCATCCGGGCGTCAACGTCTCCGCCGACGGCGTCTATTCGCCGAACAACACCATCACCACCGATGCGGTCGATTACTACAATACGGTCATTTATCCGCGCGGCAACACCGAATCCAATGTTTTCGACACCTCGTATTTGAAAATGAAGGAACTGCGGGTCGAATATTCGCTGCCGAAGAAACTTTGCTCCAAGACCAAGGTGTTCCAGAACGTCTCGCTGTCGTTCTTTGCCACGAACCTGTTCTGCATCACGAATTTCCCGCAGTTCGATCCGGAGGTGGCTTCGCTTTCGGGATCGTCGCTCTACCGCGGCGTCGAGACGGGCGCTTACCCGATGACCCGTTCCTACGGATTCAGTCTCAAACTCGGATTCTAAAACTGACGCGATTATGAAAATGCTGAAATATATCTTGATCCCGGCCCTGCTGCTCACGGCGGCAAGCGCCTGTATGACCAAATTCGAAGAATACAATACCAACCCCAACGAAATGGAACAGTGGAAGATATCCCCTGCGGGCATGATCCAGGAACTGCTCTATTCGGGGACCGAGGTATTCCTCTACCGGACCTGGCAGCTCAACGGCGAGCTGATCCAGTATACGATCGCCGGCTCGGGCAACAATACCTACCACCGTTATGTGATCGAGAATTCGGTGGGTGCGTCGGCCTGGAGCAATCTCTACATGCAGGCGGCCAATGCCGACCACATGCGCCAATTGGCTGTCCGGAAAGAAGACCCCAATTACGAGGCTATTGCACTCACGTTGCGGACGCTGTTCCTGCAGAACATTGCCGACCTGTTCGGCGACGCTCCCTATTCGCAGGCTTTCAAAGGTTCGTCCGAGGGTATCAAACAGCCGGTGTTCGACTCGCAGGAGGCGGTCTACCGGGCGCTGCTTGCCGACCTGGAGCATGCCAATTCGCTTTACGACAGTTCGTTGAAACTACCCAGCGCCGAGCGTGACCTGCTCTACAAAGGCGATATCTCGAAATGGCGCAAGTTCAACAATTCGCTCTACCTGCGCCTGCTCATGCGGTTGAGCAACCGCAATGCGGCCATGGGCGTTGCCGCGAAGATCGCCGAAATCTTCAATAATCCGGACCGGTATCCGGTTTTTGCAAGCAACGGCGACAATGCCAAAATGTCTTATGAAAGCGTGGAGCCTTTCGTCAACTACTGGGGCACGAAGCTGAATACGCAGTTCACCACCTCGACCGGACGCCGCCCTGCGGAGCAGATCGTCGACATGATGAATCATTCGGGCGATCCGCGCATCGGTATCTGGTTCCAGCAACCGTCGGGCGCCGAGGGTTGGAAAGGCGGCCAAAGCGGTATCGAATCGCAGGAGGCCGATTTTACGGGTATCGCAAACCTCAACAAAGCCAATCTGGGCGATTATGCTTCACCTTACGCGCTGATGAAGTACGACGAAGTGCTGTTCATCCAGGCCGAAGCCATCCAGCGCGGATGGATCGCGGGGGACGCCGCCGCCTGTTACCAGAACGCCATCCGGGCTTCGATCAATTACTGGAAAGAGGTGGATACGACGGGACTGAACATCACCGACAAGGTGATCGAGAATTTCCTGGCGAATGTCCCCTACGACGGAACGCTCGAATCGATCATCAACCAGAAATACGTGGCCCTGTTCTGGGTCGGTTACGAGGCGTGGGCCGATTATCGCCGCACGGGGTATCCGGTGTTGACGATCGGCAGCGGTACGTTCAACGACCACATCCTGCCGACGCGTCTGGTCTATCCGACCAATACGATGGAGACCAACAAGGAGAATTACAATGCGGCCGTCGAACGCCTGAGGACCTACTACGGCGGCGCCGACGACATGAAGACCCCCGTCTGGTGGAGTAAGGCTGCCGTCGACAAAGGAATCAAATAACCGAAAAAGACTGGACTATGAAAACGATGATAAAACGTCTTTGCATCTTTGCCGCCGGGGCGGCCGCCTTGGTTTCGGCGGCGCTGGCCACGTCGTGCGAAAAGGACGAGACGCAGGAGAAATATGTCTATATCCTCGATAACGACAAAAACGGGATTCAGGAGGTGTCGTTCAATACGGCGGGCGGGACACAGGATTTTCTGATGTACTCCAACTACGGAAGCTGGAAACTCGTACCCACCTACGAAGAGGACCTCGAATGGCTGTCCTACTGGCCGACGGAGGGTGTCGGCGACGCCCGTTTCTCGGCCATGGTCGAGAAGAATACGACGGCCTACCAGCGCCACGGGACATTGAATATCGTGGTCGACGGCCTTTCGGTGGCGACGATCCGGTTCAACCAGGCGGGCGACGAGCCCAAACTGAAGGTCAACGTCAAGGAGTCGGGCAAGACCGTTTCGGTCAAGGGCGAGACCTTCACCGTGGGCGTCGAGTCGAATATCGACTGGGTGGCCGAACTGGTCGATCCGGCCGATGCCTCGTGGGTTACGATCGGCGACTTCACGCCTGTGAGCCAAACTTTCACCTGTGCGGCGAATCCGGGCTCCGAGCCGCGTGAAGCGCAGGTGCGTATCCGGGCTTACGGCACTTCGGTGTCGTGTGTGTTCGCCATCATGCAGGCCGACCGGTCGAGCGCCTTCGAGGAGGCCGAAAAGATCACGGTCGCCGACCTGCTGGCGATGGGCGAGGGTAAGATCGCGCGCAACGTCTATGTCGCGGGCAGCGTGATCAGCGACCGCACGACGCGCAACTATCCGGTGGCCTATTCGACCGGAGGCGGCGAGCAGGTGAACAACACGATGTTCATCCAGGACGAGACCGGAGGCCTGTGGATCGAATTCGACGATGCGGCGGACAATACCTGCGACCTGAACCAGGTCGTTACGCTCCACATGTACGGACAGCATATCGAACGCGACGCCTATACCAACGGATTGAAGATTGCCGGGCTTTCGTCGACGGCCGTACAGAGCGCCGTGGCGGGAACACCCGTCGAACCGGTCGTGATTGATGACCTGACGAAGCTGCCGGCGTATGAGAACCGGCTGGTGACGCTGCGCAACGTTGAATTCGCATTGCCTTACGGGACGCTGGTCAACATCAACGAAGGGGTGTCGTACCTCGGTATCAAACAGGGAGCCGCCTATCAGGCTTCGGCGGATTACAACGACCTGACGATCGAGTACGGCCATTACCTGCGCGACGCCAAGGGCAATACGGCTAAACTCTACACCACGTGGTCGTTCACCGAGCGGGCGCTTTCGATGATTCCCGAAGGGGCCGGCGATATCACGGGTATCGTCAACAAGCGTTACAAATGCGACGTTTACGACGGCCGCGACCAGATGCGCCGTCCGGTCGAGAGTTGGTGCGTGCGCATCCGCCGCGAGTCGGACATCACCAACTTCAAGGCCCCGGCCGCAAGCCGCCTTTCGAAGACCGTCATGCAGATCGGTCCGTGGACCGACAATGCAGGCGCCATGCAGTCGGTGACGGCGTCCGTCGGACAGGGACAGCTCAAACATTCGGTCGGCGAGGACGTGCTGGGATCGACTTCGGGAAATACGCAGCAGATGTACCTGGCGTGGGCGCATGCCCGTTGTACGGCGGCGACATGGGATGCGGTGAAGAATGCATGGCTCCCGGCCTACGGCAACACCAAAGGGGTGCAGTATGTCGCCGTGATGGCGCAGGGGTGGTGGAAAAATACCGCTGCGGTCAATACCGATACGGACGGTTGCTGCTGGATTCTCTCGAACCTCTCGACGAAAGGCTTTACGGGGCAGATTTCACTCCAGTTTACGGCCTCGAGCAACACCGCAGGCCCGATGTACTTCCAGATGGAGTGGGCCGATACGGACAATGCCAAAACCTGGACGCCGATCGGCAACGAATACGTGGCTTCGAACTGGCACAACAGCATCGCAGCGCCCGAATACCTCTTCGTGCTGCCCGACGAGCTGAAAGACCGCGAAAGTTTCTCGATCCGTCTGCGGGCTACCCGCCAGCGCAATGCCAGCGACACGGAGAACACCGCTTCGGGAACCAGCCGCATCGGTGTCGTACGCATGTCGTGCCTCGATTTATAAACCGTTAAAAATCCGAACGATGAAAATAGGTCAATTCAAATTGAAAATGCTCTTCGTCCTGTTCGCGGGCTTCCTGCTCGCGGCAGGGTGCTCGGAGAGCGATTCCCCGGAGTTCGAACAGTCCCGGAGGCTAGTGCGCAATCTCTACCTCGCGCCCGTTATGAGCGTGTATGCCGGGCAGACGCTGACCCTGCAGGGAGTAGGCTTCGAGGCGGGCGACGTGGTTTCGTTCCGGGCCGACGCCGCTGTGTTCGACCTGCCGGTAAGCGGCGTTACGGCCAAGACGGCCCGTGTGGTGATACCTGCGGCGATCGCCCGGGAGAGCTACGACGTTTATGTGGTTCGCGGTGCGCAGGAGCAGTATGTCGCCACGGTGAAAATCTACCTTACGACCGACCAGGAAGTTCCCGACAAGGAGGGCATGAACATCAAGGGCATTGTCTTCTGCGGCGACAAAGGCGTGCCGGGTGTCCGCGTGTCGGACGGGTTGCAGACGGTCACCACCGATGAGAACGGTTACTACTGGATTCCGTCGCTCAAGACGCTGGGGTATGTCTTTATCACGATTCCCCAGGGTTACCTGCCCGCTGCGCTCGATAACAATATGATGATGGGCTTCTGGGCCGGACTGACCGACGAGGCCGGGGTGTGCGAGAAGCATAACTTCGAGCTGGTGGAGGCCGATACCGAAAACCACGTCATGCTGGTGGGCGCCGACCTGCACCTGGCCGACAAGCAGAACGACCTGCGCAATTTCAAAAACGGGTTTATCGCTGAAACGCAGGCTTTTGCCGATGCCAGCTCCGTGCCGGTTTTCTGCCTCATGGCGGGCGACATGACCTGGGACAGGTATTGGTACGACCGTAATTTCCGGCTTCCGCACTACCGGCAGTGGCTTTCCCGGAACGGATATTCCGTGCCCGTATTCCACGCGATGGGCAACCACGATAACGACCCCTATGTGCAGGGCGACGCCCCGGGGCAGCTTTCCTATTGCAGGACGCTGGGGCCGAACTACTATTCGTTCAACCTCGGCAAGGTGCACTACGTGGTACTCGACGACATTGACTGGATCAATACGGGCGGCAGCGACGGCGTGCTGGGCAGCCGCGACTACAACCGCGTCGTGTCGCTGGCGCAGATGACCTGGCTGGCCGAAGACCTGGCTGCCGTCGAGGATAAGACGGCGCCGCTGGTGGTCTGTCTGCATGTCCAGCTCTACGAAAATTACAACGCCTCGTTCGCCAACACGGCCAAGATGCCGAGCGCCACGGGTGGAACCGGGGCGCTGATGAATGCCGTCCGGGATTTCTCCGAGGTGCATTTCATAACGGGGCATACGCACCACAACTCCACGATGGTCATCAACGACAAAGTGATCGAACACAACACGGCCGCCGTCTGCGAAACATGGTGGTGGAGCACTTTCTTTTCCGACCGGGCCATCTGCGTCGACGGGTCGCCTGCCGGTTACGGAATCTATACGGTCAATTCGACCGACGTGAAGTGGAGCTACAAGGGCATCGGCGAACCTGCCGGATACCAGTTCCGCACGTACGACATGAACACCGTGAAAAAGCACCTCGACAACAGCACCTACAAGGCGCTGCTGGCCCAGTATGCGAGCCGTGACAACAAGGGCGACGACTATGGAAAAGTGGGCGATAACGTTGTTTATATCAATGTCTGGAACTACGATCCGGCCTGGAAGGTCGAGGTGCGGGAGGATGGCTCGCCGCTTGAGGTGAAGCGTGTCTTCGACCGCGACCCGCTGCACACGATCACCTTCGACATTCCCCGCGTGGAGGCCAAATACGAAGCCAATGCCGACTGGGCGTCGTGCTGCTCGTCGCACATGTTCAGCGTGACGGCGTCGTCGCCCGTGTCGGAACTCGAAATCACGGTCACCGACCGTTTCGGCAATGTCTATTCGGAACGGATGAAGCGGCCGAAGGCCTTTGTGAAGACCTCGAAATAACCTGAAAAACGAAGAGCATGAAAAAGTACAGTATATGGCTGTTGGGATTCGCGGCGCTGGTCGCCGGGGCCTGCAGTACGGACCGGACCGGGGATGAGACGCTCGCACTCAGCGCTTCTTCGGTCAGCGCCAACAAGCGTGGAATGACCTACGAAGGCGGCGATGTCACGTTCGATGTCCTGTCGAATGTCTATTGGGTGATCAACCTCGACGAAGATGCCGACTGGCTGACCGTCGCGCCCCGTGCGGCGTACGGCAACCAGACGGTGAAGGTCACCGCGGCCGTGAATCCCGGGGGCAGGCGTTCGACGACGCTTCGGTTCGATTCGCTGGACGGCGTGACCGCACAGATCGAGGTGACGCAGGGTTCCTCCGATGAACTTATCTACTACATCCGCACCGGGGCCGGGGCTTCGGCCGTTGCGGAGCCGGTCGCCGTGGGCGGCTATACGGCGTGGGAACCGGAAGGCGTCGGTGCTTCGGCGGTGGGATTCTCCGGCGTAAACGCTTTCGTGTCGGCCGACACGCCTTCGTCGGGCTACGACGAGGCTTCGGGCGGTAACAATATCGTGCTGGAGGTTCCCGGAGAGGGCCCGGAAACTGTGACGCCCTCGTTTTCCGTGCGCGACGTGGCGACCCGTGACGACTCCTATTTCCGTCTGAAGATGGGCGTGCTGGCTCCCGGCGGCGAACTGACGCCCGACCGGTTCCGGGTGCTCGTCGGGAACGGCGGCGACGAACTGATCGCCCTGCAATACGAAGTGATCGACGGCGCAGGCGACTGGAAAGAGGTCCTGGCGCGGTTTTGGGTCGGCGAGGACAATCCCACGTTCGATTTTAAGGTCGAAGCCCCCGCAGGCGGTTACCGCATCGACGACTTCCGCCTTTACGAGGGCAACTTCGGCGAGGGACAGGAGGTTGCTTTCCAGGTCGGCGGCGACGACGGCAAGCCGGAAGGTTACGTCTATTTCGAGGACGATTTTTCGTGGGTGACCGACGTATACGGCGGAACCGATTACATCGGGACGTATCCTACGCCGCTTACGGCAGAAACCTACTGGAACGGCATAACGGCGGCAAGCCACGGGCAGGAGGCCTATAACGCCCTCGTCGGATCGGGGTGGAAGACCGATGACAACAAACTCAAGGAGCGCGTTTACCTGCGTATCGGCTATGTCAAGATGGGGCGCGGTTCCAATGCGGCGGGTTGCGGCGGAGGCCTGGTAAGCCCGACGCTGGACATCCGGAAAAACCGTGCGGCGGATCTCAAGGTGACTTTTAAATGCTGTATTTACGTCGCTGCCAACGGCACGTGGGACCCCTCGACCATGCAGGTGCGGGTGATCGGTCCGGGTACGGTCAACGACGGTGTGTCGACGGAGAAGGTGCTCGTCATGCAGACCGAAACGCCGGTGCAGTGGGAGGAGAAGACGCTGATCGTCTACGGCGCGACCGACGCCACACAACTGGTCTTCGAATCGGTGGAGGAAACCAAGGCCAACCGCTGGTTTCTGGACGACGTGCGGATCGTCAAGGCGGGCCCGGACGACAAACCTTCGGTAGACCTGATACCGCTGGCGGTTCCTGCGGTGACGTTCGACCAGGATGCCGCTACCGAAAGTTCCGTGAAGTTCACCTGGACCGAGGTCTCGCAGGCCGCGGAGTACGAGTATTCCTACACCTGTCTCAACTGCGGCGAGGTGGTCGCCTCGCGCAGCGGCAAGACGACGGAGCTGTCGGCCGAATTTACCGGACTGATCGCCGGGACTTCGGCCCGCCTGACGGTCCGCGCCCTGCCCGCCGAAGGCGACAAGACCTATAAGGAATCCGCCTGGAGCGATCCCGTCGAGGGCGACGTAAAGTCGTCCGGAGGCGGATTGCCCCAGCTCGCGACGCCTTCCGGCGTGACCGTTTCCGCCAACAGCGCCTATGGTTTCGAGGCTTCCTGGGCCGAGGTGTCCGATGCGACGGATTACACCTATTTCGTGGAACTGCCGAACGGACAGGTGGTCGCTACGGGTAAAACGTGGGAACCCCGCGTACATATCGGCGGGCTGGCCGGGAAGAATTTCGGCAATTACCCCTATTTCAATTTCCGCGTGGTGGCCAACCACATGAACTACAACAGTTCGAAGGTGGAGATTCCGCAGACGTTCCGCTCGTCGGAGCCTTCGGCGGCGGTCCGGGCCGATATCCTTCCTTCGACGGCCACGGTCTACTTCCAGGACGATTTCTCCTGGGCCGATCCCTGGAGCGGCAGTGCCCTGCTGGCGACCAACACCGACTGGATCAACACCTATTGTACGGTGGATACGATGGTGCGCCTCGACCTGCTGGAAAAGGAAGGAACCGTGTCGCTCAACGGCTGGGGTTACGATGCGACCAACAAGAGCGTTTACACCCGTCCGGGGTATATTCACCTCAATTCGTCGTCGGCGTTGGGCAACCTGATCACCCCGGCATTCACCGGCATTACCGGTACGGACGACGTGAAGGTCAGCTTCGACGCCACCTATTTCTTCCAGTATTTCTCCGGTGCGGCCGATACGAACAAGACCCTGACGGCCAGCCTGAAGGGCGCCGGGACCATCGAAGGCGCTTCGGGCGGAATCATTTCGTTCACCTTGTCGCGCGGCAATGCGTGGGAGGGTTTCTCTTTCACGATCACGGGAGCCGATGCTACGACCCGCGTGGTGTTCGCCCCGGCGGTCAAAAGCAAGAACCGCGTGCAGTTCGATAACTTCCGCGCCGAATCGTTAACCCGTTAATTTGAAAGATAATGAAAAACCTGAAACTGTTTTTGTTGGGCCTTATGCTCTGCGCGGCGCTGCCGTCGCAGGCATGGGACCGCACACGCCACGACGCCATTGCGTATATCGCCGAATGCAACCTGACGCCCCGGGCGAAGAGGAATATCGCCCGCTACCTCGACCATTCGATCGTTTACTACGCATCGTGGATGGACAAGTACCGCGATACGCCCGAATTTCGAAACGTCGAGCATGTGAGTTATGTGGATGCCGGCATGCAACTGGTCGACACCCTGCGCAAGGGGAAGACCAATTGCGTCGTCGAACTGATGCGCGCCGTCGACCGGCTGAAAGACTACCGGAATATGAGCGATTCGCTCGTGCGGCTGAACCTGATGTATGTGATCCACATCGTGGGTGACATGCACTGTCCCTCGCATGTCAAATACGCCGGTTGCAAGAGCGGCCGCGCGGACCTCAACGGCAGGAAGATGTCCTACCATGCGATGTGGGACTGGGGTGTGCTGGACGGGGCCCACGGCTGGAGTTACAGCGAGTATCAACAGTTGCTGGACACCTTCTCCAAGCGCGAGAAAGCCGCCATGGCCAAGGGTACGCCCCGCGAATGGCTGCATGAAACCGCCGTCGCGTGCCGGGTGATCTACGACTGGCAGCGGGCCGACGAGACCTACGACAAGCAGTTCGTGCTGGACACCTACCTGCTGCCCGAAAGCCAGTTGATCAAGGCCTCGTACCGCCTGGCTGCGGTGCTCAACGAATTGTTCGGTTAGTAGGAGGACCTCCGGGGACAAAAAAAACAGCAGGGAATCTCACGATTGCCTGCTGCCCCCAGGAGGTTGCCCTCCTAAAACTACTAACCCAAACTTAAATAAATGAAGAAACCTCACTGCGGTTGCTGTGCCGCAGTTGACTGAAATAAGTACAAAGCGCGTGCCAAAGTTGCGCCGCCGTCTGCCGGAAAAGGGACGCATCGTGGTCGGAACGGTCCGCTGCGCAGAGCGGCGGGGCGCGTTTCGCGGAAATATTCCGCCGGATCGCTTGCTTCCTGCCGATAAAAGTGTACCTTTGCCGTGCAATGGTTTCCCCGTGGAGGGGAATTAAAAGGGAATGCCGTGTGAATCGGCAACAGTTCCCGCTGCTGTGAGTCCCGCCCGCAAGGGCTTTTTCGTTGCGGCATTCTTGAGCCACTGGTCCTCCGGGACCGGGAAGGCGCCGCCTCGGGGGACAAGTCAGAAGACCTGCCTTGCGCGATAGGGTGTTTGCTCCTGCGGAGAAAGGGGGCGCCTGACATGCCGCCGGCATTGTGCCTGCGCGCAATTTGTTAACAGCTTTCGCTTTTTTTCATCAGCAGCAAACCTCTTCGGACAGACTTTTTTACGGTTGGATGAGGAAGTCGTCGCCATGCTTTGCCGGGTCGTCATGCCTGTTTTTGCCTGCGCGGTATTCTCCGTGAAGTCTGTCCCTTACGGACGGAACAGATGGAACCATTAACTAAAAAACAAGGTATGATGAAAAAATTATTTGTGATCTGCTCCTGGGCGCTGCTTCTCGGCGGCTGCAAGAGCGAATCCGGGGCTTCGGACCCGGATGGAGACAAACCTGTTCCCCCCCCCTCGGCCGAACTGTTGCAAAAGATCGAAGACCTGAATGCGGGCCTGGTCTCGCTGAAGACGCTGGCCGGAGCCGTGTCGCAGTCGGAAGTGCGGTCGCTGGCCGAGACGGAGGACGGCGTGCGCCTTACGTTCTGCGACGGGACCGAAGTGACGGTAGCCTGCAATGCGGCGGCGGAAGCGCCGCTGATCGGCATTGCGGTCGATGGGGATGCGTATTACTGGACACTCGCCGCGGAAAAGGATATTCCCTGGCTGAAAGATGCCGCCGGAGCGAAAATGCCTGTTTCGGGGCCTGTCCCCGTCGTGGGGCGCGATGATAAAGGTTTCTGGACCGTGACGACGGACGCCGCCGTGACGCCGTGGCAGATCGGGGACGGCTCCGGAAATCCGGTCGAAGCCACGGGCGACGAGCAGGTGGAGTTGTTTCGGTCGGTAAAGGCCGGAAACGGCCGGGTGGAAATCGCGCTGACGGACGGCGGGACTCTTTCGGCGGCGCAGGTCAACGACTTGAGCGTTGCGGGGACGGCCAACTGCTATGTGGTTTCGGCGCCCGGAACGTATGTTTTCAATGCCCGGGTACGCGGAAACGGAGCCGGCGAAGGGGTCGGATTCGAGCCGGCGATCGAGATGGCGGACGGCATGACGGCCGACTGGCTGTGGACCGACTCCGAAGGACTCGTTTCGGGAGTCGCCCTCGACACGACCTCCGGCGATATTTTCCTCACGGTCGGCGAAGGCAGGGGCAACGCGCTGGTCGCCCTGATGCAGGACGGAAAGGTCGTCTGGAGCTGGCATGTCTGGGTGACCGACGCTCCGCAGACGATGACCTACGGGAACGGGACGGTCTTCATGGACCGCAACCTGGGCGCCGTAGGTACGACCGCAGGCGGTACGGACGCTTACGGCATGTATTACCAGTGGGGGCGCAAGGACCCCTTCTCGAACGCTACGACCGTGTACGGCCCCGAGGGCAATACGCTGGACATGCACTCGTGGCCCAGTTGCGAGGGGTATACCATCGATCCGGTATGGAATGCCCAGATCGGCCGCAAGTCGGGGGATTATCTCTACAACGGCACCGTGGAGTTCACGCTCTCGCATCCGGCGACCTACATCTCCTATGCCGATGAGAAGGATATATCGAACCCCAATCAGACATGGCTGCGCAGCGATGTTCCGGGGCATCAGAACGACCGTCTCTGGGGTACCTATTTCGAGAAGGAGGCCGTGGGTGCCGCGACCGTTCTGCTCTCGAAAAGCGCCTTCGATCCCTGTCCGGCTGGGTACCGCATCCCCCTGATCGCTCCTTTGAAGTTCACGGGAAACGATGTCGAATCGTATACGACAGAGGGCGTGTGGCTCTACGTCGATTCGCAGCGTTCGGTGAAAGCTTGGTATCCCTATGCGGGATCGCGTTTCTCGAAAATGGACGCTTCGGGTAAACAGATCGGTATTCTGGGATATACGGAAGGGGCTTCGGGGCTTTACCAGTTCAGTTATGCGGCATCGATTTGGAGCGCCACGCTGGAATTCGTGCAGGAGACCCCGCCTGCATATGCGTGAATTGATTTTCGCTTGTCATTAGCGTTGCTATAAAGCAGCCAAACACGTC
>ERZ791569.604-NODE-604-length-19622-cov-4.622477_pt1 | contig 19622 bp, 8 predicted proteins | sample MGYA00509973_ERZ791569 | MGnify/ENA primary metagenome ERZ791569 (study PRJEB30046, sample SAMN00791902) | human gut metagenome | study: EMG produced TPA metagenomics assembly of the A metagenome-wide association study of gut microbiota in type 2...
GCAGCGCCCGAAGTGACAGCTGAGCCGACGGCAGCGCCCGAAGTGACAGCTGAGCTGACGGCAGCCCCCGAAGTGACGGCTGAGCCGACGGCAGCCCCCGAAGCGACAGCTGAGCCGACGGCAGCCTCCGAAGCAACGGCTGAGCCGACGGCAGCCCCCGAAGTGACAGCTGAGCCGACGGCAGCTCCCGAAGTGACGTCAACGCCCACGGAAGCGCCCACAGCAACGCCTGCGCCTACGGAAGAACCGACGCTTGCGCCGACTGTAACGCCTGCGCCGACGGAAAACGCCGCCGAAACGGTTGCCCCGATGGACGAGCCGTCCCCGACACCTGCGCTTACGGTGATTCCGTCGATGGACGCTGATGCCGCGAAGCCGGACGACATGATGATGCCGTCGCTTGGACTCGACCCGGGCTTCTTGATGATGGCGAACGAACCGCCTGCCGTCAGCGAGAGCGGCATGCAGATTACCAATATTACGGTATCGAACATCATACTTCCGGAAAATGCCAATGCGTACAACTATAGCTTCGCGGCGGACTTCAAGATTTCGGATGCAGCTATTCTTCGCCATGGCGAAGGCAACAAGATTATTATTCCGGCAGAGAATACGCATATCAAAACGGACAGCACTTCTGTCTGGTCGGGCACGGACGCCAAATTCAGCAATGAAAAGCCGGCGTTTAAGTTCCAGTATAATCCCACAACGAAACAAGTTGAAATGTGGTTCACCGACGAGTATATTGACTTTGTCCGGAACAACCCCAGCCATGACGACCGCACCGGCACCATGAAGATGAGCGCCGAAATCCGCAAGGACGATGTTAAGGATCTGGGCAACGACGACCTGACCATCAAGTTCGGTGGCGCATCGACTACCGTGAAGTGGGAGGACATCGACAGGGGCAACAACTCCCTCCTCAGTGATTTGAGAACTTGGAAAAGCGGGGCTAATGTCAACTGGGAAAAAGGAACGATTGAGTATACCGTCAAAATCGAATCCACAAAGGGCACGAACGGCAAGAACGCGACTGCTCGAGACGTCATGACGGCGGTGAATAAGCAAATTGCCCTGACAAACATGACCGTCACGGAGGTTAAAACACACTCTAACTGGAGTCAGGTGCCCGCTGTTGGCTCTGCTTCGACAGAAATCAAGACGGACGGTACATGCGCCTGCGGTACGACAGGAACGCACATTCACTACGTTTATGCGAACACGACGGACGAAAGCGGCAAGGTCTATACCATGACGACGGACTATGTGCTGCCGCCGCTTTCGGCAAATGAAACATACGAAATCAAGTATGAATACACGTTCGACAAGGACGGAATGACCGGTGAATTCGACCAGCTGACAAACACCTTCAATGCGCAGAGCGGCGGAAAATGGGATCATTCCCAGGATTCCTCTAACAGCAACCCTACTGACGTTCAGATTAAAAAGCTGCAAAAGAGCAACTGGTACAACACCAATGAGGGTTGCATTCAGTGGACGCTCACCGTCAACGAAAACCGTTTCAACATCAAGGACAAGACGCTGACGGACACGATGTTCGACCAGCTTGTGGACGAAAACGGCAGTCTGCTGTTTTCGAAGACGGACGGCAAGGGTTATGTGTCGCAAATCACGGCGAATAACACGCCTATCACCGCTGAAAACTACACGGATTACTTCACCGTGGAAACCGGCGTGGACGGCAAACCGCAGCTGAAATTCAAGGACACCACCGCTAAGATCGTAATCCAATACAAAACGCCGGTGGAAGCAACCGCGCAGGATCAACAGATTACAAACACGGCGGAATTCGACGGCGAACAAAAGACAAGCACCGTGCATGTAGGGCAGGATGAGCGTTACAATGTGGTGAAGTCGGTTGACGCGAGTATGCCGGCGGATCCGACGAAGAACGGCGAATACACCGATGGTCTGTATCCGGTAGCGTGGAACGCGACGTACACCTTCCCGGCGACGAAGGATGTTCAGTATAAGCTGAACTTCGGCGATACGCTTGACAAGAAGGTGAAATGGAAAAACGAAATAGAAATCATGCAGCACTACATGACGGCGGCTCAGGCGCAGACATTGCTCAACGCCATCAAAGACCTCAATGTTGTGAAAAAGCATGATGCGCAGAATGTGCCGTACACCATTACGCTGCTGACCTGCGACAGTCAGGGCAAAAATGAAGGCACGATGGTGGTGTCTGCGGAAACGACGCTGACGGAAGGCTACTACTATGGTTTCCGGTTTGAAACGACGGGCGAAGGCGTTGTGCTGAACGACGCCAATACGGATGTGAACGCGACGACAAGCGTTACGCTCCCGTACCAGACGACCATCTATCTGGAAAAGTCCCGCACTGGCTGGGTTGACTTCAAGAACACAGCTGTTAACGCGGGCAAGAACGGATACGCGGAGTACAAGGTCGCCCCGAACGACCTGGTGGAGAAGAAATTCGGCAACCATGGCGTTGGTGATTTGAACGGACAGATCATCCATGAGAACGAGTTGTACTGGACGATCCTCCTGCGCAATGACGGCGTGGCGCACGACGAAATCACCCTGACCGAAACGCTCCCGCCGCACATTGTGGTGGATTACATTGAATACGGCAGATCGAGGCTGATTCTTAGCGAAACGGACAGCACGAAGATGACCGTTGTCAATAAGAAGCTGGACAATGCCGGTACGATTCCGGATGGCTATGAGGTCAGCAACGAGTGGGGCGAGCAGTGCATTTCCATCAAGGCTGATTTGACGACGGTGGGCGAAGGCGCACAGCAGCAGCAGAGAATCAACATCTCCATGAAGCCGAATGAGAATACCGGCGGTTCGGAAACGATTCTCAACGGCAAGGCGGATATGACCGTCAAGGTTCACTGCAAGATTGCCGATGACTTCCTGAAAAACGCGGTGAACGGCAGTTTGGCGCTGGGCGTGCTGAACAACCAGCTGGACGTGAAATACGACGCGGCGCTCTATCACAAGGAGCAGAAGACCGAGCTGACCTACGAGGAAGAGACGGTCGAGGCGGTGAACGTCCAGAAGGGCTACAGCGTCAAGGGCGGCGACCAGCAGGCGCGAATCACCTACACCATCGACATCAACCAGGCAGGCGCGGAGCTGAATCCGGCATCCAGCACGCTCAGGCTGACGGATACGCTGTCGTATGACGTTGTTGGTTGGTGCGATAACTGGCCGAATAAATATATCTATCTGCGAGACGTCACGCTGGATGAAGGCTCCTTCAGGCTCTACGAGGCGCTGAAGGATGAAAACGGCAATCCGATTCTGAACGTTGATGAAAACGGCAAGGGACATTTGGTGCGCGGCGCAGAGATAGAGAAGTATCTCTGGAAGATGGAGTTCACGGAAACGGAGGAAGGGAATAAAACCTACCAGTATCCTGCGCAGGGAACGCCGAGCTTTAGCGGATCGACGGTAAACACGCGTAAGCTGAACATAACCGTCACCGTTCCGGACGGCAAGGCGCTGATTCTGGAATACACGGCGCAGGAGAACATTCTGCTGCCGCCTGAGGTGACGAACGAGTACAACTTCAACGACGTGAACCACAAGGGCATCAGTCCGGCGTTGAGAAACCACGCAAACCTGGAAGGAAAAGACAGCTCAAGTACCGAACTGAACAACAGCAATAACGACTACTTCAGTCAGGGCGGCGGCTACATCCACAACAATCTGGTCATCCGCAAGGTGGACAGCGCGAACACCTCGCTGCTGCTGCCGGGGACGGAGTTCACCCTCTACGCATGGAACACGGCAACCAACAAGTTCGAGGCGGTTGGCGGCGAAAATGGTAAGGTCTACACGGATCAAAGCGGTATGATTACTTACCAATACAATTCGGAGAAGCTGAACGAGCGTCCGCTCGACCCGAATGTCGCGTACATGCTGGCGGAAACGAAGGCAGTCGAGCCGTACCACCTCGTGCTGGAGGATCGCCCGCTGGTCGTCTTCCACATCGTTCCGCGAGCGGACGATACCGAAGCACATCCGGCGAGATACCCGGACGGTCTCAACAATGGCAACTTCGGCACGATTTCGAAGAGTCGGCTGCAGGAGCTCATGACTGCTTCCGGCATTCAAGGCGTGGTGGATGGCCCGCACACCATCAACGGCTCTGCGAGCATCAACATTCAGGTGAAGAACAGCAAGGACCGCCACGACATGGAGGTGCAGAAGAACTGGGCTGGCGACGACGCCCATGAGAATGCGCGCCCTGCCAGCGTCCTCGTGATGCTTCGCCGCTATGTGCTGACGCAGGAACAGTATACCGACGTGCTGAACACGGATGCAACGCAGAATCAGCAATGCATCCTGTCTGCGGAAATGGTCAACAATAGCACGAAGGTTGCGCGACAGTTCCCAGAGAATCAGGAGGTTACGGTAACGCTGAAATTGCTTGATGGAGCACTTGCGGACAATCAGCGTATTGTGGCTCGCGTAGACGGAAAAGAAGTGGTCTTGGAACCGCAAGATACGTCGAGAAAACAGTTCGTTTATACCGTCAAGATGAACCATCAGCGAAAAATCACCTTCTGCTTGCAGAATAACTGGGATTCATGGCAGGACGGTTGGTACTATAACAACGTGAGCATCACGATGACCCCGGAAGGCACACCGGTTGACGAAGTGCCGACGCAGGTCACGCAGTTCACCGACGCCCAATGGGCGAAAATCCGCCAGCACCCGGACGACGCCTACGGTGGCCGCGAGGCTACGCTGACGGCAGCGAACGGCTGGCACACCCAGTGGTCGCAGCTGGAATCCACCGGCGCGGACGCGAACGGCAACAAGCTCTACTACATTTACTACATCGTCGAGGGCAAAGTGCCGAGCTACACCACATCCGGCATCACCTACACCATCGACCCGAACGCCAGCAAAACCACCGGCACGGTCACGGCGACGCTGACCAACGTCTACCGCCCGGAGGACAAGTACGGCGAAATCAGCATCGACTTGTCCAAGGAATGGTACGCGCCGGATGGCACAAAGCACACGATTACCGAGGAATTCGGCGGCGTACAGGTCGCGCTCTACAAGACGCGCTGGGATTACGTCAACGGCGCGTGGACGATGGGCAGCACGGAACGCCGCGACACGGTCACGCTGGCAGAAGCGAACAAATGGAGCGCCAAGTTCGAGGGGCTGGAAACCTACACGGTCGCCATGGAAAACGGCGTTGTCCAAAACGCCCACGCCTACACCTACAGCCTCCGGGAACTGAACGTGCCGAGCGGCTTCTACTGCCAGCTGGCATACAGCGGTCTCCCGCAGCAACCGAGCGAGTACTTCACGGACGGGAATCCCGCCAATCCGAAGGCGGACGCGCAGAACGCACGCGGCACGGCGACGCTGCGGAACTACGAGATCGCGAAGCTGACCATCGAAGCCGAGAAGCGCTGGGGTGAAGGCGCGAAGCCTGAAAACATGCAGGATACGCTGACCTTCCGCCTGACCCGCGAAAAGCAGGAGAACGGCGCGTGGGTCGCGGACGACAGCTTCCAAGCGGTCACGAGGGTCATGAGCATCAGCAGCCTGAACACAAGCAAGGTCGTGTTCGGCACTTTCCCGAAGTACGCTGTGACGGGCTTCGACGAGCAGAATCAGCCCATCAGGCAAAGCTACCGCTACAAGGTGGAGGAGGTCAAGTACCAAAACGAAGCCACCCTCCCGTTCAGCGTCAGCTATAGCCCGGCGGACGGTTTCGTGACGACGGAGGGCGATGCGAACACCAGCACCACCGTCACCGTGACGAACAACAAGCTGACGAGCGAGAAGGAAGGTCTGTACCGCTTCAACGTGGCGAAGCAGTGGCTGGACGCTTCCGGCAATCCCACGGACAAGCCCACGCCGGAAGGCACAAAGGCGAGGATTACCGTGACGCGCACCCGCCATGTCTATGCCCCGGATACGGGCTGGACAGCGGAAACGCCCACCGCAAAGACGATCGAGCTGGACACCACAGCAACGTATACGGCGCTTTGGGCAGAATGGAACGAAACGCAGTCGGTTTATGCGCAATACAACGCCGACGGCACGGTGAAATCCGCGTGGGCGTACACCTACGAGGTGTCGGAAGCGACGATTGACGGCTACTTCGGCACGCAGCATCTGCCTGCGGACTTCCCGCAGAAGCCGGAGGACTACTTCACGGCTGACTTGAAGGACATCAAGGAGGTTTACCGCCAGCCGCTGACGGACACGCTCCCGGAAGTGACCGAAAAGAACTACGACATTGAATATGTCAATGTGAAGGTAGACAAGACGTGGGCGCGCTTCATCGACCGCGACGAGCTGACCTTCTGCCTGATTCAGACGCCGGTTGTCGGCTACGACGCGGACGGCAAGGAGATTGTGGATGCGCAGCAGACGCAGTACTTCTACGTCACGCAGAGCCTGAAGGGCGAGGAAGCGCCGGAGTGGGTGTTCACCAACCTGCCGAAGTACTACTTCACGGTCAACGAGGCGGGCGAAGCGGTGAAGATGCCCTACCAATACAGCATCGCCGAAGCGTGGGACGAATACGGCAATTACCACGGCTATGGCTATCAGGTCATCTTCAGCGGCGACGTGCAGGAAACGACGAACGGCAATGAGTGGGGCAAGGTAGAACTGCCTGCGGACGGCGGAACGGCGGAAATCCACGCGAAGAACGTGCCGCTGTACGAACAGGGTAAAGTTAGCATTCAACTGACGAAGCTGTGGGACAGCAGCATCAAGGAAACTCCCACGTCTGTTACCGTAAAGCTGATTCCGACGCTGCACGTCTGGAACGGCACGGAATGGGTCAGCACCCGCATGGAAGACGAAAAGTACCAAGAATCCATCACGCTGACGGCGGAGAATGGCTGGAAAACGACAGAATCGCTGCTGCTGTACAGAGTAGAGTACAACACGGATGGCACAATCGCAGCAGGTGACAAGGCGGCGAAACCGACCGTATGCACCTACGAGCTGGTCGAAGTGATTGCGGACGGAGCGAAGTACACGCCGATTTACAGCTACACGAGCTGGATTACTGGACCGGAAGATGTCTTTGAACTTGACTCCAAGACGAAAGCACCCATCAGTGTGAAGTTGAAGGCGGAGGACGGTTTCCGTGTTGACGAGGCGGAGAAGGATTCGGCTGAGGCGAACACGGACGGCGGAACGCTGTACACCATCATCGACGCAAGCGCAACCATCACCAACGTGCAGACCGGCAAAATCAACATCGAGAAGAAGTGGGCTGCTGAACCTGAGTACGACGGCGCACAGAACCCGCTGGGCATCCAGAACGTGTCGATTTCGCTCTTCCGCAACGTCTGGGGCGAAAACTGGACGGATTCGGACGGCGTGGTGCACTACAACTGGTCCAACGACCCGTTCCATCAGAATTACGTCCTGTCGGCGGAAAACGGCTGGAAGCTGACCATCGACAACCTGCCGTTGTACGACACGACCCTCAATCCCGACGGCAGCCTGCGCAAGTACCGCTATTACATCCTCGAAAGCACGAGCGTCGGCAACGACACGCTGGACCGCTACACGCCGGTGATGACGGCGGATGAAAGCGAACTCGTCGGCTCGATTCTCTACATCACCTTCAAGGATACGACGGAAAACAACGTGACCATCACCAACGTACCGAAAGCCATCAACATTGTCAAGCAATGGGCGGATGCGGACACGTTCGGCGAAGAGGGCATGATGCAGGACATCTACCTTGAAGTCATGATGAAGTATCAGGAAGTCTACTCCACGCAGTGGAAAACGGAAAACCTGCTGGAAAAGAGCTACTTCAGCCTGACGAACGTTATCTGCACGCCGAGTTCGCTCACGGCGGAGCTGGTGCAGATTAACGGCGCGCCCTACCTGCATGTGTCGGGGCTAGCGAAGGCGGATGAACCGTGGCGCGTGACCATCCGGAATCTGCCGGGCTACGGCAGTGCGTCCTTCATCATCCGCGAAGTGGAGCTGGCGGGCTACCTGAACAACCTGCCGGACGGCAAGCTGGAGCTGGGCTTCAACGAAATCGGCACAATTACCAACACGCCGACGAAGCTGAAAATCACCAAACAGTTCAAGCAGGCGTATTTCCCCGCAGGCAGCGGAAGTGAACTGCCGCTGAATGTCCGCAATACCGTCGTGTACCTGCAAATCTGGCGCGAAAAGCGTGACGGCGCTGGTCTTACCCTATCCCAGGAACGCTACACCACGCCTTTGCTGGGCACGCTGGAAGCGAACATGGACGCGACGCTCTTGCCGGACGGCACCGTGAAGCTGACGGTCGGCACGAATACGCCGACCGACGCCGCAACGCTGACGCTGACCCGCCTCCCGCGCTACTGGTTCGACAAGGATACAGGCGCAAGCGGCGAATGGTACTACTACGTCAAGGAAGTGGACGCGGAAGGCAACGAAGTCCATTCGTCTTCTGCCCCGACGAACGGCGAACAGCCGGATATCAACCTGAACGTCAAGACACTCACCGTCACCAACACCCTGACCGACGTCAGCGCCCGCAAGGTCTGGACGTCGCTGGACAATCAGTTCACGCTGAATCCCGCGAACCTCCCGGACATCACGCTGACGCTCAAGCAGACCACCGCGGAAGCGGCGGCGGACGGCGACAAGATCATCGCGACCGTTACCCTTGGCTGGGACGCGGAAGCGGGGAAGGTCGTCACGAAGAATCTGGATGGCTGGCAGTTTGGCGAAGTGGTTGAATACACCGCGCCGGAAGGCAGCAAGAACATCTGGTGGGGCTACAAGTGGTACAATCTCCCGGCGTATGACGCGGGTGGCAACATCTACCGCTACTACGTCGTCGAGAAGACCCCGGTGGGCAGCGGCTGGCAGCTGGTGACGGACGACCCGAACGCCACGAACACCGCGCCGATTCCCGCGAACAGCGAAAATCGCGTCTTCCAGATTACGAACACACCCATTACCTACACGTTGCCCGAGACGGGCGGCATTGGCACACTGCCGTACACGGCGGGCGGTCTGCTGCTGATGGCAGCGGCGGCATTGCTGCTGGGGCAGGAAATCAAACGCCGGAGGGAAGGCTGCTGAGCAGTCGGCAGCCCCCCTTCCGGGGCAGCTCAATCCGTATACGCGGGCGAAAGCCCTTGTATAAACATGGGGAAGAAAACGACGGGAGGAGGAATGAAAAAAGCATAGCAGCTATACGTCAGGAGACCTCCCGACGTAGGCAACCCCGGTAATCCACGCAAAACGTTTCCCAATGAATGAAAAACGACAACGAAAAGGAGAAAAACCATGAAAAAGTTTTGGGCAATTCTGCTGGCCATGATGCTCGTGCTGAGCATGGTCACTGTCGCGGGCGCTTCTGAAGTGACGGAAGGCGATACGCCGACTGCTACCGGTTTTACGATTACGGTGAATCCGAAGGACGATGTGGATCACGAATACCAGGTATACCAGATTTTCACTGCTGATGTTGTAGCAGATGAATCTGGTGCGAAAGTGCTGACGAGCGTCAAGTGGGGCGCAAACGCCAAGAACGACACTGCTGCGGTCACGACTGGTGATCCTGTGCCGGACGCAGTTCTGGAGGCTCTGAAAACTGTTTCGGGCACGAATCAGGAAAAGCTGGCTGAAATCACGAAGTACTGGAACGCTGAATCCGCTCCGGTTGATACGTTCTCTTCCACCAAAGCAGCCCCCGGCAAGAGCCAGAAACTGACCCCTGGCTATTACCTTGTGCGGGACAATCAGGCAAAGCTGGAAGGCAAGGACGGCGCTGCCACGCTGCTGATTGTAAAGGTGCTGGATCAGGACATCGTTGCGACTGCAAAGTCTGAAAAGCCCTCTGTGGACAAGCAGGTACAGGACGAAGTTGCTGATGCTGAAAAGAACGGCGGAGAAGTGAATCCGGAAGGCTGGGGCGAGAGTGCCGACCACGCGCTGTTTGAAAACTTCAAGTTCCGTCTGGTCGCGACTATTCCGGTCAATGCGGATTATAATGACTATCCGACGTACAAGCTGGTATTCAACGACACCATGTCCAAGGGCATTACCTTCGTTCAGATTGATTCTGTGAAGGTGAACGGCATCGCACTGAAAGGTACCGATTATGTTTGCACTGCAACGCCTGGTCAGAAGGGCGCAGGCAAGGTTGGTGAAAACCAGGATAAGCCGTCTTGGACGCTCACAATCGAAGACCTGAAGAAGGTGATGAAAGAAAACACCAGCATCCTTGTTACGGACAAGATTACGGTTGAGGTTGTTTACACGGCGTATCTGAACGAAGAAGCGCAGGTCTTCAACGCGAGCGCAAACAGCACGGACAACAAGAACAGCGTCGATTTGGAATACTCCAACAACCCCAATGCTGATGGCATGGGTAAAACGCCGGAAGACCATGTGTGGCTCTTCACCTATGTTGTGAACAACACGAAGTATGCGAACACGGCTGAAGCTGGCAAAGAACTGGCTGGCGCTGGCTTCACGCTTTATGACCAAAATGATCGTGTTGTTCCGCTGTGGAAGGATGCCGATGGCAATTACGTTGTCGCAGGCACCACGAAGCCGAATGATACCTATACGGATGTCGCAAACAATGAAATGATTACGGAAGCCAATGGTACGTTCAACATCATCGGTCTGGATCACGGCACATACACGCTGAAGGAAACCACGGTTCCTGCTACCTATAATCCGCTGGATCCTGTCACCATCACGATTTCGGCAGACCACAAGGAAGCTGCTGGCGGTGCAAGTGCAACCATGGAACTCACGGCGGCTTCTACGATGAACAACAAGCTCGTCAACAAGTCCGGTGCGACCCTGCCTGAGACCGGCGGCATCGGCACGACCATCTTCTACGTGCTGGGCGGCATGATGTTCGTGGGCGCGGCGCTCATCCTCATCGTTCGCCGCAAGGCCGAAGCGGACGAAATCTAATTTCTCTCCCGCAATTCGTTGAACATCCCCATGTTCTGATGAAACCCCTGCCGGGCGGTGCGCGCAATGCCGCCGCCCGGCATTCCCAAATGGGAAAATGAAGCATGTTTGCAGAAAGGAGGCGGCTCATGAAGCGCAATATGACAACCATTTTGCTGTTTGTGGTGCTGTTTGTGGGTCTGGCGCTCCTTCTGTACCCGTCCGTGTCGGATTTCTACAATTCCTTCCACCAGTCGCGTGCCGTAGCCACCTACAACACGGTGGTGGAGCAGGAGTCCAAGAAGGATTACGAAGCGGATTGGGCGGCGGCAAACGCTTATAACGAAAAACTCCGCGCACAGTCTACCGTTGATCGCTTGATCATGACCGACGAGGAGCGCGAGGAGTACGACGCGGTGATGAATGTCGGCGGGTCGGGCATCATCGGGGTGATTGAGATTCCGCAGATTGCCGTGACGCTGCCGCTGTATCACTCGACGAACGCCAACGTGCTTCAAGTCGCCGTCGGTCACATTGAGGGCACAAGCCTGCCGACCGGCGAACCGGGGACGCATTCCGCCTTCTCGGCGCATCGAGGGCTGCCCTCCGCCAAGCTCTTTACCAACCTTGACCAGCTCACCTACGGCGATACCTTCACCCTCCGCGTGCTGGACAAGGTGCTGACTTACGAAATTGACCAAATTCTCATTGTCGAGCCGCATGACGTCAGCGCGCTGCAAATCTATGACGGCATGGATTTGTGTACGCTTGTCACTTGCACGCCCTACGGCATTAACTCGCACCGGCTGCTTGTCCGCGGACACCGGGTCGAAACGTCGCTTGCGCAGCTATCCGTGCGCATCTCCGCGGACGCACTCGTGATTGACCCCTACATCGTCGCGCCGATTGTCGCCGCGCCGATGCTGCTGATTCTCCTCATTCTCATGCTGGTAACGACCAGCCCGAAACACAAGAAGCGGAAAGGAGCTGAGCGGTCGTGATGAGCCGCAAACCCTCGCGCCTGCTGGCGCTTGTCCTGCTGACAGCATTGTGCTGCCTTCTGCTTGCGCCCTGCGCGCTTGCCTTTGAACGGGTGGATTTGACGCACCCCTTGACGTTCGCCATTCAGGCGGATGACAACGAGGATGATGCGCACCTGCCCGGCGTGACCTTCCAGCTGTATCAGGTGGCGGACATGGACGCGGACGCTCGGTTCGCCCTGCGCAGCCCGTACAGCACCCTGAATATCGACATTAACGCGCTGAAGAACGCGGCGGACTGGGCAGCCGCGTCCGAAGCGATGAAAGCCCTCACCGCGTCCGAAACGCCTGATTTCACCGGCACGACGGACGAAAACGGTCGAGTTTCCTTCGCGGGACTCAACCCCGGTCTGTACCTTGTTTCCGGCACGCCGGTTATCATCGGCGGCTGGGCGTACAGTTTCCAGTCCTTCCTGACCTCTGTGCCGACGCGCAATGTGGACGACGAGTGGCAGTATGACGTCCTCTCCACCATCAAGCTGGAACGTTCACCCGCGCTGATTGACCTTGAGTGCGTCAAGGTGTGGGACGACGACAACCGCGGCACATATCGCCCTGTGCAGATTGAAATTCATCTGATGCAGGACGGTCAGCATATCGACACGGTGATTCTGAACAGCGAAAACAACTGGCATCATATCTTCAAGGATTTGCCGGCTGACCATGTGTACACCCTCAACGAGATTCTGGGGGCTGACGTGTACTATGAGCCGGAATATTCCATCGAAAACGGCGTGTATGTGATTACCAATCGCCGCACGGTCACGCCGACCCCGACCGCTCCGATTCCCGAAACGGGGCAGCTGTGGTGGCCAGTGCCGATTCTGGCGGGCGCGGGCATGATTCTGTTCGTCATTGGCTGGATTCTGCACCGGAAATGGAGCCAAGAGCATGAAGAACCGTAAGGGCAATTTGCTGATGACGCTGGGGCTGGTGCTGATTTTGGCGGCACTGGCGCTGGTGGGCTACAACCAGTGGGATGCCAGCCGCGCGCAGCAGGAGTCGGATGATGCGCTGATGGCGCTGGAGCAGATTCGCATTCAGCGGCAGATGGAATCGCAGCAGACCGCCGCACCGCCCGTAGTCACCGCGACGATGATGCCGACTGACACACCCGCGACGGATGCGCCGATAACCGACGCGCCGACGGCGGATGCCACTACGGCGGATACCCCGGCAGCATCCACGCCCTCCGTAACTGACGCACTGACGACCGACATTCCGCGTGATGACGTAACCGCCACGGACACCCCTGCGACGAGTGCGCCCGCAACGGCGAATCCTGCGACGAATCCGCCGAAGCCGACGAGCGTGCCGACGGCGAATCCTGCAACGAACCTGCCGAAACCGACGAGCGCACCAACGGCGAATCCTGCGACGAACCTGCCGAAGCCGACAAACGCGCCGACGGCAGGGGATGCGACGAATCCGCCGAAGCCGACGAGCGCACCGACGGCGAATCCTGCGACGAATCCGCTGAAACCGACAAACGTGCCGACGACAGGGACTGCAACGAATCCGCCGAAGCCGACAAACGCGCCGACGGCAGGGACTGCGACGAAGCCGCCGAAGCCGACGAGCACGCCGGAAATCACCGAAACGCCCATGCCGACCGAAACGCCTGAACCGACACCGTCCCCCGAACCCACGTCGACACCCGCGCCCGCGCCGACGGGCAAGCTCTACGAGCGCGTGCCGGGAATCGAAATGCCGGGCGAGAAGGTCAATGGGCACGAGTACATCGGCACGCTGTCCATTCCGTCGCTGGGGCTGAAAGTGCCGGTGCAGCGCAATTGGTCGTACGAGAACCTGAGCGTGTCGCCGTGCCGCTATTCCGGCAGCGCCTACGCGGACAACCTCGCTATTATTGCGCACACCTACCACTTTGGCAAGCTGAGCAGCTTGGCGCTGGACGCAACCGTTACCTTCACGGACATGGAGAATAACGTTTTCCGCTACGTTGTGCGGGAGAAAAACACGATTTCGCCCAACGATGCGAACGAAATTGCCCATTCCGGCTATGACCTGACGCTCGTGACCTGCACCCTCAGCGGCACAAAACGCGTGGCGGTGTACTGCGAGCGCGTGAAATAATCCAACAAAAGGACTGTCTGCAACGGGCAGCCCTTTTTTCGTGGAATCCGTGCAATCCGGCAGGAATTGACGGGGTGGAGCGCGAAATAAACAAGCACGGCGTTATTTTCGCCGCAGGAAAGGAAAGCAAACTTGAACTGGAAAATACACCTTTATCGTGCTATCCTCTGGCTGATTACGCTGTCCCTGCTGCTGGTGATGTTCGGCTTCTCGGCACAGGAAGGCACGCAGTCCGGCAGCATCAGCGATAAAATTGCCCGCCCAATTACGGATTCTCTGGCGCAGCGGCAGGGACTGACGGGGCAGGCGTACTGGAAGCTGTATGCACAGGTGGATTTTGCCGTGCGGAAAACGGCGCATTTCTTGGAGTACACGCTCTTGGGAATGCTGCTGACGCTGCTGCTGGACAGCTACCGCGCCCGCTGGCACTGGCTGTCATGGGCGGGATGTACGCTCTATGCCGCGACGGACGAAATCCATCAGCTTTTCGTTGCCGGGCGCACGGGCAAGTGGCAGGATGTGCTGCTGGATTCATCGGGCGCGCTGGCGGGGCTGCTGCTGGCGATGTTCATGCTCTGGCTGATTCGGCGGCGCAGGGCGAAAAAGCAATCAACATAATAAGTAGGAGGCAGATTATGCTGACAATCGAACAGCTTTACGACCTTAACCACACATTGGCGGCGGATTACCTGCGGCAGTTTACCTATCCGTGGGAGGCGCTTGCGGGCATCAAGGCGGAAATCCTGCGCATCGGCGCGGCGCTTGACCCGGCGGAATACACCGAAGTCAGCGAGCATGTCTGGGTGCACAAGACCGCGACGGTTGCGCCGACGGCGTATCTGGGTGCGCCCTGCATCATCGGCGCGCGGACGGAAGTGCGGCATTGCGCGTTCATCCGCGGCAGTGCGCTGGTAGGGGCAGACTGTGTGGTCGGCAACTCTGTGGAGCTGAAGAACGTGATTCTTTTCGACCATGTGCAGACGCCGCACTACAACTACGTCGGCGACAGCATCCTCGGTTATTGCAGCCACATGGGGGCAGGGTCGATTACCAGCAACGTGAAGAGCGACAAGACGCTGGTGACGGTTCGCGGCGCAGGCGAAAGCATGGCAACCGGCTTGAAGAAAATGGGCGCAATGCTTGGCGACTATGTGGAAGTCGGCTGCAACAGCGTGCTGAACCCCGGCACGGTTATCGGGCGGGAGAGCCAAATCTACCCGCTGAGCTGCGTGCGTGGTGAAGTGCCCGAAAGAAGCATCTGGAAAACTGGCGGCGTGGTGGTGAAGAAGCAATGATTCAGCCGATTGTGAGAGATGTGATGTTCCTGTCCTGCAAGAGCCAGACGGCGACGGCGGAGGATCTGCCCGTTGCGCGTGACCTCGCGGATACCTTGCGCGCCCATGCGCATGAGTGCGTCGGCATGGCGGCGAACATGATTGGCATCCGCAAGCGCATCATTGCGGTGATGGCGGGGAAAACCGTGCTGGTGATGCTCAACCCGGTCATCACGGATCGCCAGATTCCCTTCGCGGCGCAGGAGGGGTGCTTGTCGCTGGACGGCGAGCGCCCGTGTTTGCGGTATCAGCAGATTTTGATGGAATATCAGGATGAGCAGCTGCAGCGGCATGTGCAGCGGTTCTCTGGTTTCACCGCGCAGGTGATTCAGCATGAGGTGGATCATTTGGAAGGCATCATTATTTGAGGTGAGGACATGACTATCACACAAACGCTCTGTCAGGAGTTCCAAACCGCCCCGTGGCAAATCGACGCCGTCATTCGCCTGCTTGACGAGGGCTGCACACTGCCGTTTATCGCGCGTTACCGCAAGGAACAGCACGGGTCGCTGGATGACCAGAAGCTGCGCGAAATCAGCGAACGGCTGACGGCGCTGCGGGCGCTCGAAGCGCGTCGGCAGGAAATCAGTGAAAGCCTGCAAAAGTTAGATGTCTGGACGGAGAAGCTGCAAAGCGACCTCGATGCTGCCGCGACATTGGCGCAATTGGAGGATATTTATCGCCCGTACCGCCCGAAGCGCCGTACCCGCGCGTCGATTGCCAAGGAGAAGGGGCTGGAGCCGCTTGCGAACGCGCTGATGCTCCAGCAGCGGAACATGATGGCGCCGGAAACCATCGCCCTGCGCTATGTGAACGCGGAGAAGGGCGTCGAAACGGCGGAGGATGCCCTGCAAGGCGCGATGGACATCATCGCCGAGGTCGTCAGCGACGATGCCGCCGTCCGCACGAAGCTCAAAACGTACTACCATCAAACGGCGATGGTCGCGACGGTCGCGGCGAAAGACGAGGACAGCACCTACCGCATGTACTACGACCACCGTGAGCCGCTGCGCCTGATGCCGTCGCACCGGGTGTTGGCGATGAACCGCGGGGAGAAGGAGGGCTTCCTCAAAGTTGCGCTGGACGTGGACAAGGAGAAGGCACAGCAGCTCGTGCGCTACGGCTTCGTGCAGCAGACGGGCAGTCCGGCGTGCAAGTACGTCGCGCAGGCGTGCGACGACGCGTACACGCGCCTGATTGCGCCGTCGCTGGACACGGAACTGCGCGCGGAATTGACCGACAAGGCGAGCGCAGCGGCGATTCGCGTGTTCGCGCTGAATCTGCGCCCGCTGCTGATGCAGCCGCCGGTGCGAGGAAAGGTCGCGATGGGGCTTGACCCCGGCATCCGCACGGGCTGCAAGGTCGCGGTTGTGGACGAAACCGGGCGCGTGCTGGATACGGGCGTCATTTTCCCGCTGCCCAGCCACGGCAAGGTTGCGCAGGCGAAGGAAACCGTCAAGCGCATGATCCAGAAGCACCGCGTCGGCATCGTCGCCATCGGCAACGGCACGGCGGGACGCGAGACAGAGCAGTTCTTCGTCGAGGTGATGAAGGAGCTGGCGCTGGGTGACGCGCTCAAATACATGGTCGTCAGCGAGGCGGGCGCGTCGGTGTATTCCGCGTCGAAGCTGGCGGCGGAGGAGTTCCCGCAGTTTGATGTCAGTCTGCGTTCGGCGGTGTCGATTGCGCGGCGGCTGCAGGATCCGCTGGCGGAGCTGGTCAAAATCGACCCGAAGGCGATTGGCGTAGGACAGTATCAGCATGACCTGAAAGCAGCGGAACTGGACGCGGCGCTGGGCGGCGTGGTCGAGGACTGTGTGAACAGCGTCGGCGTGGACGTGAATACGGCGAGCGTGTCGCTGCTGAGTTACGTCGCGGGCATCAACACGACCGTTGCGAAGAATATCGTGGCGTACCGCGAGGAAAACGGCGCGTTTACGACCCGTGCGCAGCTGAAGAAAGTGCCGCGCCTTGGGCCGAAAGCCTTCGAACAGTGCGCAGGCTTCCTGCGCATTCCCGGCGGCAAGGACTTGATAGAGAACACAGGCGTTCACCCGGAGAGTTACGACGCGGCGCGCGCCCTTTTGAAGCACTTTTCGCTCACCCCGGCGGAGGCGGTCGGCAAGCTGCTGACCTTGGCGGACGCGGAGGGGTTCGCGGCGCTGGCGAAGCAGCTGAATGTGGGTGAACCGACCCTGCGCGACATTGCGGCGGAGCTGTCCCGCCCCGGCCGCGACCCGCGCGATGAGCTGCCGCAGGTGCTGATGCGCAGCGACGTGATGGATTTGAAGGACTTGCAGCCCGGCATGGAGCTTCGCGGCACGGTGCGCAACGTGACCGACTTCGGCGCGTTTGTGGACATCGGTGTTCACCGCGACGGCTTGGTGCATATCAGCCAGATGGCGCAGCGCCGCGTGAATCATCCGAGCGAAGTCGTCCGAGTCGGCGACATCGTGACCGTGTGGGTGCTGGAAGCGGATGCGAAAACGAACCGCATCAGCTTGACGATGCGTCCGCCAGCGAAACAATAAAGCAATTTCTGGATAAATTGCGGTTGACTGATACCGTGCCTTAGAAGAACAATAGTACAGTAACTATAAGTAGTTTCGATATAATTCAAAAAACTTAGATGCGAACCGAAGGGGTCGAGGGGGCGAACGGAAAGCCCCTCGTCGCTCACGAAGGAGCGAAATCCCTGCGTAACAATCCAATCCTATAAGCGATAGGAGGAAAATTCATGCCAAACATGCGAAAATGGATTGCGCTATTCTTGACCATGCTGCTGCCGGTGCTTCCGGCAGCCGCCGAGGAGGAATCAACCATGCTGACAGGCAAAACAGCGACGGAAATCGTTGAGATGATGGGTTTCGGGTGGAATCTGGGCAATACGCTGGACGCAACCGGCGGCAATACCGCGGATGTGACCGCGCAGGAGCAGTCGTGGGGGAACGCGAAAATCACCCCGGAACTGATGGTGCGCGTGAAGGAAGCGGGCTTTGACACCATCCGCATTCCCGTGACTTGGTACCGCTATACCTCGGACGATGGGACGTACACCATCCGCGAGGACTTCCTCCAGCACGTCCATGAAGTGGTCGAGTGGGCGCGCGAGGCGGATTTGTTCGTCATCCTCAATATGCACCACGAAGCGTGGATTAACGAGCCGAATTTCGCGGCGGACGCGGAGAAAATCGGCGAGCAGCTGACGGCAATGTGGCGGCAGATTGCGGACACCTTCGCCGACTTTGACCAGCATGTGATTTTCGAGGGCATGAACGAGCCGCGCGCGCAGGGTACGAACTATGAGTGGGGCGGCAACGCGGCGTGCTACGCTGCCGTCAACTACCTCAACCAAGTGTTTGTGAACACCATCCGCAAGGACGCCAAGGGCTGCAACGCCGAGCGCTGCCTGATGATTCCGGGCTACGCGGCGACCAGCTCCCCGGCGGGCACGGCGGCGATTGCCCTGCCGACGGTGGATGGCGAAGCGGCGGCAAACATCATCGTGTCTGTGCATTCGTATGACCCGCAGACCTTCTGCCTGCAGGATACGCAGACGACGTTCGACCCGGAGAAGGATGGCGCGAAAATCAACCGCGTGTTCGAGAACATCAAGGAAACCTTCCTTGACCGGGGGATTCCGGTCGTGATGGGCGAAACGGGTGCGACGAACACGAATGGCAATCACGACGAGCGCGCGAAGTGGGCGTACTGTGTCGCGCAGAATGCCCAGCGCTACGGCGTGCCGATTGTCATCTGGGATAATGGGAACAATCAGACGTCCGGCGGTGAGTGCCACGCCTGGATTCGCCGCGCGGTGAATCCGAAGCTGCGCAGTCAGGCGACGAGCGTGGTGTACCCGCAGGTGCTGGACGCGCTGTGGGAAGGCAAGAACAGCACGGCATGGGGCAGTGCGCTGACGGAAGTGCGCGCGGAGGCGGACGAGAGCATCCTCTGGGCGAACGCCGACGGCTTGACGAGCCAGAAGGAATGGGATTCCTCCTACATCCAGCTCGAAGCGAAAATAGAGTGGTTCGCGGACGGCGCACGCATTGGCATTCGCTATTCCGGCGCGGGTACGCCTAAAATCGTGCTGGACAGCGCGGAAAAGAGCGTCTGGTGGATTCCGGTGGACGCGGCGAGCGTCGAACAGAACGCGGACGGTACGAAGACCGCGTGGTTCACGAGCGAAATCCTGCTGGCGGAAATGCGCAAAAACGGCGTTGATAAC
>ERZ791569.606-NODE-606-length-19439-cov-4.237825_pt1 | contig 19439 bp, 17 predicted proteins | sample MGYA00509973_ERZ791569 | MGnify/ENA primary metagenome ERZ791569 (study PRJEB30046, sample SAMN00791902) | human gut metagenome | study: EMG produced TPA metagenomics assembly of the A metagenome-wide association study of gut microbiota in type 2...
CTGCCAGTAACTTTGCGCGTCCGCAGACGCGCCCCCAAGCTGCTCTTCCCCCAAGATTCCGTGAAGAACCAAAAAAGAAGGAGCCGGTCATGAAAACCGACGCCTTCTTTTCAAGATGGGGAATTATGAAAGATTCGCGAAATCGGGAAAACGCAGCTTAATTCTGCCGCGCGAGCAGCCCGCCGACATCAAAGTGCCGCTTGTCGCCCTCGAAGCCGCAGTAGGAGAAATCGTCGCCCAGCCGGCGCAGCTCCGTCCGAATCTGCTGCATCGGCATCACTTCCGCGTCGAAATTGACCGCGAAGTGCTTCAGGTACGCGCCGCGCATGGTGTCAATCCCCAGCGCGTCGCAGCACCAGTCCAGATAGCGCGTGTTGTTGACGTGGCCGTTGAAATCCAAATCGGTGTAGCGCGGCTGGCGCATTTCGGTTTGCAGCGTGCCGGACACCTCGGTCACGGCGGCAGGCAGACCCAGCGGCGCGAGCAGGTCGGAGTTGTCGGGCATCAGCGCCTTCACCACGTCGAGCTTCGTCATGCTGCGTGTGCCGAGGTCAAGCAGCACCCACAGCGTCGCGGCGCGTCCGATTTCGATGCCATTGCTGTCGCGGAAAATAAAGTAACGCGGGAAGAAGCAGCGGCGCACGGGCATCGGGAACGTCTCAACGGAGAACGTCTCCTCGAACGCCGGATAGCGATCCATATCGACCTCCACACGCGTGAGCACCCACGCGGTGTTCTTTGCCAGCAGGGCACTGCGCCCCAGACCAAGGCGCTCGGAGTGCTGTCCGGCGGCTTCCTGCATCACTTCCAGAATCGCGCTGGGCTTCATGCGGGCGTTCAAATCGGTCTGGTAGGAGCGAACAGTGAAATCCTCCTTGTAGATTTTGAGCATAATGGGTATCCTTCCTTTGGTCATTTTGTTGATAAAAGCAACCAATATAGAAAAGGCTGCAAGAATATTATACGCCATCAGCAGGAAAATGGCAAGTGCTTTTCGCATGAGCGGAGAAAAATCCGCATAGAAAAAACGGGCTGCACCACTCAGTGCAGTCCGCTGGTGGATGGGCACGTTGCCACGCTTCCGCCCATCCTGCTTCTGCTGATTAGTCCTGCGCGTTCCGCAGTTCTGCCAGGCAGCTCTTGCAGACGAGCTTGCCCTTGTAGGGAACGACGTCACGGGCATCAGAGCAGAAAATGCAGCTCGGATGATACTTCTTGAGGATGATTTCGTCACCTTCGACGAAAATTTCCAGCATGTCCTTCACGCCAATGTCCATCGTGCGACGAAGCTCAATGGGCAGGACGATCCGACCAAGGGTATCCAACTGACGCACAACACCGGTAGACTTCATAGTAGTTTCTCCCTTCCGTTCGATAGCGGTAATGCTGCCATGAGGGATTGTCCGGCACTCCTGCACAGCGCAGGACGATTCCACATATTGCATTGTCATTCTACATTTTTTTCTAACGTTTGTCAAGGGGTTTTCATGAATTATAAGTTTTTTCTTGCTATTTTCAAGAAAAAAATCCGAGATACGCTTGAAAAGTTCCGTAGTTTGGCGCGCAGACAATATACAGATATGCACAAAATGGGTATAACATCCGTGCTAAATTGCTTCTGAAAGGAGAAGTATTTATGGGCAGGGTATTTTTCGTCTTGACAACGCTTTCGCTGATGCTGGCACTGCTCACAAACCGTGCGCCTTCAGCGGCGTCGGCACTGCTGAACTCGGCGGAAAGCGGCGTTTCGCTGATGTTGACGCTGCTGGGAACGATGACGCTTTGGAGCGGCTTGATGGAAGTGCTTCTGCGCACGGGCGACGTGGCGAAACTTGGGCTGCTTATCCGAAAATTATTCGGAAGACACAGCCGCGCGCTTCCGGACGCTGATTGCTGGGAGGCAGTCGGCATGAATCTGGCGGCGAACGTCCTCGGTCTGGGGAATGCCGCCACGCCGCCGGGTGTGTCCGCAGCGAAGCAATTGGCGGTGCACGGCGAGCCGGGACTGCGCGTGCTGGCGCTGCTGCTGGTGCTCAACAATTCCGGCCTGCAGGTGCTGCCGACGACGGTGCTGACGCTTCGTCAGGCGGCAGGCGCACAGCATCCGGCGGACATTTGGGGCGCTATGCTGATTTCGTCCGCCGCCGCGACGGCAGCCGGGGTCATCCTGCTGGGCATGTACGACAAAATCCGCCAAAAAGGAGCGAATCCGCATGGAGAAAGCCGCCGCAGTCACCCTCATCCTGACCGTCCTGCTGATTCTTCTGCGCGGAAAATGCGCGGGCGTTGAGGTCTACAGCGCGTTCCTCTCCGGCGCGAAGAAAGGAATGGAAGCCGCGTGGCAGCTTCTGCCCGCGCTGACGGGGATGCTGCTCATGCTTTCCTTGATGAACGCCTCCGGGCTGACGACGCTTCTTGTACGCCTGCTTTCTCCCTTGACAGCGCTTCTCAATTTGCCGCAGGAGGTCGCGCCGATGCTCATCCTCCGCCCGATGACCGGGTCGGGCAGTTTGGCGGCGCTGCAGGAGATTTTCGCGCAGTACGGCGCGGACAGCCGCGTTGGGCGAATCGCGTCGGTGCTGATGGGGTCAAGCGAGACGATTTTCTACACGATGAGCGTCTATCTCGGCGCGGCGGGCGTGAAAAAGCTGCCGGGCGCGCTGGGCGTGTCGCTGCTGTCCTACCTGACGTGCGCGTGGGTTTGCGGGCTAATCTGCTGAAAAATCAGGAAAATCGCTTGCAGGAAAGGGGAAAATCATGTATAATAAACAGGTATGCCGGATGAAAGGGGCGAAGGAAATGCTGGAAATCATCGGGGACAGCCGCGCGGTGGCTCGTGCGGCGATTCAGCTGGCGATGACGGCGACACGCGAGGAAGAAACCGAGCTGAAGGCGTCGCTGACCGAAAAGGATATTGTCGGCGCGGCATCGGACTTCGGCGGCACATTCGTGGATTCGATGATGAAGATGATTGAGCGCGCCGTGGTCGCCGCCAAGCGCGAGGGCGTCATCAGTGATACGCACCGCGAGGAGGGCGCAGTTGCTGGGGCAGCACACGACGCGGTGTGCCAAGTCAGCGAGAAGGCGATGGGCTTTTCCGTCGGCGGCAAAATCGGCGTCGCCCGCTCCGGCGAGCATGTGGCGGTCGCGGTGTTCTTTACCGTGGGCTTGGTGCACCTCAACGAGGTCGTCGTCGGCATGGGACACCGGGCGATTTGAGCCTACATAAAAAAAGGTCAACAAAAGGAGACAACAACGCATGGTGCTGAATATTGCCATGGACGGCCCTGTCGGCGCAGGAAAATCAAGCATTGCGGACGCCGTCGCCAAGCGGCTGGGCATCCTCCACCTCGACACCGGCGCGATGTACCGCGCCATCGGTCTGACCGCGCTGGAAAAGGGCGTTCCCGTGCAGGACGAACAGGCGGTCACGGCGCTGTGCCAGGCCCTGTCAATGACGGTCGGTCACGCGGCGGATGGTCAGCATACCCTCGTGGATGGCCGCGACGTGACGGGCTTCATCCGCACGCCGGAGGTCAGCATGGCGGCGTCCACCGTCGCTAAGTACGCGGGCGTGCGCGCGGCAATGGTCGCGCTCCAGCGCCGCCTTGCGCAGGAAACGCCCATGCTGGTGGATGGCCGCGATATTGGCACGCGTGTGCTGATGAACGCGCCCGTCAAAATCTTCCTGACTGCCAGCGCCGAGGAACGCGCCCGCCGCCGCTATCAGGAGATGGTCAATAAGGGCATGGACGCGAATTTCGACGATGTGCTGCGCGATCTGCGTGCCCGCGACGAACAGGACACGCACCGCGCTGTTGACCCGCTCCGCGCGGCAGAGGACGCCGTGACGGTCGATTCGACGAACCTGACGTTCGACGAGGTGGTCGAGGCGATTCTGCGCATCGTCGCGGACAAGACGGGGGGCGCATGGGCATGAGCGAGCAGAATCAGCCGGAAAATAAGAAGAATTTCCAGCACCGGATGGCTGTTCCGGGCAAAAAAGGCATCATCTATACGATTGGACGCGGAATTTTTTGGATTTACTTCCACCTGTTCTGCTTTATGCACTGCACGGGCAGGGAGAAGCTGAATCTCGACGCGCCATACATCGTCATCGCGAATCACACGTCCTTCGCTGATCCGATTATTGCCGCGATGCTGATTCGCCGCTACGAAGTGAACTTCCTGGGGAAAATCGAACTGGCGAAAGCGCCCGTGATCGGAAAATTGCTGATGCACCTGCACATGATTCCCGTTGACCGCCACCACAGCGACATGGAGGCGATGCGCGCCTGTCTGCGGGTGACGAAGGCGGGCGGCGTGCTGGGCATTTTCCCCGAAGGCACGCGCCACAAAGAGGGCGTTATGGAGCAAATAGAGTCCGGCGTGGCGCTGATTGCCCTGCGCAGCGGCGTGCCGATGATTCCCCTGTACATCGGCGGCAAACCGCGCCTGTTCCGCCGTCTGGACGTGCGCGTCGGCGACCCGATTGCGATGGACGACCTGCGTGAGCGCGGCGTGAACCGCGACACCTGCGAGGAACTGCTCGCCCGCATCACCGAAACCTACCGCGCGCTGACGGCACACCCGGAGGCGTGAACACCAAAATCTGCGTGAAATCCTGTTTTTTCGCGCTTTTTTCGCGAACAAAAAATTTTTTCAAAAAAAATTGCGAAGGAAGCAGGAAAATCAGAAGATATGTAGAATCAATATAGAGGTCAGAAAATGGTCTGACCATGCTGGAAAGGATGCAAACGGGAAATGCCGATTGAAATCGCGGCTCATGCGGGGTTCTGCATGGGCGTCCGCCGCGCGGTCGAAAGCGCCGTGCAGGTGGCGGACAGCGGCGTGCCCTCTTGTACGCTGGGGGAACTGATCCACAACCCGACGGTCGTGGACATGCTTCGTCAGCGCGGGATTCCGCCGGTCGCTTCCGCCGAGGAAGCAGCGGGTCGGCAGGTGCTCATCCGCAGTCACGGCGTTGCGCCGGAGGTCATCAGGCAGCTGGAGAAAGCCGGCTGCAAGGTGGTTGACCTGACCTGCCCCTTCGTCAACAAGCTCCACCGCGTCGTCGCGGAGGATACGGGCGAGGATTGCCCGCTGATTATGGTGGGCGAGCGGGAACACCCGGAGGTCAAGGGGACATGCGGCTGGGCGCGCGGCAAGGTCTACGTCGTGGCGACGGCGGAGGAAGCGGCGCAGCTGCCCGAAATGGATCAGGCGGCAGCCGCTGTGCAGACGACCTTCCCCCCGGAGCGCTGGGAGGCGATTGTCGCCGTACTGCGCGGGCGTGTCCAGCATTTGAAGGAGCATAACACCATCTGCAACGCCACCGCGGTGCGCCAGCGGGAAGCCAAGAAGCTTGCCGCAGCATCCGACGCTATGATTGTCGTCGGCGGCCGCACCAGTGCGAACACGCACAAGCTCTTTGAGGCGTGCAAGGCGCTTTGCCCCCGAACAATTTTGGTAGAGTGCGCGGCGGAAATTCCGCCTGCCTTTGCAAATATTCATTCCGATAAAATTGGAATAACCGCCGGTGCTTCCACACCGGATGGCTCATTAGAGGAGGTTGCAACCCATATGACCGACAACGAAAACATGGCTCAGTCCTCTGACTTCACCATGGACGCCATCGTGGCCACGATGACGCGCATCAAGGCTGGACAGACGGTGACCGGCAAAGTTGTGCAGGTGACCCCGGACGAAGTGTATGTGAACATTGGCTACAAGGCCGATGGCATCATCAAGCGCTCCGACCTGACCCAGCAGGACGTCAAAGAAGGTGACGAACTGGAAGCTGAGATCGTCAAAGTGAACGACGGCGAAGGCAATGTCGTTCTGTCCCAGCGCAACATCGTCAACCGCAAGGCGTGGGAAGCGCTCGTCGCCAAGTACGACGCGGGCGAGTATGTCAAGGGCGTTGGCAAGGAAGCCGTCAAGGGCGGCCTGATTGCTGATGTTGAGGGCGTGCGTGCTTTCGTGCCCGCCTCCCAGCTCGCGCAGCACTATGTTGACAAGATTGAAGAGTTCGTTGGCAAGGAAATGGAACTCAAGATCATCGAAGTGGACAAGCAGAAGAAGCGCATCGTGGCTTCCCGCAAGGCTGTCATTGCTGAGCAGACCGCTGCCCGCAAGAAGGCTGCTTGGGAGAACCTTGAAGAGGGCGCTATCATCCACGGCGTCGTTCGCCGCCTGACTCAGTTCGGCGCGTTCGTTGATGTCGGCGGTGTGGACGGCCTGATTCACATCACGGATCTGTCCTGGGGCCGCATCAACCATCCGTCCGAGGTCGTCAAGCCTGGTCAGGAAGTTGACGTGAAGATTCTGTCCCTCGACCGCGAACGTGAACGTATCCAGCTTGGTTACAAGCAGCTCCAGCCCCGTCCGTGGGATAACGCCGCCGAGCGCTATCCGGAAGGCTGCATCGTCGAAGGCAAGGTTGTCCGTATTGCGGACTTCGGCGCGTTCGTCGAACTCCAGCCCGGTCTGGATGGTCTGGTGCACATCTCCCAGTGCGCGCAGAACCGCGTCGCGAAGGTCACTGACGCCGTGCAGGAAGGTCAGATTGTCCGCGTGAAGGTGCTGAGCGTTGACACCGAGAAGAAGCGCATCTCCCTGTCCATCCGTCAGGCCGCCGAAGACGAATTCTCCTTCGACGACGAGGCGATGGGCGAGGAAGCTCCCGTGGACGCGGAAGAAGCGCCCGTGCAGGAGTAATTGCGGAATTTCTGATTTCGCCCCGCAGCAGGAGGCAAGTGGGATACTGCTTGTCTCCTGCTTTCTTATTATATTGAGGGGGATTTTTGGCTTCTCGAAGCGACGAGGGGCAATGAAAATCATCATCAAAGCGAGGAGAATTGCTATGCCGCGCTGCATCATCCTGACGCCGCTGTATGCGGGCGAAGAGCTGCCGTGGATTGCGCCGCAGCCGGGGGATTTCCTGATTTGCGCGGATGGCGGCTGGGCGCGCGCGCGGCAGTTCGGGCTGATGCCGCAACTCGTCGTGGGGGATTTTGACTCCATGCCGGCTGCAATGCGCCCGGATGTGCCCACGCTGATCTTGCCGACGGAAAAAGATGATACGGATTTGGTCGTCTGTCTGCATGAAGGGCGCAAACGCGGGTACACTGAGTTTATCCTCGCGGGGGCGATTGGCGGGCGCTTCGACCACACGCTATCTTGCCTGCAATGCGCGGCGGACTGCGCCCTGCGCGGCGAACGTGCGTGGCTGGTGGACGGGCAGAATCGCGCGACGATTCTTGCGCCAGGCACGCATCATCTGCCGAAAATGCCGGGGCGAAAGCTGTCGCTGCTGGCGTATTCACCGGAAGTGCGGGATGTGACGCTGACGGGCGCGAAATGGACGCTCACCCGCGCGACGCTGACGTACCGCTATCCGCTGGGGTGCAGCAACGAGTTCACGGCGGACATGGCGGAGGTCACCTTCCGCGAAGGGCTGCTGATGGTGTGTTTCAGCGCGGATAAAAATCCTTGACTTTCGTGAAAAACCGACAAACTTTTGCAAGCTGCGGAAATTCCCTTGTCCTGCGGGGCGAAAAATGGTACAATAAACCCTACCCGCAGAGGAATCTGTACGCAATGAAAGGGGCGCTGGCGCGATGGAACTGGGCAAGCTGCTGACGGAAGGAAAAGGCAAACGCGTTTACGCAACCGACGATCCGGATCAGGCAATCGTGTACTTCAAGGATGAGGCAATGGCGTTTCATGGGCTGAAGCGCGGGCGGATTCTGGGCAAGGGCGAAGTCAACAACGCGATTAGCGAACAGTTCTTCAAAATGCTGGAAGAAAACGGCATCCCGACGCACTACCTGCGACGGCTGGACGCGCGGCAGAGCCTTGTCAAGCGATGTCAGATTTTGCCGGTATCCGTGAAGGTGCGCAACCGCGTGGCGGGGTCGCTGGCGAAGCGCATCGGTCTGCCGACTGGCACGAAGCTGGACACGACCGTCATCGAGCTGGAACTGAAGGGCAGCGAGATGGACTACCCGCTCATCAACATCACGCATGTTGAGGCGCTGCATCTTGCGACGCGCGAGGAAATGAACTACGTCATCGAGACGGCACGGAAAATCAATCAAATTTTGTCGGATTTCACGTCGGAAATCGGCGTAGAGCTGGTGGATTTTAAGCTGGAGTTCGGGCGCTACCACGGTCAACTGCTCGTTGCGGATGAAATCAGCCCTGATTCCGCGCGCTTCTGGGATGCCCGGACGCATGAGCCGATGGACCTCGACCGCTTCCGCCGTGATTTGGGCGGCGTTGAACAGGCGTATCAGGATTTGCTGCACAGGATGATGGGCGAATAAAAAACTGTATTTCTGCCCGTCGGCCGCGATAAAAAAATCCTTTGCAAGGCTTGATTTCTGCGGGAATCGGGTCTTTTTTTGTTGACAAAGGCGACAATTATCGTTATAATAATAGATATGTTGCTTGTTTTTGTGGGGGGGGGCAAAATATGGAAAACATAGGCGAAAAAATCATGCAGGCACGCAAGACAAAGGGCATGACGCAGGACACACTGGCGCAGCTGGTCAACGTGTCGCGGCAGACGGTGTCGCACTGGGAGAACGGGCGCGCCATGCCGGACGTGGCGACGGCGGCGCAGCTGTCGAAGGTGCTGGATGTGAACTTTCTGGCGGATGAAGCGGCGGAAGACGCGGCAGTCCAGCCGCCTGAAGCCGTACCGACGGTGCAGGAGCCGGTACAGGAAACGCAGGAACAAACCGACGGTCGGTTTGTTAATCCGCCGGAGCAGCCGAAGCAGCCCAATCAGCGCAAGCGAATCGCGGTCATTTGCGCGGCGGTCGTCATCATCGTGGCGGCGGTTGTCGGCATTGTGCTGCCGATGCTGCCCAAGGCGCAGGCGCAAATCGAACTGTCCTATCCGCCGGAAAATGCGTACATGATGAAAGAAGGCGGCGGGTTTGTCGGCTGGCAGATTCACTTTTACAGCACGAACGTCAGCGACGTGCCGTTCACGCCGACCTATGCGCAGGCGAAATGGTATGTGGGAGATAAACTAAATGGTTCGTCGCCTGCTGTTGATTACAATTACATGCGCAACTGGATGGAGAGCGAAGCGCTCGTCAAGGGCGAAACGCCGCTGGATTTGTACTTCGGAACAGACAGACAGAATGTCGATCGCGGCGTGTTTATCATCTCCGGAACGGATGCGAACGGTCACGAGCTGAAATTTTCTATCAGCATTGACCTGATTCACGAGTTTCCGCCAGAATCAGAAAACTGAACGCATGTTCGCAAGAATCGTCCCTTCGGGGGCGATTTTTTTGCGTTTTGGCGGAAAAAAGCGCGATAAAAGGCAAATGTACACGTTTTGAGCGCGATATCGGGCGAATGTAAACATCGTGAGCGTGACATTTGGGGGGTGCGGCGCTACAATGCAGACAGAACCAAGCGACAAAGAAGGGAGGAACATGACGTACCGGGGATGGCTGCTGGTGGGCATCGCGCTGCTGCTGACCGCGCTGAGCGGAACGCAGACAAGCCTCTGCCAGCGAATGAGAAGCGTACCTGTTTACCGCGGCCTGACGTACTGGGAGGTTCAACAGATTGCGAAGGCCGCACCGACGAGCATCACCCCGTGCGGGGAGGACACCATCCGCCGCTGGGTGAGCGGACGTTACCAAATCGCCCTGCGCTTCAACAGATACGACATCTGTCTGGGCGTGGAGGAAGAAATCGACGAATTGGGAGGTGAAAAATGCAATAGGCATGAATAAAATCAGCAACATGGAGAAATACGAGAACTACAAAGAGCAGATGGGCAGACTGAAAAAAGCCATGGATAACCATTTTCTTTTGGAAGCGCTGTTCATCGAATATGCCGTGCTGGAAGATCGTTGCGAGTCCATTTTGCGACATAGTGGTGCTTTCAATCCGGAACGGCATAAAACCCTTAATAGCAAGCTGAACCGTATCGCCGAGCTGGCGCGAAACAAGAAAACGCCGCTTCATCAATACATCACGCCTGAATTAGTGGACGAAATCAAGGTGTGGAAAGAGGAACGCAATCGCTTGATACACGCGCTGATGAAGCAGAAGCTGACTGGCGAAGAGCTGGAACGGATTGTGACACAGGGGCAACAGCTTGTAAGGACAATGTGTTCCAAGACTACTTCCTACAAACGGAGACTGGAACGAGAACAGAAAGTCAATATGACTGAATGACAAAGACTGTTCTTTGAACACATAATTCTTAAAAAACATAAAGGAGAAAGGGAAAATGAAAAAGTTTACGGCGCTGCTGTTATGCGCGGTGATGCTGTTGTTGGGTGTCACAGCACAGGCGGAATTTGGCTATACAATTACAAAATCGTATTTGAACGATAATGCGGGAACTGGCTTTTCAGAGGTAACAGGGAACGAAGTAGACAATTCTCTATGGATTATGTTTGACTTTGACGATTCCTCAATCTTTATAATAGGAACTAATAGCGCAGGAAAGCAAGAAAGTACATTGTGGTATGATTTAGACGCTACCACGTTCGTACTTGCATTGGGAAATATTCTTACGGCATGGGGAACACTGGAAGATGCACTTGATAGTGGTTATTCATTGATGGTTGTACTTACGATAGATGAAGATCCGATATTCGTCGACACGGAAGAGAAAGCAGAAGCAATACTTGAAATTATTAATAATTAAAAGATTGGACAGAGGAGAACGGGAAAATGAAGAAGTTTACGGCGCTGTTGCTGTGCGTCGCAATGCTGATGGTTGGCGTGGTGGCACAGGCGGAAACTGGGTATGAATTTGTCAAGGAATTCCTGACCAGCGAAGACGGCGAGAATTTAAGCGATTACTTCTCGACGGAACTTACGAGGTCAGGTGACACAGACAAGCTTCTGTATATAAGCTTTGATTTTTCTGAAACTGCCATTTACTTGCTTGGGGATAATTCGGCTGGACAATATGAAGGAACAGTCTGGCATCCTAATCAATTAGAGTTTTTGAACGTGTTATCTATGTTTTGCGGCAGTTGGAGTACCTTAAATAAATATGTAGAAAGCGACTATCTATTAATTATCGCGATTGATCTTGGCGACGATGACCCTATTCTTATTGCGACGGAAGAAGATGCAAGCGCAATGTACGAAGTTCTTAAAGAGATTAAAAACGAAGGTAGCAACTAATCAGGTCAACACAGTAAAACCACAAAAATCTACCCCCCAAGGAGGCTTTCACCATGCCCACCATCGTATCCTTCTACCAGCGCTTCCCGAACGAAGCGCCGCCGCTGAACTTGTCCGCTTTCGACCGCGCGGGCTACACCTATGCCGAAAACTTCCGCCGCAATGAGCGCTACTATGAAGCGGAACAGTGCGAGGTGACGAGCGACGACGGCAGCGTGGTGCTGTCGCTGGACGTGCGCATTCGTCCGCGCGGCGGCGAAATTGAGGCGCTTCCGCGGGTGATGCTGTCCGTGTACAGCGAGGGAATGCTGTTTCAGGTGCGCCGGATGGAGCTGCGCACGGGGGATACGACGTACGCGATTCTGCCCGACAACGTGCAGCAGTACACCAAGCGCGGCGACACGGACGGCGGCTTTCTGGAAACGATGGCGATTCCGCTGGGGAAAGTCGGCATGAAGATGCTGCTGGAAGCGTCGGATGCGGCGGAGGCACGGTGGGTGATTCAAGGCGCGCGGACGGCGCAGACGCTGCCTATCACGGCGGCGCAGAAGAAGGCGATTCACCGCTTCTGCATGGACTGCGAGGAATCCGCCCTCACCTACCAGCCCGCGTTCCTGTGGTACAAGGATTACTGTACAAAAGCATAAGCAATATATAAGCCATCTCCCTTCACGGCGTTCGCAGCCTGCAACCTGCGGACGCTTTTTTTCGTGCGCAGGGCAGGGCAACCCACGCAAAAAGCCCCTGACGCCATCACTGGAATCAGGGGCTTCGCCATATTCGCTTATTTCTGCAAGTCCGTGCGGATAATCAGCAGCATGTCATGCGCCATGCCGTCCGCCACGAGGTCGAAGCTCGGCACATTCGCCATCTGGCTTTCGAGGTTGTCGAAGAGGTCAAGCGCCTTCTGCACGTCGCCGCTCAGCAGGTCAAGCCCTTCTTCGGTCAGCTTCGCCTTGAGTTCCGCCAAGCCGTTGGAAAGCTCCGTCATGCCGCCCGACAGCGTGTTTGCGCCGTCGTAGAGCTGTGACGCGCCGTCGCCCGCCTGCGCCACGCCGTCGGTGTACGCCTTCAGGCCGTTCACGAACGTCTCCACGGATGCCAGCTGCTCCTTCAGGCGCTTGAGCGAATCCACCGCCGCGGCAATGGTCGCCTTCTTTTCGCGGACGGTGTTCTGCACGTCCGCACTGGCGTAGTTTTCTTCCACCAGCTTGTCAATCTGCTCGGTCACAGCGGCTTCCAGCTTCGCCTGCACATCGGCGGATGCGAAATTCTCTTCCACCAGCTTGTCTTCCTGTTCGGCGACGGCGGATTCAATCTTCGCCTTGATGTCGTCTGATGCCATGTTCTGGGCAATCAGCTGATTCTCCTGCTCGGTGACGGCGGATTCAATCTTCGCCTTGATGTCGCCAGACGCCATGTTCTGCGCGACCAGCTGATTTTCCTGCTCGGTCACAGCCGCTTCGATTTTCGCCTTGATGTCATCGGACGCCATCATCTGGTCAACCGCCGCGCTGATCTGCTTCTGCTGCGCATCCGGCACCTGACCCGCCGCAACCGCGTCCTGATACTGCTGCGCCGTCATATTGAGACCCGCCTGCGCCAGCACGCCCTCCAGCACTTGCGCCTGAACCGCCTGCGTCACGCCGGCGCGGATGGTATCCTCCTGCGCTTGAACCGCGTCCTGCACCTGCGCCTGAACCGCCTGCGTCACCGCCGCGCGAATGGTGTCTTCCTGTGCCATAACTGCCTGACGCACCTGTTCCTTCACTACGTCGGTCACAGCGGCGCGGATGGTTTCTTCCTGCGCGACAACCGCGTCCCGCACCTGACCGCGCACCACTTCGGTCACGGCCTCGCGAACCTTGTCCTCCTGCGCCATGACTGCCTCGCGAACCTGTGCCTTCGCCAAATCCTCGATGGTCTTGTCAATGACGGCGGGGTCAAGCTGGGCAATCAGGTCGTCCAGCACGGCTGCGTAGTTGCTGGCGGTCAGCGTCGGCACTTCGATGCTCAGCGCATCCAGCCCCGCGGCGGCCAGCTGCGTGTTCGCGGTATCCAGCACAGCGGCAAACAGCTGCGCTGCGCCGTCGTTGAGCGCAGTGCTGTTGCTGCTTAGCGTATCCAAGCCGTCTTTGAGCGTCTTCACGCCGTCCAGCAGGGTGATGGAGCCGTCTTTGAGCTGCGCCGCGCCGTCAAAGAGCGTGTTCAGCGCGGTCAGCAGTTCGTGAATGTCTTCGTTGCTTTCGGGAATTTCCGAGCCGTCCGCCAGCGCGTTCAGCCCCGCCGTCAGGTCGCTGACGAGGGCGTGCGCGTCCGCCGCGTGGTCGGAGAGCGCGTCGGTCAGCACCTTCACGGGCTGCGCTGTCGCAATCGTCATCATCCAGTTCAGGTCGGCATGATCCACATGCGCCGTCATGGTGAAGGAATCGGGCAGTTCCAGATCCGCATCCGCGCCGGGAACGCCGAAGCCTATCAGGAAGCTGTGCGCGCCGTCGGTCAGCACCGCGCCGTTGTCCACGGTCACGCTGGTCACGTCGTCAGATAGCGGCATCACCGTCACGGCGAGGAAGGGGGATTCGGCGCGGTAGGAGACGGTCATCACCAGTTCGCCGGATGTGTTTTTCACGTCCGCGGCGGTGACTTCCTTGCCGTCCAGCGTCATGCGGACGACGGGGGTCACGTTCAGCGCCTTGTCCGACGTGCCCTGATAGATGATGCTGTTTCCGTCGGCTTTCCACGTCACGGTTTCGCCGCTCTGGGTGAATTTTTCCGTGCCGCCGACGTTTTCCAGCGCGGTCAGCAGCGTCCGGTCGTCGATTTCCGTCAAAGCGTCGCCATTTTCAAGGCGAACGTTGTCAATGACGGTCAGCGCGTCGCCGGCGGCATTCGTCACGGCATAAACACGCTCGTGTTTCACGGTTTCCGCGCTGGCAAAGCAGGTCAGCGTCATGCAAAGCGCAGTGATAAGAGCAAAAGCACGCTTTTTCATCGGATTTTTCCATCCTTTCTACCAACAAAATCAGTTCTTCGCGTTCATTTTCAGCGTCGTGTGGATAATCACCTTGTCCAGCACCAGCAGTACCGCCGGCAGTAGGAACAGCACAACCACCACCGAGCACAGCGCGCCGCGCGCCATCAGGGAGCACATGGAGGAAATAATATCGACATTGGAGTACAGCCCCACGCCGAACGTCGCGGCGAAGAAGCCGATGCCGCTGACGAGAATCGACTGCGCGGAGGAAGCGACCGCCTTGCTGACGGCCTCGCGCTTGTCAGATCCCGCACGGCGGTTCTGCAAGTAGCGCGTCGTCATCAGGATGGCGTAGTCCACCGTCGAACCCAGCTGAATGGTCGAAATCAGAATCGGCGCGACGAACGGCAGCGTCACGTTCGTGTAGTAGGGGATGCACAGGTTTGCGGCAATTGCGGTTTCAATGACGGCGACCAGAATCACCGGCAGGGAAATCGAGCGCAGCACCAGCGCGATAATCAGGAAAATGGCGATAATGGAAATCAGGCTGACGACCTCGAAGTCGTGGTCGGTGCAGGAAATGAGGTCTTTCGTGCAGGGCGCTTCGCCGATGAGCATCCCGCCATCGTCGTACTTTTTGAGGATTTCGTTCAGCTCATCAATCTGCCGATTCACCGCGTCGGAGGAAATAATGTATTCCGAGGAAATCAGCATCAGCTGGTATTCGTCGCTCTTGAGTTCGCTGAGGATTTCGTCCGGCACGATGCTTTCGGGAATACCCGCGCCCAGCAGCGAGTCAATCGACAGCACCTGCTTCACGCCATCGACTTCCGCCATTTCGTCCGTCATGGCGACGACGTCCTTCTGCGGCACGTCCGCATCGACCAGCACAAGGTGGTTCGTGGACACGTCAAAGGTTTCGGACAGCTTCGTGTTCGCCTTCACGCTTTCCAGCTCCTGCGGCAGGCAGGCGGACATGTCGTAATACTTGCCGACGTTATTGTAGCCGTAGAATGCCGGGATGCACAGCACAATCAGGATGACGAACAGCACCTTGTAGTGCTTCGTGACGAACTTGCTGATGCCCGCAACGCTGGGCAGCAGCGGCTTGTGCGAGGTCTTTTCCAGCGCGCGGTCAAGGAGACGGATGACGCAGGGCAGCAGGATGACCGTGCCCAGTACGCCGAGGATAACGCCCTTGCTCATCACGATGCCGAGGTCACGGCCGAGCGTGAAGCTCATGAAGCAGATGGCGACGAAGCCCGCGACCGTCGTCAGGCTGCTGCCGACGATGGAGGAAATGGTCTTGCAGATGGCGCTTGCCATCGCTTCGTCCTTGTCCGAATAGGTCTGCTGCTCTTCCTTGTAGCTGTGCCACAGGAAGATGGAGTAGTCCAGCGTCACGCCCAATTGCAGCACGGCGGCGACTGCTTTGGTGATGTAGGAAATCTCACCGAGGAAGTAGTTCGTGCCCATGTTCCACAGAATGCTCACGCCGATGCACAGCAGGAAGATAAACGGCAGGAGGATGGAGTCCATTGTCAGCATCAGCACGACGCAGCACAGCGCAACGGCGATGGCGACGTAGATGGCTTCCTGATCCTCCACCAGCTGCTTGGTATCGGTCACAACCGCCGACAGACCGGACACGAAGCACTGCTGCCCCGCAATTTTGCGGATCTGCGCAATGGCTTCCATCGTCCCTTCCGCCGACGACGTGTCATCGAAGAACACCGCCATCAGCCGCGCGTCGCCCTTCTCGAAGATGTTCCGGTATTCGTCCGGCAGAATCTCGGAAGGAATCGTGCCCTTGGTGATGGACGCATAGCCGATGACCGTATCCACATGCGGCACGTCGCGGATGGCGTCCTCCAGCGCCTGCTGGTCGGTTTCGCTCATCCCTTCCGTGATGCACAGGGAGAACGCGCCCTTGCCGAACTCTTCCATCAGGATGTTCTGCCCCTTGACCGTGTCAAGGTCTTCCGGCAGATAATACAGCAGGTCATACTTGACCTTTGTGGCGTTCATGCCCAGCACCGACGGAATCAGCATCAGCAGACAGATGATGACGACGGCAACACGGTGCTTGACAATCCACCTTGCGAATCGGTTCACAACAGTTCCTCCTTTTCTGAAATCCATAACTTTTAGTGAACAATGTGTTGACTTTCTCAACGAGGGATAGTATAATAGCATGTGTACCGAAAATCAATCATCAGATTCAGTTTCGGACGCTGATTAAGCAACAGGACAAACGCCAATTGCGGAAACAATCAACAAAATTGGCAAAAGAGTTGAAAAACAAGGGGGTCGCCATGATGACAGAAAAGGATACGATGCAGGCTAAGCCGGAGAAGAAGGAAGACCGCCGGGTGCGCCGGACGAAGAAGCTGCTTACCCACGGGCTGATTCAGCTGATGAAGGAAAAGCAGGTGCAGGACATTACCGTGCGCGAGCTGGCGGATTTGGTGGATGTCAACCGCGGCACGTTCTACCTGTACTACCGCGATATATTCGACATGCTGGACAGCATCGAGCAGGAGCTGTTCAATCAGGTGAATCAGCTGATTGCCGCGCATAAGGGCGAAACCGTGCTTACGCATACACTGCCCGTGCTGAAGGAGCTGTTCCATTTGGTGGAGGAGAACAAGGAACTGTGCCAAGTGCTGCTGGGGCAGAACGGCGATATGAAGTTCCTGAAAAAGCTGTCCGACGTGGTGCAGGAGGCCTTCCACCGCGAATGGCTGATGATGAAGAAGGACGAAGTGACGTTCGATTACAGCTATGCGTTCGGCGCGCTGGGCTTCGTGGGCTTGCTGCGGACGTGGCTGGAGCGCGACTGCGTGGAGAAAGCCGACGACATGGCAGTCCTCAGCGACCGCATGATTCGCTTGGGGCTGACCAGCAGCCTGCAAACGCCATAAGCCACTATTAAGGAAGCAATTGGGCAGGAAAGCCCTGTGCAAGCAGCTTTTTGCGGAACATGCTGCCCACGCGCCATCTGTATCGTCAAAACTTCTGTCCAAACAGCGCATGGAGAAGGCGTATTGTCTGCTGGCGAAACAGATGCTCATTGCAACCGGAAACTTTCACGGCGGGGGGAGTCCAGAGGGGGCTGTCGCTCAGACTTGGACATTCGACAGCCCCCTCTGGGCGTTCTTTGGTTACTTTCTGTCGCAACAGAAAGTAACAGAATCGCTTCCGCAGAAGCGACTGAAGCCGCGAAAAAAGTCAAGTCTGCTATTGAAGTCACGCAAGACACATCCCAAATTCCATCCCATATTCCGTCAGCAACCGACGAAAAAACCCTCAGCCGCTTGCATTTGCCGCGCAAGTGTCCTATAATGAAGAGGACGCGCGAAACATGTCTATTTTCGCCGCGTTCGGGAAAATGGCAAAGGAGCTGCTTCCACTTTGAAGAAAAAATCCGTTTTCGCCAATCAGACCATGCGCATGGGGCTGCTCATGCTCCTGGACGCGCTGCTGATTTCGGCTTCGCTGCTGATGGGCTTGCAGGTGTATTATGACATGCACGCCCCGGCAGCGCATATCCTCCACGTCTGGCGCAGTCTGCCGCTGCTGATTGTCTCCACCATCGCGCTGCTGCATATGATGGGCTTCTACCGCGGCATCCTTAAATACGCGGGCGTGGATTTGCTGCTGCAAATCGCCTGCGGTACGCTCGGCGGCACGGGGATAACGTACCTCGTGTCGTTCCTGTGCTATTCGATTCGCCGCGAACCGAACATCTTCCTCATGCCGCGCCCGGTCTACCTTGTGCAGTGGCTGCTGCTGATGGTGATGCTTGCGGCAAGCCGGTTCGTCATCAAAGTCGCGCAGGGCGGCGGATGGACGCACTTCTTCACCGGCGGCAGCGCCAAGGCACGGCGCGTGATGGTCGTTGGCGGCGGCTGGGGCGGCGCGCAGGTCATCCGCGATATGCAGGCAGGACGCTATGGCGACTGCGTGCCGGTGATTGTGGTGGATGACGACGAGAGCCGGCGCAACACCCGCATCGGGCGTGTCCGCGTGGTGATGGATACGGGGAAAATTGCTGAGTACGTCAAGCAGTACGCGATTGACGACATCATCATCGCCATTGCCACGCCGAAATCCGACCTGACGGAGCTGATGCACACCTGTGTGGACACCGGCTGCCACGTCCGCCGCTATACCGTGATGCAGGAGATGAACGGCGGGCAGGGGCAGATGCGCGACATCAACATCGCGGACTTGCTGGGGCGCGACGAGAAGCACCTCGATATGTCCGAAGTGGAACAGGTGATTGCCGGGCGGCGCGTGCTGGTCACGGGCGGCGGCGGGTCAATCGGGTCGGAGATGTGCCGGCAGATGATGGCGTTCATCCCCGAAAAGCTGGTGCTGTACGACATCAGCGAAAACTACATGTATGACCTGTTCGCCGAGCTGAAAAACAAGTACGGCGAGATTGTCAAGAACACGGTCGTCCTGCGCGTCGGTTCGATTCGCGACGAAGCGACGCTGAATCAGGTGTTCGACGAGTTCAAACCGGAAATCGTCATCCACGCGGCGGCGCATAAGCACGTCCCGCTGATGGAGGACAGCCCCGAACAAGCGGTGCGCAACAACGTTTTCGGCACATACAACGTCGCCAAGTGCGCCAAGGAACACGGCGCAAAGCGGTTCGTGATGATCTCCACCGACAAGGCGGTCAATCCCACCAACGTCATGGGCGCCTCGAAGCGCATGGCGGAAATCATCATCGAAGCCATGCAGAAGCAGAGCAGCACAACGCAGTTCACCGCTGTCCGCTTCGGCAATGTGCTGGGGTCGAACGGCAGCGTCGTCCCGCTGTTCGAGCGGCAGATTCGCGCGGGTGGCCCGGTTACGCTGACGCACCCGGACATCATCCGCTACTTCATGACGATCCCCGAAGCCTGCCGTCTGGTCCTGGAAGCCGCCTTTATGGGCAAAGGCAACGAAATCTTCGTGTTCGACATGGGGACCCCCGTGAAGATAGCCGACCTGGCACGCCGCATGATCGAGCTTGCCGGCCTTGTCCCCGGTAAAGACATCGAGATCAAATACACCGGCCTCCGTCCGGGCGAAAAGCTCTACGAAGAGCTGTTGGCAACGAAGGAAAACACCCTTCCGACCGACAATACCCAGATCTACCGGGCTCAGGTGCGCGAATACGATTATCATCACGTCGATCAGGCCATCGACGAGCTGTCCGAACTGGCCATCCGTGTCCAGAAGATGGATACCGTCCGCATGATGAAGCAGATCGTACCCGAATTCAAAAGCA
>ERZ791569.617-NODE-617-length-19132-cov-6.039786_pt1 | contig 19132 bp, 16 predicted proteins | sample MGYA00509973_ERZ791569 | MGnify/ENA primary metagenome ERZ791569 (study PRJEB30046, sample SAMN00791902) | human gut metagenome | study: EMG produced TPA metagenomics assembly of the A metagenome-wide association study of gut microbiota in type 2...
CTTGGCAGCTCATTTTCAGTTGTTTTTCTCTGTGTGCCCTTGTCAAGCGATGTTTCTCGTTCTTGTGCATTCATTCTTTCAGCCCCCTATCTTCCACCGCATTCACGCCGCCAGCGCATTGGCATTGACCTGTTCAATCGCCTGTCGGATGCCTGCCCACACGGACAGGTCTGTGAACACTTCCACGATGCTGCCGTAGTCGGTAAACGGTGCTTCCTGCAAAACGGACATATCTTTCATCATGCCATTGTGGACGATGTACTCTACGATCTGATTTACGAAATAAATCTGTCGGCTATCGAGGCTGGCATCATTCAGGTACTGAGCAAAGGCTTCTTTTGCTGCATTCATATCAAGCCCGACGATTTCCCGCACGAACTCGCCCAGCGGCTTTTGCCCATACTCGGCCTCATAGTCCTGCTTGGTGCCGACTTCACTCCAAAGAATTTTCTCCAGTGCCTGTACATCTTCCACGGTCAGGGGGACATTGCTTTTGAGCTTGGCAATCACCACATTGTCCATGTGCTGCCGCACATAGAATTCTGCTTTAGCCTTGTAGTTCTTAAGGTCATCATTTTCCAAATCTGATTCATTCCAGTCTACAGAGAGAATCTCATCATCAAAATTCGTATCATAGCGCACGCTGGTTTGCGGGATATACTTCATAAGGTCTCGCAGATTTTCCCGGATATGCTCAAATTCGTTGATTCCGGCATTCTCTACATAGTCCGTATGCAGAATTTTGTCGATCAATTCGGCTTGCGCCATGATTTCCGGGATGTTCGCCACAGATGCAACAGCGGAAGCCTTCTTAAACAGGTCGCTGCGGGCTTTGCCGTATTTCTTTCCGACGAGATAGGCAAGCTCGATGCCGTATATCAGCGCATCGAACCGCAGCGCCTTAGCATCGTCCTCTTCCGGCGTGATGAGCGGTGCCAGCTCTTGGCCCATGAGCAAGGTGTCCTCATAGGTCAGGGCGTTATAGTTATCGGGATTTGCATACAACTCCACATATTTCAGGTGCTGGCGCACTGCAAAGTTCTCTTTGTTCAGTTCCTGCACTTTGTGCACCATGTCCTCTACCAGCGTCTTGCGGAAGGCAATGAGATCCGTTGTCTGATACGCCAAGTCTTGCAATTTGAACGCAATTTGGGCTTTCAGATGGAAGATCGCTCCTTGTAAGGCAATCATATTGGCAGTGGGCCGTCCCTTGTTCATGCGAAAGAACTCAAAGTTGCCGCAAAAGTCAAAGATGTAGAACTTGTCCTTGTCCTTACCGTCCAGCAGCCCCGGGCACAGACGGGTGCCACGCCCAATCATCTGCCAGAACTTCGCCTTGCTCATGACCTTCTTGAAAAACACCAGATTCAGCACCTCCGGCACGTCAATGCCGGTGTCCAGCATATCTACAGAAATGGCAATCTGCGGCAGCTTTTTCGGATCAGAAAACTCATCGATGGCGCTTTGCGCATAGGTCATATAGTTGTCGATGACTTTGGCGAAACCGGGCAAGTGCGGATATTCCTTGTTGAACACCTCAAGGATTTTCTCGGCGTGGATGTGGTTCTTTGCAAAGATGATGGTTTTGCCCAATTTGCTGCCATAGTCGATGGTCAGGCCATTGGTCATCAGCGTATTCAACACCTGCCGGATGGTATCTTCATTGAAAATCCACTCGTTCAGCGCCGACGATGCAATACTCTCCGGAAGTTCACCATTCTCGTCCTCAAAAGTGTCCTCGTAAGCCCGCTTGTCCGCGTCGGAAAGTTCATCGTAGACAATGCCCTGCTCAATAAATTTCAGCTTCGTCTCTACAGACAGGAAATCCACCAGATATCCGTCCTTGACCGCCTGCGCCAGCTCATAGCCATAGGTGGGCACGCCATTTTCCAGCTCAAAAATCTCATAGGTATTCTTGTCAATTTCGTCTTTCGGCGTGGCTGTCAGCCCCACCAGCGGGGCATCAAAGTAGTTGAAAATATCCCTGTATTTGTTGTAAACGGAGCGGTGAGCTTCGTCGCAGATGACCAGATCGAAATGCCCGCAGGTGAAGAGTTTGCCCTCCTCGTCCTGTACACTGTCGATGACGTTGTACATGGTCTGATAGGTGGAAAATACGCAGTGAGCGGTGTAGTTATCCTTTTCTTCGCAGAGGTTGGTGACAGAGAGATCGGGCAGCAGATTCACAAAGCTGCGCTTGGCCTGCGTTACCAGACTGTTGCGGTCAGCAAGGAAGAGAATATTTTTCACCCAACCATGCTGGAGCAGCACATCGCATAGGGCAATAACTGTTCTCGTTTTTCCGGAGCCGGTGGCCATGACCAGCAGCGCCTTGCGCCGGTTGCGTGCAAAGGCATCGCAGGCAGCTTTGATGGCGCCCTCCTGATAATAGCGTCCGGCTATCTTCTGATCCACCATGACATTTTTCAGGCTTGTCCGCATGGTCTGGAGATTGAACAGTTTTTCCAGATCCCGCTTGGAGTAGATAGCGGCACACTTGCGTTCGGGATAGATATTGTCCGTAATGCGGGTCTCAAAGCCGTTGGTCAGGAAAATGACCGGGCGGCGGTGATACTTCTTTTCCAGCAGGTCTGCATAGAGCTTTGCCTGCTGGCGTCCCTTGGCCACATCCACGCATGTGCGCTTAGCCTCCACCACTGCCAGCGGGCGGCCATCATCGCCGTAGAGCACATAGTCTGCATAGCCGACCTCGGACTTGTTTGGCATACCGGGCAGTTCCACCTCATTCAGCCAGTCCTTGCCCTCTGTCCAGCCCGCATCTGTGAGCATGGTGTCGATATACAGCTTGCGAGTCTTGTACTCGGACAGGTCGAGGGGCTTGGGCACATAGGTCTGCTGCTGCTCGGCTCGGCGGGCGGTGAGTTCCTCCTTCAGCGCAGCGTTCTCCGCCATCAGTGCGGCGAGATCCACCCCCGGCGCTTCCTGCACCGGTGCGGCGGAAGCTTCACTTTTCTCCGTCAGCAGCGCACGGTCGAAATGCCCTTCAGTGTAGTTCTCACCGTAGCAATAGGCCACAAAATCCAGAAAGACATACAGGTTCTCCAGACACAGCGCCGCCTGCTCCTCGGTGATTTTCTTGCCGTTGTGGGCGGCGTTGTTTCCCATGCGGCGGATCAGATCCATCCGCCGCCAGATGTCCGCGCCCACGATGTCCCGGAAGTCCTCGGTGTTCATCAGGCTGACCAGTGTATCCTGATAGGGCATGACCAGCGCCTTGTCCACAGAGTACATCCACTTCACCGCAAACTCCATCGCCCTGCGGCAGTTCAGCACACAGGCAGAAGGATCGATATGTAGAATCTTTTCCGCCGATACTGCTACGGAGGCGAAGGATTCAAATTGTAGGGTGGAAGTGAAAATATCGAAGTTAGTCATCCATAGCTCCCCCATAGACATAATGTTTTGAACTACATGAAACTTATTTTGTCAAAAGCACTTCAGCTTGTAGAACTCCTATCGGAGAAAGCATGCATTTTCCCTCAGAATACTCAACAAGTTTATCCTTGTGTAGTCCTCTGAGAATCTTTTTAAACTCACTGCCATTTTTGTACTCTATAGAGGTTTGAAGCTCCAACTCGCTTTGCCTATCCTTAACATACAGAAGACATAGAACTTTGTCTTTGGCAGACATTCTGGTATCAAGAATGCGCAGAGAAGTTCCAGTATCCCATACAACCGATGTTTCACGGCATATAATAGACTCAATTATAGCTTCTGTTTCCTCAAATGGTAATGTTGATGCTAACCTAAAGAATTCCGCTAAAATCCATTTTGCATTTCCTAGCAAAACTGTGGCATCCATTTTATTGGGATCAATACTACTCTTGTGAATCATCCCGCGCTTATTACGGAGGCAATACATGGCGTATAATGTCCGTGGAATTAACACCCTATATACCTCAGAAATTGTACTGCTGTGACTTTCAAGTGAAATCAGTACTTTTTCAGAAAAAATGGTCAGTCTATCAGCAAGCGGAGTGTAATTCCCGCTCAGTTGATACTCAATAATCCTTCGTGCGACTTCAATGAATTGCCCAATCTCATTTCCAAAATACTGCCAATGAGATTTTCTATATTCGATAATAGCATGTTCATAGCTGGTCAATAAAGCATCGGTAAGTTCTTGGGGATAAACAGCCTCAAGCGAAGTTTTGATTTCACTTCTTGTCATTAATCATCCCCTCCAGCAACTCAATAGCTGCCTGCTCGCCATCAATTGTTAAAGAAATCGTCCACTTTTGCGCCGAAATTTTCTTCTTAATAAAAAGTTTAATTTCACGCTCAAAAATTGCTGCAGAATTGTTGCCATCCCAGCACCCCTGTTTTTCGCAGAGGGTCTTCAATTTTGCGCCCTCGACAGGTTCGTTTCTTTCGTATAGAACAATGAGTGCAACATTCTTCATTTTTTCTGCATTGTTGCTTCCAGGGATCTTGCGATGGATTGAAATCGTCCCATCTTCGGCATCAACACTATAAATCCCGAGTTTCTTATATTTATCTTTTCTTGCTGTTTCAGGGGTAATAATTTCTGGGGTTTCTTGAGAAAGTTTGGTGGCATCAACCATAGGTTTCGATGCCGTTTCAGTTAGTGCTTCAACATGGGATAATACACCTCGTGTTTTCTCGACGAAAGAAAACACCTTTTCCATATTTTTCTCCACAAATGCCTCTGATCCGGTCATAGTAATAGTTCCTTCATTAAGGTTAATAGCAATGCTTGCATTTTTAATTTCTTCCATTTTTATTCTCCTTGTCCATAGTATTCTTGCATTAGGGATTTTCTTAGTGTTTTCAATTTGTCGAGACTCTGCTGGATTGCCAATTTTGATTTGTCGGTCTGTTCGACGAAGACCGCAAACTGCTCCTGCTCAGCGACTGGAGGAACTACAAAGCGCAATTCGTTGAGTATCCCCAATGTCAAATATCGCGTGTTTGTGCCTTTTGACTGGCTTTGTAGGTATTGTAGCTTATCCTCCAATTGCCTTTTAAACAGTATGTAGCTCCATTTTTCGTTCATCAAGCGCAACACATAAGTGCGCTGATACGCGTTGAACTTACCTTTATAATGTTTGACATCATAAATCCCAGCAGCATTGTTACCCGCAAGCAAAAGTGCCTCACAGTCAAACGCGTAAGAATTAATCTTATAGCTTTCTTTTGCACAAGTAAAAAATGGGTATCGGCCGTTTTCTACCATGGCATTAGAGTCCAGCTTTCCTGTAGTTGTTAGGAACACCGCATTCCATGGAAGAACTGGCAGACCTCGGGGATTTAGTTCCGGGTCGCCAAACAGTTCGACAAATCGGGCTTTGATAAGCTCGTCCAGCTTTTGGAGTTGATTTTTGCGCAATCGAATAATTTCCGATACACGTTCTAAAGCATCAACAGCAGCTAACTGTTGACTAATTTCTGGCACATTGATTTCGATGTCGGATACAATCTTTTTAGATATTTCTTTGAAAGTCGCACCACGACCAAGTGAATTGAGATATGCAGTGTTCCCTTTTAGAAACCAATATAAATATCGATTGTTTATCCTGTCCGAACAGATAAGATTTTTGAATCCTTGGTTACAATACATCTCGCAACCCGCAATAGCAACTTTTCCAATTGGCGCTCTCGATGAAAGGATAACAGCTTCAGAGGGAAAAGATGAAAGACCTGTTTTCTTGACTCCAAGCTCAGTTAATTTTCGCGCGCTATCAGTGATAATATATGATTCATCATCTATTTCGGCCGGGGTAATCCATTTCAAATTTCCATCCCAGTATTCTGCAATACCCGTCTTGGGAGTGCTACCTGATACGATTTCACATATCTCGCCAAGTTTGTATTTAGCCATTGTTTTTCACCCACAAGTCCGATTTGAATCACCAAAATATTGCTTGCCAGTCACAGAGTATCGACAGCTGTCAAAGTTCTCTGGGCTGAGCGGAACAATTCTGCTTAATGTGACATACCCATCTCTATAAAGAGCATTTACCGTTTTCAAGACTTCCAATTCCGGTTCATTTACCACAGGGGCAATATCGTGAATATTTGTATCCGGGTGGGTGCAAATAAAGTCATATACACGCTTCTTCATTTCAGCATCTCCTCCAGTTCATCCATCGCAGTACCGATTTCCTTCTCCAGTCGCCGCAGCTCCGCCAAAATCTCGTTGGTAGGCGGATACTCCACGGGCTTATACTCGGTTTTCTTGTATTTATTGATGGACAGGTCGTAGCCATTTTCTACGATCTCCGCCTTGGGCACGAAGAAGGATTTTTCCGTGCGCTGGCGGCCTTTTTCTGCCTCCGGATTGCGGAACCGTGCAATGATATCAGGGATATCGTTGTCTGCCACCGGGCTGCGCTTATCGTCCAGCGAAAAGCCGTCGGCGGTCATATCATAGAACCACACATTGTCTGTACCACCGTGGCCGGTCTTGGTGAAGATCAGCACCGCGGTAGACACCCCTGCATAGGGTTTGAATACGCCGCCGGGCATGGAGATCACGGCCTCCAGCCGGTTGCCGTCCACCAGCTCCTTTCGGATGGCCTTGTGAGCGGTAGATGAACCGAACAGCACACCGTCCGGCACGATACAGGCGCAGCGCCCGCCGATGCGCAGCATCCGCAGGAACAGCGCCAGAAACAGCAGCTCGGTTTTCTTGGTCTTGCAGACCTTGAGAAGATCCGCCGACACGGTGTCGGCATCCAGACTGCCCTTGAACGGTGGATTGGCAAGAATCAGAGAATACTTTTCCTTGTCCGGGTTCTGATCGGACAAGCTGTCCCGGTATTCGATAAAGGGATTGTCAATGCCGTGGGTCATCATGTTCATCGCGCCGATGCGGAGCATGGTTCTGTCCATGTCGTAGCCGAAGAACATGTGATTCATGTAGTGGTCTTTCTTCTGGCGATTGAAGAAGATCTCTTCCTTGCAGTGCTCTTTCAGGTATTCACCCGCTGAAACAAGAAAGCCGGAGGTGCCGCAGGCCGGGTCGCAGATCACGTCGTCGGCTTTCGGGTCCATCAGCTCCACCATCATGCGGATAATATGGCGCGGGGTACGGAACTGGCCGTTGAGGCCAGACTGTGCAATTTTGCTCAGCAGATATTCATAGGTATCGCCTCGCACATCCACCGCCTGAGATTCGTTCATCAGGCGATAAATCTCGTCCAGCGAGTCCACTACCTTGGACAGCAGCAGCGGCGTGGGCAGCTTGAAAATGGCGTCGTCCATATACTTGGAATAGGCACTGTTCTTATCACCGTGGAGATTTTTGATAAAGGGAAACACCCACTCCTGCATGACGCTGTACATCTTTCCGGCGGGGAAATCGTGGAATACACTCCACTTAAGCTGCTGGCCATCGATGGTACGGTCACCGACCTGCACCTCATCCGCAAAAATGCTCTGATACGGCAGCCCCAGCATGGCCGCCTCCTTGGCCCGGAGATTGTCGGAATCGTCCAGATCATGGATGAACATCAAATAGGTGATCTGCTCGATGACGTCCAGCGGATTCACCAGACCGCCTGCTGCAAAAATATCCCAGAGGCTGTCGATTTTGTTTTTCAGTTCACCTGTAATCATTTATTCTCTCTCCCTGTTCCAAGTATAAGAAGTGTAGCGTCCGCCGCCGATTTTCAAGATTTCTCCAGACTTTATCAAATCCGCCAGTGCGCGCTGGACGGTGATCTGACTGATATCCGGGCACTTTTCCATGATTTCACTCTTGGTGATTTTGCCGAGGTGGTTCTTGATGATCTCCCGCACCCGGTCCGGCTTGGACAGACCCTTGGTGGTCAGCAGCTCGATCCGGCTCTCGAAATCCCGGTACGCCGCCACCAGAACACCCAGCATATAGGTGACAAAGGGGGCATAGTCGTTGGTTCCCTCGTGCCAGTTGTACGAGCTCTGCTGCAATGCCTCATAATAGGTTTCCTTGGTGTCGGAAATCAGCTTTTCGATGCTGATGTATTTTCCCACGATATAGCCGGAGCGGTACAGGAGCAGCAGCGTCAGGAGTCTGCTCATGCGGCCATTGCCATCATTGAAGGGATGGATGCAGAGAAAGTCCAGAATGAAGATGGGAATCAGCAGCAGCGGATCAAGCTCGGTGTCCTGCATGGCCGCCTGAAACGCATCGCACAATGCGGTGATGGCCTCCGGTGTTTCCCAGGCGGGGGCAGGTTGAAAGCGGATAATCTGCTCACCATTCGCCAGTTCTTCTGCGATGACATTGTCGGAGTTTTTGTAGTTTCCTCCGATGGCCTTCCCGCTGAATTTAAATAAGTCGCGGTGAAGCTGCAAAATGATAGATGGCTTTGGAGGAATGAAATCGTGGCTTTCATGGATCGTTGCAAGCACATCGCGATATCCAGCGATCTCTTTTTCACTACGAGTTTTTGGCATTGTTTTATCGCGCACGATTTTTTTCAATCTGTCATCCGTGGTGATGATACCCTCGATGCGGTTGGATGCCTCGGTGCTCTGAATCCTCGCAACCTCCAGAAGCTCTGTCAACGCATCCGCTTTGGCTTCGATAAAGAGATTTTGCTGTCCCTTGTATTCATGAATCTGCGTCAGGTAGGCCACGACCTCCGGCGTCAGCAATTTGTTGTATTCTGTTTTGAAGTCGAACGCTCTCATGCACTACCCTCATTTAAATTTTAATTTCATCAAGTCTCATTGAATGATGCAATTATAGTATATCCTTGAATTTCATCGCTGTCAATATCAATTTTCTCATTTTTGCATTAATGATAAAATTAGAATTTAGTTGTCGTCTGCTACGCATCATGTCCCCTCACAGGCGCTGACAATCGAAAGTTGTATCGTTACGATTTCAGATTGTCAGCAAAAAAGGAAGTCCGCCACTCATCGGTACGGACTTCCTTTTGCATTTTCTGAGCAGGTATTCCAAACGGCATTTTACAGTTTGGGTACCTATCTGCGAAGAAAATGTGGGGAGTTCAGAGGGGAAATCCCCTTTGCCGCTGGGTTTCCAATAGGGACGCGAGCATCCCTGTTGGCACACGATTTTGCTTGCAAAGTCTAGTGTGTTATACCTTTGCTTCCGGCTGACGCGGAAAAGGGGGTGGCGCCATACTCTGCGGTGCAGCAGAGTGTGGCAACAAACGCTTTTTCGCGGCAGTAGGACAGGCGGATTTTGTGATGTGAGATACAGTACAAACGCAGGATTTTTGAGAAGCAAAATCCGACTGGATGGAAAAGGAAGCAGAGGTATATAAAGCCCCCGTCCCGCCGCAGCGACGTTCCTTTGTCTTACGGCATCTCCTTCCGAAGCATATCCAGCGACTGTTCCTCCAGCAGCTTTGTCCGGTTCTCGCTCAGATGAAAATGTATCGCCGCGCCGGTCAGTGTGTGCTCGATATCGTCCGTGAAGCCAAAACGGTACAGCAAATATGTCTGCTCCCGCGGCTCCAGCTTATTCAGTGCCGCGTAAAGCTCCCACAGAGTTTCTGCTTTGATGAAAGCCTCCTCCAGAGGCAGCGCATACGGATCGGCAATCGCCTCGATCCGCAGCAGCCGCTCATCGCCGGGCAGAATCTCATCGAGGTACACGCGCTCAAGTCCAAGCCCCTCCACGCCGTCCTTTACTTTCACAGCCGCCATGCGATGCTCGAAGGACATCTGTGCCGTATGTACGAGGTCGAGCATGGCGTTCTTGATGGCAGGCGCAGCATAGGTCAGGAACTTGAGCTTCCGCGCCGGGTCGAAGCCATCGACCGCACGAAGCAGCCCAATACTGCCCTCCTGCACCAGATCGTCCACGTCGATGTTCAGGTCGCTGCCCTCCAGCGACGAACTCCGGTACACAAGGTCAGCCGTCTGAACGATGAAGCCCATGTTCTTTTCAATAAGAATTTCCCGCGCGGCCTCATCGCCCTTCTGAGCCAGTGCGCAAAGCCGTTCATTGGTCATGCTGGTCGGACTCATCGCTTGCCGCCGTTCCGGTCATGGAGAGGAACAACTTCCTGACCTGTACCGTGTCAATACCGGGCAGATGGGAAACAGAGGCTGCCACTGCGTCCGCAACCTGCTCCTTCGTGATTTTCCGGTTCGGCTTTTGACCGCCCTTGGTCAGCTCTGCATAGATGCTCTTCATCGCCTGCGCCGTAAGCTGGCGCGTGGGCGGCATCTCTGCCTCGGCTTCCTTTTTCACGGCGCGGACGGCCTTCATGAAGGAGTTTTGGATGGCGCTCAAATCTGCCTGACCGATTGGCGTCCGCAGGCTTTTGACCTCATCTGCGGCCTGCGGCAATGTGCCCAGCATGGACGAAACCATCGAATAAAGCTGATTCTGCGCGGCAAATCCGGCGGTCAGCTCGTTGTCCAGATATCGGGCGATCTGGTATGTGGTATCGGCAAACTGCGGACTTTCCAAAAGGTAGCTGACGATTTTGGGATTGACCTTCTGCGTATAGAGATTCCGCGCCGCCTCGACGGAGAGGCCAAGCTCCGAGATGTCGTAGTTTTTGCGATCCGGCTCGTCCACCTCGCCCAGCAGGAAGTCAGTGGACACCTCAAACGCGCGGGCGATGCGGATGATATTTTCGTCACCCAGCTTGTCCGTTTTGCCGCTGATGAAGCGGCTCAGCGAACTTTCCGAACAGCCGATTCTTGCGGCAAGCTCGGCCTGCGTGACCTTCCGCTCCTTCAACAGATCCCAAATGCGGTCACGGACAGCCGCGGGGAGAAATACCGATTCGTTGCTCATGAGCATATCGCCTCCGATTCCAGTAAAAAATCCTGCGCCAAGCAGATATTGTAAATTCAGTATAGCACATACTCCGTCTAAAATCTAGTACAAATGTTCTATTATCGTTTTGTAAAATGACTCGAATATCCTCTCGTCAAAAGCCTCCCGTGCTCTTGCATTTTTGCAAGAAAGCAGGAGGCTTTTTGCTATTCGCTTGCATAAGTGCCTGATTTCGTCGGTCTAAGACCTTTTCTCCGTATATTCAGGTGACAAAGGAAATTTGTCGCAAAAATCTGAAAGGAGAAAATGCCTATGAACCTATTTGAAACTGTGAAGGCCGCCGTCACCCCACGCATGGCGGCGGAGCGGTACGGGCTGCCGGTCAAACAAGGGAATATGATCTGCTGCCCGTTTCACGACGACCGCACGCCCAGCATGAAGTTGAACGAGGATTACTTCTACTGCTTCGGCTGCGGAGCGCACGGCGATGTTGTCGCACTGACTGCGCAGCTTTTTGACCTCCCACCGGCAGAGGCCGCGAAGAAGCTGGCGACAGATTTCGGCATGACCGAGCAAAAGCCGTCCATTCTCGCAAGGCTACAGCGGGGAGCATCGCAGGTGGAAACCGAGCGGCGCTGCTTCCGTGTGCTGGGGGACTATCTGCAAATCTTGCAGGACTGGAAGGAGCACTGTGCCCCGCAATCGCCGGAGGACGCCATCGACCCGCGCTATGCGGAGGCCTGTCACATGCTGGAGCGCATCGAAAATATGCTGGACATTCTGGCCTGCGGCACGCCGCAGGAGCGCGCCGAGGTGGTGGCTGACTTGCAGAAGGACGAGCGGCTCATGCGGATGGAGGCGCGAAACCGACAGATCAGGGAGGAATCACATGGAACGAAATGAACCGCCGCGCTGGATGCAGAATAAGCACTTCAACGAAGTCCTGTTCTGCGAGGACTTTCTGTCGGCGCACCCGATGGTCTGCGTGGACGGCAGCTTTTTCACCGTGGAGGGTCGCGTTGCTGACGAAGAGGGCATCCGCAAGCAGATCTATGGGATGCTGCGCCCGCATTTTACAAGCGGCGCGGCTCGCCGCGCCACCACCCTTCTGGAAACGCTCAGGCTGGAGGCTTACACGCCGGAGCTGCCCATTCAGGAGGATCGGATCCATGTGGCAAACGGCACGCTGTTTCTCAATGGCGAGTTTCGCACCGAAAAGGAGTTCTGCCGCAACCGGCTCCCCATCCGATACGATCCCAATGCGCCGCAGCCGGTAACATGGCTGCGGTTTTTGTCCGACCTGCTGGAACCGGAGGACATTCTGACCTTGCAGGAATACCTCGGCTACTGCCTGATCCCGACGAACCGCGGGCAGGTGATGATGCTGCTCAAGGGCAACGGCGGCGAGGGCAAGAGCCGCATCGGCGTGGTGATGCAGAAGCTGCTCGGCAGCAACCTGAAAAACGGCAGCATCGCCAAGGTGGAGCGCAGCCCCTTCGCCCGCGCCGATCTGGAGCACGAGCTGCTGATGGTAGATGACGACATGAAGCTGGAGGCGCTGCAATCCACCCACTATCTCAAGTCCCTCATCACCGCCGAAATGCCGATGGACTTGGAGCGCAAGGGCGAGCAGAGCTATCAGGGCAAGATGTACGTCCGGTTTCTTGCCTTTTCCAACGGCGATCTGGAATCGCTCTATGACCACTCGGACGGCTTTTACCGCCGCCAGCTCATTTTGTCGGTGAAGAAAAAGCCGCCGAACCGGGAGGATGACCCCTTTCTCGCGGACAAGCTCTGCGGCGAGATCGAGGGCATCTTCCTCTGGTGTCTCGAAGGTCTGCGCCGCTTGCAGACCAACAATTTCCGATTCACGGAGAGCACGCGGACGAAGGCAAACCGCGAGGATGCGCGCCGCGAGGCCGACAATGTGCTGCTGTTCCTGCGCTCCGAGGGCTACATCCGCCTGAAGACCGACAGCGCCATCCCCTCCGCCGCGCTGTACGGCATCTATTGCCTGTGGTGCAGCGACAACGCCTACAAGCCGCGCTCCGCGCGGACGGTGAGCATGACGCTCAAAAAGCACGCCGATGAGTTCGGATTAGAGCACGACAACCACATCCAGAATGCCCTCGGCAAGCGGGTCAACGGCTTCTGGGGCATCGAGGCGCTGGTCGCGCCGCCGGTTGTATGAGCTCAGACACGAAATTCTCCATCCCATCCATCCCAAGCATCCCAAAAACCCCGGATGGATGGGATGGATGGGATAGACGTTTTCAAGTTCAACTGCGAAGGAGGATGCAATGGGAAGAGTTAATTTTAAGAAGCTGCCGCTGTTTCACTTGTACGACAGCGACCTGACCTGCACACAGAAGCTGCTGATGACGCTGCTCCTGGTGGCTCGGTACGATATTTACGACTTGAGCTGCCTTGCGCAGATGCGCCCGGAGGACGTGGCCGCCGATCTGGCAGCGCTGAAACGAAAGGGGTATCTGCAAGACAGGTGAGAATCGGGAAGAAATTTGCGCGGTGGCGAAAGGATTTTGCGAAACCGCGCTGCTCGGAACCGCGCACCGACTTCACGGACGCGCGTGGGGCTGTACGGTTTAGAGCGAAGTCACACGGTTTCGGAAAGTCGATACCCCTCACTTGTGAAGAGGGTATCGACCGCCACGTTTCCAGCGGATTTCGGAAAAACAGAATATTACGCCAAACAGCGAAGCTGGTTTTCGGAAACAAAAACTCGCTTCGCTGTTTTCATAACGAAAAAACAGGAGGTTTTTATGAGCATCAGAAATGAGATCAAGGCGCAGATCGTCCGCGCCGGTTTTACGATGCAGGAGGTCGTTGACCGGCTGGCTGACGAATACGATTGGAGCGACAGCGTTTCCAATTTGTCCGCCAAATTGCAGCGGGAGAGCATCCGCTACAAGGAGGTCGTGGAGCTGGCCGACGTGCTGGACTGCGACATCGTTTGGGTGAAGCGAGGGGAACGCCGATGAAAGCACAGTACGCCATTCTCCGCTTTGCCAAGTACAAGGGGCTGGAGATCGGGCACATCGAGTCCCACAACGAGCGCACCAAGGAGAAATACGCCAGCAATCCCGATATTGACACCTCCCGTAGCCACCTTAACTTCCATCTGGTATCCCCGGAGCGCAAATACCGTGCGGAGGCCGAAAAGCAGATTGCTGAAGCAGGCTGCCGCACGCGGTCGGACAGCGTGCGCGTGGTGGAGGCGCTGGTGACGGCCAGCCCGGAGTTCTTCAAGGGCAAGAAGAAAAGTGAGGTCAAAACCTACTTTCAGGAGGCGCTGGGCTTTATCCAAGAGCATCAAGACCCGAAAACGATCATATCCGCCGTGGTGCATATGGACGAGAAAACGCCCCATATGCACCTTTGCTTCGTCCCGCTGACGGAGGATGGGCGGCTCAGCGCCAAAGAAATCGTAGGTAACAAGAAGAAACTGACACAGTGGCAGGACAGGTTCTGGGAGCATATGGTCAAAAAATATCCCGATTTGGAGCGCGGCGAAAGCGCCAGCGAAACCGGGCGCAACCACATCCCGCCGCGGGTGTTCAAGGAGGCTGTCCATCTGAACCGGATGAAGGCGCAGATCATGGCGATTCTGAACGACACCAATCCGTTCAACAAAAAGGCCAAGCTGGACGAGCTGGAAGCACTGCTGGGTAAGTACGTTCCCGGCACGGAGGCTCTGCGGACGAAGCTCAAGAAGTATGACGCCGCTTATAAGGCGCTGACTGCCGAGAATGCGGCGCTCGAAAAGCAGCTGGGCGCATCGTCCAAGGAGAGCGTCCGCAAAAAGCTGGAGATCAACGAAAAGCTCCGGGAACTGGACGAGCTGCACCGCATGGTGGATGGCATCCCGCCGGAGATTTTGCAGGCAGCGAAGCAGGTGGCCGCGCATAAGCCGCAGGAAAGATGAGGAAACTAAGGATGTTAAAGGAGGTCGGTTCTATTTGGAGATGAACGTCAGGGACGATCAGAAGCTTATTGAAATCTGGCTGACGAATGCAGAAAAAATTGACCCCGTCCTGCGGGAGGGGCTGAAGGAAATTTACGCCAAGTATAAGACGAAGAAATACATGGTTGCCGTGTTCGAGTCCGGCAAGGGTGATCTTTATAAGAACACGCGGGATCTGCTGCTCTTCAACCGCCGCCGCAGCGCCGAGAAGGCCGTGCAGCAGGCGAAAAAGCAGAAGGCCGCGGGCATGGTGCGCTGAACTTCGGGCGGAAGAGAGAAATCTCTTCCGCCCTTTTCTTTTTTGCCCTTGCAAAGCTTGAAAACATCCTGTACAATATTATCTAAAATAGCGTGTTTATCAAAAGATATGTGTGGTTCATGCTTGCCGCCAGAGAAACGGAGGGAAACGCAAATGGAACATGAAATGATGGAGCACAGTGAAATTCTCCTGTACAGCGATGAAAACGGAAAAGAATTTGTAAACGTTGTATTTATGGATGAGACATTCTGGCTGACTCAGGTTGGCATGGCAGAATTGTTCGACTCCAGTAAGTCCAATATCAGCGAGCATTTGTCACACATCTTCGAGGAGGAAGAACTGGACAAAGTATCCTGCATGAGAAAATTCGGAATTTCCGAATTTTCTACGAAGCCCACCAATTTTTATAACCTCGACGCTATCATCGCCGTGGGTTACCGCGTGAACTCCAAGAAAGCCACACGCTTCCGCCAGTGGGCGACAAAGACGCTGAAGGAGTACATTCAGAAGGGCTTTGTGCTCAACGATGATCTAATGAAAAACGGCCGTCCGTTCGGTAAGGACTACTTTGACGAGCTGCTGGAGCGCATCCGGGAGATCCGTGCCAGCGAGCGCCGGGCCTATCAGAAAATCGCGGATGTCTTCGAGCAGTGCAGCTATGATTACGACAAAAACAGCGACACGACGAAAGCGTTCTACGCATTTGTCCAGAACAAACTGCACTACGCCGTCACCGGCAAGACTGCCGCGGAGCTGATTTCCGAGCGGGCAACACTGGACAGTCCCACGATGGGGCTTACCACATGGAAGGGCGCGCCGGATGGAAAGATACTAAAAAGCGACACACTGGTAGCGAAGAACTACCTGAACGAAAAAGAATTGAGCCGTTTGAATCGTCTTGTGACCATGTTCATCGACTACGCCGAGCTGATGGCAGAGGATGAGCAGCTGATGAGTATGCATGACTGGCTGAACGAAACCGACCGATTTCTGACCAACAACCGCCGCAAGGTGCTGGACGGAAAAGGTCGCATTTCGCGGGAAGCGGCGACCAAAAAGGTCGGCGCAATTTACGATCAATTCCGCAAGAAGCAAGACGCTGAATACATCTCCGAATTTGATCGGCAGACGGAAAAATATCTCAAGGGTGAATGACCATGATTGAAACATTTGACATTGTGGGCTATGCCCGTATTTCTGTGGATGATGAGCAGGATCAAAAGAACATCTCGATTGAGAACCAGAAGGCCATCATCGAGGACTATGTAAAAACCCACTTCCCCGGCAGCACGCTGACGTTTTTTGAAGACCGCGACCGCTCTGGCTACACGTTTGAGCAGCGCGAGGGCTATCAGGAGATGCGCCGGGGACTCATGTCCCACAAGTACGATATTCTCATCATCAAGGATTTTTCCCGTTTCTCCCGCCGCAACTCGCGCGGACTGGTAGAGCTGGAAGACCTGCGTGATGCTGGCGTCCGGATTGTCTCCATCGGGGACGGCGTAGACTTCCCCAATGACGACGATTGGCTGAAAATCCAGTTCCAGTTTCTCGTGAACGAGATGCCCGTCACGGACACCTCCCGCAAGGTGCGCAACGTCATCAAGCGGCGGCAGAACGACGGCGAGTGGATCTGCGCCGCGCCCTACGGCTATCTTGTCACCGAGGACAAGCAGTTTGAGATCATCCCCACGGAAGCCGAGACCGTCCGCAGGATTTTTGACCTTTACAGCAACGCCGGTTGGGGCTACAAGAAAATCGCCAACTACCTGACGGACACCAGCGTTCCCACGCCCCGCATGTCCGAGCGTCTGCGCAAGGAGGCGGCGGGCAAGAAAACCACGCGGGACGCTAAGAACGCATGGGCCATCGTCACGGTGCAGGGCATTCTCGACAACGATTTCTATATCGGCACGCTGCGGCAGGGCAAGTACACCCGCGCCAAGATCAACGGCAGGGACATCAAGCGCAACGACGACGAGCACATCGTCATTGAAAACCACCATCAGGCCATCATCGACTACCGCACCTTCGCCATCACCCGCGCGCTGCGGGAAAAGCGCAGCCGCAGCAACTATCGCGGCGTGAAAATCAACGATAACGTGTACTCCGGCTTCTTGCAGTGCGGCGACTGCGGCAGTCCGCTGTTCGCCATGAGCCGCTCTGACCTCGCCCCCGCCTACACCTGCGGAACGTACCACCGGCGCGGCCTCAAGGGCTGCACCAGCCACCATATCCGCGTCGATCGGCTGGACGAACTGCTGAAAGGCTATGTGCGCAAGCTGGCGGACAGCTCTGCCGCCATGCTCGAACAGCTCAACGAGGAATTAAAGTGCGAGAACGATCAGGTGGCGGAAACGGAGCAGTCCGCGGGCAATCTGGCGGCGGTGCTGGCCGATCTCACCGAGGAGCTAAAGGTCACCAAGCGCCAGCGCATCCGGGAGATCATGAAAAAGCCCAAGCAGGAAGCCTCTATCGAGGCGCTGTATGACGAGATGGAAGCAGACCTCCAGAAGAAGATCGACGGCATCAACCACCAGATCGACCTGCTGAGCGACAAGCGCAACACCATCATTCAGGTGAACCGCGTGGCCAAGACCGCCATCGAGGTGTTCCGCGACATTCTGGAAAAGGATAAGCTGGAGCGGAACGATCTGGAGCTGCTGATCGACAAAATTCTCGTCTTTGAAGATCATCTGGAAATTAAGCTGCAATCGGACATCGACACGCTGCTGCGCTGCGGCACGCTCCCCGCAGAAACGGAGGACTCCGCAAATTTTAGTGGCGGCACGGAAAATATCGAAAACACGCTGATCCAGTCCTCAAAAGGTCATGAGGACAAGGTTTTCCGTGCCCATGTTATCAGTAACGGCGACCCCCTGGAGATATATACCACCCGCGACGGCGAGGTGATCTTCAAAAAATACTCCCTTATCGGCGGGCTGGAGGCGTTCGCCTCCCAGTTCTGCGACACCCTCAACCGCAGCACCGACTTTTCCGCCGCCGTCACGGACCGCGACGCGGTCATCGCCATCGCCGGAACGGGTAAGAAGGAGCTGCTGGGCAAGCCCGTCTCCGCCGCGCTGGAGGAGGTCATGGACGGCCGCGGGCTTTACTGCGGCGAGGGCGTGGCCGTCAGCGACGACAACGAGACCTTCCGCGCCGCCGTGGCGGCCCCTATCCTCTGCGAGGGCGACGTGCTGGGCTCGGTGCTGTTCCTGTCGCCGGAGGGCAAGCCGGCGGGGGAGACCGAGTGTAAGCTGGCCCAGACGGTGGCGTCGTTCCTGGGCAAAAACATGGAGAGCTGACGGCAAAACAGGATGAAAACAGGCTCCGCGCCGCCGCGCGGGGCCTGTTTTTTCAAAACCGCGAATTTATGCCTTGACAACAGGGCCACAGTTGCTATAATAAGCTTGTGATTAGAAATTAGCTTTTTGTTTAGGAGGCGGTACCATGACCCAACGAGAGCGCCAGCTGCTGGAATGGATACGGGAGGACCCCTGCATTTCCCAGCAGGAGCTGGCGGACAAGGCGGGCATCACCCGCTCCAGCGCCGCCGTCCACATCTCCAACCTGATGAAGAAGGGCTACATCTCGGGCCGCGGCTATCTGCTGCGCGAGGCGCCCTACATCGTGGTGGTGGGCGGCGTGAATATGGACATCGGCGCCGTGTCCGATGCGCCGCTGGTGGCGCGGGACTCCAACCCCGGCCGCGTGACCACGTCTCTGGGCGGCGTGGGCCGGAACATCGCCCACAACCTCTGCCTGCTGGGCGAGCAGGTGTCCATGATCACCGTGCTGGGGCAAGACGGCTTTGCCCAGTCCGTGCGGGAGAACGCCGCGGACATCGGGCTGGACCTGAGCCACAGCGCCACCATCCCCGGTGGGAGAACAGGCACCTACCTGTTCATCGACGGGTGCGACGGCGACATGGCGCTGGCGGTGAACGACATGGCCATCTACGAGCACATCACGCCGGAATTCCTGCGGCAGCGGCTGGACTACATCAACCACGCCGACCTGGTGGTGGTGGAGACCAACCTGCCGGCGGCGTCCATCGAGTGGCTGTGCAGCCACTGCACGGCGCCGATCCTGGCCGACCCGGTCAGCACCATCAAGGCGCCGAAGCTGCTGCCGGTGCTGGATAAGCTGACGG
>ERZ791569.620-NODE-620-length-19111-cov-5.233575_pt1 | contig 19111 bp, 7 predicted proteins | sample MGYA00509973_ERZ791569 | MGnify/ENA primary metagenome ERZ791569 (study PRJEB30046, sample SAMN00791902) | human gut metagenome | study: EMG produced TPA metagenomics assembly of the A metagenome-wide association study of gut microbiota in type 2...
CGGCACGAGGCGGCCGAAGTTAATCGAGTTGGCGGAGGAAAGCACCTTGCCGCGCGCGTTCACCTGCTGATGGAAATCCGCGGAGGAGAACAGCGCCTTCACGCCGGACTGCGCATCGTCGAAATTGCCGTTCAGGGCGATGACGTGCGTGTTTTCGCCGCCCGTGGTGGTCATTTGCAGCTTCTGCACGTCGCTGACGCCGTCGGTCGGGTAAAAGACGGTGCAGGATGTTCCCGGCACGTCCTTGAAGCCTTCGAGTGCCGCCTTGCCCGTGTCGCCGCTGGTCGCGACGAGAATCGCTACTTCGCGGTTTTCACCGTTCTTCTTGGCGGAGAGCGTCGTCAGGTGTGGCAGCAGCTGCAGCGCCATATCCTTAAACGCGAGCGTCGGCCCGTGGAAAAGTTCCAGCACATGGGTGTTGCTGTCGAGCTTTTTCGTGGGCGCAATCGCGGCGTCATCGAACTTGGCGGCTTCGTAGGCGCTGGCAATTGCGTCTGCCAGTTCCTGCGCATTGAAATCATCAAGATAGCCACGGAGGATGGTCAGCGCGCGGGCGCGGTAGTCGAGCTTGGTCAGCGCGGCAATGTCCGCCAGCGTCATCTGCGGGAACACCGCCGGGACATACAGACCGCCATCGGGCGCAAGACCGCGCAGGATGGCTTGGGACGCCGTGACGCAGGCGCCGCCGCGGGTGGAAATGAATGACATGGAAATCACGCTCCTATCCGCAGGGCGATGCCTGCTGGGTTGAGGGCAAGAAGGGGTTCTTGCCGAGTTTCTGCTTGCGGTTGCTGGGTTTCCTACCTATTATAATAGGTAATTATGTTGCAGGGGGGTCGCTCCTGCGGGAACGACAAGGGACAATGAAAACAGGAGAAGCCTGCACTCGCCCCCTTGCCCCCCTTGCCCCCTTGAGCCCTTCGCGCGAAATATCAAAAGGGCGGCGGCTTACATGCTCCGCCGCCCTCGTGGGCTGTTCCAATTAGATGATGTAGCCCTTGCAGAAGTCGGGCAGCGCTTCGGGATCGGCGCTGACGGACAGCACGAACGTCACATCATGCTTCTGCGCGTACTTTTCGAGGCTGTCGAAGAACCACTTCGCGTCGGCGAGGTCAATCTTGATCAGCTTGAGGAACGCGTCGATGAAGACGGTCTTGACGTCGTAGTTGCTGGCGAGCATACCGCCGAGGAAGCCGAGGAACATTTCCGCGCTGGAAACGCTGTACTCTTCGACGTTGACGAAACGAACCGCACGGTCCACTTCGTACATATAGCTGTCGTTCTTGTCGAGGAAAACGACGTTGCCGGAGCTGGTCTTGACCGCGTTGTTGGTCATGTCAATCAGCCGCTTGGTCTTGCCGGAGCCCTTCTTGCCTGCGATAATCTGAATCATGGGTAAACGCCTCCTTGTGAGTGAGAGTTTCGTATCTCTATTATAAACCATTTTGCGCCCGGATGCAATGCCTCTGATGAATTTCCTTTGTGTTCGGGAGAAAAATTCACCGCTTTTATGGTGACGTGTCCTCCTCATTGCCGGGTGCATCTGTATCATTCGCCATGAGGGTCAATAAATCCTGCTTCTTCAGCGGCGGAAGTTCACGTTTTTCATGACCGGGGATGGACGTGTCGAGCTTGCAGACTCCGGCGCAGTCGCACCACTGGCAGGCGTTCCAGTCTCTGATGACGGCGGGGGACGGGGTGATTTCGCCGCTGCGGATGCGGTCGGCCAGCTCCGCCGCCATCTTCTTGGCGTGGGCAAGCAGTGCTGCCATTTCCTCCGGCGTGTAGCCATCAGACGAGGAAGCGACGCTGCTATCCGCATTAAAGATTTTCGTGAACGAATATCCCGGATTGGAATCCAGCGCTTCCACCACGTCCACATCTGCCAGCACAATGCCTTTCAGGTGCAGCTTTTTCGCAATCGCCTTTTCCGCAGATTCCTTTACATCCGCCGTATCTACCATCGGGTCTTGAATCGTGAAGTAGAATGCACCCGCCGGATTGCCGTCCAGCCCCTCGCACGCGGCTTGCAGATACAGCAGCAGCTGCAATTGAAGCCCGTACCATAGGCGCGTCGGGTCAATGTCGCGGTGGCTGCTCTTGTAGTCGGATACGAGCAGATACACGCCCTCGTCGCCCTCCCAGCGGTCAATGCGGTCGATTTTGCCGCGCAGGGCGATTTTCCGTCCATCATGCAGCGTCAGCACCACCGGGGGCAGCCCGTCCTCCTCGCCAAACACAACTTCCTCGCCAACGGTGCGGAAGCGGCTGTGCTGCGCGTGATGCGTGAACATCCACGCGGCGCGGTGCACCGTTCGGCGGTACTTCTCGCCCTGCAGGCGCAGGGACGGCGTTTCATTCAGCGGACCATCTGCCCACGCGGTCGTCAGCGGCAGCAGCACCGTATCCATCAGCGCGTGGATTTTTTCGTCCGGCAAATCCGGAAAATCCGGCTCCTTCAGCGCAAGGGCGGCGTACCCCTCCATCGCGGCATGGTAGAAATCGCCCACATCCGCCGGGTCGAACTCGTACTCGCGGCGGATGACGGGCTTCAAGCCGTAGTTCACAAAGTGCCGATACGGGCACTGCGCGAAGCCCTCCAAGCGGCTGATGGACACCTTGTCCTGCGTGAAGAGCCGCCGCGTGTGGTCGCGGGAGAGGAAAATTGCCGTGCCGTGGCGGTTCAGCGCATCCAGCACTGCCTGACAGCGGCTGTGCCACTCCGGGTCGAAATACAGCCAGCGCAGGACGTTCGCCCATTGCTCCGGAAGCGGCGTGTCGGTGTCGACAGCTTGCCGCAGGTGGTGCGGCAGTGCATCCAGCGCCATGGCGGGGGAGAGCGGTGCGACGTCGTTTGCCAGCACGCCGCCGGATACCACCATATGTGGGAACAGCTGCGTCATGTCCTCCAGCAGCCCCGCCGGACGAAAAGCCGTGCCGTCCTGCCCGCCCTGCGAACAGGTGACGGTCAGAAAGCGCCGGGGGAGGGATAGTGTGCGGTAGAAGTCCGACTGCCGAAGGGCGCACGTCTCCTGCTGCGTCAGGCCAATCGCGCGCTGCGCCAAGTCGCACAGCGTGCGCCGCTCCGTCTCGGACAGGAGCGAATCCGCCGTACTGCCCAGCGCGCCGTCCTGCATTCCCATGACGAGCAGCGCATCAATCCGCCCGGTCATCAAATGCCCCGCTTCGCCGATCATCACCGTGTCCGGCTGCGGCGGCAGGGACGAAATCGACGCGCCTGTCAAACCTGATTCCACGAACCGTGCCAAATCCCGCTGATTTGCCTTTTGCGTGCTCAGCAGCGCATACAGCTGATCAAGCAGCGTCATCAGGATTGTCCATACCTGCCGATTCTGCGTCGCTTCCGCCGCCATCCCGCGCGAAAGCAGCGCTTCCTCGCGCGCCATCAGGCGGTCATACGCATTGGTATCCTCCAAGAAGCGGAAAATTGCCTCGACGGAATCACCCGCTGTTTTTGCGCGGCGGAGCGCATCCCGAAGGGCCTCCACAGGCGAAATCAGCCGGACGCGCAGTTCGTCCATATCCGCCGCGTCGTCGCCATAGGGGAACGGACGCAGCCACTTGCCGCGGTTGATGCCGTGCGTGATAGCGTAGTTCTCCAGCGAATCGGCTTCGTCGCGGGTCAGGGAAGAAAAGCCGCTTTTTGCCACTTGCAGCACATCCGCGCGGAGAAATCCGCCGGAGATGCAACGCAGTGCGCCGACGAGCATTCGGCTGAGTCCGTGCCGCGCCGCACTGTCCTTCCGCGCCTGATAGCAGGGAATCCCCGCGCTTTGCAGCATGACGGCGAGAATGCCGGCCATACTCTGCGCATCCGCCAGCGCGACCGCCATATACTGCCACGGAATGCCGCGCTCGTGCCAGCTTTGCAGCGTCTGCGCGGCGAAAGCGGCTTCGGCATACGGGTTTGCGGCGGCATGGAGCGTCAGGGCGGACGCGTCGCCGGGGTACACCGCGCCGCCATGGGCGAACAGGTGCGCTTCGAGGTGTCGGAGGGCTTCGTCGCGCCCATCGGGTTCGCTTGGCAGCCACTTCCACTGCACGGGAATGCCGCGCTGACGCAGCCATCCGGTCAGCTCCGCCGCACTCCTGCGCTGGGAGGTGAAAACGTGCCCGTCGCTTGCAGTGCCCTTGTCCATCGTGAACGCAACGACCATGCGGGTGCATTCCGGTGCAGCGGTCGCCAACAGGACGCACAGCGGCGTTGGCAGCATGTCAAACTGGTAGACAAACACGGCGGCATCGCGCATCAGCCCGCTTTCCGGCAGCCGTTCCACCAGCTCAAACTGCTGCGTCGGCTCATCTTGAAAGCGCTCGGCAATCAGCACGTCATACGTCTGCCAAAGCAGCAGCAAATCATGCGCCTTTGCCTTCAGCGCGCCGGATGGCAGCTCCTGCGCATAGGCGGCAAATTCTTCGCTTGACAGCCCCGTGCGCTGGAAGTCCATCAGCAGCGTGGACAGCTTCTCCGGCAGCCCGGGTGACAGCGCGACGCGGCGATAATAGTGCAGCTCCTCCTGCTTCAGGGAAAGCGCCTGCGCCAGTGCCATCCGTCGCCCGCTTTCGTCCAGCGCGGCCTTGGGCGAATGGCCAGCGCTCTCCCGGATGCGCCGCCCCAGCCTGCGCGGCGACAGTACATCCAAATCCAGCAGCCCCGGCAGATGAAGCTGCTCCACCAGTTCTCGCTCGGCTTGCAGCGTGTACTGCTCCGGTACAAGCAGCAGGACACGCTGACCAGCTTCACGGCATTTGCGGATTTCTTCAAACAGGCGGGACTGCGTCTGCCCGGCGCGGGCGCCCCAGATTTCGACGGTGGTCATAAAATCCCCCTCACAAAGCGGCAAATGCGGTCAAATAGCGAATCGCCTCCGCGTCATGGCGGCGGTTAAACCCATGCGCTCCGCCGTCAATCAAGTGCAGTTCTGCGTTCGCATACGCTTCCGCCGCCTTTTTCGCATAATCCGGCTTGACGATGCCGTCCGCCGTGCCGTGGACAATCAGCACCCGCCCGGCGTACGGCGTGATTTCGCGGAAAACGTCCATGTGCATGACGGCTTCGGGATAGCAGCGCCCCAGCGGCATCGGCCCGCAGTGAATCTTCTCCGGCAGATTTTGCGGATCGAAGTGCGCCATCATCATGTGCCCCGCGCGCGCGTCGTCGGGGATGCAGAAGGCCGGGTAGAACAGCACGAGCCTGTCCACTGCATCCGGATGCTTCGCAGCGGTCAGCGCGGACACCATCCCGCCCTGCGAACAGCCCATCAGCAGCAGCGTATTGCTGGTATAGGGAAGCGACTGCGCATAGCGAATGACGGCTTCCACATCCTGCACCTCGGTCAGCACCGACATGTCCGTCGTCGCGCCGTCACTCCGCCCCAAGGGCGGAACGCTGCCGCCGCAGAAGTCGAAACAGTACGCACAGTAACCAATTTTCGCCAGCACCCTCGCGTACTGCCGGACGGTCTGCTGATTTGCCATAAAACCGTGGCAGACAATGGCAATCGGGAGTTTTTCGCCATTCGGACGGTACTCCGTGCCGCGGATGGTCAAATCACCGCGCATACAGGAGAACGTCCGACGACGGATGGGGGAGGAAGAAAACAGCATCGAAATCGCCTCACGGAAGATTGTTTCTTCTATTGTAGCATAGTCGCGCGAAAATGAAAAGATGGAAAAACAAGACTTGAAGCGGCAGGGAGAGACGTGTTATAATGGAGCGGACCCACAGAGAATGAAGGAGTACATACACGATGAGCAATTTCCGCCGACCGAAGCACCTGACCACCCGCCGAATGCAGGAAACGCGTCCGAATCCGCCGAAGGAGCAGGCGAAAGCGCAGCGTCAGGCGCGCGAAATCCGCTGGAACTGCCCCGCAGCGGCAAAATGCGGCGGATGCCAGCTGACCCGCCTGTCCTACGCGGAGCAGCTGCAATGGAAGCAGCAGCGCGTGGCGGAACTGCTGGACGGAATTTGCGAAGTCCGCCCGATCCTGGGCATGGAGGACCCGTTCCACTACCGCAACAAGGTTCATGCCGTGCTGGCTGTGGACAAGGCGGGCAAGCCCATCAGCGGCGTCTACGCCATGGGGACGCACCGCGTCGTGCCCGTGCGGCACTGCCTGATTGAGGATCGCCGCGCTGACCGCATCATCCAGACCATCGTCGCGATGCTGCCTGCCTACAAGCTGCGCATCTACAACGAGTACACGCACCGCGGCTTCCTCCGCCATATCCTCATCCGCACGGGGCATGTGACGGGGCAGATTATGGTCGTGCTGGTGGCAACGAGCCTTGAATTTCCGGGCAAAAAGGCATTTGTGCAGGAGCTGATTCAGCGCCACCCGGAAATCACGACCGTGGTGCTGAACTGCAATCAGCGCGAAACCAGCATGGTGCTGGGCACGAAGGAAATTACCCTCTATGGCGAAGGGTACATGGAGGACGAGCTGTGCGGCAAACGCTTCCGCATCAGCCCGCAGAGCTTTTATCAGGTGAACGCGAAGCAATGCGAACTCCTCTACCGAACGGCGATTGACGCGGCGCAGCTGACAGGCGCAGAAACCCTGCTGGACGCCTACTGCGGTACGGGTACGATTGGCTTGTGCGCGTCGGATGGCTGCAAGCAGCTCATCGGCGTGGAACTGAATGCCGACGCCATCCGCGATGCGAAGGAGAACGCCCGCCGCAACGGCGTGGAGAACGCGCGCTTCCTCTGCGACGACGCAGGGCGCTTCATGCAGAAGCTCGCCAAGGATGGAAACGCGCCTGACGTGGTGATGATGGATCCGCCCCGCGCCGGCAGCGACCAGAAGTTCCTGCAAAGTCTGCTGATGCTGAAACCAAAGCGGGTTGTGTACGTTTCCTGCAACCCGGAGACCCTCGCAAGGGACTTGCGCGTGCTGGTGGACGGCGGATATCAGGCGGAATGGGCAACGCCGGTGGATATGTTTCCGGGGACGGAACATGTGGAAATGGTATGCCTCTTAGTTCTGCGAAATCCAACGGCACATATCAACATGGATGTGGATGTGGACGAAATGGTGCAAGATAAAAGAGGTTCTTCACGGAATCTTGTTGTTTGCCCCCAAGATTCCGCGAAGAACCAAGTGATGTGAGAATTACTCCGTAATGTAGGTGTACCGCATGTTGTAGCTCTTTGCGTACTGCTCAGCGGCGGAGTCCGGCAGGACTTCCAGGACAAGGTTCGGGCAGTTATCGAAAGACGGGTAGCCAAAACTCGTTAGCTTGCGAAGATTGCCCAACAATGCAAGCGACTCGCATCCGGAGAAGGCAGATTGATCGACGCTTTCCAAACTGCCCAGATTCGGAATTGAGGCCAGTTTTGTGCAGCCAGAAAACCCGTATTGTCTGATAGCGGTTACATTGCTCAGGTCGCCGACGCTTACCAAAGAGGTGCAGCCATCAAACGCACGATAAGGAATCTCTTTCAGGCTGCTTAAATCACCGACGGTTTCCAGCGCAGTACAGCTGACGAAACACTTCTGCTCCATTGACTCCAATTTGGGCATATCGCCGATTGATTTCAGCGAGATACAGCCTGTATAATGGCTGCCGTACCCAAATACGCCCTCGCCAAGGCTCACCAGATTATCTAAGTGTTCAAGACGTTCCAAGCTGGAGCAGCCAGCAAAAGCAAAATATTCGATGGCTGTAACACTGCTTAAATCGCCCAGGCTGACAAGCAATGTGCAGTTGAGAAATGCATTATCTCCAATGAATGTTAATTTGTCAGAACAGTCAACGCTGACCAACGATGCACAGTGTGCAAAGGCTCCGGATTCCAAGCGCGTCAAGCTGTACAAATCATCAACATGCTCCAGTGCACTGCAGCCGTTAAAAGCACCTTTCCCGATAGTTTCCAAGTTGTGCAGGGAACCGATACTCTTCAGTGCAGTACAGCCCATAAATGCATACTGACCGATGCTGGTAATCTTGTCAAGTTCATCAACGTGTTCCAAGGCGCTGCAATTCACAAAACCGTTAGAATCAATGGATTCGACATTACTCATGTTGCCGACACGCACAAGCGAAGAGCAGCCTTCAAATGCGTAAGAATCAATCGAAGTTACGCTGCTCAGGTTGCCTACGCTCTCTAATGCGGTGCAGAAGCCAAAGGTGGAATATCCGATGGATGTGACTTTGCTTAAATCGCCAATGGTTTTCAGCGCTTTGCAGCTATTGAAGGCACAAGTGCCGAGCGTTGTGACATTGGTCAGATTCCCGACGCTGGTTAAAGTGGTGCAGTCAGCGAATGCGCTGCTGCCGATGCTATTCAGCCGGGGCAGTTCAGGAAGGCTGGTCAATGCTTTGCAATTAGAAAACGCATATTCGCCGATGGTGCGGACGTTGGACATGTCCCCGATACTCGCCAGCTTGCTGCAGCCATAGAATGCATCTTTCCCAATGCTGGTAGCGCTGCTTAAATCGCCGACTGAAAGAAGATCCTTCAAACAGTAGAACAGCTTATCAGGAACAGCCTTCAAGCTGCTTAAATTGCCAACTGTGGTTAGCGCAGTGCAGCCATCAAAAACTTTCTCGCTGATGCTTGTCACACTGCTTAAATCACCAACGGTTTTCAGCGATTTGCAATTGCGGAATGTCTCTCGATTCAAGACGGTCAGCTTTTCCAAGCCGCTAATGCTGGTCAGTGATTCACAGCCGTAGAAGGCACCATACGCGATGCGTGTAACACTGCCGAGTTCCCCGATGCTTTGCAGGGAAGTACACTGCTTGAACGCATTTGCGCCGATGAAAGTAACGCTGCTGAGACTGCCGACGGTTTTCAGCGAAGTGCACTGATAGAAGGCGTTTTCGCCGATGGAAGTAACGCTGCTGAGATCTCCGATGCTTTCCAGTGACGCACAGGCATAGTCTTTTGACATGCCTTCGTCCGGAATCCAACGGCTGGAAACCCCAAAGGCAGAGTCGCCGATGCTTTCCAAATGGGGCATATCACCAACCCGAACCAAGGAGGTGCAGCCTACAAAAGCACTATTGCCAATACTTGTTACATTGCTCAAATGCTCCATGGATGTGAGCGATTCGCAATCTCTGAAAGCGTAAGCACCAATGGTGGTCACATTATCGGTGTTATCAAGTGTTTCCAACGCATAGCATCTGGAGAATGCGTATGCGCCAATGCTCGTCACATTCCCCAAACCTTCTACGCTTTGCAGATTGGTACAGCTGGCAAATGCGCTATCCGGAATGGCAGAAATGTTCGTTAGACCGCTAATGGTGGTCATGGCGCAGGACTCGAAAGCACCGCTGCCGATGCTTGTTACGTTGCTTAAGCCCTCGATGCTTGCAAGAGAATTGCAACTGAAAAATGCTTCCGCCCCAATGTGGACGTCATTTCCTCCGATTTCAAGCGTATTCAACTGACAATTGTAGAAAGCCCATCTGCCAATCTTTTTAATATTGTCTAAGCTGCTGATTTCTTTGAGTGAAGTGCAATACCCAAAAGCCCAATCTCCAATTGTTGTGACATGCTGCAAACTTCCGATTTCTGCTAAAGACGCGCAGCTGAAAAAGGCTGAATCACCGATTTGTTCGACATTAGAAATGTCGCCAATACGCTTCAGTGAATCGCAGTAATAATGCTGCTCCGGTTCATCGTCCCAACTGATGGCGTATGAAAAAGCAGACGCGCCGATACTTTTCAGATGGGGCATATCACCGAGCTGCGTCAGTGATTTGCAGCCTGCAAAAGCAGATTCGCCAATGCTCGTCAAAGAAGTCAAATCTCCAACATCTTGCAGTGATGTGCAGTTGTAGAACGTGAAGTCACTGAGATTCGTTACATTCTCAAGCCCATCCACCTTCACCAGCGCCGTGCATCCATCGAATGCGTGCGCGCCAATCTCTGTCACGCTGCTGGGAATCGTGATCTCTTTCAGGCTCGTGCAGCCCGAGAAGGCGTAATCCCCGATGGCAGTTACAGAATCAGGAATTTTCACGCTGACAAGGCTCGTGCTGTTTGCAAACGCATATTCATCAATGCGTTTTACGTTTGCGGAAATTTCGTAAGTCGCGACATTTCCGCCGCTTGGAGCGTCCGCGCTGTCCGCCAGTGCGGGTAGGACCAGACAGCTTCCGATCAGCAGACTGGTCAGGGTAATCGTCAAAAGTTTCTTGGATTTCATGCGTATCAACCCCTTTCTCGATTTCCAGCATACAGCAATTTCAAGAAAAAGTCAATAGAAGAATCAAGAAAATTAAGGGAAAATACAGAAACTAAATCGAATGCTATGTCATGCACCGTCAAATCAATAAGATGCTAATACTATATTCAGAAGAAATTGTCAAGAAACGATTACCAATCATGTTGACAAGCTGGGAAAACCTGCGTATAATAAATATGGAAAACTGGCAGTTTGCAACAGGGAAAAAGCGGATGGAGGAGAATTGCACATGAAACGTTGGAAAGTCACATTCGGACTGTTCTTGCTTCTTTTTGCGCTGGCAACGACAGTTGCTTGCGCGGAGACAAAGGAAGCGAAAATGGATTGGAACGATCGGACTGTCATTTTTGCCCAGCCGGGGGAAACAATCCACTTTACTTATGATGTTCCAGAAGATTTCGTTGTGACAAAAGAGGAATGGCTGTGGTATTTCGCTTATACGGATGGTCACGGCTCTTTTGGCAGTGGTTCTAATGATGATGAATATGGTGCAACTCACTTTGAAAGCTACACTTATGAGCCAACAGGAATCCACGTCGAATGGGATGGTAAAGGCAGCATTTCACTTTCTGCAAATGAAATGGTGCGTATTCAATTACGATTAAATGGATATGATTATCTGTTTGCATATGTACTTGTTGCAGACCCGGCAGAGTACTATACCTATGAGATTCAGAATGGGGAAGCGACGATTACAGGATATAATAAAGAACTGCTGAGAAGCAAAGTGCTTATTCCCCAGGAGATTGAAGGGTATCCGGTCACGACGATCGGCGATCGCGCGTTTTATGACATGCCGTCGGGTATCGGCGAGAAATTCTACATTCCAGACAATGTAACCACCTTTGGCAAGGAAGCCTTTGCAGTCAGCGCCTATCTTGATGCGGTTCGGATGCCGCAGAAGCTGACGAAAATGGGCGAGGGCGTATTTGCGGCATGTTTGCAACTGCACTTCTTGGAAATTCCTGATTCGTTGACGGAAATCCCGGACGACGCCTTTGCAAACTGCTGGGGCTATGGATCTGCAAGAGATTACAGTGTTGAGCAGTGCATCGGCAAAAACGTGACCAAAATCGGTAAAGGCGCATTCGGTGGATGCTGGAATATGGGGAGAGCTTGGGGCGATGGTCGTCTGCCTGAAAAGCTCGAATCCATTGGGGAAGGCGCATTCCAGTATTGCTACACGATAAAGAAGCTGCAAATCCCGGCTGGTGTGACGGTCATTGCTGACCGCACATTTCAGGGCTGCGAAAGACTGGAATCAATTCAGTTTGATGGCGATATTACGATGATTGGCGCGGAAGCCTTTGACGGTTGTGTTGCGCTGACTTCGATGCCGCTGTCGAAGTCGCTGAACCTGATTGGCGCGGATGCATTCCGTGACTGCACGGCGCTGACGGATTTCCAGCTGGCAGAGGGAAACACGCATTTTCAGGTGCAGCAAGGTGCACTGATGACGGCAGATGCCACGCGGCTGCTGACTTATGCTGCCAGCGCACCGCAGCAAAGCTTTGTCATGCCGGAAACGCTGACACAGATTGATGATGGCGCACTCAAAAACCTGCGCTATCTGGAAACGCTGACCTTCCTGCCGACTTTCAGCGATTATCAGGCAGGCATGTTTGAAAATGCAACGGGCTTGAAGACGGTGAATTTCGGTGAAGGTACGCTGACGGCGATTCCTGACCGATTCTTCAAGGGTTGCACGTCGCTCGTTTCGCCCAATGCGTTCACGGGCGTGACGTCTGTTGGCGAATCGGCATTTGAAGGCTGCACGGCGGTGCAATCGCTGTCGTTTGATGATTCGCTGTCGAACATCGGCACAAAGGCGTTCCAGAACTGCACGGCACTGGAAAGTGTGCATATTCCGGACAGCGTAACGAGCCTGAGTGCAGCGGCGTTCCGGAATGACGTTTCCTTGACGGAATTCCAGATGCCGGAGCGCCTCCATACCGTTTCTGCGTCGGCGTTCAGCGGCTGCACGTCGCTGAAAACGGTGACATGGAGCAAGTATCTGCAAACCATAGAAGCAAATGCGTTTGAAAATACGGCCCTGACGGAAATCATCTTCCCGGAGAGCCTGACCAGAATCGGCGCGTATGCGTTTGCGGGCATTGGCACGCTGGAAAACATCGTTTTGCCGGAAAATCTGAATACGATTGGCTCAGCTGCTTTCTCTGATACGGGGATTCAGACGCTGAAGCTGCCCAAGAGCGTCACGACGCTGGGCAACGGCGCGTGGATGAACTGCGCCGCCCTGCGGGAAGTTCAGTGGGAGGCAGCGCTGACGAAAATCCCGGTGAATACGTTTGAACACTGCACTGCGCTGACCCAAATCGAACTGCCGGACGGCATTGTGGAAATTGGCGCAAGGGCATTCAGCGGCAATGAAAGCCTAACCAATGTGACTTTGCCGCGCACGGTGCGGCGCATTGAAAGTGCCGCTTTTGAGGGATGCAGTGCGCTGACGGACATCCTGCTCTGGCCGGACGTGGAGGAAATCGCGGCGGATGCTTTTGCGAACTGCGAGAATCTGACCATCCGCGGCTGGAAGGGGTCTGCCGCTGAAAAAGCAGCCACGTCACAGGGCGTGAATTTTGCCGCGGCGGATCAGGAGATTTCCTACACGCTCAATGCCGCGCAGGATGGCTATCTTGTCAGCGGCTGCGATGAAAACGCAGTGCTGCTGGTGCTTCCGGCTGTGCATAACGGGCTGCCCGTGGTCGGTACTGCGGAAAACGCCTTTGCAAACTGCAAGTACCTGCAAGAAGTGCGCGTGGAAGCGGAAAGTGTGTATTTGCAGGTTTGTGACGGCATCCTGATGGACGCGGCGGGCAAAACGCTGCTGCTCTATCCGGCACGGCGCGCAGGAGCGGATTTGGTGATTGACGAAAACGTGACCACCATTGCGGACTATGCGTTTGCCTACTGCCAAAATCTGCGCAGTATCACCATTGGCACGCAGGTGGAGACAATCGGCGACCATGCGTTTGAAGCAGTGAATGATGCCCTGTGCCTTGTGGTGCAGGATGGCAGCCCGGCGCAGCTGTGGGCGAGCGCACACGGGGTGCGCTATGCCAGTGAAAGCACATCGTTTACCTATCGCCTTGAAGGGGACAAAGCGTATATTACAGGCTACACGGGCACGCTGCCGGAGACGGTTGTTCCGGCAGTGATTGACGGATACCCTGTCTATGCGATTGAAAACCTCCGCAGCCCGATTCTGACGCACGTTGTTGTCAGCGAAGGGATTGAAGTGATTGGGGACTCGGCATTTGCAGCGTATTTTGATTATGAGAAAGGCTACATTCGCACGCTTGTGAGCGTAAGTCTGCCGAAGAGCCTGAAAATTATTTCGGCTGACGGTTTTTGGGGACAGGAAAACTTGCAGGAGATTACGCTTGGCAGCGTAGTAGAAATCGGGATGGACGCATTTGGCAGCTGCACCATGCTGAAGCAAATTACACTGCCGGATACGCTGACAACGATTGGCTGGAGAGCGTTTGAATCTTCTGGCTTGACGTCGCTGACGATACCGGTCAATGTAACCAGCCTTGGAGACTCTTTCATCACAGACTGTTCAGCGCTGACATCGCTGTATGTAGCCGAAGGAAATCCAAACTATGAGATAGTGGACGGTCTGCTTTACGACATTCCTGCGCAAACACTGCGCTATGCCCTGCCGGATGTGTCGGGGGATGTAGTGATTCGTGACGGCACGGTGCGCATTGCCGGTGATGTGTTTAAGGAACATGCGATAACATCTGTTCAACTGCCGGACTCTTTGCAGAAAATTGGAAACAGCGCATTCCAATCCTGCAAAGAACTGAAAGAGATAACCTTCCCGGAGAGCTTGACAACAATAGACGATTTGGCATTTTACTATTGTACACAACTGGAAAATGCTGTACTACCGGAAAATTTGAAGTTTTTGGGCAACAGCGCATTCTACGCCTGCGCCAGTTTAACAGAAATAACGGTACCTGAAGGTATCACGTGGATGTCGGGAACATTTGCAAACTGCTACTCGCTGCATACCTTGAATTTGCCGAATAGTCTAACTTATATGAGCGGTGTTGTGGAAGGGTGCCGTTCGCTGGAAACGCTGCACCTGCCTTCCAAACTGGAGTACATCAGCGGCGAGTGGCCCAGCAAGCTGAAAACGATAACGACAGCGGTTGGTTCTGTGCGCTATGTATCCGAAGACGGTGTCTTGTATGATACGCAGGACAACAGCATCTTGTTTGTGAATGCGTCGATTACGGGAAATGTAACCGTTCGTGATGGCATCACGACAATTGGCGCAGGGGCGTTCAAGGGCAGAAAAGGCTTAACGAGCGTCACGCTGCCGGAAAGCTGCACTGTCATTGATTCTTATGCTTTTGAAAACTGCACAGCACTAACGGATATCAACTTCCCGGAAAAATTAGAGTTGATTGGACGAAATGCATTCTACAATTCCGGCATTACGTCGCTGAAACTTTCGCAGCCGGGGATTCACGTTGGAAGCTTTGCATTTGCATATTGCCATCAGCTGAAGTCTGTGGAAATCACATCGACGGACTTTGACTTGATGGAGTGGGCATTTGCAAGATGCGAAAATTTGGAGACAGTAATTCTGCCGCCGCAGGTTTTCCGCATGGAAGGCGGATGCTTCACGGAATGCACGTCCCTGACTACGGTCGTTTTGCCGAAGAACATCACGTTCGTGCATGGCTTTAAGGACTGTACGTCCCTGAAAACTATTGAAATTCCGGACAGTGTGACGAGCATCGGCTATGAAGCATTTGCAAACTGCAAGTCGCTGGAAAGTATTCATCTACCGGATGGGGTAACAAGTATTGATGGACTTGCGTTTGCGCATTGCTATGCGCTGAAAGAAATCAATCTTCCGGATTCGCTGACCACGATCGGAGAAGAAGCATTCCGAGGAGTTCCGATTGCTGAAGTTGTCATCCCGGCAAATGTGACCGAAATCGCGGACTGGACATTCTATTATAATGGAGAACTCCGTTCGCTGACGCTCCCCGATGGCTTGAAGAAAATTGGCGCGAATGCTTTCTGTGGAGCGTCCAAGCTCCAATCGGTGGAACTGCCGGAAAGTTTGGAGGAAATAGGGGATGCCGCGTTCCGTGAGAGCGGGCTGACCTCGATTACCATTCCCGGCAATGTGAAGCGCGTTGGCGGCGCATTCATTTACTGCAAGAATTTGGAGAAGGTCTCCATTGCCCCCGGCGTTGAAACGATTGGTGCTGACGCGTTCTTGGAATGCCCGAAGCTGACGGAAGCAACGCTCGCCAGCACTGTTACGACCATCGAGAGCAGTGCGTTCTGCGGCTGCAAGGCGCTTCAAACCATTAACGGCGGTGCGCTCATTCAGTCCATTGGCGAACATGCCTTCACGAGCTGCGAAAACATTGAGGAAATCAATATTTCGCCGAATTTGACGGAAATTTCAGACTATGCATTTGATGGCTGCAAGAAACTGAAGCGCGTTTCGCCGTCGGCAGCGCAGAAGGGCGTTTTGCTGCCGCATGTGAAGTACATCGGCAAGTGGGCATTCAACGGCTGCAAAGCGATTCCGTCCTTCTCTTTGGGCGATTCGCTGGAAACGGTCGGGGATTATGCGTTTGCTTCCACGTCCGTTACGTCCATGTATTTCCCGGATACCGTGAAGCAAATCGGCATCAATCCGATGTGGATGAATTATGCCATTCTGTCCGTGCATTTGCCGAAATCACTGACGGAAATCCCGCAGGGGATGTTTGCGCAGGCCGCGCGGATGCAGACGCTTACCATCCCGCAGGGTGTGCACAGCATTGGCACACAGGCATTCCACGGCAATGTTGCTTTGGCAGCGCTGAAACTGCCGGATGGCTTGGAGCGCATCGGCGCAAATGCATTTGGAAACGCGATGCTGCTGCTGGAAATTCCGGCATCGGTTACGGACATTGCGGAGGATGCGTTCAGCGAAGCGGTTGTGGAATTCTACACGCCGTCGGGCAGCGCGGCGCATCAGTACGCGCTGGCGCATCAGATTCCCGTGCATTTGGATGAGTCGATTCCGGCAGAATACCTCGGCACGGCTGATCAGCTGGCAGCAAAAATTGTCGCGCAGGTGATTACGGATGACATGACCGACTATCAGAAAGCAGAAGCGCTGGTAGATTGGATGCTCAGCGAAACGAAGCTGTCGGACATGCTGCCGCACACATACAGCGGCAAAATGGTGCTTGTCCAGCGTAAAGGTACGCGCTGGGGCTGGGCATTTGCATACAAAGCACTGCTGAATGCGGCAAATGTTACCAATGATATCTACTTTAACGCGAAGGGCATCGTTGAAGGCGAGGGCATTGGTGATCAAAGCTCGGTGTTTGTTTCTTATTTTGACGGCGATGCCGTGAATATGATTCAGATTGATGGGCAATGGTATTTCACGCATCCTGCCTTTGTGGAGCATTTCGGAAAGGCGAGATACTTCATGCTCAATCGAGAAACGTATCGCTTGTCGTTCGGGGATGATCCGAACGTGGAAGCCTGCGACAACTACGACCAGACCTTCCTCTATCAGGCGTACTCCAAGGATGTTGAGGCGGAGGTTGTGGCGCAGGCATCTGCGTCCTTTACAGAGGGCAAAAAGCTGGTGTATGCGGAAGTTCAGCCGATTGAGGAACTGATGGATGCGAGTTATGCGTATGTGCTGGATTTCGCGGGGCGGCACATGGATACGCTGGACTGGCAGAACGCACAGGGCGAATTTGAGCCGACTATCATTGGCACAAACAACGGCTACTGGCTCAGTGACGACCTGACGGGCGAGTATGCGCAAGTGACGGTGAATACGCAGACGCTCTATCCGTATGGCGCGGAAGTGCGGCTGGATGATCCGGAATACACGGCAGTGCTGTGCGACTGGAATGTGGATGGCACGCTGACGCTGTCGGAAGATACCGAAGAAGCAAGCGTGGCGCTGTTCACCATAGAAAGGGGAGAAGATATAGAAAAGAAACAAACCATTACTGGCAGAAAGGTCTATCATGCGACCTTCACCCCGACCCTGAGCCAGTACATTAACACACTGGCACCGACGGAATTTGACTTGGTGCTGGAATGCCAGCTGCCGCCCATTCGTGATGCTGCACAGCTGGTGGACAACAAGCTGACGCTGACGCTTTCGGATTCACATATTTTCCCGGAAAATGCGCAGCTGGATTTGATTTTCTGGCCGGAAGGCGGCACATCGAGTGCTCCTATAACGCACTTCTATGTGGAGGATCGTGAAGAACTCTACCCGGATGGCAAGCGCGAAATTACGCTTGACCTCTCGGCGCTTCGCTGCGACCTGGGATATGCTCTCTACATTGCGCAGACAGCGGACAACTATGTGGAATCGGAACAAAGTTATGTTACGAGCCGCATCGACATACCGCATACGCCGTACATTGAGACGGTACGGCCTGCAACACCGACGGAAAACGGGCGGATAAGCGACACAATCTGCAAGATTTGCGGCACATGGCTGGACAACGGCTATGGGATTGCATCGGATCATATTTTACAGCTGCCTGCGAGTTTGAAGACCATTGAGGAAGAAGCATTTGCCGGCATGTGGCAGGTGCAGCAGGTGAATATTCCGGAGGGCGTTACTGCGATTGGAAAGCGCGCCTTTGCAGACTGTACGCTGCTGCGGCTGGTCATTATCCCGAACAGTGTGCAAACGCTGGCGGATGATGCCTTCAGCGGCTGCCATCCGGTGATTCTCTGCGACGCGGAAAATCAGCAGGTGATTGACTGGGCAAATGCACAGGGACTGATGGTCGTTTTCAAGGAAAGTAAATAATACTATTTCCAGATTCACCTGCGCCATCTGCTTGCGCCTTTTCCCTTCTGGCGTCCGCTCATTCCACTTAGCGTAGCGCTGCTACGCTGCGTTCCATTCACGTTAGCCAGAATGAAAAATTCGCCGCGCATCTTGGCGCATTCTTATCTGGAAATAGTATGAATCATAAATTACCATTTTCATTATAACGCAAACATCAGTAATTTGCAAGCATTTCCATTTCAGATGATGAAGAAATTTCCTTTTTTTCTGCGGATGAATTGCCGCCCCGTATTCGTTCTTTCATTAGCATACCAATGCGAAAGGAGTATTCTTTATGAAGAACTGTATTTCCCGTTTCTGCCTGCTTGCCTTGCTTCTCCTGATGACCATCGCCCCTGTCCGCGCGGAAATTATCGGGCAGACGACGGAGAACGAGTACATCCACCGCCTGATTGCGGACAACGGGCAGGAACTCTGCTTCGTGTCCGGCGAGAAAGACCCGTGCCTTTCCTATGCGGATGTCAACTTCGACGGCATCAACGATGTGGTGATACTGACACAGCGCGGCGCGAGCAATTTCGTCTACCAGTTTTTCATTTTTGATGGCGAACAGTATGTTCTCTGTCCGCTGACGTTCACGAATTACGACCTTGATGCGGAACGCAAGATTGTAAGGAGTTCTGTGAACGGCGGCTTGGCGGGCGGCATTCACAGAGAAACGCTGTACCGTTTTGATGGGACGGAGGCGGTGCTGCTGCGCTGGGCAGTCGGCGAGGAGAAAGAGGACTGGACGTTCGACGCGGATGGTTATACCGTCCGGCACTACAATGATGTGTTGACCCTGCAGGTTTGGGAACATGATCCGGATATGGACGGCATCCTGATTTTTGAGCAGGATGTATCTACTGAAGATGAAAATGCGCTGAGGGAAGCGTTTCAAGCGGAAAATGACGCGCTCTGGTCGGGCATCCGCTAAGGCACCACCGCACAATTCGGCGGCGCGACTGGCGATGTCTTTTCCGCCATCTGCGGCATGCAAATTCCTCGATTTACCGCCAGTAAA
>ERZ791569.625-NODE-625-length-18915-cov-5.917656_pt1 | contig 18915 bp, 17 predicted proteins | sample MGYA00509973_ERZ791569 | MGnify/ENA primary metagenome ERZ791569 (study PRJEB30046, sample SAMN00791902) | human gut metagenome | study: EMG produced TPA metagenomics assembly of the A metagenome-wide association study of gut microbiota in type 2...
GCCGCCGCCTACTGCTGTCCGCCGGCGGCGGACAGCCCCGCCTGCACCTCACCGAGATCATCCGGGACAACCCCGCCCAGCCGCCCATGTTCTGCATGCTCCTGCGCAAGTACCTCTCCGGCGGCATCATCGAAAAGATCGAGCAGGCCCCTCTGGAGCGCGTGGTCACCCTCACCGTCTCCGCCGCCGACGAGCTGGGCGACCGCACCCGCTATTCCCTCATCCTCGAGGCCGTTTCCCGCCGCGCCAACCTCATCCTCACCGACAAGGACGGCCGTATCCTGGACTGTCTCCGCCGCATCGACTTCGAGATGAACCCGGACCGCCAGATCCTACCCGGTCTGTTCTATCATCTCCCAATTCCGCCTGACAAGGTATCTCCCTTTACAATCACCAGAGAGGACTTTTTGCGTCTCTATTCCGCCGCCGACCCATCCATATCCACTGAGAAGTGGATAGTGGATAATTTTAACGGTATTTCGCCCCTTGTGGCCCGCGAGCTGGCATTTCGCGCCCTCGGCGACGAATCCGCCCCTCTGGGCGGCCCTTCTGCGCCTTTGTCAACACAATTTCCGCTTCAGTCAACAGCATTCTTGTTGCAGTCAACAGCCGATTTGCTCTGGAATTCCCTGTCAGAGTGGCGCGATTCTGTAAAGGAATGCAACTTTACGCCGACCATTTTGACCCGCGAAAACGCGCCCTTTGACTTTACTTATTTTGCACCAAAATACTGGAAAAATGTGACTAAATACGCCACTTTTTCTTCTCTTTTGGATGATTTTTATGCCAAACGGGAGCAGGCGGAGCGGGTAAAGCAGAAGGGCCAGGACCTGCTCAAGACCACAAATAACGCCATTTCCCGCCTCCGCCGCAAGATCGCCATGCAGGAAAAAGAACTCTTAGATAGCAAAGATCGTGATAAATGGCGTATTTACGGAGAAATCATAACTTCTAACCTGTATAAAATGGAACGCGGCATGAGCCGTCTCACCGCCGTAAACTACTACGATCCCGACTGCAAAGAGGTGGAAATACCACTGGATATTCGCCTTTCACCCCAGGAAAATGCGGCAAAATATTTCAAAAAATATACAAAAGCCAAAACCGCCGAGAAATATATTTCCCAGCAGCTCCAAAAGGCAAAAATTGAGCGCCAATATCTGGAAAGTGTCCTCCAGGAGCTGACACTCGCCGAGTCTGAGCAGGACTTTAACGACATCCGCTCCGAGCTGACCGACGGCGGCTATCTGCGCGCCAAGGGCGGAAAAAAGCAGCCGCCCCAGCGTCCCAGTAAACCGCGGGAGTTCTTGTCTACCAATGGTTTCCGAATTTTCGTCGGCCGCAATAACCGCCAGAATGACCGCCTCACCACCAAGCTCTCCGACAAGTGGGACCTCTGGTTCCACACCCAGAAGATCCACGGCTCCCATGTGGTGCTGTCCACCGATGGCGTACAACCCGACGACCAGAGCATCCTGGAAGCCGCCTCCCTCGCCGCATACTTTTCCCAAGCCCAGAACAGCACCAAAGTCCCCGTTGATTTCACCCAAATAAAGTACGTCAAAAAGCCCTCTTCCGCCCCTCCCGGCTTTGTAAATTACACCAATCACACCACCCTTCTCGCCGATCCCGACGAGGAATTGGTGAAACGATTATCTGTAAAATAGCACGAAAAAGACCGCGTATTGCGGTCTTTTTCGCACTATTTATGCCTCTTCCGGCGTATCCCGGAACAGCAGGGTGATGCACCACAGTCCCGCGATGCCCACCAGCGTGTAGATCACGCGGCTGACGGCCGCTGCCTGCCCGCCGAAGATGGCCGCCACGCAGTCGAAGCGGAACAGCCCCACCGCGCCCCAGTTCAGCGCGCCGATGATGACCAGCGCCAAGGCGATGCGGTCAAAAACCTTCATTTGCAATGCCTCCGTTCTTTCAAGACTACTGCTTGTCATAGTATTTCCCCTGGAATGCCGTCTATGCGCAAAAAATTTTTCAGTTTGCCTGAATAAATTTGGAAAAGCGATTGCAAATGTGGTGGCTTTTTGATATTATCAGCGTAGAACAACTTGTACACGACCATGTACATACACTGAAGGAGGAGACCATGAACAAAAAGTTTGACAAGCTGGGCTTTTATCCCGCGGACATCCTGCTGCCCAAGGACCAGGATATGACCAAGTGGGCCGTCGTCGCCTGCGACCAGTTCACCTCTGAGCCGGAGTATTGGCAGGCAGTGGAGGAGAAGGTGGGCGACGCCCCCTCCACGCTGCGCCTGATCCTGCCGGAGGCCAACCTGAAGGCTCCCAACGTGGACGAGTACATCGAGGATATCAACAACGCCATGAAGAAGTACCTGGCGGACGGCGTGTTCGAGACGCTGAACGACTCCCTGATCTACATTGAGCGCCAGCAGTCTGACGGCAAGATCCGCCACGGCCTCATCGGCATGGTGGACCTGGACGCCTATGACTTCACCCCCGGCTCCGGCGCGCTGATCCGCGCCACCGAGGGCACCGTGCTGGACCGCATCCCGCCCCGTGCCAAGGTGCGCCGCAACGCCCCCATCGAGCTTCCCCATGTCATGCTGCTGATCGACGATCCCGACAAGACCGTCATCGAGCCGCTGACCGCTGCTGCCGACAGCATGGAGAAGATCTATGACTTCGACCTGATGCAGAACGGCGGCCACATCCGCGGCTTCAAGCTGTCCGACAAGCAGATCGACGCCGTGGCCAACGCGCTGGAGGGCCTGACCACCGACGAGGCCATGCAGAAGAAGTACAGCGTCTCCGGCGTGGCGCCCCTGCTGTTCGCCGTGGGCGACGGCAACCACTCTCTGGCTACCGCCAAGGCATGCTACGAGGAGCAGAAGAAGGGCAAGACCCCCGAGGAGTATCTGGCACTGCCCGCCCGCTATGCGCTGGTGGAGGTGGTCAACAACCACGACGACGCCCTGCAGTTCGAGCCCATCCACCGGGTGCTGTTCGGTGTGGACCATGACAAGTTCATGAAGGCCTTCCAGGCGGCGTATCCCAACGCCTACGAGGGCAAGGGTGAGGGCCACACCATCGAGTTCGTGTGGAACGGCGAGAGCCACTTTATGACCGTGCCCGATCCCAAGGTACAGCTGGCGGTGGGCACGCTGCAGAGCGTTATCGACCAGTATCTGAAGGACAACGGCGGCGAGGTGGACTACATCCACGGCGACGACGTGACCCGCGAGCTGGGCAGCAAGAGCGGCAACATGGGCTTCCTGCTGCCGGCCATGGGCAAGGAACAGCTGTTCAAGACCGTTATGGCCGACGGCGTGCTGCCCCGCAAGACCTTCTCCATGGGCCACGCCCAGGACAAGCGCTATTACATCGAGGCCCGCAAGATCGTCAAGTAAGGCTGGCGCGACGGCGCACAATATAGTATAATAGTGCTGCGGCTATGCCGCAGCACTATTCTTTTTTCGAGGTGCCGCCATGGAATGTACGGAAAGAGCCTGCGCGAAAGTGAATCTGACGCTGTGCGTGGGCGGAAAGCGCCCGGACGGGTATCACACGGTCACGTCCGTTATGCAGCGCATCGGCCTGTGGGACACGGTGACGGTGCGGGGAAGCACCGGAGAGGACGCTCTTCACTGCGATGTACCGGTGACGGAGCGGGCAGAGGACAACCTGTGCATGAAGGCGCTGCGGGTGTTTTTTGCGGAGACGGGAGCGCGGAGCGGCGGCGTGACCATCACGCTGAAAAAGCGCATTCCCACCCAGGCGGGGCTGGGCGGCGGCAGCAGCGACGCCGCGGCGGTGCTGCGCGGCCTGCGGACACTGTACGCGCCGGATATGAGCGACGCGCAGCTGGAAGGCATGGCGGCGAAGCTGGGCAGTGACGTGCCGTTTTTCATCCGGGGCGGCACGGCCCTGGCCACCGGCAGGGGAGAGGTCATTACGCCGCTGCCGGGACTGAAGAACGGCTGGTTCGTGGTGGTGAAGCCGGAGGAGGGCTATTCCACTGCGGAGATGTATCGCCGGCTGGATGAGCCGGGTTCGATGCTGGTGCGGAACAGCCGCTATATGCAGGACGCGGTGGCGGCGAACAATGTCCATGCGGTGGCGGTGGAGCTGCACAACAGCTTTGAGCGGGTGGTGCCGAAGGACAGCAGCCTGAGGACCATCAAGGACGCACTTCGGGCGCAGGGCGCGCTGGGTACGCTGCTCAGCGGCAGCGGCAGCGCGGTGTTCGGACTGTTCGACGACCGGAACGCGGCCATCGCCGCGGCGGAGCTCCTGCGCCGGACGTGGCCGCAGGTGTTTGTGGCCAAGCCGGTATAGCGGCGGCAGATAAAGTGTATAAAATCGGAAGGCACCGTCCACACTGTAGGAAAACCTGCAAAGGACGGTGCTTTTTATGCATACATATATAAATAAGTGGAGACCCATAGAGCTGGCGCTGCTGCTGGCGCTGGCGGCGGTGCTGCTGGGCGGAGCGGTCAGTCTGCGGCAGCAGGACGAGCTGCAGGAAAAGCTGGTGCGGCTGCATGTTATCGCAAACTCCGACAGCGAGAGCGACCAGGCCATGAAGCTGCGCGCCCGGGACGCGGTGCTGGCGCAGGCCACGGCGCTGCTGGAGCAGTCGTCGGACAGGGCAGAGGCGCTGGAGCACCTGCGCACGGCGCTGCCGCAGCTGGAGCAGGCGGCCTATGACGCCTGCGGCGGGGCGTATCCCGTGCGGGCGTCGCTGGAGATGGCGGAATTTCCCCGGAAGGAGTACGACGGCTTTGCGCTGCCGGCGGGGGAGTATATGGCGCTGCGGGTGGTCATCGGCCAGGGCGCCGGGCGGAACTGGTGGTGCGTGGTGTATCCGCCGCTGTGCACCGCGTCCTGCGCGGAGATGGAGGACGCCGCCCTGCGCGGCGGCATGGACAAAGAGGACGTGCAGCTCATCACGGAGGGGGACGGCTATGTGCTGAAATTCCGCGCTGTGGAGCTGTGGGAGCGCCTGCGGCAATGGCTGGGAAAATAAAATGGGATTCTGTGAAAAAACTGTTGACAAACGCGGGAAAACCTGTATAATAGTTTTTGTTCGTCGGAACACAGCGGGATTGTGTAAAGGTAGCACAGCGGACTCTGACTCCGTATGTGAGGGTTCGAATCCTTCTCCCGCTGCCAGCAATAGGTCTGAAACCAATGGGTTTCAGGCCTATTTTCTTGTGTCTGACCCTTTATTTGACCCTTTAACCGTTTTGGGTCTTTCCATAGACAGTGCCCCGCATATAGGCTTCCATGCGGTTTGCACTGCCTTGTTTCATTTTCTCGGAGACATGGCCATACACATCCAGTGTAAACGCCGCCGTTGCGTGACCAAGATTCGACTGCACTGCCTTCACATCATCACCGTTTTGAAGGCATAGCACTGCATATGTGTGGCGCAAGCTATGGACATTCGCCTTTTCCGCGCCGATTTGCCTTGCAATCTTTTTGAAATGTGCGTACACCGTCTGTGGGCAGTAGTGATCGCCAAACTCCGTCGTAAAGGCAAGTCCCGTCTTTTGCTCCTCCACGGAGTTCCATCCGCGCCATGCAGGGCCAGCTTTCATACGTTGCTCCACTTGTTCCCGCTTCTGCTCTTTCAGCATACTCAGCAGCATCGGTGGTGGGGTCAGCAGACGTTCTTTGTCGTTCTTGAGGGATGCCAGTGTATACCCGCCCGCCTCTTTGGTACGTTTGAGCATCTGGTGATAAATGCGGATCGTGCCGCGGTCAAAATCAATGCAGTCCCACGTCAGGCCAATCGCTTCCGACTCTCTGACGCCGCTGAATAAGATAAATTTCAGAATGGCATGGTAGCTGTCCTGTTCCACCAGCGCACCAAACTTTTGGATCTGCTCATCAGAAAGAGTCGTAATGTTCTTTCTGGTCTTCCGCGGACGTGTCGTCAGCTGCGTCGGATTGGATCGGATCATCTCATTCCACACCGCTTGGTTTAGCGCCTTGCTGAGTACACCATGCACATTGTGAATCGTCTTTGGAGAGAGCGCCTTTTTGTCATCTTCCTCGCGTCCGAGGCGGTTATATAGGGCTTGGATCGTATATGGTTTCAATTCAGACAACCTATACTGTCCAATGTAGGGAATGATATGGTACTTGCAGACATTCTTGTAGTTTCTGACAGTGCCATACTTCTTGTCCCCCATATATTCCTTCAACCATATGGTGAGCCACTGCTCCACCGTGGTCTTATCGGGAGGGATATACGTCCCGTCATCGATCTCCGCTGTGATGGCGGTGAGCTTTTGGCGGACTTCTTTCTGCGTCTTGCCGTAGACCGATTTTTGTATCTGTTTTCCCGTCTTGGGATCAATGCCGAGGGTGTAGCGTGCCTCCCAGCGTCCGTCTGAACGCTTGCGGATGGTGCCGCCGCCCTTGGCGTTTTTTGTTGCCTTGGTCGTCAAAATAACCTCCTGTTCCTCTGAAATATAAAACGGTCAGTCAGTCCGTTGTTTTATCGCTGCTTGTCGCTGTCCAGCCACGCCACGAAGTCCTCCAGCGACAGCTTGCCGCCGGTACACAGATCGCGTTTCTTGCGCGCTTCCTTCGACCATGCGGTGAACTCCGCCTTGGTCATCGTTCCATACCGTACACGGGCGTTGTGGGCCTTGTAGGAGCGCGTGAACTCCTTGGTGGCCGGGTTCTTCATCTGGCGGCTCTGATATTGCACCACCGCACCCATCTGCCGGCAGGTCTTTTCCGAGCCATCCATCCGCCGTGTGCAGTACTCCTGCGTGATGTTGCCGGTCACCACGAAGTATCTGCCGCAGTTCTTGCACTTATGGATCACCAGCGGCAGACGCAGGCAGTAGGCCTTCAAGTAGTTGTAGAGGTCGCGCAGCGTATGGGGATACAGCACCTCCCGCAGCGCGGTCGTCATCTGCCGCTGCCGCAGCATTTCTACGCTGTAGTTGTAGGCACTGTCGTAAGTAGGATGGTCAAGAATAATCTCCTCCGTGGCCAACTCACCATAGCGCATATTGTCAAAGCAGAGCGCCGCGTCGTAGTGTGCCTCCCGATACCGTTCCGCTGTGGAGTAGTCCGGCTTATAGCGGTCATCCAGACACACCTCCACCAATGCCTTGGCATCGCGGACGATCCTCTCAAAGTCCGTGTCAAATCGCAGCAGTTCCGCCGTATCGGCGGAGGGCTCCGCTTTCAGATCGCTCAGTTCCTTGACCAGCACCCCAAAAAACGGATGCACCTCGCAAAGCGGCATTGCTAGCTCCAAGAGCCTTTTCCATGCAGCTTCGTCCTTGTCAGCTCTCACCAGCTTTTGAATCTCGGAAAGAACGCAATAGGCGTCATAGAAATCCGTATCGTACAGGTCGATCAGGCACTGCCCTACATCCTGCGTTTTCTCCAGAATCGTCCTGCGCTGCCCCAGCGTCTTACTGTACAGTGCAAAGCACTCCTTGCGCTCCGGCGTGATGTAATACCGGAACTCCATATGTTCGGGAAAGATCATGACCGCCCTCCTGTTAGATACATCATAATAAGTCCGCAAAATAATCTATTGACTTTTGCGTACCAGCATTATACAATCATAGCGTAATAGTTACATTGTGTATTATAGTCCGTATAGTCCATGATGTCAACTGAAATTTTAAGGAGGTTTTGTATGAACAACAACTACGACAATCTGCCGGCGGTATTGAACGTCAATCAGCTGGCGGCGGCGCTGGGCATCTCCCGCGCAGGGGCTTACCAGCTGCTCAACACCGGCACGTTCCCCACGCTGCGGATCGGCAAGCGGCTGCTGGTGCCGAAGGATAAGCTCGTTGAGTGGATCGAGCAGAATACCGGAGGCGTCAATGGGGACTGAAAAAGAAACGACTGCCCCGATTCCATCTGTTGCACCAGATGGGGAGCAGCCGTTCGCGCTTACACGCAATGACAGTATACCATTTACAGAGGAAAAGAACAAGTCGTCTGACGGGATGACCGTGATCCCCATGCCGAAGCTGATGGAGATACGGTTTCCTGCTTCAGAAGTACAGCATCCGCTACAGGACCCGCCGCAGCAAGGAGGGGAAAACCCTCCTGCTGCGGTGGGTCGGTGTACGGTAGTGTACGGTATGTACGGTAAATAGAGGGGCAGGCCCTACCCCGAAAATACCGTACATTACCGGACATACCGTACACCGCAGAGGGAGTCCAGAGGGAACGGCTGGCACACGACTTTGGGACAAAGTCTAGTGTGTTATACCCGTCACGGCGGGGGACAGGAGGAAACGGGCGAGGACGGGAGTCCTCACCCGTTTCTGACCGGGCCGAAAAAGAAGAGCGACAGATGCCGGTAACGGCATCTGTCGGGCGCACTTTTTCAGAGAGCCGTGACGGGTGTTCTCCGATCCTCCTGCTCCCGCACTCACAAAGAAAAGGAGGTCATCATGGCATACGCCATTTTACGATTTGCCAAACACAAGGGCGGCGCGTCCAAGGCGTTGAGCGCACACCACGAACGGACGAAGGATTTCTACATCAGCAACCCCGATATCGACCGGAGCCGTACCTCGCAGAACTTTCATTTGGTGACGCCCCGCTGGAGCTACGAGCAGGAGATCCGGCACCGCATCAGAATGGCGGGCTGCCGCGTCCGGAAGGACAGCGTGAAATTCGTGGACACGCTGGTGACGGTCAGCTCGGAGTTCGCGCAAGAACACGCGGCAGAGATGCCGGAGTATTTCACGCGGGCGTTCACATTCCTAAAAGAGCGCGTCGGTGAGGAGAACATCATCTCCGCTGTGGTACATCTGGATGAGACGACACCCCATATGCACCTGTGCTTTGTGCCGCTGACGAAGGACAACCGCCTGTCCGCAAAAGAAATTCTCGGCAACAAGAAGAACATGATCCGCTGGAAGGATGATTTCTACGCCTGCATGGCGGAACGTTGGAGCGCGGCACACCTGCCGTAGAGACAAGGCGCAGGCATCTGACGCCCCAGTGGTACAAGAAGGTCACAGCCATGGACGCCAAGCTGGAGCAGCTGGAAACGGCACTGACTGGCATCAACGTGCTGAACGCAGGGAAGAAGCGCGAGGAGGCCGCCGCGCTGCTGGCACAGCTGCTGCCGGATGTAGAGTCGTTCAAAGCGGAGACTCAACGGCTGCGAGGGAGCGCCGCTGCCGCCCAACACCAGCAGCGGCACAGCGAGAAGGAAGTTGCCTGGCTGCAAGCCGAGCTGCGAGAGGAGCGTAATTTCAGCTTTCAGCAGCGCGCCCACATCTCCGCACTGGAGTCCCGCTGCCGCAAGGCCGAGAAGTTGCTGAAGCGGTTCCCACCGGAGGTGGTGCGGGAGGTTGAGAGGCGGGAGAAGTAGGCGGAAAGGCCCAGCAGATAGGGGTGCAGCCCCCCAAGTGCCGTGCATCACCGGACAAACCGCGCACCGCAGGGAAGCCGCCCGCAAGTTTTACCTGCCGAGAAAAGAATTTGGAACGTTACCTTTCCGTCGGAAAACAAAAAAGTTGAACGCTGTTCACTCCACCCGCAGCATTCGATAGCCGATGCCAATGTGCGTTTGTATGTATTGCTGCCTGTCCTCCCCGTTCTCCAGTTTTTTGCGCAGGGTCGCCATGAATACCCGCAGGGAGGCAATATCGTTTTCCCAACTGCTGCCCCAGATCTGCTGCGTGATGTAGGTATGCGTCAGAATCTTACCCACATTTTTGGAGAGCAGGCACAGCAGCTTGTATTCGATGGGTGTCAGGTGCAGCTCTGCGCTGTCAAGATACGCACAGCCTGCGGCATAGTCGATCTTCAGCGCACCATTCGTGAAAACCGGCGCTTCCTGCGCTGCGTCCGGCTTCATCAGCGCCAGCCGCCGCTGCGTCACCCGCAGCCGCGCCAGCAGTTCCTCCACAGAAAAAGGCTTCGTCAGGTAATCGTCCGCCCCGGCATCCAGCGCCTCGATCTTGTCGGAATCCTCCGTCCGGGCGCTGATGACGATGATCGGCATATTCGACCAGGAGCGGATCTTTTGGATCACCTCCACGCCGTCTGTGTCCGGAAGGCCAAGATCCAGCAGAACGATGTCGGGATTGTGGGAGGAGGCCTCCAGGATCGCACTGGCGCCGTTTGGCGCGGAAAGATATTTATAGTCATGGGTCTTCAGCGTCGTCGTGATCAAGTTGCGTACCGGCGCATCATCCTCCACCACGAGGATCAAAGGTTTATTCATGAAGCGTTACCTCACTTATCGGCAGGGTAAAGGTGAACACGCAGCCATGGGGCACATTGTCCGCAAGGGTCAGTGCCCCGCCGTGCGCCTCAACGATTGACCGGCAGAGGGGCAGGCCAAGGCCCAAACTGCGGCTGCTGTCGCCGGCCGGTTTGCCAGCGGTGAAAAACAGTTCAAACGCGCGGGTCTGCCACTCCGACGGAATACCGGGGCCATCATCCGCAACACAGATGACCGCATTCCGCCCCTGCGCTCTTGCGCTGATCTGAATATGGGAGCCGGCCGACGTATATTTGATAGCGTTATTGACCAGATTCACCAGCACCTGAACAATCAGCCCGGCATCCATTCTGGCCAGAACAGGCGTATCTCCGCAATCCACCGTAATGGAATGCTCCCTGCTCCTGCGGTCGATATGCCGCAGGGCTTCCGTGATCACGTCCTCCACGATCTGATCGGACAGATGAAGCCGCACGCTTCCCTCCGCGATCTTTGTGATGGACAGCAGATTTTCCACCAGCCCGTTGAGCCACTGCGCATCGTCATAAATATCGGTGAAGATCTGCGTTCTGGCTGCGGCATCCAGCGTTTCATCGCTGTGCAGCAGCGTGTCGGCGTTGCCGGAAATGGAGGTCAGCGGCGTGCGCAGGTCGTGGGAGATGGAGCGCAGCAGATTGGCGCGAAGCTGCTCGTTCTTTACCAGAACAGCGGCCTCCTCCTTTTCTCTGGCATTGCGCAGGTTGTCCAGTGCCAGGGCACATTCGCCGAGGATCGACAGCGTGATGCTGGACTCGAAGGCATCCAGCGGCTTACCGGCAACGGAGATGCCGATCACGCCATAGGCCTGCTGCTGGGTACGGATGGCAAGATACAGATACTTTGCTCTGGGAAACTGCGCCGTCGTCGCTCCGGCACGTCTCCTGTTCTGCCATGTCCACTCTACGACCTCACGCTCCTGCTGGGCAGGCGGCACGCTGCACGCGGGCGAACCGTCGGCGGCGTAAAAGAGCCCCGTTCCCAGCTGGCCGTTTTCTGCCGGATAGACAAGAATATCGCGCTCCAGCAGCCGCTGGAGCTGTACCGCCGTCGTCTGGTAGGCGTCCTCCTCGCTTTGCGCCTTTTGCAGCTGCTGATTTGTGTCAAACAGCAGCTTTGTGCGGAAAGCGTCGTGGGCGGAAAGCTGCGCGTGAGCCTTCAGCTTTGCCGCCAGCGTCCCCGTGAGAATAGACGCGCCCAGCATGATGACAAAGGTAACGGGATAGCCGGAGCCATAGGCCAGCAGCGAGAGGTGCGGCTCCGTCAGAAAATAGTTGAACAGGATCACGCTCAGAATCGAGGCCAGTATGCCGCAGGTATAGCCGCTTGTCAGAACAGAGGTGAACAGGACACCCAGCAGGTACAGCGTAATGATGTTGGCGTCGGTAAAGCCCAGACGAAGAAACAGCCATCCGATGGCGGTGGCGGCAGTCAGAATGCCCAACGTCAGTAGAAGCTCACGGAAGGTCGGCATGGCCGGACGCATCAGCGTGGGCTTCTTCTGGTGGTAGTTCTTGTAGACATCCACGTCAGGGATGATGTGAATGTCCAGCCCCGGCGCCAGCTCAATGAGCCGTTCCGTCAGTGTCGGACTGCTCCAGAAGCTGCGGCGCTGGGCGCCGCTGCGCCCGATCACGATCCGCGTCACGCCGGACAGCCTTGCGTATTCCGCGATCTGCGTCGGCACATCCTCGCCGTGCATGGTGACGATCTCCGCCCCCAGTTGTTGGGCAAGCCGGGTATTCTCCTGCAACCGAAGCTGGTCATCCTCCCGCATGGCGGTGTTTTCCGGTGTCTGCACATAGAGCGCCGTAAAGCTGCCGCCGAAAACGGACGCCATGCGCCCTGCGGTACGCACGATCCGCTCGTTGGATGGCGAGGACGACAGGCAGACAAGAATATGCTCCGCTGCCGGTATTTCTGTTTTCTGCATGGTCTCACCGCCTTTTGTGGGCATTATAGCACAGTATGAGATCGTTTTCCACTGTAAGCCTTCATGTCCGCCACCAATTTGTGCGGAAGAACCCGTCCACCAGCGCTATCACAAACCAGCCCAGCAGAAAAGCCAGCAAAGCGGATATGATCAGAACAACATCTCCCATCCCCATCCACCACCATTTCAGATGCGAAAGCACTTTTGCAGGGCTTTATACTCACCCAATGCCAGGATCGTAATGTCATCGGACAATATGGTGTCCGGCGTAACAGAAACATCCGTTTTTCCTGCACGTTTGATGCCAAGAATGTTGATTCCAAACTTTCTGCGGATATTCAGTTCGCCAATGCTTTTCCCGACCCAGCCTTCTGGTACTTCCACCTCAAAAATGGCGTGCTGCTCGTCGATCTCTATGTAGTCGAAGATATGGTCGGCAGTGTATCGGATCGCTGCCCATTTTGCCACCTGTTTTTCCGGGTAGACTACATGGTCTGCACCGTTACGAAGCAGAAACTTTGCCTGCACATCACGCTCGGCACGCGACACCACGCACTTTGCACCCAGCTCCTTCAGCAGCGAGGTGGTTTCCAGCGAGTTCTGAAAGTTACCGCTGATGGTCACGATGCAGACGTCAAAATTTCCGATGCCAAGAGAGCAAAGAAACTCCGCATTGGTGCTGTCGCCAATTTGTGCGTTGGTGACATATGGCAGCACATCATTGATTCGTTCCTCGCTTGTATCGACCGCCATGACCTGATGCCCCAGCTGAGAAAGCTGTACTGCGATATGCCGCCCAAAGCGACCTGCTCCAATCAATAAAACATTTTTCATGGGATAGACAACTCCTTTACTTATCCAATCGTGATTCTTTCCTGCGGCAGCTTTGCATTGCCGCTTTTTTTGCTGGACACCGTCGCATAAATGAGCGTCAGCCCGCCGACTCTGCCCAGATACATCAGCGCGATCAATACCATTTGCGATGGAATGCGCAGCTGCGGTGTAATACCAAGTGTCAATCCCACCGTCCCGACCGCCGATGCCGTTTCATACAGGCAGGCAGACAGCGGAAGATTCTCATATGCGCTGATAAATACCGCACCGCCAAAGAACAGCACTAGATACATCGTCAGAATGGTCGCGGCGGTCTTGACGGAGCTGCAATCGACTCTGCGTCCGAAAAATTGGACACTATCGCGCTGGCGGAAGGTCGCAGTGGCATTGGCAATCAAGACCGCCAGCGTCGTTGTTTTCATGCCGCCTGCTGTAGAACCCGGAGAACCGCCGATGAGCATCAAAAGGATCATCACGCCCTGCGACGCACCGGACATCGCGGATAGATTTACCGTGTTGAAGCCCGCTGTCCGCGGCGTGACGGACTGAAAAAAGGAGGCAAGGAGCCGCTTTCCCGCAGGCAGCGAGGAAAAGTCTGCGAAGAAGAAAAACGCGGCGGGCAGAAAAATTAAAAGGCCTGTCGTGACGAGAATCACCTTGCTCTGCATTCGGTAGCGATGAAACCGCCACTTGTTTTCGAAGATGTCATCCCACGTCAGAAATCCAATGCCGCCAATCACGATCAACAGCATAATCGTGATATTGATTACCGGACTGCCCGCATAGCCGGTAAGAGATGGATAGCGGTTGCTTTCTGTCCCAAGAATGTCAAACCCGGCGTTGCAAAAAGCAGATATGGAATGGAATACCGCCATCCAGACGCCGCGCCATCCATAGTCCCGGCAGAACACCGGCAGCACGGCAAGCGCCCCCAGCAGCTCAATCAGAAACGTCCCTCGCAGGATGAAGCGTGTCAGGCGGACAATTCCGCCGACCTTTGGTGCTGAAATTGCATCCTGCATGGTGCTGCGCTGCATCAGAGAGATTTTTCGCCCAGACAACAGCGCAAACGATGCTGCTACGGTTACGACACCAAGACCACCAATTTGGATCAGCGCCAGAATAACCGCCTGCCCAAAGGTTGACCAGTAGCTGCCTGTATCCTGCACCACAAGCCCTGTCACGCAGACGGCAGAGGTTGCTGTAAACAGCGTTTCATTGAATGGAGTTACATTCCCTCCAGTCGTGGAGATCGGCAGCATCAGCAGCAGCGCCCCCAGCAGAATAACTCCGGCGAAACCGAGAATGATAATTTGGAAGGATGAAAGGCCCCGCTTACAGCGGACAGCTTTCTCCGGCATATAAATAACCCCCTCCGGTATGATCGTGTTCATCGTACCAGAGGGAGCTTTAAGGTGGCATAAGGGCTGCGCGATCGGTATTAAGATGGTACAAAGATGACTGTGCTTTTATGCTCTTGAAGTAAAGGTGGAAATAAGCTGAATTACATGAGAATGGATATTGCAAGGCAAACTTACAATTTGGGCACTGTCGCTTTGAAGTATTATCCTGCTGTAATACCTGCGCAGTCCCCCAGACGCCTAAGCATCTGGGGGACTGCTAATTATACTATCCGAACACCACCTCCTGCATCACCACTTCCTCCGCCGCATTGCGGATGTTGTTCATGGCACCCACCCACGCTATTTGATCTTCTGCTTTCAGTTGCTCGGTGATCCTCTGCGCCTGCGCCATCTGCTTCACCGGCAGCTCCAGCATCTCCCGTGCCTGTTGGTCTGCTTCGTTGAGGTGCTGCGCCAACTCGCCAGAGGTCAACAGGTTGATGTATAAGACCCTCCGATGTTCCTTGAGGTACTTGAGCCGCAGGCGGCCATAGCGTCCAAAGGACACTTCTTCTTTTTTCGGTAAGGTAAGATTTGGCAGACAAAATCCCTCATAGTTTGTGTAAGTAATTTCCATTGCGTGATACTCCTTTCATGCTCTTTGGGATTGACCCTTATTCTGACCCTTTAGCGTGCCATCTTCTATAAAACAACTGGACTGACTGATACCATGTTTTATAGTTTCAGAACTGAATATCACATAATTTGATTGAAATTGTTGCTAAAGACTATTTTTCGCTGTTCGAATCCTTCTCCCGCTGCCATGAGAGGCCTTACTTCGCAGGAAGTAAGGCTTTTTCTTATGCCGTCAGGATGCTGCCGGAAGCCTGGCGCTTATGATAACCAAAAGCCCCGACCGGTGGGTCGGGGCTTTTGCTGTGTCACAGCCGTGGCGCATTCAGCGCTCGGGATCCCATTTGGAAGCGCTGGGATCGCTCTTCGGCTGGGCCGCAGCGGGGGAGGCGGCCAGCAGGTCGGCTGCGGTGAGGTACTTGTTCAGGGGCTTGTAGGCGATGGCAAACACCAGCAGGGTGATGATGATGTTGGGCAGCATATAGGCCAGATTGTACAGCAGGGAGTAGAACCAAGGGCTGTGCATGGTCATGCCGAAGAAGGTTTCGGGCATATACTCGGCCCAGACGGTGGCGCCCACCACATAGTGGACGAGGAACCGGGCAAAGCCGGCGATCAGCGTGCCGGTGAACACGCCGCTCTTGCGGCGGGCCACCAGGCCGGCCAGGCCCAGCACGGTGAAGGCCACCAGATAGTCGCCCAGGATGGACTGCCAGCCGATGGCGAAGCCGCCGTCAAACATGAACTGCAGCACGCCGAAGGCGAAGCCGCTCAGCAGACCGGCGCCCAGGCCCCAACGGACGGCATACAGTACCAACGGCACCATGGACAGCACCACGCTGCCGCCCCAGGGCATCTCCCACAGCTTCAGGTAGCTGAGTATCTGCGCAACGGCCACCAGCACGGCGCCTTCGCACAGGGCGCGGACTCTCATGTGACTTTTCATAATAATGTGTACCTCCAAAAACAAAATTCCCGCATGGCGAGCCATGCAGGCGTCGCAATGCGGAAATCAAAAAGTCGATATGATCGCATTCCTACGCCGGCATTACCCGGATCAGGTTCGAGGGACCGGACGGCAATACGTCACATCTCAGCCGGCTCGCGCCAGCACCCCTTGGATTGTGGCCTTATCCTACCACGGAGCGGGGGAGATGTCAAGAAAAACATCTCCCCCGGTTTCCGAAATTTTACTGCTCGTCGCCGAAGTCTGCGCGGTAGGCCGCCGCCAGCTTTTCGGGCCAGTCGCCGATGGGTTCCAGCACGCCGGTGAAGAACCGCAGCGTGGCGGGCTCGTGGACGAAGCGCAGGCCACCCACCAGGTCGCGGTGGTCAAACAGCCACTTGACCCGGTCGATGACGTACTCCGTCTGGGACAGGGTGAATACCCGGCGGGGGAAGGCCAGCCGCAGCAGCTCCATGGAGGCGATGCGTTCGGTGCCGTCCGGCTCCCGCTCCTCGGACAGCGTGCCGCGCTCCATGCCGCGGATGCCGCCGCAGATGTACAGCGCGCAGGACAGGGCGCAGGCGGAGTACTCCGTCTGGGGCACATGGGGCAGGAACTCCTTCACGTCGATGTGCGCGCCCAGGCCGCCGCCGGGGGTGATCACCGGCACGCCGTACTCGTCCAGGCGCTTCACGCAGTAGTCGATGAACTGCGGGCCCTGGGAGATGACGTCCATGTCCATGCTCTCCTCAAAGCCCACGGTCATGGCCTCCATCTCCTTGACGGACATGCCGCCGTAGGTCAAAAAGCCCTCGAACATGGGGATCAGATCCTCCATGGAGTGGAACAGCGCCTTGTCCCGCACCAGAATGGCGCCACCCCGGGCGAAGCCGAACTTCCGGGCGGAGAAGTAGATGATGTCGAACAGGTCGGCGATCATGCGGGTGATCTCGCGGACGGACTTGTCCTTCATGCCGTCCTCGCGGGATTTGATGAAGTACAGGTTGTCCTGCAGCAGCGAGGCGTCCAGCACTGTGAGGATGCCGTGCTTGCGGCAGATGGCGGTGGCGGCCTTCATGTTGGCGAAGGAGATAGGCTGTCCGCCGATGAGGTTCGTGCCGGCCTCCAGCCGGACGAAGGGCACGTTGGCGGGGGTCTCCTTCAGAATGCAGGCCTCCAGGGCGTCCAGGTCGATGTCGCCTTTGAAGGGCAGATCGCTGCGGCTGACCAGGCCCTCTTTTTTTACCAGCTCCTCCACGCGACCGCCCAGCCGGGTGATGTGGGCCTTGGCGGTGGTGAAGTGGTAGTTCATGATGACGCAGCTGCCGGGCTTGACAAAACGGGTGGCCAGAATGTTCTCGCAGGCGCGGCCCTGATGGGCTGGCAGGCAGTTTTCGATGCCGAACAGCTCGGTCAGCTTTGCGCGCATGCGGAAGAAGGTCTCGGACCCGGCATAGGCGTCGTCGGCCCGCAGCATGGCCGACTGCTGCAGATCGGACATGGCGTTGACGCCGGAGTCCGTCAGCATATCCAGGAAAATGTCGCCGTTATGCAGCTGGAATGTGTTGAATCCGGCCTGCTGCATCTTCTCCAGCCGCTGTGCGGTGGGGAGGAGGTGGAGCTGCTGGACGATCTTGACCTTGTGCATCTCCATGGGGATGGGTTCATGTTTGTAGAAAGTAATGGCAGGCATGGTGTGCCCCTCCTTTATATTATTGTAGTGTGCCGCAGCTTTGCCGTCGCGGCGGGACGGTGTGTCAGTTTATATATTCCCGCCGCCGCGGGTATCGTTGGCTGCGCATAAATACAGGCATAGTGTTCTCTCCTTGAAAAAATAAAAACGCCCTCCGCGTCCGTAAGGACACAGAGGACGAGTCAAACCCGTGGTACCACCTCAGTTTACCGCTTGCGCGGCCTCATAGGATACAAGCATATCCGCAGCGCTGTACCGGGCGCACCCGTCGCCGCCTACCGCTCTTTTGAGTTTCGGGGCGCAGCTCAGGGCGGTAATTGGGACACTGCATCTCCTCTGCCTCGCACCGACCGGCAGCTCTCTGGGGGAGATGGGCGCAGCGTCTTACTGGATGCCCGTCATCGCCTTATTTGTGTTGCGATTACTTTAGCACTTTTAGCCACGAATGTAAATGGCGATGATCGCCAATTTGAGAGGAAATAAGCGTGGCCGCTCTGTACAATTAGCCGGGTGGTCCCGAAAGCAGCCATTACCGGATCTTATGAATAGACGCGCTCCATCTGGATGTCGGAAAATGTGAAAATAGGGCTTGCAAAGTGCCGCGGAGTATGATACCCTAACAAAGCTGTCCGGGAGGGCGGCGCACATGAGTAAAATCGAGCCGACGAAAAAAGTCAAAAAGAAGTAAAAAAGTAGTTGACAAGATGGGAGACATGTGCTAAGATAATGACTGTTCCGCGGTTGCGGACGTGTACCTTGTAAATTAAACAACGAACGAAACGAAAAGCACCAGACGGGAGCGCATCGAGAGATGCGCAACTGAAAAACTTGGTGGAGCCGGGTTAAGTCAATTACCGGCGAAGCTAAGTATAAAAAGTTTTTGAAGCTATGACAAATAGCTCTGTAAAGATTTAAGCGGCACAGCCGTTTAGATACAATTTATAGAGAGTTTGATCCTGGCTCAGGACGAACGCTGGCGGCGTGCTTAACACATGCAAGTCGAACGAGAATCTGTGGAAAGAGGATTCGTCCAATTGAAACAGAGGACAGTGGCGGACGGGTGAGTAACGCGTGAGGAACCTGCCTTTCAGAGGGGGACAACAGTTGGAAACGACTGCTAATACCGCATGACGCATAGAGATCGCATGGTCTTTATGCCAAAGATTTATCGCTGAAAGATGGCCTCGCGTCTGATTAGCTAGTTGGTGAGGTAACGGCCCACCAAGGCGACGATCAGTAGCCGGACTGAGAGGTTGAACGGCCACATTGGGACTGAGATACG
>ERZ791569.629-NODE-629-length-18800-cov-8.247639_pt1 | contig 18800 bp, 8 predicted proteins | sample MGYA00509973_ERZ791569 | MGnify/ENA primary metagenome ERZ791569 (study PRJEB30046, sample SAMN00791902) | human gut metagenome | study: EMG produced TPA metagenomics assembly of the A metagenome-wide association study of gut microbiota in type 2...
TTTCTTCTCTATCTGCTCGTTTATAACGCTCTTGAAAAGATCAGCGTTCACAGGATCAAGTCCGCTGAGCGGTTCATCGAGTACGATAAGCTCCGGGTCTGCGACAAGTGCCGCTACAAGCTGTACCTTCTGCTGGTTGCCCTTTGAAAGCTGCTCCGCTCTCTTGTCCTCATAGCCGCTAAGCTCAAGCCGCTTGAACCAGTACGCAAGTGACTTTTCAATATCCGCACTGCGCATACCTCTCAGCTTTGCAAAGTAGGTCAGCTGTTCGCTTATCTTATATTTCGGATAAAGTCCTCGTTCTTCCGCCAGGTATCCGACTTTTTCCGTGACAGGCGATAACACCTTACCGTTCCACAGTACCTCGCCGCTGTTGCGGCTGAGCATACCGAGTATTATTCTTATAGCGGTGGTCTTGCCTGCGCCGTTTGTTCCGAGCAAGGCATATACACCCGGCTCGCTAAGTGTAAAGCTGAGCGGATGAAGTGCCGTGAAATTACCGTATTGCTTGGATATTCCGTTTACTTCGAGCGACATATCAGTATTCGTTTCCTTCCTGTATTCTGCGATAAACGCCGTCCTTGCCGTCTGTCGCACCTCTATGCGTTCCGCTTTCTCTATGACATTTCCGGCGATGAAACGGTCTTTGATTTCGTAACCGGTCACGAGCGGATTGTAGTAGATGCGCCCTTGCAGGGCAGTGAGCAAATCCTCCGCCGTGCTGTCGGTTATCTCCCGCATATAGTCGAGATTGACCGTACCATATTTGTTGAGCGACGCAGACAGGGCTTCTTCGGGAGAGCCTACGTTGGCATGGCTCTCCACCGCGAAGGAAACAGGATGCTCGAAGATGTCCGCCTTGACGAACTTTCCGTTTTCCATCCGTTCCAGCGAAAGGATGTCGCGCCCGCCCGCATCCATCATCACTAACTTCACGTTCTGCTTGGCGTTGAGGTTGCCGTAGCGCATGACAAACTCATCGTAACAGGTATTCAGATGCTCTCGCCACGGAACATTTGCCTCGCGCCGGAGCGATTCATAACGGTACAGACGCTCGTAGGCGTCACGCAGCGACACATACAACAACGCCTTTTCCTTCTGGTATCCTTTCAGGTCGAGCGGCTGGAATGTCGCCCCGTATGGCGTGATGTCTTTCAGGTAGCCGATGTTATGACGCCCCCGGTCAGCCACCAGCGACCCTTCGCGCAGGTGCATCTCCGGCGTGCGGTGGTAGGCACGCGGAGAAAGGTCCACGACTTCCTCCTTCGGCTTTTCCGCTTCGATGTCGGGGAAAAGGAAAGTCCCCACCGCTTCCGATGGGGTATCTGTAACGGCAGGTGCGGCGACTGCCTCCGGCTGTGTTTCCTCCTGTCGTGGCTGCTCACGGGAAGTTTCCGGCACGGCTTTCACTTCCGTCTTTTCCGCCACTTGTTTCTCGTTATGCTGCCTTGCCAGTTCCCGAAGTTCTTTCCTACGCTCCGGCGTCAAACCCATCATCATTTCATAGAAACCGTTGATGGGAGGATTGGTATCCCAGTCCAGTGTGGCATAGATGTCGTCCGGGTCGGCAGGCTTGGCGGTGTTCTCCGCTTTCACCTCCTTATTCTCCATTGCGGGTTTTGCAGTTGGAGCTGTCGGTGTAACCGTGACTTTCGGTTTGGGCGGAGTGGACTTTGCCGTAACTGCCTTTTTCACCGTCTTTTTCTTTTTGGAGGTTTTCGGTTGGCTGACCTCTTCCGTCATCCCCCAGAGGTCAAGCAGGGTGAGCTGCACGCCTGCGGAATATTGCGGGCGCGGTTCTATCTCCGGCTTTTCATCTGCGGGTTGCGGCTTTTCTGTCGGAGTTTCCACCGTCTGCGCCGAGGATACTGTTTCCAATTTTATGGCAGGACGCTCTACTTTATTTTGAACGGCAACTTTTTCTTCCGTTCCTGCCTGCCGGATTGAACCCGAATACAAGCGCATGGCAAGCCTGTAATGGAAATCCTCGTCGAGCATACGGCGCAAATCCCCGGCGATGCCTGCTGCCTTGCCCTCGTGCAGATAAACCATAGCGGGCTTCCCGTAGGGGTCTGTGTCAAGTTTCGCCATCGTATGCACGATGCGTTCCGGGTGGCTACCCTGTGTAATGCCCGTCTTCGTACTTTGGAAATTTCGCAAGTCTTTCCCATTATAGACAAGGCTTATCAATTAAAGACGGAACGTCAGCAACGGGAAATGAAGATCTCGTTGATATGTATCAGTCTGCTTTCCGTTTTCTTGTTGGCTGCCATTTTCTTTGTCTATAAACAGATGAAAAAGGTAGCTGCTGCGCGCCGCGAAGTGGTCGATACCAATACGCTCCTGCAAGAACTGAACGAAGAACTTCACGATTCCAATTCGCAACTGAAAGAAATGAATCATACGCTTTCGGAAGCCAACTATATCAAGGAGGAATATATCGGGAGATACATGGACCAATGCTCCACTTATCTCGATAAGATGGATTTATACCGCCGTTCCCTGAATAAGATTGCTGCTGCCGGAAGGGTGGAAGAACTATATAAGGCTATTAAATCTTCCCAGTTCCTTGATGAAGAACTGAAAGAGTTTTATGCGAACTTCGACGTGACTTTCCTGCAACTCTTCCCCAATTTTGTGGATGAATTTAATGCCTTGCTTACCGAACCGATGCAACCCAAACCGGGAGAACAACTGAACACCGAGCTGCGTATCTTCGCTCTCATCCGTCTGGGAATTACGGACAGCACTAAAATAGCGCAATTCCTTCGTTACTCTGTCACTACCATCTATAATTACCGGACACGTGTCCGTAACAAAGCTTTGGGGGAAAGAGAGGAATTTGAGGCTAAAGTAATGAAAATAGGGAAGGTGGAAGAGTAAGAAAACCACTACTTTTTTAGTTAGTGTGCTATTTTTTAATAATCTGATTATTAGTGATTTATATAGTTGTTTACTATGCAAATCACTATATTTTTGCTATCTGCTTTAAGGAACAGTATAAAATGTAGATACTTTTGTTTCGTAGTCATTTCAGCAATGACACAGAGAGTAAAAACAAAAGTAACCCTAATATTAACTTTAAATTAATGTACATGAAACAGAGTATGAAGTCGAAAGGCTTTGAACGCCGCCTCTTATTAATAATGTGGGGCTTGTTCCTATCTCTTAGTGCATTCGCACAACAGATTTCAATAAAAGGACATGTAGTGGATGCTGCGGGTGAGCCGGTGATCGGTGCCAGTGTAGTAGAAGAAAGTACGACGAACGGTACGATTACCGATATAGACGGTAACTTCTCCCTGAAAGTGTCCCCTAAAAGTATGCTAACCGTTTCTTTTATCGGATATGCCACTCAGACGGTTCCGGTGAATGGCAAAACGTCCCTGACTATTACTTTGAAAGAAGATGCCGAAGTGCTCGATGAAGTCGTTGTCATCGGTTACGGTACGATGAAGAAGAGTGACTTGACTGGGGCTATCTCTTCCGTTTCTTCCAAAGATCTGATGAAACAACCCTCTCCTAGTTTGGGAGCAGCTTTACAAGGACGTGCAACCGGGCTTCAGGTAATTTCCAGTGGTGCGCCGGGCGATAATGTGTCAATGAAGATACGTGGTATCGGCTCCATCAACAATAGTGATCCGTTGCTTGTCATCGACGGGGTACCGACGGATGTTCCTTTGAACATGATTAATATGGATGATGTGGAGACGGTAGACGTGTTGAAAGACGCTTCCGCTACTGCTATTTACGGTTCGCGAGGAGCTTACGGGGTCATTATTATTACCACAAAGAAAGGGAAATCGGACGCCGCTCACTTTAACTTTAAGGCTTCTTACGGTATCGAAAAGGCTATCCGTACACTTGATTTGCTGGATGCTACTCAATTTGCTTCCCTCCATAATGAAATGATGACAGCTAACGGTCAACCGCAGAATCCTCTGTTTGAAGATCCTGCTTCATTGGGCAGAGGGACAAACTGGACAGATGAATTGTTTCAGACTGCCGCTACCCAGAACTATTCACTGAACTATTCCGGTGGAAATGATAAAACGACTTATTATGTATCTGCCGCTTATTTCAACCAGGAAGGTATCGTACGTACCACTCAATATGAGCGCTATACGGTGCAATTCAATATGGATACGCAGATGAACAATTGGTTGAAGATGGGAAACAAACTTTCGCTGAATCATGATATTAAAAAGAAGGGCGAGTATAGTATTAAAAATACCATGTTGGCACTGCCCACACAGGCTATCAAGAATGACGATGGTTCTTGGGCAGGTCCTGTAGGGCTTCCGATGTATGTAGGAGATATTGCTAATCCTATCGGCAAGATGATGACCAACTCTACTGCTACTAAAGGTTTCAATATATTGGGTAATATCTACGCCGAAGTAAAACCGTGGGAATGGCTGACTTTCAAAACTATTGTTGGAGTACAGGCACTCTTTTGGGATGATAAAGGCTGGTCGCCCAAGTATGACTGGCAGCCGATTTCCCAACCGGAATCGTATGCTTCCCGGAAGTATAACAAAAGCCTTACTTTATTGTGGGACAATACTCTGACTTTTAATAAGACGTTTGCAGAGAAACATCAACTGACTGTGATGGTAGGTTCTTCTGCACAGAGTAACACGTATGAGTATTTGGGCGGTTCCATTATGGGATTCATCAGTCCTACTGCGCAGCAATTGGATAATGGTACGCTCGAACCGACTGTGAACGGAAATGGAAGTGACTGGGCATTGCTCTCTTATTTAGGGCGTATCAATTATACATACGATAATAAATACCTGTTGACAGCTACGATCCGGCGTGACGGTTCTTCCCGTTTCAGCAAAAAGAACCGATGGTCTAATTTCCCGTCCGTATCTCTTGCCTGGAGACTTTCTGAGGAACCTTTCTTTAAAAAGAGTTTCTGGTTGAGCGATGTGAAACTCCGTGCGGGATATGGATTGACCGGTAATCAGGCGAGTGTGGGCAATTATGCGTATGCTTCCACCATTCAGACTATTCAGTATAACTTCAATGGTACGCAAGTAAATGCCATTGCCCCGTCGGTAATGCCAAACCCGAATGTTCGCTGGGAAGAGGTGGAGCAATATAATGTCGGTGCCGACCTGACAATGATTGACGGCCGGATCAATCTTAGTCTGGATGCTTATATCAAGAATACGAACGATATGCTGGTAGATATGGTAGTACCTATCTCTACCGGGTATTCGGATATCAATGTTCCTAAGATCAATGCGGGTAAGATGCGGAATAAGGGATTTGAGGTTTCTGTCAGTTCCCGTAATCTGGTGGGTGAATTTTCGTGGAATACGTCTCTCAATGCTTCTTACAACAAGAATGAAATTATCCGCTTGAATGGGGATGTCCCGATGTATTTCGATAATAATATTCATGCAGTCGGCCATCCGGTCAGTTCTTTCTACGGGTATGTGACGAACGGTATTTTCCAGACACAGGAGGAAGTAGACCGCTACGCCATTCAGACGCAAGGCAATGACCCTTACAACCGTACTTCTGCCGGTGATATTAAGTTTAAGGACCTGAATAACGACGGAATCATCAATGATAAAGACCGTACTTATCTCGGCAGTCCCACTCCGACATGGATTTTCTCAATGAACAATTCATTTGCCTGGAAAGGTTTCGATCTGGAAATCTTCCTGCAAGGGGCGGCGGGAAACAAGATATACAATGCAAACCGGGCCTCTTTGGAAGCCATGTCCGTAGCACAGAACCAGATGACGACCGTTCTCGATCGTTGGCGTGGCGAAGGAACAAGCAACAGTATGCCGCGTGCTGTATTCGGTGACCCGAATAAGAACGGGCGTGTTTCAAATCGTTTTATAGAAGACGGTAAATACTTGCGTCTGAAGAATGTGACATTGGGCTACACCTTACCGGCCGCATGGAGCAAGAAGGCGGCGATGTCTTCTGTGCGCTTCTTCGTTTCGGGGCAGAATCTACTGACATTAACCCGTTATACGGGGCTTGATCCGGAAATTTCCGGATCGGGAAATGACAATAACGTGTATCCCGTATCCCGTAACATCACGTTCGGCGCATCTGTTTCTTTCTAACTACTTTTATATAGAACCTTTAATTGATTGACAAATATGAAAAAGTTCAGATATATACTTCCTTGCTTCCTGTTGGGCTTGACATTGAGCAGCTGTAATGGTTTCCTTGATAAAGAACCGTGGGACTCTATCGATACTTCCAAGAGTTTTCAGGCAGCGGAAGATGCGATAGCTGCCGTAAATGGTGCTTATCAACCGCTTCAATGGCCCAAATTATATAATATGCGTATGTGGACACTGGATATCGTGGCCGGTAACAGTATTGTCGGTGCAGGTGGAGGTACAGATGGCATAGAGACTACCGATATGGCTAACTTCATAACCACCACCGATAATGCCGGTGTGCTTGATGTATGGCGCGGTCCGTCTCCGGGTATTCTCCGTTGCAACTTCGTTATTAAGAACGTTCCGGGTATGAATATTGATCAAAGTTTGAAAAACCGTTGTTTGGGAGAAGCTAAATTCTTGCGTGCTCATTATTATTTTATTCTGGTTCGTCTTTTTGGAGGAGTACCTTTACTGACGGAACCGCAGACTTCGGAAGATGATTTGAAACCTTTCCGTGCTTCGAAAGAAGAGATTTATAAGTTGATAGAAGATGATTTGAAAGAAGCGATCAACTTACTACCGGATAAATCTTCTTATTCCGCTTCCGATTTGGGACGTGCTTCTAAAGGCGCAGCGATGGGGTTGCTAGCCAAAGTGTATCTGACCCAAAGAAAGGAGTATGCGGAGATTGTACGTCTTTGTGAGGAAATACAGAAATTGGGTTATCGTTTGAATGATGATTATAGTGATAACTTTAATCCGAATAAGAAAAACGGACCTGAATCACTGTTTGAGGTACAGTATTATGGTAAGACCAATTATGATTTCTGGAGTAATGAAAACCAATCTTCTTGGTTGAGTGCGTTTACCGGCCCTCGTAATTCGGATATGGTGGCGGGTGGCTACGGATGGAAGCCGACTGCCGAGTTCGTCAGCCAGTATGAAGAAGGGGATAATCGTAAAGATAAGACTATTCTTTATTTGGGATGTCCTGACTTTGACGGAAAGCAATATCAGTCTTCTTATTCTACAACGGGATACAATTTGCGTAAGTTTCTGGTTCCGAAATCCATCTCTATGGATTACAATACCAGTCCGGCCAACTTTGTGGTACTCCGTTATGCGGATGTGCTACTGATGAAAGCGGAAGCGTTGAATGAACAAGCTTTGACAACTGATGCGGAAGCCCCTTTGTACGAGGTTAGAAAACGGGCAGGACTGACTAATCGGGCGGATATCGAAGGATTGACACAGGATCAGATGCGGGAGAAAATTATTCAGGAACGTCGTATAGAGTTGGCGTTTGAAGGAGACCGTTGGTTTGATTTGGTTCGCCTGAAAGACAACTATGCTCTGAAATTCCTTCACTCTATCGGAAAAACCAATGCGGCGGAAAAACATTTGTTAATGCCTATACCGTTGAAAGAGATTGAGGCGAATGGAAACTTGAAACAGAATCCGGGATATTAATAGTAAAAAAGAAAGATTATGAAAACAAAGATATATATTGCTCTGACGGCTTTATTGGCGGGCTTTGTATTTAATTCGTGTATTTCTGATGAGATGGAGACAGATAAAGGAAGTGAGTCTTTGGTATTGTCTGTATCGTCCGAAGTAGTGGAACTGGACCAGTTGATGAGTGATAGGGAAGCTTTTCATTTTGCTTGGACTGCTGGTAGTAACTATGGAACAGGTTCCCGTATCAGCTATGTTCTTGAAATGGATTTGAAAGGTAACAATTTCGCAGGAGGACTGAAAAAGGATATGGGTGCAACGGATTCCCGTATTCTGGCATTTAACCATAAAGAGATGAATGACTTGTTGGCAGAAGTGTGGAATAGTTCTTTGGATGAAACATTGGAGTTTGAAGCTCGTGTGACTGCTGCTGTGTTGGGGCACGAAGAGTTTACTCAGGTTTCTCCTGTCGTTACATTCAAACTGACACCTTATATAGAACGTTATCTGAATCTGTGGATGATTGGTGGAGCAACTGTAGGCGGGTGGAGTCTGGATAATGCTACTCCGATGGAATCAATTGAGGATGAACCGAACGGATTTGTTTGGGAAGGTGTGCTTCTTTCAGGAGAACTGAAATTCGTCTTACAGAAAACTTCTTTTGTCCCTTCTTTTAATAAGGATGGTGAAGATGAGAATAAACTTGTATATAGGGAAAGTGATGACGAACCGGATGAGAAGTTTATGATAAGCACTCCGGGTAACTATCGGATAAAACTGAATCTAAGCACATTGGATATTGAGATTACGGATTTGGGCGGAGAGATGGTTTATCCTAATCTTTGGATGATTGGTTCGGCTACTACAGGCGGTTGGTCATTGGACGATGCAACGAAGATGACTCCGATAGCTGATGAACGGAATGGCTTTGTTTGGGAAGGAGAACTTAAAACAGGACAACTTAAATTTGTGACCCAACAGAGTAATTTTTATCCTTCGTTTGGTAAAGACGGAAATGCTGAAAATAAATTGATTCTTATAAATGAAGGAGAACATGATGGGGATGAAAATAAGTTCAATATCAAGCGTGGAGCTAATTACCGGATAAAACTAAATCTAAGTACATTGGATATTGAATTTACTAATTTAGACGGTGAAGAACCGGATAATAGCGAGTTCTGGATGATTGGAACTGCAGCGGGAGATACACCGATAGCCATGTCGAAAGATGTTTCAAATCCTGATGTTTTTACTTATAATGGAGAATTGCAGGACGGTACTTTCCGGATTTCGAGAGACAAAGAGGGGATTGAAGCAGTGACGGAAGAGAAACAAACGTATCAGAGTAAATATGCTATAACATTTGATGCCGGTAGCCAGGATTTGGCTATGGAACAAATTGTAGTTTACGAAAAAGTCTGGGCAATGGGACAAGCTATATCTGGTGACTTTGCTTGGGATAAAGTGAAAGAGCTGACTCAAAGCAGTTCTAATAAGAATGAGTTTGTATATGAAGGAGAATTGGGAACGGGACAAATAAAGTTCCCACTCCAATTCGGTGATTATAATGGCTTATTTTTCGTCCCAGAAGTAGATAACAAAGGAGTGTATGATGAATTTATGGATTCATGTTATCTTCGTTCCGAGAAAGGTGATAATAAATGGTATATGAATAATCCCGGAATCTTTAAGATTACCATCAACACCTACAAAAAGGAAATTCATTTTCAAAAGCAATAACGATTAATACAGATTGAATTATGAAATTAACGAAATATATAATGGTTTGTGTTCTGACTTTTTCATTGGCCGGTTGTATTGACGATGAGCCTTCGCACAATCCTATTACTTATGGTGACGGGTATATCACCGTATTGTTGTCTACTGACAAAGCCGCCTATCAGCCGGGAGAACCGGTACAACTTTCTTTGAACAATCTTCCCGAAGGGCAGGTGACCATTCGCTATAAGCATCTCAATAAGGTGCTTTCCGAAACTCCCCTCACCGGAAAGTCATGGAGTTGGAATCCGCCGGCAGATGACTTTAAAGGTTATATGGTCGACTTATATACAGTAGAGAATGGTGAAGAGGTCATTTTGAGCAGTGTTGCCGTTGATGTGTCTTCCGACCCTGCACGTTTTCCGCGCAACGGATTTCTCTCCGAATATGGCAAAATGAGCGAAAAGGAGATTAACAAGGTAATGGATAACCTGAATCGTCATCATATCAACTATGTGCAGTATCAGGACTGGCATTACAAACACCATAAGCCATTAGCAGGTTCGCCTTCTGCTCCGATGGATGTATGGAAAGATATTATCAACCGTGATTGTTACCGTTCTACCGTACAGGGATATATTGACGCTGGTCATAAGCGGGGGATGAAATCTCTTTTCTACAATCTTGCTTATGGAGCTTTGAGCGATGCGGCCGATGATGGCGTGAAAGAAACTTGGTATCTGTTTAAGGATAAGAAGCATGGAAACAAGGATTATCATCCGCTAGGTTCTCCTTTCAAAAGTAATATCTATCTGACGAATCCGGCATTGCAGGAATGGAGAGATTATATGGCTCAGCAGAATAACGACGTATATGAAGTTTTTGATTTTGACGGCTATCAGATTGACCAGTTAGGTGGTCGGGGAGAATTATATGATTATAATGGAAACTCTGTTGATCTCGCAGCTACTTTCCCGGTATTTATAAAGGCGATGAAAGAGGCTCAACCGGAAAAGTCGTTGGTGATGAATGCTGTGGGACAATATGGTCAAGAAAACTTGATTGCGAACTCTCCGGTAGATTTCCTTTATACTGAAGTGTGGGAAAAGCCGACCGATAACGGCTTTAGCGTCCTTTCAAATATTATCACAAACAATGACCGATGGTCGAACGGAAAGAAAACTGTATTGGCTGCTTATATGAATTATAAGCTTGGCGGTGAAGGGCGTGGCTATTTCAATACCCCTGGTGTATTAATGGCAAATGCCGCTATTCATGCATGGGGTGGTGCGCATCTGGAATTAGGAGAACATATGTTGACTACCGAGTATTTCCCTAACAGCAACTTGGCAATGAAAGGGGAACTGAAGAAAGCAATGGTGACTTATTATGATTTTATCACCGGGTATGAGAATCTCTTACGTGATGGTGGAGAGTTTTATGGAGTTACAGCTTCTTCTACAGATGGGAAGATGACCGTCAATCAATGGCCCCCTGTCCGTAATCAGATTGCCACTATCGGGAAACGCTTTGATTGTAGGGACGTGATTCACTTCCTTAATTATACCAATGCTGTACATTTGGATTGGTGTGACTCTAATGGGACGCAGGCCGAGCCCTCTTTGATTGAATCGGCCCAAACAAAGGTAAGCGTAAAGGGGATGGTAAGAACAGTCTGGGTAGCCTCTCCGGATGCACGTTTCGGAGTCTCTCAAGAGCTTGATTTCGTTCAGGAAGGGAATGAGATAAAGGTAACACTTCCGTCATTGAAATATTGGACAATGTTGGTAGTAGAGTATGAATGAGGCTGATAGATACGGAATAAATAAGAGGATAGTGCGAATATGAATAGAATAATAGGATGGATGATAGCTTGTTTGTTACCTATCTCTGTGCTTTGTGCTACAGATAACGCAAAGGTATGCACTTCTTTTACACAGCAAGGGCGTCAGGTGACTTTTCACCTGACGGACAGTGCTGCGTTACAACTACAGCTTTGTAGTCCTTCGGTAGTCAAAGTTTGGTTTTCGCCCGATGGACAGCTGCAACGGAAGAATGCCTCTTTCGCAGTGATTAATGAAGAGTTGGAAGATGTAGGAACCGTTCATGTAGACGAACAGGCAGCCTGTTATGAGATCTTTACTCCGAAATTGCGTATTCGGGTAAATAAATCTCCGTTGAGTCTTCAGATATTTGATAAGTATCAGAAACTCCTGTTTAGTGATTATGCCGACAAGGGGCATGTGAGTGAAGGAACAAAGAAGACGGAATATAAAGTGCTCCGTCGTGACGAGCATTTTTTCGGACTGGGAGAAAAGACAGGAAAGATGGACCGTCGTGGCGAATCTTATAAGATGTGGAATAGTGACAAACCCTGTTACAGTATAGTGGAAGATCCGCTCTACAAGAGTATTCCTTTCTTTATGAGCAGTTATCGGTATGGTATTTTTCTTGATAATACGTACAAAACGGAATTCAAGTTCGGTACGGAAAGTCGCGACTATTACAGCTTTGAAGCTCCGAACGGTGAAATGATCTACTATTTTATCTTCGGCAAAGACTATAAGGAAATTATCGGCCAATACGTCGGACTGACGGGCAAACCTATCATGCCGCCGAGATGGGCGCTGGGTTTTGCTCAATGCCGTGGTCTGCTGACAAGCGAAAAGCTAAGTCGCGAAATAGCCGAGGGTTACCGGAAACGTGGAATCCCTTGTGATATTATCTATCAGGATATCGGCTGGACGGAATACTTGCAGGATTTCGAATGGCGCAAAGGAAACTATGAGAATCCAAAGAAGATGCTTTCGGATTTGAAAGGGATGGGTTTTAAGGTAGTCGTATCTCAAGATCCGGTAATTGCACAAGCCAACAAAAAGCAATGGGAAGAAGCAGATCGTTTAGGTTATTTTGTAAAGGACAGCACGAACGGTAAAAGCTACGATATGCCCTGGCCTTGGGGTGGTAACTGTGGAGTGGTGGATTTCACCCTGCCTGCCGTAGCCGACTGGTGGGGAACCTATCAGCAGAAACCGATTGACGACGGTATCTCCGGCTTCTGGACGGACATGGGTGAACCTGCCTGGAGTAACGAAGAGCAGACGGAACGTCTCGTCATGAAACACTATCTGGGTATGCACGATGAAATCCATAATGTCTATGGATTGACTTGGGATAAAGTGGTGAAAGAACAATTTGAAAAGAGGAATCCGGACCGTCGTGTGTTCCAAATGACTCGTGCTGCTTATGCCGGATTGCAACGTTATACGTTCGGTTGGACAGGTGATAGCGGGAACGGAGATGATGTGTTGCAAGGCTGGGGACAGTTAGCCAATCAGATTCCCGTAATGCTTTCCGCCGGTTTAGGACTGATACCGTTTTCTTCCTGTGACATTACCGGTTACTGTGGAGATATTGAAGATTATCCGGCTATGGCCGAACTCTATACCCGTTGGATACAGTTCGGAGCATTTAATCCTTTGAGCCGTATTCACCACGAGGGAGATAATCCGGTGGAACCGTGGCTTTTCGGTCCCGAAGCAGAAAAGAACGCAAAGGCGGCTATCGAGTTGAAATATCGTTTATTGCCCTATATCTATACTTATGCCCGCGAAGCTTATGATACAGGATTGCCTATCATGCGCCCTCTGTTTCTCGAATACCCAATGGATATGGAAACATTTTCTACGGATGCCCAATTTATGTTCGGCCGTGAATTACTGGTAGCCCCTGTGGTGAAGAAAGGCGCTCGTACCAAAAATGTCTATCTGCCCGAAGGTACATGGATTGACTATAATAGCAAGAAGACGGTTTACACCGGAGAGCAATGGACTACGGTTGATGCTCCCTTGTCCTCCGTTCCTATGTTTGTGAAGCAAGGTTCTATCATCCCCACCATGCCGGTGATGAACTACACCCATGAGAAACTGGTATATCCACTAACTTTTGAAGTTTTCCCTGCACAAGAGGGTGCACAGGCTACCTTTACTCTCTACGAAGATGAAGGAGAAGACTTAGGATATCAGCGCAATGAATTTGTCAAAACGCCGATTGTTTGTAATACTTTGGCAAATGGATATGAATTGACTGTCTCTGCCCGTGAAGGAAAAGGTTACACTGTCCCCGGTCCGAGAAATCTATTATTCCGTATTTATTCTGCGAAAGCTCCGAAAGAGGTAACTGCCAAAGGAAAGAAGATAAAGAAAGCTAAGACGGAACGATTGGAAGAAGATTTAGAGAATGACACGGAATCTGTATTATGGAGTTGGGATAAAGAAACCGGTGTATGTAGTGTGCGAATGCCTGATAAGGGTATTGATGAGCAGATTATGATTATTTTCAAATAGTTATTCTTATCTTTACCCCGTATTTAATGTGGCAAATCAACATAGAAAAACATGAGAAAACTAAATTTACTGATTCTGGTATTGATAAGCTCTTTTACGGCCATGCGTGCCGTTACTTCCGAGAAAGACTTGTGGCAACTTCATACTTCAGATATTCATGCTGATTACGTAGGAGCTCCTGTGGCTAATGGCGGTATTGGCCTTCTCCCCTGGAAAGAGCCTTTTTCCATTCAACATGTTATTCTCAATCATGTATTTGATACAGACGGTCCTAAAGGCGTGAGCCGGGTACTGAAAGGAATCAATCCTTTTCTGTTGACATTGGAGCTGGACGGAAAGAAGATTGATGCAAATAGTCTGTCTGACTGGAAGCAAACGATTGATATGAAAGAAGCTACCCACAATACTTCTTTTCTGGCAGATAAAAAAGCGAAAGTCACCTATAGTATCTGTGCCTTGCGTAATATGCCTTATGCAGGATTGATCCGCGTGGAGGTAAAAGCCCTCTCATCACTGACTATGAAAGTCATGAACCGGATGGATGTTCCCGATGAATATATCAATCCCGAATCCCGTTTTCGCACTCTATTTGAATCGAACCTCCGTATGGATGTGTTTCAAACCAGTGCCCTTTCCAGACACCGGCAAGTAGAAGTCGCTGCTTCTTCCGCTTTCTTATTTCAAGACCGTAAGAATTTTGCTCCGACATACGATGAAACTTCCAAGCAATTATCTTTTACCGTATCTCTGAAAAAAGGAGAAACCTATTCTTTTGCATTGGCAGGTGCCATCTGTTCCAAGCGTGACTTCATAGATCCTTACAATGAGTCTGAACGTCAAATCACTTACGCTATCCACGAGGGTGCCGACCGTCTGATGGCTTTCCATTGCCAACTATGGAATGAACTCTGGCAAGGTGATATTCGTATTGAGGGTGATGATGATGCTCAACGTGCAGTGCGTTTCGCCCTGTTCAACCTCTATTCTTTCGGAAGAGAGGGTACCGGATTGAGTATTTCTCCCATGGGGTTATCTTCACAGGGGTACAACGGGCATATCTTTTGGGATACGGAACTTTGGATGTATCCTCCTATATTATTGCTCAATCAAGGCATTGCCGAATCTATGGTGAATTACCGTACCAACCGTCTTGCAGCTGCTTGCAAACGTGCTATCACCCATGGTTATCGGGGTGCCATGTTTCCTTGGGAAAGTGACGATGCTGGTGAAGAATCTACTCCGACTTTTGCCTTGACCGGACCTCTCGAACATCACATTACAGCAGATATTGCCATTGCCTGTTGGAACTATTATTGTGTCACTCATGACCTGCATTGGCTGCGTTCTCACGGTTATCCACTGATGAAAGCAGTTGCCGATTTTTGGGTAAGTCGTGCCGAACGGAATGAGGATGGTTCTTATTCCATTCGCAGCGTGGTGGGAGCCGATGAGTACGCTATTGGGGTCGATGATAATGCTTTCACCAATGGTGCTGCCATTCGTGCTTTGGAATATGCTTGTAAGGCAGCTGAGACTTGTGGATACCTGATACCCGACCAATGGAGAGAAGTCGGGAAGAATATCCGTATTCTTTCTTTTGCCAACGGAGTGACACGTGAACATGCCACTTATAACGGAGAGATGATAAAACAATCCGATGCTAACCTGTTAGCCTATCCGCTGGGAATCATCACAGACCCGAAAATCTGGGAAAAGGATATGGAATATTATACCGACCGGATTGATCCGAAAGATGGTCCTGCCATGTCCTACTCCGTATTTTGTGTGCAATATGCCCGAATGGGAGATGCGAAGAAGGCTTATGAGATGTTTCGTCGTTGCTATGAGCCCAACTTACGCGCACCTTTTGGTGTGATAGCCGAAACAGCAACCAGCAATAACCCCTATTTTGCTACCGGTGCAGGCGGGCTGCTTCAAGCGGTAATCAATGGATTCTGCGGCTTACAGATTACGGATGAGGGTATTGTACAGGTTCCTTCCGTATTGCCCAAACATTGGAAAAAGGTGACAGTGATGGGAGTAGGACCGGAGAAAAAAACGTTTGAGAGGGGCGGGTAAAACACTTCTACCATTCACGATTTTTTCTAATTAGTGTTTTTTCTGAAATTTCAGAACTGCCTTTACCGGGAAATGATCCGAAGGAATATGAGATTCATACTTTCCAGTAGTTTTGTTCTTGGTGCGATAAGTATCTGTTAATACACCGTATTTCTCTACAGTAAAATTGGGGGTTACGAAGATATGGTCAATACGGTTCGGAGTATATGTATTCGGATTCCAGCCTGTACATGTCCCATTAGTCGCATATCTCATTTGAGCTACCTCGTAAGAATCTGATAATATTCCGGATTCATGAAGAACCTGATAACTTTCACTGGTTTGGTCTACATTGAAATCACCTGTCAGTATAACGGGATCTTTGCCGCACATTTCCTTAATTTTGCTAATAACCAGTTTGGCACTTTCTCGGCGGGCTACCACTCCGATATGATCCATGTGCAGATTAAAGAACCAGAATTTGAACTTACCGGTTTTGTCTTTGAATTCTCCCCACGTGCAGATGCGGGTATAAGCAGCATCCCATCCTTTATTTGGCTTTGTAGTGTCTTCCGACAACCAGAAGTTACCGGACTTGAGTAGCTTGAATTTATCTTTCCGATAGAAAATAGGAGCATATTCTCCTTTTGTCTTGCCGTCATCCCGTCCTACACCTATGTAGTTGTACGCAGGCAGAGCGTTGAGCATGTCTTCCAGTTGATTATGTTTCACTTCCTGTGCTCCAAAAATATCGAAGTCATGGAAAGTGATTAACTGGGTAAGTACCGGGCAGCGTTGTTCCCAGCCATTTCCCGCTTTGGCATCGTTGGGATTACTGTTTCGTACGTTGTAGGAGGCTACATTTAGTTGCTGCGCATTCAGTATTGACACACCACAGAGCGCCAATACAATCAAAAGTTTTCTCATTGTCTTTTTATTGTTAAATGGTTATTTAGTATCTTTTTCTTCTGTTTGTTCGCTTCTGTATTCTTTGGGAGATGTATTGTACAATTTCGCAAACTCCCGGTAGAAATAAGACTTGTTCGAGAAGCCTGATTTATACATAATTTCGGTGACGGTGAGCTTAGTTGTTTTTAGCAGGCTAGCGGCATACTCCAAACGAATGGTACGGACAAACTCGCTTGGTGTTTTTTCAGTCAATTCTTTGAGTTTGCGGTACAATCCTGCTTTACTTACTCCTATAAAGTCTGCAAGAGAATCCGGATTCATGGATTCATCGTCGATATTATCTTCAATGAACTTGATAATCTTGTTCAGTAATAATTCATCCTCTTTGTGCATGGTGATCCCATCCCTTACAATAAGAGAGGAACGGCCGGATTTGAAATACTCTTTCATCAGAGAGTATTTATTAATCATATTCTCTACCGCACTCAACACATGTCTTGGATGGAAAGGTTTAGGGATATACAAATCTGTCCCGTGATTATAGGCATTGATCTGGTCTTCAATAGAGTTTTTGGCAGAAATATGAATAACCGGAATATGCGCTGTCCGTTCATTAGACTTCAATATATCTGTCAGTGTAATGCCATCTAGTTTGGGCATTAATACATCACTGATAATGATGTCCGGTTGCTTTTGTTCTACTTCTTTCAGCGCCTCTTCTCCATCGGCAGCTTCGCGAACCTGATAGTAGGGAAGCAGAATATCTTTCAACAGTTCCCGGATATTCTTTTCGTCTTCTACAATCAGTATGGTAATTTCTTTCTGCTTAGGAATGAAAAGCATTTCACTGATCTCTGTCTCTTCTTCTGTAGGCTGACTTTCTTTTTCGGAATTCACGTGCATAGGAGGCAGGGATACATTGAATTCTACATATTCTCCCAAAGTACTTTCTATAGTGATTTCTCCACCTAATAATTCAGTCAGGCTTTTGGTTAGGTTCAGACCCACTCCGGTACTTCCGGCGTGCTTCAGGTTACTGCTCTCGAAAATCTTAAAGCGACTGAATATTTCGCTCGTTTGCTTTTCAGTCAATCCCTTACCAGAGTTGCGTATACGGAAATGTAATGTTCCGGTAGTGGCATTCTGTCTTATTTCAGCCCGGATATATCCTCCGGACGGTGTATACTTGAAGGCGTTAGATAATAAGTTGAATATAATTTTCTCCAGTGCATTCCGGTCTGTAGTAAAAGACGACACTTCTTTACTTTTGAAACTAAAGTCTATTTTATTCTCTTCAGCAATTTCAGTATAGTTGTCTGACACATAATCAACGAGTAGCTGGATATCTACTTTCTCTGCATAGATAGCCGTATGTCCCGATTCTGCTTTCCGAAACTCCATTAGTTCGTTGATGAGTTTCTGCATCCGGTCGGCATTGTTCTTGATGATGTAGATATACCTTTTCGTATAACTGTCAAGGTCTGCTTTTTCCAGCAGATGCTGTGCCGGACCATATATCAGTGTTAGCGGAGTGAAGAACTCATGTGCCACGTTCGTAAAGAAGTTCAACTTCGATTCATGAATACGTTGTTGATTTTGCTTTTCAATATGTTCTAGTAAAATCTGGCGATTCAGTCGGATACGATTCTTGATGACAGACTGTGTTATATAAATAGCAATAGCAATTAAAATAAAATAGATAATAAAGGCAGTAGTACTTAGCCACCAAGGATAGGCGACATCCAGATGAAGAGAGTAGATCTGATTGCTCCATACACGGTCACCATTAGTACATTTTACTTCCAGTTTATATTTCCCCGGAGGAAGTTTGGTGATGACGATATTGGGGTTGTTTTCGTTGTAAATCCATTCATCGGCGAAGTCAATAATCCGATAACTAAATTCGCAGTTCTCGTTGTTGATAAAGTCGTGTGCTGTGAACCCTAATGTAATGTAAGGTTCGTCATAGTCGAGCCGGAGCGTATGATTAAGAATCCGTTCGTAAATGTTCTGGCTGGTATTATTAATTTTTAGACTATTCAAACTTAGAGTAGCAATATGGTCCCGTAAACGTATTTTGTTCTCATCGAAATAATTCAGCCCACTGACTCCTCCGAAATACAACCATCCTGCTTTATCCTTAAAAATCGCTCCATCGGAAAATTCA